>OUNM010835085.1_pt1 | contig 328872 bp, 241 predicted proteins | sample 1769961 | NCBI WGS metagenome assembly OUNM01 (sample SAMEA3914820, study PRJEB12502) | metagenome | biome: forest; material: soil | place: USA | collected 2012-03-12 | depth 0.3 m
GCGATGACCGGAGTCTCGGCGATGACCGGAGTCTCGGCGATGACCGGAGTCTCGGCGATGACCGGAGTCTCGGCGATGACCGGGGTCTCGGCGATGACCGGAATCTCCGGCATCACAGCAGCGGCTGCTGCCAGTGCTGGCACCGTGGCTGTCGTCGGTGGAGTATCACGTGCCGCCTCCAGCCATTCCTGGCGCTTGTTCTCCTCCGTCTTCTTCTGCCGTTCCTGTTCCTCGCGCATCACCTCCAATGCGCGTTCGAAGTCGATCAGCCCGTCCTGATAGCGCAGGGCGATGGTTTCGTTCGGGGCGGTGCGGACCAGTTCCGCGATGCGTCGACAGGCGGCCTCGAATTCGGCCATGTGGCGTGTCGGATCTTCCCCTGCGGCTAGTCCCAAGATGCGCCGTGCGTCCTCCAAAGTCATCCTGCGAGGCCTTTACCAGCCCCCGCCCGAGGGGGGAAGAGCCCTTTATGGAATCGCTCCTAACAAATCGTAGGAGCCGCCACGCGTACAAGTGAAAGGCGCGAATCGCAAGTCCCCCCGGAATCACAATTCGCGCCTTTTCTAAACCTTGGAAAACCTGGCAGGAAGACTGGCCGAAATCCCCCCGGATCGAGAACCAGTCTATGAGACCCACCGGCTTTCCGTAGTCTTGGCAGAAGCACCGAAGTGCCGCTGCACGTGAAGGAAATTGCCAGATATTCAGGGTTTGGAAAGAATTAAATTAGGTGAAAATTCGCCATCTCTTCCCAAAATCAGCCGCAAAACCCGGGGCAGGGCGGAATTCCCCTCACTTTTTCGCGGCGAACTCGAGGGTAAGCCCCTTTGCCTTCCAGTAGCGGGTCAGCGCCTCCTGGATTTTGGCCGGATCTTCCATCGGGAACTCAGCGCGCCGTTCCTTCGAGGCGAGCGCTGCCTTCACCGTCGCCTGCCGCTCCGCGCCGCCGTTGAGGTAGTAGTGCGCCATCAGCAGGGCCGTGGCGTAGGCTTGGTAGCGATCATTCACGGGCAAGTCCTTCACGTAGTCCATCCACTGGTGGCTATCGAGAGTCGCGAGATCTCCCACCGGGACCAGCGGGATGCCGGGATCATTCGGGCTGAGGCGGCTGCGCAGGTGGTCGCGCAGGGACTTGTCGATGTCGTTGAATTCGTAGCGGCCGCCGCCGCTGTGGGCGCAGGCGAAGTATTCCGCGATGCCCTCCACCAGCCACTGGGGCAGCTTGTGGTTCACGCCGTGCATGCACAGGTGGACCACCTCGTGGGCCATGATGTCCTCGTGGTAGTGCGGCGGCATGCCGCGGTCCGCGCCCTCCTTGAAGTAGTCTCCCTGTAGCAGCACTACCCCGCGCCGGGCGAAATAGTAACCCGCCGTGCCTTGGACCCCGCCGGCCGCGGCATAGTCTTGGTTCTCCTTGTAGATGGAGATCTGGCAGCGCTGGCCCTCCGGCGGGGAGAAGAGCCCGAGCGGGTGGCTCTTGACCACCATCGCCGTGCTGTCCGCCACCTGGGAAAGCCGGGCCATCTCCGCCGGGCTCAGCACCATGTCGGAATCCAGGCGGAAGTAGCGGGTGAACCAGACCTTGCGCCCATCCTCATCGGGCTTGGCCTCCAGCACCGCGGGCTGCGGCTGGTAGTTCTTCGCCTGCTGCGGCAGCGCCACCTCGACAAGAGCAAGCAGTAGCAGGACGCAGGGAAGAAGCGGGCGCATGGTGGGGAAATGACGAATGACGAATTTCCGAATGTCGAAATGGAGAGGAGGGGAGAAGCAGCTCTCTCATACACTTCATTCGTCATTCGGGAATTCGGAATTCGTCATTTGCCCCCGCGCTGTTACCGAAGGCCGCGTGGACCCCACACCCGAATGGCTGCCGATCCTCCGCTCGCAACTCGAACAGCGTCGCGATCCCTGGGTCCTGCTGGAAGGGCAGGGGCAGGTGGAGGCCGCGCTGGCCGGCTGGTGGGAAGTGCCGGGCGTGGCAATGGCGGAAGGGCATCCGTGGGAGCCGCCACTGTGGAGCGGGCTGGAAGTGCTGCGCCTTCCCGCCGCGGAGCTGGATGCGATGGGCGAACCCGCGCGTCACGGTGGCATCATCGGCCTGGCCAAGCTGCCGAAGGAGACGGTGGAGCTCGCAGCCTTCGTGAAGAGCCTGGAGCCGGATGCGCTGCTGCTGGTGTGCCCGCGTGCGGGTGATCCCGCGGCCTTGGGGGAGTGGATTCGTCTGGCCGCCGCCGCGGATGCTGCGGGAGTCTTCATCGGCGCGGAAGGAACCTCGCCCTTCGAAGCGCAAGCCGTGGCGGCATCTCAAGGTGAGGTCTTCAAGCTGCCGGTGAAAGTGGCAGATGCCGGTTTGATCCTGCGCTGCCTAATGGCCGGCAAATTTTATCTGTTAGGCTTGGGAGGTGATGATGCCACGGAGGTCGAAGCGCCCGAAGGCCGCCGCGCCCTGGTGGTCCCGGGGGAGGGGGGGCTGGACGGCTTCTGGCGGAAGGCGTGTGACCGTCTGGTGTCCGCTTCAGTGGACGATGCACTGAAAATGCTGTTAGAGGCTGTCTGAAAAATGGTCACGCTGCTTACGGCGGCCACTCCTACAGCTTCAGCCGGAAACCCACACGATTCAGCAAAGCGGTCAGGCTCAAAATCACCACCGAGCAGCCGGCCGAACGCCCCACCGCGGCCCCCAGGGATGCTTCCGCCAAGTGGCCATACCAATCGTCCAGATGCAGTAGCGGCAGCAGCGAGGGCAACATCTCCGAGATCAGGTAAGCCAGCAGCACATTCTGCCCGGCGATGGCGAAGGGCTTCGTCACCACGCTGGCACGGGCCACATCGCCGATCAGATAGAAGAGCAGCCAGCACGCCGCGGTGATGGCACTCGCCCACAGGCACCAGGCCGGCGTGGCGTTGTTCTTGCTGATGCCGTAGAGCCCCTTGGTCAGCATGGCCGCGGCGGCGAAGCCCGCGATGAAGAGCAGGGTGAAGCCGATGCGGGTCCGGTGCTGCTTCATGTCCGGCGCCACCAGAATCGAGGCGAGTAGCAAGCCGGCGACGGCAATGGCCGCCTGCGAGCCGAGCGTGCTGCCGAAGTCCACATACTGGTTTGGCCAGAAGTCCTCGAAGAAGCCCTTCCGGTCAGCCGCATAGAAGCAGGTCATCAGCGCCACGCACCCGAGCAAGGCAGTGCGACGCCCCCGGAGCACCAGGAATACCAGTGCCACCGCCAGATAGGCCCAGGCGATCAGCCCCAGGATCCCGTACCAGTCGCGGTTGATATGAAAGGGCGAGAGCGTGATGATCCTCTGCCCCTCTTCCTCACCACGCCACGCGAAGGCCAGCCAGATCAGCCCTGCATAGCCCACGCCGCGGATCACGAGGTTGAGCAGCTTCCAAAACTTGGGCCGCGGGGATGCCGCAACTCCTCCACGCGGAGCAATCGCAGAAAAGGCCAGGATCGCCGCGCTGAACATCAGCCCCGCCCATAAGGAAGGCGACCATCCGAGATTCCCGGCATCGGGCAATTCATTCACCATGATGATCCCGATCATCAGCAGCGCCAGCGTGCGGCCCAGGATGTGCAGCAGCACCTTCCACAGCGCCTCGCCCTTGGCCAGGCGCGAGCCCAGCGCGAAGGGGATCGACATGCCCACGATGAAAATGAAGGCGGGGAAGACCAGATCGACAAAGGTCATCCCGCTCCCGCCGCGATGCCGGTCGCTGTAGTGGACCATCCAGTCTGGCACAAGATCCCGGGGTGCACCGGCCAAATCGTTCACGAAGATCATCGTGAACATCACGAAGCCACGCAGTGCATCGATCGAGGTGATGCGCGGGGCTTTCTGCCGCAGGGCGGAATCTGCCGGTGACTCATCAGCAAGCGGAGGGAGGGTTGTCATACAAATGATTGGGTCTAACGGAATACCGCCAGGCCACGGGGATCCTTGCGGGAAGATTGCGGATGCCGCGTTAGAGGATCAGCAGCGCGCCGGGCAGTCACGGCATGGCAGCGCAAACGTCTTCCATTGGTGAGACGCCCCGGAATTTGCGATCAGGAATCCGCCGGCCGCTGCCATGCCGCGGCTCTTAGTGCGCCTCACGGCAAGGCCATCCGTTCCCATTTCGATTCGGGTGCGTATCATCGCCCATTCCGATGGGTGCCGACCTCGGAATCGATTTTGAGAACGCGGGGTGTTGGCCCACGATAGCGCGAACTGGTGAACAGAGCCCTCCGATATCTCGTTTCTCCCGATAACAGGCCGCTTTCCGTGGCCTTGGGTCTCGGGTGCTGCGCGACTCTTTGGGGCATGCGTGTACCGGGCTATGACCCAAGGTGGATCGTCGGGGGCTTGCTCACCTTCATGCTCGCCCTTCTTTTCACTCTCCTCCGGATCGCCGCGCGTCTGGCCGCGGCCTATCGGACGAAGAACCGCGACTCATCTCCCGGTATCATGGCCGGTTGGCGCGTCTGGCTCCTCTATCCCTCGGCTGCGATCTTCCTCGTCCTGCTAGGCTTGCTCCGCTTGCCTTTCAAAGTTGCATGGGCTCTCAGCCGCCCCAGTCTGGATCGATTTGCCAAGTCATACGACCCCGCCTCGAAGAGTGTCGGAAAACAATCGATCGGTCTCTTCTGTTTCTCGGCCGTGGACTACTCTCCGGATCGCTTGCAACTCACCTTCGACAAGGACGAGTTCCCCTGGGGACAGCGCGGCTTCTACTTCAGCCCGGGCGGTGTGCCAGTCGCTGGCAGCCACTACTACGACCAGCAGGCGCTCGGCAACGGGTGGCATGAATGGCACTATGGCGGCTGGTGAATTGCATCGGCCGCCCGGGGGATACACACGGCAGCTTCGCGTCGTCTTGCCAAGTCATGCCGACCTGATAACCGGTATCCAGAGAACGATGAAAACGCACATCCTTCCAATCTGTCTCAGCCTCGGCTTGCTGGCTTCCGTTTCGGCCCAGGAGAATCCGGCGAAGCCGGCGGCGGACGATGCCGCGAAAGCCGAGCAAGAGACCAATCGTGTCGCCACGATGAAAAACCTCAGGGCGATCGAAGCCTTGCTGATCGAATTCGACGTCGATTACGGCTCCTTTCCGGATGATGAGACGGCTGCGGAGGTGACGGATGCCACAGGGACGGACTTGAAATTCGAAGGCGGCACATCGAATGACTATTTCCGGCAGCTCCTGGCGGGAGGCGGCGGGAAATCCGAGAAGCCTTTCCAGTTCGGCTCTCCGGCCAAGCGTGCCGACGACAAGTGGGCCACCACGGACCAGGCGTTTGCCAAGGGGGAATGCGATTTCGCCTATCTGCGCGGGGCCACCGCTTCAAGCCAGCCCGACCGTCCAGTAGTGCTGGCGCCCTTGGTGCCGGGTAAAATGGAGTTCGATCCCAAACCCTTCGGCGGCAAGGCCGTGATCCTCCATGTGGACGGTTCCGTGACCGCTCCGCCGATCAATGAGAAGGGGGAGGTCATCGTCAACGGCAAGAGCCTCTTCGATCCAACCCAGTCTTACTGGCAGGGCAAGAAGCCGGAAGTGGCATGGCCGAAGTGAGGCCCTTGTCCTTATCTTGTCAGCCGTGGATCTTCCCTATAGGGAGGACTTCCAATGAGAGATGATGCACACCCTCCGGATTCGGCCGCAGCTGCGCGGTCCAAGCGCCGGAGGATCATGATCGGCGTGTTCATCGCGTTGTGCCTGGTGGGAGGAGTCGCTTGGTGGACCCGGGGCATGGACAAGAAGGCGGGCGAAGGCGACAAGGCCGTGGCGAGTGCAAAGACCGCAGCGAGTGACGGAGCCGCAGCGAGTGACGGGGCAGCGCCCGCCAAGACCCCGGAGTCTGATTCAAAGAGAGCGAAGGCAGAGGAGCGGCGGATCATCGAGGCGCAGCAGGCGGCCCGGCGTATGGGCGCGATCCAGAACGTGAAGATAATCGGCGTCGCGTTGTTTGAATTCGACAACGAATACGGATCCTTCCCCAACGAGGAAACCGCGAAGGCCGTGAGGGAAGCCACGGGGACGGCGTTCAAACTCGAAGGAGGCACTTCCAATGACTACTTCCGCCAGTTGCTGGCGACGGGCATCAAAACCGAGCGGATGTTCCAATTCGGCCAACCAGACAAGCCCGCCGATGACAAATTCGCCTCCGAGGCGGAAGCGCTTGCCCCGGGGGAATGCGATTTTGCCTACCTGCCCGGCGGGTCCGCCTCCGGCGACCCCGGCAGACCACTGGTGATTGGCCCCATGGTGCCGGGGAAGATGGAGTTCGATCCCACCACCTTTGGCGGCAAGGCCGTGGTGCTGCGGGCGGACAATTCCGCTACATTTCTTCCCATCAATGAGAAGGGTGAGGTCATTGTGAACGGTAAGAATCTCCTCGATCCCGGCAACGAATACTGGGGCGGCAAGGAGCCGCAAGTGGCATTGCCGAAGTGAAGCGACCGAGAGATCTGTTAGATCGGCTTTTGCACAAGAGAAAGCCCGCGCACCTTGCGGCGCGCGGGCTCCTGAAGATTTCAGATCTCAGATTTGAGATTTCAGATCGGATCTCAGAGCAGTCCGGCGACGAGCTTTTCCAGCTTCACGATGTCTGCGGCGAAGGCGCGGATCCCTTGGGCGGTCTTTTCGGTGGCCATCGCGTCTTCGTTGAGGGCGAAGCGGAAGGACTTCTCGTCGAAGCTGGCCTTCTTCAGGTCCGCGGCAGCCGAGGCTTCCGGGGAGAGGCGTCGCTCGATCGGATCGCTGGAGGCTTGCAGCTCGCCGAGCAGGGCCGGGCTGATGGTGAGCAGGTCGCAGCCGGCAAGCGCGAGGATCTCGCCCTTGTTGCGGAAGGAGGCACCCATCACCTGGGTCTTGTAGCCGAACTTCTTGTAGTAAGTGTAGATCTGCTTCACCGAGATCACGCCCGGGTCTTCATCGCCTTCGAAGGTCTTGCCGGTGGAGGCCTTGTACCAATCGAGGATGCGGCCGACGAAGGGCGAGATGAGACGCACGCCGGCTTCCGCGCAGGCCACGGCCTGGGCGAAGGAGAAGAGCAGGGTCAGGTTGCAGTGGATGCCTTCCTTCTCCAGGATCTCCGCGGCCTTGATGCCTTCCCAGGTGGAGGCGATCTTGATCAGGATGCGCTCCTTGGAGATGCCTTCCTTCTCATACGCCGCGATCAGGTGGCGGGCCTTGGCGACGGTGGCCTCGGTATCGAAGGACAGACGCGCATCGACTTCTGTCGAAACGCGGCCCGGGACAATCTTCAGAATCTCCAGGCCGAAGAGGATCAGGATGCGGTCGAGCACGGCATCGATCTGCGCTTGGCCGGAAAGGGAACCGCCCTTGAACTCCGCCACCGCTTTGTCCACGAGGTGCTTGTAAGCCGGTTTCTCGGAAGCCTGCAGGATCAGGGAGGGATTCGTGGTCGCGTCCTGCGGCTGGTAGGCCTTCATCGACTCGAAGTCGCCGGTATCGGCGACGACGGTGGTGAACTGCTTCAGTTGATCGAGTTGCGTGGCGAGTTGCGTAGCGCTCATGGCGGTGGCGGGGTAGGTCGGAATGGTGTCGCTGGCGAGGTCAAAAAGTGTCCGCAGCGGGGAAACATACCGGGTTGGCGCATTCGTCAAAGGGGTTTCATGGGTCGAATGCGATCCCGTCATAGGGAGCAGCCCTTTGAGACCGGGATGGATGGGATGAGAAGCAGATGAAACCGCGGATGGCGCGGATACCACGGATGAAAGGCCAAGTGACCGGCCAATTTTCATTTTCTCCCATCCGCGCTAGCCGCGCCATCCGCGGTAAAAACCGGAACCCGGCAAGAGACTTCTGATCACCCCCGCGCCCTTCTTATCCCGTCCATCCCATCCATCCTGGTCCAAGCGTTGGCACCGCCTATCTCGACCCGCACATCACCCGTCGCGTGATCTTGGGGAAGAGCCGGTTCGCCAGGAAGAAGGCGCGGAGCTGCCAGGGCGCGACGATCTCCTCGCGCCCTGCCGCCACGCCATCCAGGATCGCCTCCGCAACTTGGGCCGGGCTGAGGACGGGGACCGCCCTCTGAGCGGCTGGCACATGGGATTCGCTCCCCGGGTTGTTCTCCCAATACTCGCTGGATACCTTGGCAAAGGTCGCCATGGCCATCCGGACGCCACTGCCGGCGGTTTCCGCGCGCAGGGCTTCGAACAAGCCGCGCACGGCCCAGCGGGCCGCGGTGTAGGCGGCGGCACCGGGCCAGATGAGTTGGGACGCCGCCGAGTTGGTGAAGATGCACACGCCACTGCCGCGGGCGAGCATCCCGGGCAAGAAGGCGCGGGTGGCATTGAAGTAGGCCAGGTAGGGGGCGGCGATCATCCCCGCGGCTTCCGTGGGATCAGTCTCCACCAAGGGTTTCCAGCGCCCGGCTCCGGCATTGTTGAAAAGCACATCGGGGACCGGGACTTCACCCGCGAGGCGGGCCACCTGCTCCGGGTTGCTCACATCGCAGGCGTGGATGCTCGCAATGCCGCCGCCTTGGCGGATGCGCTGGGCGACGGCCTCCAGCTTGTCCGCAGAGCGGGCGACCAGCACGAGCTCGGCACCACGCTTCGCGGCAGCTTCCGCGGTGGTGGCACCGATTCCGCTCGATGCGCCGGTGATTAGCAGACGCTTGCCGGGCCAGTTCATGGCGCGCCTCCTTCCCGGTGCCGGGGGCTTCCGTTGATATGCAAGGCCGGCAGATGCGAATGGAGTGAAAAAAGACTCATCGCTCCACTAACGGGGAACCGCGGCCAAACAGCCAAAGAAGTTTGAACAGGAGAAAGGCAAGAGAAAGGCAGGAGCTTTGAATGGATCGGGACCTTCCGCGAAGCGGCGATCTATTCTTCACCTCCTTGTCTTTCTCCTGCCTTCCTCCTGTTCAAAAAAACCACGGCAGGCGACCGGCGGCTCCCATCATAGCCCGAGACGCGCCATGACACTGGCCCGTGTCTCGGCGGGGAGGGAGAGCTGGCGGAGTTGTTCGCGGGCGGCGGCGGGACTGGTGGCCAGTTGCCGGGCCAGATCCTGCTGGGCCTTGCGCAGCGTTTCGGGCGAAGCCGCGGCATTGTTGGCAAAGGCCTCGGAGGGCACCGCCTCGCGAACCACGCCGAGCAGGAAGGTCTCGCGGCGGGCATCGGAGGCGGGGAGCTTGCGCAGCCAATCCATGGCCGCTTCGGGTTGATAGCGGTTCCAGTTCGAGAAGGTCTCCATCAGCGCATCTTGGCGGCCCGCCTCGGGAACTTCGTTGGCCAGGGCCATCGCTTCGAGCGGTTGCTTGCGGACCAGGGCAGTGGCGGCGGTGGCCATCGCTTCCGGGCCGGCGGCCTGGCCCGCGGGGCTGCGGAGGAATTCGATGAAGCCCTGCGGATCATGCTCGCTCCATGACCAGGTGATGGTGGAGATCGCTTCCTTGCGGGCGGCGGGATCGAGCTGCTGCAGCCATGCGATGGCCTCGGGCTTGGCTTTGCCGTCGGGCGTCTGGGTCACCATGTTCGGCCACCAGCCTTGATGAAGCACTGCTTCCGCGAAGGCGGCGGCGGCCTTGCTGCGCGCGGCGGAAGGCTCCATGCCCGCGACCAGTGCGGCGGCATCGTCCGGGCTTTTCTGGAGGCTGCCTTTCACTAGCGAGGCGATGAGATCGAACTGGCGGCCGCCCTTGGTATTCGCCAGGCACCACTGGAGCGCGCTGTTCGCGTCCTGCTTGCCCCAGGCTTCCACGAAGGACGGGAGCAAGCGCCGGGATGTCCCGTCATCCACCTTGGCGAACCAATCCGAGGCCTTGTCCGGATCGTTCTCCACCCATTTCTTGATGAGCAGGTTCGCCAGTTGCCGACCGGAAGTAGTGTTCTGCGTGGCGGCGAAGGCCAGCGCGCCCTGCGGGTCGCTCTTGGCCCACTGCGTGCCGAGGCTCATCAGCACCTGCGCGGTGGCAAAGCCGCAGGGATGCGCGAGCGCCACTTCCGCAGCGTGGCGCGGATCCGCCGCGATCCATTTCTCCACGCCGCCCATGCCGGGCCCGAAGCTGCTGATCCGCAGCTCGCTCATGGTGATGAGCGCTTGCTCGGGGCGCAGCGCGAAGAGTGTCTCCAGCGACTGGAACTGCCAGCCCATCGGCAAGAGCGGGGTAGCCTTCAACACCGCCAGGACCGCCTCGGGATCCTTCTTGGGCCACTCCCGGAAGAGCAGGTCGCCCAGTTCCTCACGGGGGAAGCCGGCGTCGCCACTCATGCAGGCCTCGAAGAGCCCTTGCGGATCGGCCTCAAGCCAGCGGGCACCGAGGATGGCGACCGCACCGGGGATATCCTTCGCCATCCGCGCGAGGTGGGGGAAGTCCTTCGGGGTGGCTTTCTCCACGGCGGTTATCCACAGCAGCCAGCGTGTGACGCCATCGCTCACGGCGAGCTCGGACTTCAACTTGGTGGCGAGCGCATTGGCCTCGCGATGATTCGGGTACCCCGTGTTGGCGTGGGTGCCCGCTTGTGCGGAACTGGAGTTCGCGATGGATGAGTTTGCAGCCGTCGCTCCATGCTGCTGGCGCAGGGCTCGCAGCGCGAATCCCGCCAAGAGTCCGGCGATGGCCGAGAGGACGATGAGAAGAGACCGCTTCATGATCGTGAGAAGTACGATTCTGTTAGTGCGCATCGAGGCTTTGGCGGAGGGCCCGCTTGTCCTTTTCGGGAAGCTGCGAACCATTGATCCAATCCATGGCCTTGCCGCGATCACGGCCGGCCATCACGCCGAGCGCCTTCTTCATCGAGACCATGCGCATCGACTCGTCGCCGATGTTCACGGCCCACTGCCATGCTTCGTCCGGGAAGTTGGTGGCGATCTCTTCGACGAGCATGTTGGCGCCGGTATCGCGGTCCGGGCCGGTGGGGAGTTGGCCGATCCATTCGGCGGCGGCCTGTGAGTCGCGTTTCGCCCAAGTGAAGGCCACGCCTTGCAGCGCCTCCGAGCGATGGCCATCTGCGGGCAGCTGCAGCGCCCACTGCGCGGCGGTCTCGGGGTCTTGCATCGTCCAGGCCGTGGCCAGGGTCCGCATCGCCGTGGGTTGTGAGGTCCCGGGCAGCTCGCCAAGCCGTCCCCACCATTTCTGCGGATCGTCGAGGTTCTCGAAGGTCAGGAAGTTGAAGGCAGTCCCTAACAACTCCGAGCGCATCGGCCCTGAAGCCTCCGCCAAGAGACCATCGACGCGATCGAACATCGTGCCGCCATTGAGCAGGCTGCGGGCGATCGCGCTCATCTGCTGCACTCCTTCCGCGGTGTTGGGCAGGTCCTTCGCGATGGCGAGGCTGAGCTCCGGGTTCTGCCAACCTGCGGCATTGAGCACCTGGTCGCGCAGGCGCTTGAGCTCGGGCGTCTCGGGATGAGCCTTCAGCCATTCCCAGACCTTGCCGATCTGCGGCTTCGAGTTGTTCAAAAGGGCCGAGCCCATGGGACCGTCCAGAATGGCCAGTGTGCCCTTCGCGAGTTGCTCATTCAGGAATGCCACCGGATCCGCGTCCAAGCGGCGGCCGACCGCATCCGCGAGCCCGAAGCTATCTTCTGCCGCGATCTTGCCCGGGTGATCCCGCAGCCACTCGGTAAGCGTGCTGAAATTCTCATCACCCGCTGCCCGCATCAGCTTTGCGCCCGTGGTATTGGCGAAGTAACCGGCGCGTCCCCCGGGCGGCACCAGCGAGGATTTCTCCAGCGCTCTGACGATATCGGTGGAAGCAAGACCCATCAGCGCGCTTCTGACGATGGTGTCGTAGTCGGCACCCTCCGGCAGTCCCTTGGCCCACGCGAGTGCGCCATCGAAATCCCGCGTGCCCCAAGCCTTGGCGATGCCAGCCAGTGCTTCATTGCGATGCGGGCCGCTCAAGGCCTCGGCTGCGGCGCGCGCTCTAACAGGATCTCTTTCCGCCAGGATCGCGAAGGCATCCGTCACCGGACGCTTCCATGGGTCACGGTTCTCCGGCAGGCGTGCGGCGATGGCGGGAATCTGGTCCGGGGCTTTGCGCGCGATGTCCGAGAGCATCTCGATCGTGAGCGTATCAGCTGCGGATCCGCAGGCGCTCAACTTGGCCACGGCCGCCTGCGGATCACGTGCCAGCCAATCGCGGAAGAGCTGGCGTGCGGCATCCGCATCGCCGTCTTTCCGAAGGAAGAAGTCCAGGCCGCCCGCGGGATCGACCTGGCTCCACTCGGACACCAGGGCGGCGCGGAAGGCCTGGCGGCGGAAGCTATCCGGAATCCCGGCAATGGCTTGGAAAAGGACCGGCATGGCCGCCGCGTCACTGCCGTGTTCGTCGTGAAGCCGCCGCCATTCCGCGAACAAGCCGCTGTCGCTGAAGTCGGGCTTGTTGGGAACAGGTGTGGCACGACTGGCAGCCGCAGTCGCTGCGGGATTCACGGGCGCTGCCTGTTGGTCCGTGCCGAAATGCACGGCCCAGCCGAGAGGCAGGCAGGCTGCCGCGACCAAGGCGGCCGCAGCCAGGGAAGTCTTGGACACAGTCATGGCAGTGGCGAGTGATGTGGTGGTCGAAGCGGAAGTGGTGGTGGATGCGGATGAAGCCGCAGCGGAAGCGGAGCTGCCCGCCGGCAGCGAGGCGGCAGCAGCAGCAAAGGTGCTGCCAGCCACGAGGGATGGCGCCATCAGCGCACCGATCGCCGCCGCCACAGCCACGGTGAACATGGCTCCCGGCTGCGAGCTGCGCAGGGAGGTCTCCACGAGAGTGGCAATGCGCTCGCGCAGCATCTCGCGGCCGCGCGCCAGGCGCTGCTTCACCACATCCTCACTGAGGCCCAAGGTGCCCGCGACTTCGCGCACCGATTGTTCCTGGCGATAGTAGAGCACCAGCGGCAGCCGGTAGTTGGCTGGAAGTTGTGCCAGTGCCCCGCGGACCAGTGCGGCTTCCTCCGCATGCCCGGCGATCTCGTCCGGTGCCTGTTGCTGTTCATCGGCCAGATCTTCCCGCACTTCTTCCAGCGTGGTGCCGCGCGTGCGCCGCAGATGCGCGAGTGCGGCGTTGCGCGCGATCTGCACCAGCCAGGCGCGGAGCTTCTCCGGCTCGCGGAGATCGCCGATCCGCGACCAAGCCGTGATGAAGGCTTCCTGCGCTGCATCCTCGCTGGCCGCGAAGTCTCCCACGATCCCGAGGGCGATGCCGCACACCGTCGCCTGGTGCCGGGTCACGATATCCACGAAGGCGCGCTTGTCACCACGCTGGGCCGCTGCCACCAGTTCGGCATCGGGCGGTCCGCAAGGTTGTGGAGTGGTCCGGGTCATGGCGCGGTCGCGGAATCAGAGTGAAGCAAACATCCGTCTGCTTACCTTGATGCCGCCCGCAGCCTTCCGGTGACAAATTAAGTTTCGCCAGCCTCGGCAGGGGAATTTGAACAGGAGGAAAGGGAGGGAACGGAGGATTGGATTTCGACTCCTCTCCTCTGCCTTCTCTCCGTTGTCTCCGCTAGCTCCTGTTCCAATCCCTGCCTTGCGGCGCGCGTGGCGCTGTGGGCTCACTCCACCCGCTTGCCGCTCGCCGGATCGATGGTCACCGGCCAGCCCTCGTAGGGCTTGTTGTCCGGGGCCGCCTGCGCGGGAGAAGCCCAGGCGGGCCAGTTCTCGATCTTCACCCGGCCGGAGGGCTCCCACAGGGTGATCGTATAACCTTCCGCGTGCTGGAAAGCACTGCCGCGGCCGCTGTCCTGCGGATTCGCCACCGCATGGATGCTCACGGGATTGCCGAAGCCGTCTTCAAAGTCGCCCGTGTACTTCGGCGCGCCGGTGTGGGGATTCTTCCCCGCGGTAGCGGGCATCCAGCGGCGCGGCCAGGGATTCTCGATCGAAGGGGCGCTCACCCAGAAGGGTCCATCGCCCCAACTGCCCAAGCCATACTGGCCGGTCATGCCGAGATTCCGGTCGCCGCAGAGGTGCACGGCGTGGGCTTCCGCCAGGAGCTTGAGTGCCTTCAGGCGCGGCGCCTGTGGCCAGCCGTTGGTATCGAAGTCCGGCTTGGCCTCGTCCTCCGGCGGGTACTGGCCGGGCTTGAAGATCGGCAGCTCCGGCACGCCGCTGTCATCCTTGGCATGCGTCGGCAGGGTCTCCGCGGCGCAGAGGGGCGTCTGCGAAAGGGCGATCCGGAAGTGCGCGCCCTTTGCCGGGGCCTTCGCCCAGCGGGACAGGAAATTCTCCTGGCGGATGCCGAGCAGGTCGAGGTCTGCCGCCACCGCGCTCTTGGGGTCCCAGTTGGTGCTGGTGGACCAGCCATTCGTGATGCTGCCCTGCGGGAAGAGCGGCTTGGGCGCGGACTTGAACTGCCGGTCCGAGAGGATCACGAAGTCCAGCGGCCCCCAGGAGTGGCGGGTGAAAAACACATTGATGCCGCTGCGGCAGGGCGAGGGATCGCCCGGATCGGGCAGGTTGCCGGTCTGGCAGCGCAGCACCGCATTCACGAACTCCACGGACATCTTATAGCCGCCGGAGTCCTCGCAGGGCGTGCCGTAGCCCGCGCTGGCATCCGCGGCCTTGCCGCCGGTACCCCAGAGCTTGCTTTGGAAAATGTCCTCCGCATCCGGCAGCGTGACCGATGGGGTATCCCGCAGCAGGTCCCGCCAGGTCCAGCCGTGGATGGCATACTTGCGGAGGTAGCAGAGGATCGCGCGGTCATTCGGCCGGCGGTCGAAGAGGGTGCCATAGCCGCCGCTCTCCGCGCTGATCTGGTCGCCCAGGAAAGTGATGAAGTCCGGTGCCTGCGCCTTCACGTTTGCCACCAGCGCGGCGCGGTCCAGGCCCGTGCCGCCGTTGCCCGCCAGCGAGGCGATCTTGATCGCCCGGTTCGCCGGTGCGGCCTTGGCGATGCCCTTGAAAGACTGGTCGCCGAGCTTGAGCTCATAGGGATGATCCTTCGCGGGATCGAGCTTCAGGATCCGGAAGCGGGCGGTCCGCGAGGCGGGATCCATGACCACCTTCTGCGAGTCGCGCCCCGCCACTTGCAGCTCGACTTCCACCCGCTCGTTGGGCGCGAAGGCGGCGCACTGGGCCAGCACGCAGAGGGTGCCGTCGTTATCGAAGGTGTAGGTGGCCCAGAGGACCGGACCGAAGGCGCGCTCCGGGTGCAGCTCGAATTTCGCGCCCGCGAGCTCCAGCTTGGAGAAGGCGAAGCGGCCCTCGCCATCCCGCTCCTGGGGCAGGGGGGCGAGCGTGTCGGGGCGCTTGGCCGCCAGCACGCGCGGGGTGGTTGCTTGCTTGGTGGAGCTGGCCACGGCGACCAGGCCGCGGAGCCAGCTTTCATCTGCCTTGCTGCGGACCGTGCCCAGGATTTTGCCGTTGGGGTCCTGGACGAGGAGGCTCAGGTCGTAGGTCCCTGCTTCCGCAGGCTCGCCCTTGAACTCGAGCACGAGGCTCTGGAGCGGCAGGGCCAAGGGAGTGCCCGTGCCCCGTGTATCACCAATGAAGGGCTGGCCGCTGAAGTCGATGCCCGCGGGGAAACCGGCACCAGCGATCGCGGCATCCCGGTAGTCCCCGTGGGGACCCTGGAGCCCGATCTGGAAGCCGACGTAGCCATTGCCGAAAAGCTCGAAGGAGACTTGGTCCAGCTCGGTCCGCACCGTGAAAGGCTCCCGCTTCGCGCCCAGTTCCGCGGTGAGCAGGACCAGATTCCGGTTACCGCCGGAAAAGGTATTCTCGATCCGCCCCTTGGCCGTGGCCCAGTCCTCCGCCGGGTTCGCCCAGAAGTCCTTACCGGGCCAGGGGCGGCTGGCATTCGCCGCGATGTCCGGGATGAAAGTTTCCGCGCCACGGGCGAGCGCCGCGGCGAATAGCAAAGGGAGGATGCGGGAGATCACGACCGGTAGACTGGGGAGTCAGTCGGGAAGAAGCGGTCCGTCTGCCGCGGTTTAGGCGGGAAGCTCAGCGGCGCTGCAAATCCGAAATGCTTTTGCGCTGGTACTCCTCGTCGCGGATCTTGCGGAGGTATTCCAGATAGCGCTGCTGTGGATCATCCGGCCCGGTGCTCTGGCCGTATTTCTTCCACGGGCCGTAGGGCACTTGGGCCGCTTCCACGAAGCGCCAGTGGCACTTCTTGCCGGACTGCAGGTCCAGGAAGTCACGGATGGCAGGCGAAATATCGATGCCCGCGTCCTGGTTCGAGTGGTTCTTGGGCGGCTTGCCCTGGAACACGTACTCCCAGTCGTCCGTCACCCAGGGGCCGCAGTCTTCCCACTGGGCGTAGCAGCTGATCTTGCCGTTGGTGATCTGCACCCAGCGTCCCTTCAGGGTGGTCTTGCCGGGGTCCGGGTTCACGCGGCCGAACCAGGGGATGACCTTGGAAGCCTCCGGCTTGTGGGCGGACCAACTCGCCACGTCATTGTAAGGCAGGGCGATGTAGAAAGGATTCAGGCGCGGGGTGAACTTCTTCGGGCGGAATTCCCCGCTGCGCTGGTCCGCGATGCGCGAGGAAGGATCCGGATCATCGTAGCCGCCGAAGTTCTCCGACCACTGCTGGTCCCAAGAGGACTTGTCGTTCGGCGTCGGGTTGTTCGCGGAGGGTGCCTCGCCGATCCAGAAGACCGTGGCGGTGATGTTCAGGCGCCAGGGATAGAGGATGCCCGTCGTGGGGTTCACCGGGCGGACCGGTGCGGTCGGCCGGTTGGACGTGGGAATCACCACCCGCGGCAGCGCATTGGAGGCGGTGGCGGTTTGCGCCGTGGCGACCGGGCCAAGGGCGAAAAGCGAGGAAAGGGCAAGCAGCGCGGGGAGAGCGAACGGGCCGGTCCGCAAGCGGGCCGACAGGCTGGTTTCAAGGTTCTTCCCGGATCTTCCCATCTTTCGTTTGCTTTTTAAAACCGCCGCAGGACGGTATCCCTGAGAAATCTTTCATCCGTGCCCGGGTAGTCCAAGGTGTAGTGCAGACCTCTGGATTCCCGGCGCCGCAGCGCACAGTCGACGACGAGAGAAGCGACTGCGATGAGGTTGCGCAACTCAAGAATGTCGGCAGTAACGCGGTGCCCCCAGTAAAATTCGCGGACCTCCTTCTTTAAATTACGCAAACGCGTAGCAGCTCGGCGCAGGCGATTGTCCGTCCGGACGATCGAAACGTAGTCCCACATCAGGCGGCGGAGCTCGTCCCAATTGTGGTAGATGACCACCAATTCGTCCGGTACGGCCACGTCGCCATGGTGCCATTCCGGGATGTCCACATTCCCGTCGGCATGCTTTTCCACCCCGTAGTGGTGGAGCATGGCGTCCAAGGCGCGGCGGGCCATCACGTTGCCTTCCAGCAGGGAATTCGAGGCCAGGCGGTTGGCGCCGTGGAGTCCGGTGCAGGCGACCTCGCCGATGGCGTAGAGGCCGCGGATGGTGGTCTTGCCATTCACGTCCGCCAGCACCCCGCCGCATTGGTAGTGGGCGGCGGGAACGACGGGGATCGGCTGCTTCTCGCAATCGAGGCCGAAGCTGAGGAGCTTCTCGTAGATGAAGGGGAAGCGCTCGCGCATGAAGCCCGCGGGCTGCTGGGTCACGTCCAGGTAGACGCAGGGCGCGCCAGTCCGCTTGATCTCGCGGTCGATCGCGCGGGCCACGATGTCGCGCGGGGCCAAGGAGCCGCGGGGGTCGGCCTTTTTCGTGAAGTCCTCGCCGCGGGCATTGATCAGGATGCCGCCCTCGCCGCGCACCGCCTCGCTGACCAGGAAGGAGCGGGCCTCGGGGCCGACGGCGGCGGGGTTGTAAAAGCAGGTGGGGTGGAATTGGATGAACTCCATGTTCGCCACGCTGGCCCCGGCGCGCCATGCCATCGCCACACCGTCGCCCGTCGCGGAGTCCGGGTTGGTGGTGTAGAGGTAGACCTTGCCGCAGCCGCCGGTGGCGAGGATCACGCGGTCCGAACGGAAGATCCGCACTTCCCCGGATTTTTTCTCCAGCACGTAGGCACCGATCACGCGGTCTTCCGTGACCATGCCCAGCTTGCCGGTGGTGATCAGGTCGATGGTGAAGTGGTCCTCAAGCAGGGTGAGGTTCGGGGTATTGCGCGCGACCTCCACCAGGGACTCCGCAATCTCCCGGCCGGTGGTGTCCCGGGCGTGGAGGATGCGGCGCTTCGAGTGGCCACCTTCCTTGCCCAGCGCGAAGTGGCCGCTGCCATTCTCGTGGTCGAAATTCACGCCGCGGCTGGTCAGGTCATCGATGGTGGCGGCCCCTTCCGCAATGATCGTGCGGACCGCGTCCTCCTTGCACAGCCCGGCGCCGGCATCGAGCGTGTCGGCGATGTGGAGCTCCACCGAGTCGCCCTCATCCCGCAGGCCTTCGGGCAAAACCGTGGCGATGCCGCCTTGGGCCCAAGCGGTATTGGAATCGAGCAGGCTCCCTTTGGTCAGCACAATCACCGAGCCGTGGGCCGCAGCCCGGATCGCAAAGGTCAGACCGGCGATGCCCGCTCCGATCACCAGGAAGTCGCACGTCATGTAGGAGGGGAGGATGAAGGCGTGGAACGTGACGAAAAGGGCAAAGTGGGGCAGTGGGGGGAAGAAAAGCCGGGCACCAAACGCCGGGAGGGAGCTGGCGGCTGCGATTACCCGGAAGTCAGATTCGCTTCTCGTAGCCCTCGTGCTTGCCTATGAAGAACCAGACGATCCGTCCTTCGTTCTCTACCCCGAGTGCACGGAAATTCCGATCCACGCGCACCGACCAATAGGGGCCGACCCGCTTGAAGTGGAGCGAGGGATGCCAATGATCATCAAGCCACAAGCGAAACTGTTTGCGGGCCAAGCGCCGCACTTCCGGTGGCAACGCGGCAAACTGCTTACGGAAGCTCGCGTTGGTCGAGGACTTCATTCAAGGTAATGGTCTCGCGATTTCGGTCCTCGAGAAGGGCTTGTGCGGCGAGTTCGTCGAATGCTCCCAACGCAATCATGTTCTCAAAGCGCAGATCCACGGCACGAGCCGCTTCCTCCTCCACCTGCTCCGCCAGAGCGAGCAACTGGTCATCCGGAAGCTTTCGCACCTCCTGCATGATCTCGGCGATTCCCATGTGGGAGCATTACCCTTAAATTGCGCCGATCGCAAGTGAACTAAGGGCTCCTCGACCCACTGCCGAAACCCGAAGGAGGGTAAGAATGAATGGGGATGCAGTCTGTGAACGGACTTAACACACCATGACCCGCGAACAAAATGCCATCCTTGCCGTTACTCCCGGACGGCTGCTTCAGGAGGAATTCATCGAGGCTTATCACTTGAGCCAAAGTGAGCTGTCACGCCGCACGGGGATCCCGCGCTCATCCATCAACGAAATCGTGAAAGGTAAGCGCGCCATCACTGCGGAGACCGCCTTTATTCTCGGCACCTTCTTTGGCATGGACCCGCAGTTCTGGACGAATCTCCAGAGCCGCTACGACCTTCGGGTTGTGCAGATTCAGCAGGCAGCAGCCATCCGGGCGCGGGTCCGGCCGCTTGCTTCATGAAATTCCACCATGATCCACGCTGCCGACTACCACTCGGAGTTCGCGACGGAGCCACACCTGAATCTGTGGATCGAGGGCGAACCACTCCAAGAGTGGCTGCACCGCCAAGTCCCGGATGCCGGACTGGATGGCTTGGTGCCGGCGTGGCTCGGGTGGCTGGTGGACGAGCAGGAGCAAATGCTCGTTCGCGAGCGCATGTGGCCACGGGTCGGAGAAAGGCAGATCGTGCCGCTCCTCGTTTGTCCGGATGATCTGGATTTCTCCTGCACGCTGGTGGTCGCGGAGGTGAGTTCGACGGAGGAGGCGGTGATATGGGAGCGAATTGGACTCGATCTAACAGGTTCTCCGGAATCGGGTGGTGATGTGCGTTGGTGGGGGATCGGGCCCGTGAGTTTTCCGCGCGGCGAATATTTGGCTGCGGTGGAGAGCTTTCAGGCCGGGCTGTGATGCTCAAAGCACGATACCATACAGCGCGGCCAGATTGGTCACGAAGCCACGGTGCTCCTCCGGCACTGCATCGTGCCAGCGCTTCAGATGTGCGGCGAAGCTCTTGTCCTCACCCATCGGCGTGGCGTTGAGCCACTTCACGGCTTCCCAATGCTGTGGCTCGTTCTCCAGGCGGCCTAACAGAATGATGGCCATTGCACCATTCAACTCGCGGTCGCAGGGTTCGTTCTCGAGGCGCTCGCGGTGGCTTTGGTAGAAAGCGGGCAGGCCGGTCTTGATGATCTCGGTGTAGTATTCGCGGCCGAGCATCACCTTGCGCGCGTAGTCGCCGAGGTTCGGGGCGAAGCTCTTCCAGTTCGGATAGGGCGCTTCGGTCCGCCAAGCGGTATCCATCTTCATGAGGCAGTAGAGCGAGGCGGTCTCGCAGAGCGTTTCCTCGAACCACAGGTGCTTGCGTTCGCGCTTCCGGCTATCCGCCATCACGTGGCAGAGTTCATGGGAGAACTGATAGGCATACTGCGCCCAGAAGGTGCCCTCCGTATCGAGGCGCACCACCGTTTCGCCCTGCGCGTTGCGTTGGTCCAGGGTGATGGGGCCTTGCTTGCCGCGTTCGACCAGGACTTTCTCCTCCGGCACTTTCTTCCAGCCGCGGGTGAGCTCGGTAGCCGCGGATTGGCAGATCTTCGTGATGTCTTCCTGCGGGCTATTGAAGCCATTGGCATCCACGCGGATGACGGGCTCTCCGCCGATACCGAGCGAAGGAAACAAGAGGAGGCCGGCGAGGATGGAGCGAAACACGATCATCCGAAACGACTGCTCTAGCGCTTGCCTTTCAGCCGAGGCTTGGCGAGGTGATCGGCTGCTAGGGCATCGGCCGGGCACAGGCAATGGAATCCACCGGAGCGTCTTCCGTGCTCCCGAGTTTGCCCCCGTAGAAATTCGTGTAGCTCTTGGCAAAGCGGCGGATCGAAGTGAAGGTGTCGCCGATCGCAGCCTCCTCCTTGGTGAACTTGGGCCCCAGATCCGCCGCGACTTTGCTCCGGGTGATGCCTGCGCGGATTTCCACGCCGCGGATGAGGACCTTTCCGGGGAAGACCTTGGCCGGCCCGCTACCCTCAGAAGCCTTGAGATAGATATTCAAGTCGAGCGGCGATTCCGGCCGTGGCAAGGAGCCCTTGAGCTCTCCGATCTTGTATTGGAACACCAGCCCCGCCGCATCGTAGTAGAGCAATCCCGTCTGGAAGGCGAGATCGAGGAGGCTGCGATCCGGTTCGCCGAGCGTGGCGATCAGCTCGCTGCGGGTGGTCTTACCCGCCAGGAAGGTGAAGTCGCCCAGGTGAATTCCATCATCCTGGAACTCGATCTTCAGGTCCGGGGATACCGCCAGCGGCTTGCTTCCCGCTGCGGCTTTCGGAGCAGCGGCGATCCCCGCATCCAGCTTCTTGAGCCATGCGACTCCCTTGGGAAGGCCGGTCTTGATCATGGAGTCATAGTGCCCGCCGGACTCCGCGGTGACATACTCGTGAGGCACCTTCGCGTTCTCCAGGGATTGATGGAAGCTCTCAATCGCCTCGACCCAAGGCTTCTCGTCGTCCTTGGCGTGGAAGAGGAACATGGGAACCCGGAACAAGTCGGGATAGTTCTTCGGCGACCACCGGCCGATCCTCTTGTAGAACATGACCGAGGCATTGATCCGGTCGATCGTTTCCGTGCCGATGTGCCCTTCCAAATCGACCACGGGGGCATAAGCCGCCACGCCGCGGATCTCACCGTGTGAAGCCGCGAGCTGCAGGGCGAGTGTGCCGGCGGAGCTGTGGCCCGCGGCGTAGATCCGGCGCGGGTCGATCTGCGGCACCTTCTCCTTCGCCACGACCAGCGCGGCCATGGCATCCTCCATCCCGAAGTCACTCTTGGAGTAAGCCTTGATCGCCTCGACCAGCTTCGCCTCGTCCGACTCGCCTTCGGCAGTGGCACCGCTCACATCATACGCGGCCACCACGAATCCGGCATCCGCATAGGGCTGGTGTTCGGCGCGGTCTTCCTTCCCCAGCGAGACGCCGGTGATGAAATTCGAGCCCGCTGCCGCGACGAGGACACAGGGCAACTTGGCATCCGCCTTGGCATCCGGCTTGTAGATCCAGACCCGGCCGCCGCGGGCCGTCTTGAACTCGCGTACCTGCACCGCGGCAGGAAGGGGCGTGATGGAAAACAGCAATAGAAGCGAAGCGAGGAGCAACTTCATGAGAGGGGAACTTGGAGGATTCCCGCATCACATCAAGGATTCAGAGACGAAGCGGGGCGACGCTCTCTCTGGTGTGCTATTGCCGCTCAAGGCAGCAAGGCCACATGGTCGATCAGGCGCACGTCGCCATAAAACACCGCCGTGGCCAGCACCGCGGGTTTCTTGATCTGCCCCACGGGTTGGAGTGTCTCGGCATCCACCAGCTCCAGATAGTCGATCTTCGCGAATGCTGACTCCTCCAGATGCTTCCGCGCCGCGGCGAGGAAGGGCGCGGCCGAGCGCTCGCCGAATTGGAGCAGGGAGCGCGCGCCTTCCAGGGCGCGGCGGATGCGCGGGGCATCGGCGCGGTGCTCGGGTGTGAGGCGGACGTTCCGGGAGGACATGGCCAGGCCATCGGGCTCGCGGACGGTGGGGTAGCCGATGATTTCCACCGGCACATCAAGATCCCGGACCATGCGGCGCAGGATGGCGAGCTGCTGCACGTCCTTTTCCCCGAAAACGGCGGCCTGCGGCTGGAAGAGGTTGAAGAGCTTCAGGACCACCGTGCAGACCCCGTCGAAGTGCCCGGGGCGGGTGGCGCCGCAGAGATGGGTGGAGAGCAACGATTCCGTCACGGTGATCGAGCGGTCCGGGAAATACATCGCGCCGGATTCCGGGGTGAAGACGAGGTCGACCCCCGCTTCCCGGCATTTTGCGAGGTCTTCCTCCAGCGGCTTCGGGTAGGCGGCCAGATCGCCGGGGCGGTCGAATTGGATCGGGTTGACGAAGATGGAAACCGCCACGGTGCCCGCTGGCCCGGCGATTTCCCGGGCGCGGCGGACCAGGGCGAGGTGGCCCTCGTGCAGGGCGCCCATGGTGGGGACGAGCACGAGCGGACGGGGCAGGGCGGCGATTTCCCGGCGCAGATCGGGGGCGGTGGCAGCGGTGCGCATGACGGCGGAAGAATGAGGCCGGATTCCCCCCGTGCAAGGGCCGGATGGGGCGTTGACGCTCCGGAATTTTCGGTTCAAGGTCCGCCCCAATCCCAAGGGGAACCCCTTCCACTCAATGACCATCATTCGCCGATTCATCGCCCTCGTGGCTGCCACCCTCTTTGTCGGGACCGCCGCGGCCCAGGAAGGCAAGCTGAAGATCGCCACTGTCGATATGCAGCAGCTTTTCAAGGAGTACCATCGCACCAACGAGGCGCAGCGGGAAATCAACGTGGAGCGGGCCAAGATCCAGAAGGAGAACAACGAGCGCCTGGACCGCATCCGCACCCTGGACACGGACCTGCAGAACATGCGCAAGCAGCTCGAGGATCCCTCGATTTCCGACCAGAAGAAGCAGGCGGTCTTCCAGGACTGGAACGTGAAGCAGCAGGAAGGCATCGCCCTGGACCGCGAGCGCCGCGAATTCCTTCAGCGCCGCAACCAGAGCCTGAACGAGAAGATGGTTGGCCGCATGAAGGGGATCCTGGAGGAAATCCGCAAGCTGGTCGAAGAGAAGGCCAAGGCGGAAGACTTCGACTACGTCTTCGACAAGTCCGGCCTGAGCACCTCCCAGGTGCCCTTCTTCCTCTACACCAAGGACGCCACGGACATCACCGCCGTGCTGCTCAAGGAGCTGAACAAGGATGCCCCGGCGGAGAGCAAGCCCTCCCCGGAAGACTCCGCGACTCCGCCGCTTACTCCCACCCCGGGCGAGTAAGTCCTTGATCCTAGCCGCTGAACCGTGGCCCTGAAACTTTCCGAGCTCGCCCAACTGGTCGGTGGTGACATCGTCCGGGGCGAGCTCGATCTTTTGATCGATGGCATTGCGGCCTTGGATGAGGCCGGTCCCGCGGAGCTGTCATTCCTCGGCAACGAGAAGTACCGCAACCAGTTCCTGGTGACACGGGCGGGCGCGGTGATCGTGCCGCCCGGCACGGAGGAAGGGCCGGAAGGCTGTGCGCTGATCGTGGCGGCCAATCCCTCGCTGGCCTTCGGGAAAGCGGTGGGGCACTTCATCGCGGCTTTTTCCCGTCGTTTCACCCCCGGCATGCATCCGCGGGCGATCGTGGATGAATCGGTGAAGCTCGACCCCGCCAAGGTCCGCGTCCATGCGGGGGCCGTGATCATGGCCGGTGCCTTGATCGGTGACGGCAGCGAAATCGGGCCGAATTCGGTGATCGGTGAGGACGTGCGGATCGGCCGCGATTGCTTTATCCAGGCGAACGTGACGATCCGCGAACGCTGCATCCTCGGTGACCGGGTCGCTCTCCAACCGGGCGTCGTGATCGGCTCGGATGGCTATGGCTACGATCTGGTGAATGGCCGCCACAAGAAGGTCGAGCAAGTCGGCATCGTGGTGATTGAGGACGATGTCGAGATCGGGGCCAATAGCACCGTGGACCGCGCGCGCTTCGGGCGCACGGTGATCGGGGAGGGGACCAAGATCGATAACCTGGTCCAGATCGGACACAACGTGCAGATCGGGAAGCACTGCCTGCTCATCGCCCTGACCGGGATTGCGGGCAGCTCGAAGTTCGGCGACTACGTGGTGGCCGCTGCGCAGGTCGGCGTGGCCGGGCATGTGAAGGTCGGCTCAAAGGCGATTCTCAGTGCGCGTACCGGGGTGACCGCGGATTTGGAAGGCGGAGTGACCTATGGTGGTAATCCGGCGCGGCCGATCATGGAGGAGCAGCGCTCGCGGGCGTACTTCAAAAACTTCCCGAAGCTGGTCGAGCGCATCAAGGCGCTGGAGAAGAAGGTGGGGGAAGGGGATTAGCGGCTTCCGAGGAGCTTCGCCCATTTGGAGGGATCGGAACGCTGATGGAGGAAGCCAACGATGGTGACCTGGTCCGAGGTGGCCCGGAAGAAGAGGGCATACGGGAACTTCACGAGATCCGTCTGCGGTGCTTGGCGTCAAGGCGGGTCTGGGCGTCAGGATAGGCCAATATCTTGTGGATTGCGGCGCGAACTTCGGCAGCCATCCGCAGGCCCAATCCAAGGGACTGCGACTGATAGTAATCAAAAGCCTCGGCGATTTCGGCCTCGACCGCGTCAGCTATAGGCAGCCTCATGACGAGACGGCGCGTGCTTCAATCCGATCCAAGAAGCCGAGTCCTTCGCTTGAACCCATTTTTCCCGACTCAAGTGCCTCCCAACGGGAGTCGAGTTCGGCGGTGACCTTTGCTTCCCAATCCAAGTCCCGCTCTCCTTCCAAGCTTGCGTAGAGGAGATCGGCCAGTTGGATCTTCGCAAGAGGCGGTAGCTTCAGTGCTTCTTGCTCCAAGGTGGAAAGAGAATCCATGGTTTCCATATTCCGGGTGGAGCTTATCACGGCAGGGGAAGGTGGAAAGCCGAAGTTTTGCTGTTCCGCCTCTTCGCTGGCTTCGGCGATGACATGGAACGGGAGTCACCGCTTCCGCAGCGTCACGCGGATCTGCTCGATGGCTTCGTGTGCAGGAAGGGCAGTCGTTTCGCCTCTCTCATAGGCTTCACAGCGGGCCTTGCACACCTCAACGGCCTGGCGGTTCCATTCGCGCTCGGCTTCCGTCTCCAAGCTGGCGTAGAGCGAGTCAGCCAATTGGATCCGCTCCAAGAGCGGGAGCTTCAGGGCTTCCTGTTCGAGCGTCCGCGCATCCATGGTTCCGGGTGAGGCTGGCATCCTACCAGCCGTCCGGAAAGACGAAGTTCTCGTCTCGCGATCAAGCGTAGCTCCGGATCGCCAGGTGCACTGCCTCGAATGCCAGCGGCTCCTTGTGCAGTTCCGGCGCGGCACCATCGCCTTTGTACTCCCATGCGGAGACGTGGCAGAAGGTTTCGTCATGGCGCTTGGCCTCGCCGGGCTGGGTCTTGCCAGCCTGCACTTCAGGATCGGCTTCGGTAAACTGGTGCTCCACGCGGAAGTGGCCTCCGCAGGACTCCTCGCGGTCGCGGGCGTCGTAGCACATCATCTCCGCGAACTCCAGGAAGTCGGCCACGCGGCCGGCCTTCTCCAGCTCCATGTTGGTGATGTCGCCACCGCCGGGGACGCGGACGTTCTGCCAGAACTCTTCGCGGATCTTCGGAATCTCCGCGATCGCTTCGGTCAGGCCTTCGCGAGAGCGGGCCATGCCGCACTTGTTCCACATCACCTCGCCGAGCTGCTTGTGGAAGCTGTCCACGCTGCGCTTGCCGTTAATGGAAAGAAGCTTGTTGGTGCGGCCCGTGACTTCCTCTTCCACCTTCTTGAACTCCGGGTGGTCGGCCTTGATCGAGCCGGGCTTCTGTGTCGCGAGGTAGTTCGCGATGGTGGTCGGGATCACGAAGTAACCATCGGCCAAGCCCTGCATCAGCGCGGAAGCACCGAGGCGGTTTGCGCCGTGGTCGGAGAAGTTCGCCTCGCCCAGCACGTGCAGGCCGGGGATGTTCGACATCAAGTTGTAGTCCACCCAGAGGCCGCCCATGGTGTAGTGCACCGCAGGGTAGATCATCATCGGGCGCTTGTAGGGATCCTCGCCGGCGATCTTCTCATACATCTGGAAGAGGTTGCCGTAGCGGGCGCGGATGACCGGCTCGCCAAGGCGGGCGATGGCATCGCGAAAGTCGAGGTAAACGCCGAGACCGGTCTTCGCCACACCGCGGCCATCGTCGCAGGCTTCCTTCGCGGCGCGGGAAGAAATGTCGCGCGGCGCGAGGTTGCCGAAGGAGGGATACTTGCGCTCCAGGTAGTAATCGCGCGCCTCCTCCGCCACATCGGCGGGGTTCAGGGTGCCAGTGCGGATCTTCTCCGCGATGTCCTTGGTCTTCGGTGCCCACACGCGGCCGTCGTTGCGCAGGGACTCGGACATCAGCGTCAGCTTCGACTGGTAGTCGCCGCTGACCGGGATGCAGGTCGGGTGAATCTGCGTGTAGCAGGGGTTCGCGAAGTAGGCCCCGCGCTTCGCTGCGCGCCACGTGGAGGTGACGTTGCAGCCCATCGCATTGGTGGAGAGGAAGAAGACGTTGCCGTAGCCGCCGGTCGCCAGGATCACCGCATCGCCCGCATGGGACTCGATCTTGCCGGTGGTCATGTCGCGCACCACGATGCCTTTGGCGTGGCCGTCCACCAGGACGACGTCGAGCATCTCCGTGCGCGGATACATCTTCACGCCGCCCTTGTGGATCTCCTTCTCCAGCGCCTGGTAGCAGCCGATGAGAAGCTGCTGCCCGGTCTGGCCGCGGGCGTAGAAGGTGCGGGAGACCTGGGCACCGCCGAAGGAGCGGTTGTCGAGCAGGCCGCCGTATTCACGGGCAAAGGGCACACCCTGCGCCACGCACTGGTCGATGATGTTCACCGACACCTCGGCGAGGCGATGCACGTTTGCCTCGCGCGCGCGGAAGTCGCCGCCCTTCACGGTGTCGTAGAAGAGGCGCTGCACCGAGTCGCCGTCGTTCTGATAGTTCTTCGCGGCATTGATGCCACCCTGCGCGGCGATCGAGTGCGCGCGGCGCGGGCTGTCCTGGTAGCAGAAGCACTTCACCTGATAGCCCAGCTCGGCGAGCGTAGCGGCAGCGGCACCACCGGCGAGGCCGGAACCCACCACAAGAATGGTGAACTTCCGCTTGTTCGCCGGATTGATGAGCTTCGAGTCAAACTTGTGCTTGGACCACTTCTGGTCCATCGGGCCGGCCGGAATCTTGCTATCGAGTGACATGACTAACAGGGAAGGGGATTAGCGGCCGAAGCGGAAAACGAGGATCGAGATCGGGATCGAAATGAAGCCCAGCCAGATCAGGACGGCGTAGCCCTTTGAGATGAGTTTCACCGCGCAGGCCGACTTCTTCGAGCGCAGGCCGAGCGTCTGGAACATCGAGCCGACACCGTGGCTCAGGTGCGAGCAGAGCAGGGTCATGGCGATGAGGTAGAACAGCACCACGAGTGGATTGCTGAAGCCATCGATGACCATCTGCCAGGCGTTGAAGCGCTCTTCACCGAGCTTGTCGTGGTCCACGTAGTGGGTGGCAGGGAAGCTCACCCGCACGGTGAAGTGGAGCAGGTGGAAGATCACGAAGGCCAGGATCGTCAGGCCCGAGTAGATCATGATCTTGGCGGACTTCGTGGTCTGGATGGTCGCCGGGTGTGCGTAGGCCTGGCGGGCAGCGCGGTTCTCGCGGGTCAGCGAAATCGTGGCAGCGACATGTAGGACCAAGGCCACCAGCAAGCCGGCCCGCGCGATCCAGACGCCGGCCCCGTGCAGCATGTGGTGGAGGAACTGTGCGTAGTCGTTGAAGGCCTCCCGGCCGACGAAAACCAGCAGGTTTCCTGCGAGGTGCCCCGCCAGGAAAGCGGTCAGGACCAATCCGGTGAGGGCGACAATCAGTTTACGCCCGATGGATGACTTCCAGACGCGGGAAACGATTGGGTATGAAGAAGCGGCGGCAGCGTTCATGGGCGGCGATTTCGATATCAGCGCGCGACAGAATTAAGACCCGGGAAGCAGGCATGCAAGGGGAGACTCCCCCCGCGGCAGGATCAGGGGTGAAAAAAGCGAATCGGACCGATCAAAAGGGTTTGGCCAAGGCCAGCCAGGCGGCGGTGCCACCCAGCACCACGCAGATGAGCAGGATGACCGCGGGAGGCAGGACTTTCCGCTTGGCGAGCGCGGGGGCGGCTCCGATCAGGAGCCAGATGACCAGTTTTGCCTGCCACCAGTGCTGGTCCATCGGCGGTTTCTTCAGCATCGCGAAGCCCACCAGGATGATCAGGAGCAGGAAGATGCCGTGGAGCATCCCGCCCAGCTTGCGGCTCTTGTCATCCGCGGCGGTCACGATCGCGCCGACGCCGGCGAAGGCCCCGAGGACCGCCGCGATGTGGAGCGTTTTGAGGAGGAAAGGATCCATGCTGCCGGGAGTCTGGCGGGCGGCCCGCGCCCGGCAAGCGAAACCTCCTTGCACCTTAGTGGCAGAAATCCTTGTAGGTACAGGCATTCGTGCCGCCCTGCACCGTGCAGCCCATGGCGTGGAGACCCGTCATGGCGGTGCCGCCTGAACCGGTCAGGGCGGTGCAGCCGGTTGCCGTGCCGTTCACCTGAATGCCGGCTACAGTGTTGCTGGTGCCGTAGCAGTTCGAGAGATTCCCGCCGTAGAGGCCCACGCCAGAAGTGCTGATCCCTTGGCAACCCGTGGCGATATTGGCCCGGATGCCGTTGCCGATGGTGGCGAAGCCGGAGCAGTTCGTGGCCGCGGCGGCACTGATGCCGCTGCCCTCCGCGGCGGAGCCGAAGCAATTGAGCGCCGATTCCGCCTGAATACCGTGCTGGGTGGCGAAGCCGGTCCCGCGCGCCGTGCCCTGGCTGTTGGATACATTCGTGGCCGTGATGGCGACGCCGCCGGTATCGATCGCCGAGCTGTCGGTCACGGTGGCGGAGACGATCCCATTCGCGCCGGCAACATTCACGGTGCAGTCGTGGACAACCGTGGCGATCTTCCCCGGGAGCCGGATGCCATCGCCGTCGCAGCCATTCACGGTCACGTGGTGGACGATCAGGTCGCGGGAGTTGAGCGATGCCTCGATTCCGTTGGAGAAGCCGGGACCGGTGAACTTGTCGCCGGACAGGGCGGCATTGTAGGTCACGCCGCCGGAGACGTGGCCGTTGAAAACGGTCACGCGGCTGGAATTGACCGCAATGCCGGTGCCGATGGCATTGGCAGCGGTCGAGCGGATTGTGAAGCCGTTCAGATCGAGCGTGACGTCATCCGCGGTAATGGTGATGGCGTCCCCGCTGGCGACCGTGAGATTCGCGGTCAGGAAGTAGCTTCCGGAGCTGCTGATGGTGAAGGGCACGGTGGCGATTGGGGTGCGCGTTTCGCCCGAGGACGCGGCGAGGATCGCCGTGGTGTCCTCCTTCACATCGGCAATGGTTGGCTGCGCGTTGCTGATCAGATTCGTGCCGTCCGCCTTGCGCCCGATGCAATTGCTCACGGTCTCGCCGCTGATCGGGGTGTTGCCGATGATCAGCGCGGCGCTGTCTGAGACAATGCCGGCGCGGATGCCGAAGATGCCCACGGTCCTCACCACGCAGGACTCGACGATGTTCGCGGTGGTGCTGCTCAGATCGATGCCGTAGGACGCGACGCCCTCCACGCTCACGTCCTTGACCCGCACCACGACGGGAGCAGCGCCGTCGTAGTCGATCCCGCTGCCCAGGCCGCTGCCGGTAAAGCCGGTGCCGACCGTGTAGGTGTAGCTGCCGCGGATGCTGCCATTGAAGATCGAGACCCGGGTCGCGCCGCTGACATTGACCCCGAACCCGCCGCTGCTGGAGGAACTGATGGTGAAGCCGCGCAGGTCCAGAGTCACATCATTCGAGGACAGCACGATGCCATGGCCGCTGGAGACCGTTAGATTCTTGGTCAAGAAATAGCTGCCGGGCTGGGAGATGGTGATCGTGCCGCTGGCTCCGATCGCCACCCCCGGGGAGCCGAGCACCAGCGGGATGCGCGGCTCGATCTGGTCCAGCGAACGCATGGTGGCCCCCGGCGGGCCGGGCGGTGTCACCGGACCTTGGGCGTTGGCGAGAATGGGAAGGCAAAGCAGAAGCAGGATTGGGAGGCGCATGGGGGGTCAGGGTAGGGGGTTCACGGAGACGACGCGGAAGAACATCGTGAGGCCGTTGGCGCGGACGAAGTTCTTGGTGGTGGTGGCGCCGGGATCCGGGGCAAAGGTGGCGAGCGTGCTATTCGTCCACGGCGGCAGGAGATTGGGGCTATACTCGATCCGGTAGAGCCGCCCGGGATTGCTGGTAAAGCTGAGGATGGAAGAACTCGTCGGGCCGTTTACGTGGCTTTGAGAGACGATCCGCAGGTAGTCAGTGGCGTTCTTCGGCGCGGTGTTCGCCTCGTATTCCTCGCGGTCGCTCAGCGGGTCGCCGTCGAAGTTGGACGAGGCAGTGGCGGTCGTCAGATTGCCGAAGTTCTGCATCTCCCAGGCATCGGCGATGCCATCGCCATCGGTGTCCGGGCGGGCGATGCTGGTAACGAGATCGCTCTGCGTGGTATCGAGCGAGATCCAGCCGGTATTGGTGGACCAAGCGTAGCCGCTGAGCTTGCCCGTGATCAGGTTCACCTGTGGCTTGCCTTGGGTCTGCTCGAAGTTGATCCAGCCGATGTTTGCCGCCCAAGCAAAGCCGGTGAGGGTGCCATCCGCGGAGAAATTCACGCCATAGTCCGCGGCGCTGGCATTCGAGTAGTTGTAGCCATTCACCGGCGTGCCATCGCCGAAGTCGATCCAGCCGAAATTCGCGGCGTAGGCCTTGCCGCTCAGATAAGACTCCGTCACGCGCACCCCATCCGCGGCGCTGGTGCGGAAGTCGATCCACCCCGTGTTCGCACCATAGGCCTGGTGATTGGCGGGGCTGATGGTGGATTGCGCGGCGGCGGGGAGGGTCAGGGAGGCAGAGCAGACCAAGAGGAACTTCTTCACGACTCCCTAGTATGGTCAACTTCCCCGGAATGGGTAAAGCCGGGACTTGCAGCAAAACTCAGGCGCTCGTCGCCAGCTTCGGGATCGCGTTGAGCAGCTTCTGCGTGTAGGCGTTCTTCGGGCTGGCGAAGAGCGCTTCCGCCTCGCCTTCCTCCACGATCTTGCCCTTGTACATCACCACGATGCGGTCGGCCAGATAACGCACCACACCCAGGTCGTGGGTGATGAAGATCATCGTAAGGCCCAGGTCGGCGCGGAGCTTCTTGAGCAAGTTGAGGATCTGGGACTGGATCGAGACATCCAGCGCAGAGACCGGCTCGTCCGCGATGATCAGCTTCGGCTCCGGGGCGAGGGCCCGGGCGATGGCGATGCGCTGGCGCTGGCCGCCGGAGAATTCGTGCGGGTATTTCTTCTGGAAGCGCGGGTCCAGGCCCACGGTTTCCATCAGGCGGACCACGCGGCCATCCAGATCTTCCCGCGGGATGCCGGGGTGGCGCTGGCGGATCGCCTCCGAGAGGGTGGAGTAAACCGTCATCCGCGGATTGAGCGAGGCGTAGGGGTCCTGGAAGACCATCTGGAAATCCAGCCGGCGCTTGCGGACCTCCGCGGAGGAAAGATTGGTGAGGTTCTCGCCATTCAGGGTGATCGAGCCCGCGGTCGGGCGGATCAGCTGCATGACCGTGCGGGAAAGCGTGGACTTGCCGCAGCCGGACTCGCCCACCAGGCCGAGGATTTCCCCGTGCTCGATCGACAGGCTCACCCCGTCCACCGCACGGATCGTTTCCACCGTCGGCGCGAAGATCGAGCCGGCGCGTTTTTTGAAGTGGGTCTGCAGGTCGCGGATTTCGAGGTAGGCCACGGCGCTGTCAAAGCATGCCCGGGGCCGGGCGGCACGGAAAAAGTGGGGGAGGGGAGCTGACCAGGGGAATTTAGACCGGGATGGATAGGATGAATGGGATTTTGAGATCTGGGACGGGGGATTCGAACCGTGGGTTCGAATCCCTCCCCGGCTTCTTAAATTTCTTATCCCATTCATCCCATCCATCCCGGTCCCTCTCCCGGAAATGCCAGCTTTACGCCGGGTCCGCCATGGTCCCAGAATGAGCTGCTAGGAAAGCCGTCTGACTTGGCCCGTGCCCTGCTAACCCCCTGCCTACCCCAAGAATGCGCATGTTCGAAGCCTACGAGGCAGATGGATTTTTCGATGAAATGTTCGCCAGCGGCGGTGAGGTCCGGCCTCACTACCGGGCCCTGCTGAATCGCTTTTCCGCCTTGCCCGCGGAGGATTTCGAGGCGCGGCGGGCTTCCTGCGACCAGCATTTCCTGCGGCAGGGCGTCACCTTCAACGTCTACCATGACGACCGCGGGACAGAGCGGATCTTCCCCTTCGACCCCGTGCCGCGGGTGATCCCGGCGGAGGAGTGGGAGCACCTGGAGGCCGGGCTGACCCAGCGGATCATCGCGCTGAATCTTTTCCTGCACGATATCTACCACGAGCAGCACATCCTGCGGGACGGGATCATCCCGCGCTTCTACATTGAGGAAGCGAAGCACTACCGCCCGGAGTTCCGCGGCATGAATGTGCCGAAGGACATCTACATCCACATCTGCGGCAGCGACCTGATTCGCGGCGGGGATGGCACCTACTACGTGCTGGAGGACAACGGCCGCTGCCCCTCCGGCGCTTCCTATCTGCTGGAGAACCGCAATGCGCTGAAGCGCGCCTTCCCGGCACTCTTCGAATCGCTCGGCGTGCGCTCGGTGGATTCCTATCCGCGGGAGTTGCTGGAGATGCTGCACCACGTCTCCCCGCACCGCGAGGGCGAGCCGGTCTGCGTGCTTCTCACACCCGGCTGCTACAACAGCGCCTACTTCGAGCACTGCTACCTGGCGCGCGAGATGGGCATCGAGATCGTGGAAGGCCGCGACTTGGTGGTGATGGATGACTTCGTCTACATGCGCACCACCAAGGGCCTGGTGCGCGTGGATGTGATCTACCGCCGGATCGATGATGATTTCCTGGACCCCACCGTCTTCCGCAAGGACTCGGTGCTGGGCGTGCCGGGGATCATGCGCGCCTACCAAGCGGGACACGTGGCGCTGGCAAATGCGGTGGGTACCGGCGTGGCGGATGACAAGGTGATCTACTACTTCGTGCCGAAGATCATCGAGTACTACCTCGGCCAGGATCCGATCCTGCCGAATGTGCCGACCTTCCTCGCGTCTGAGGAGAGCGACCGGAAGTACATCCTGGAGAATCTGAAGGACCTTGTGGTGAAGGCTGCGAATGAATCCGGTGGCTACGGCATGCTCATGGGCCCCTCCGCCACCCAGGAGGAGATCGCCAAGTTCAAGGACAAGATCATCGAGGACCCGCGGAATTTCATCGCCCAGCCGGTGGTCAACCTGTCGCGCTCGCCCACCTGGTGCGGGGAGGATGGGATGGAGGGCCGCCACATCGACCTGCGGCCGTACATCATCTACGGCAGCGATGTGAAGATCGTGCCCGGCGGCCTGACCCGCGTGGCCCTGCGCAAGGGTTCGCTGGTGGTGAATTCTTCCCAAGGCGGCGGCAGCAAGGACACCTGGGTCTTGAAATAACTCTCCCTGACTCGACCCCATGCTTTCCCGCGTTGCCAACAGCCTCTACTGGATGGTCCGCTACATCGAGCGGGCCGATAACCTCGCCCGCCTGATCGATGTCAACGGCCAGCTCCTGCTCGACCACGAGCGTCTCGATAGCGATCGCCTGCGCGCCTTCTGGAAGCCGATCATCCTCAGCACGGGGGATGAAGTGCTCTTCGCCGATCTCTACAGCGAGGCCGGCAGCGCCGAGGTGATCCGCTTTCTAACAAACGACCGGAAGAATCCGAGCAGCATCGTCTCCTCGATCGTCCAGGCCCGCGAGAACGCGCGGATGGTGCGCGACCAGCTTTCCGAGGAGCTGTGGGAAGAACTGAACGGGCTCTATCTCTTCATCAATTCGCGCGATGGCGAGCTGCTGCTGGCGGCGGATCCGAGCCGCTACTACGAGACCATCCGCCGCGCGACCTTCTCCTTCCACGGCATCGCCGCGGCCTCGATCGCGCGCAGTGAGGCCTGGGACTTCATGGACCTGGGCCGGCACCTAGAGCGAGCGGACAAGACCACGCGCTTCCTGGACATCACCAGCTTCCTGCCGGAGCCGGAGGTCGTGCCTGGCAATGGCTCGGGCAGCTTCCACTCCACCGCTATCTTGCGCTCCTGCGGCGCGCTGGGGGCCTTCCGCGCCGCGCATCGGGGAGAACCTTCCTCGCAGAGCGTGGTGGACTTCCTGATCTTCTCGCGGGATTTCCCGCGCTCGGTGCGCTTCTGCGTGGACCGCATCGACCGCAATCTCCACAGCATCTCCGGCGCGCCGCGCGGCACCTACACGAACGACGCCGAGCGCGTGGCGGGCCGCCTCTTGTCCGAGCTTTCCTATGGCTCCACGGAGGAGGTGCTGGAGAACGGCCTGCACGCCTATCTGGACCAGACGCAGGCGAAGTTCAACGAGATCGGCGAAGAGTTGTTCCATAGCTATGTGCTGCTGCCGGATACCGACAAGCGCCCGCCAATTCCCGCCGCGAACATGTCCGCGGTCGTGGCCTGGCAGATGGCGCAGCAGCAACAACAGTAGGTGATTGAGTGGTTGAGTGATTGAGTGGAGCCTCCCCGAACTTCCCGCGCTTGAATCCGGAATCCGATCCATCTGGTTCGTTGCCTGAGTTCGAAGCCGGAGCTGTGCTGCAGCCCGGTCCGATCTTCAAGGTGCTGCACCGCACGGTGTTCGACTACGACACGCCGGTGCGGAACAGCGTGAACACGCTTCACCTGGAGCCGCGGACCTTTCCCTTCCAGCGCACGCTGGCGAAGGTGGTGACGGTGCTGCCCGCCACGCGCCTGCGCTGCTTCCACGATCTCTTCGATAACGTCACGCATCATTTCGAAATCCCCGGCGACCATCGGCGCTTGGAGATCGTGAGCCGCATCCGCGTGCAGAACCTGCCGCTGGAACTCCCGGAGGCAGACCAGCAGGTGATGCTGCACGAGTACCGCGGCGGCGACATCCCGGAGCGCACCTGGGCCTACTTGCAGGACAGTCCCTTCGTTTCGCGCAGCCCGCAGGTGTGGCGGCAAGCCATCGACATTACCAGCGGCATCGGGCCGGTGTTCGGGCAAGTGGTGGCGATCATGCACTGGATCCACCGGAACTTCCGCTACGACACCAGCTCGACGAATGTGAGCACGAGGATCGAGGAGGCCTTCGCGCTGCGTCGCGGAGTCTGCCAGGACTTCACGCACGTGATGCTGGGGCTGTGCCGCTCCGTGGGCATCCCGGCGCGCTATGCTTCTGGCTATCTCTACAACGGGCCGCGGGATCACCTCGTGGGTGCGCAGGCATCGCATGCCTGGGCGGAGGTGTTCTTCCCCTCGGTGGGATGGATTGGCTTTGATCCGACCAATGAGACCTTGGCGGACGAGCGCTACATCAAGGTCGCGGTGGGCAGGGATTACGATGACGTGGCCCCGGTGAAGGGCAGCTACCTCGGCACCGCGCATGGGAAGATGTCCGTGGAGGTGGAGGTGGATAAAGTGGAGTGAATCCGGAGCGCGGCTTTGCAAGCTGCAAGAGCGGTCCCCGCGGCAGCTTCATCGTACTGGCCGGAACGGTCCGGTAGAGCTCTATGCTGCAAACGAAGCGCCCCCTAGGCAGCAAAGGGCCGCCTCATTGCATTCGCGCCCGATGGAAAAGAGGGCCACAGGGACCGCTCTTGCGGCTTGCAAAGCCGCGCTCCGGATTCACCCCTCCGGTGCCACCGGCACCAGCTTCACCGACCGCAGATTCATCAATCCGATACCCTTGATCGAGAGCGGCCGCACGTGCAGCGACATCAGGCCCGGCTGCGACAAGGTAATCGTCCCCGCGCGGAACTCCCGGAAATCCCGCCAATCGCTCGTCGGTGTCACCCGGCAATGCACGGTCTGATCCAGCAGGCGGATCTCCACCTCGCCGCCGGACTCCGCACCGACCGCTGCATCCAGGATCACCTCGAACTTCCCGGGCACCTTGTCAAAGCCACCGTTCACCGCCTTTGTCGCCCATGGCGTGCGCATCACGAAAGGAAACCAAACGCTCTCCCCCGTATCCGACCAGAAGCCGATGTGACTCTCCTCAAAGCGCATCGGATTCGTCGCCGTCACGGAGGGCGCGAGGACTGCCTGCGTAGCCAGCAGCGTGACTGAGCGATCCGGTCCCTGCCGTGGATAGGGCGATGAATCGAAACTCGCCTGGCCATTCAATCGCACCGCAACCACCGGCAAGGGATCGGAAGGATCCGGCGGCGTGGCGGGCAAGCGGATCGTCGGCGGGCCTCCGGGCGTTTGCTGGAGATCGACAAAACCCGTGCCTAACAGCGTGGCGGAACTGCAGGGTGTGTCCATGCCTTCGAGTGAGAGCAACCCACCCTCGGGCCACTCACGCAGCAGGCAGTACAAGACCGGCTCGCGGTCCCCGGCAGACAAGGTGATCCAACCCTTGAAGGGCGGATAGAGCAGGGGCGAGCCGCTGGTGTCATAGATCGCCTCGCCATGCGTGTTCAGCCACTTGCCCACCTCGCGCAGCGTGCGCACCGCGGGATCCGGGATGTGTCCCTTGGCATCCGGCCCCACGTTGAGCAGCAGGTTGCCGCCCTTGCTCGCCACCTCGGCCAGCAGGCGGATCACCTCTGCCGGGCCCTTCCAGTTGTTGTCGTGATAGCTGAAGCCGAAGCTCTCGTTGAGCGTGTGGCAGGCCTCGAAGATCCGGCCATTGTAGCCCGCGGGCGGCACATACTTCTCCGGCGTGAAGAAGTCACCGTAGGGATTCTCCAGCCCGCTCCAGAAGCGGTTGTTGAAGATCGCTGCCGGTTGTTGGGTGCGCCAGATGTCCAGGATCGAGCGCGTGCCCCAGTGGGAGCCCTCGTTGCCCGAGGAAGAGTAGTCGACCCACAGGATGCCGAGCGGCCCGTAGTTGGACGCCAGTTCTGTTAGATGCTGGTGCAGGTAGCGGCGGTAGCGCGCGGCATCCGGATACTGCCAGTCGATGAGCGAGTAATAGGCCCCGGGCACCAGGCCCTCGCGGCGGAAGCTATCGGTGAACTCGCGGAAGAGATCGCGCCCCTCCGGCGAGATGTTGGTGCTGCCCGTCACCGGATTGCGCACCGAGTAGTCCGCCTTGCTGTTGAAGAGCGTGTAGCCCTCGTGGTGCTTGGCGGTGAAGACGGCGTACTTCATGCCCGCCTCCTTCGCCAGCTTGGCCCAGGCATCCGTGCAGCCGGCCTCCGGGGCGAATAGCGTCTTGAGCCGCGCGCCATACTCCGGCTCCGGCACGGAGGCCCAGGTGCGGATGCGCTCTGCCTGCTGCTGCTCGTAGCGCCCGCCTTTCTCCGGATCGGGCGGCCAGTAACCACCGGCCGCGGAGTAGAGCCCCAGGTGGATGAACATTCCGAAGCGCGCCTCGCGGAACCACTTCACGCGCTGCTCGTGGTCCGCCTTCCACTCCTCATTCCCGGCGAAGGGCGAGAGCTCGGGATCGACCGCGGCCGGGTCATCGGCTGCATGCACCACTTGCGCGGCCACCACGGCGGCACAGAACCAAGACAGGCGGGAAAAGCGGCTCATCGCCGGATGATAGCGTAAAAGCTAAGGGTGGAACGAAGTGAAAAAAGCGCCTTCCCGTCATGGGAAAAGCCGAACCACGAATGAACACGGATAAACACGAGTGAGGTGAAGCAGCAGGGAACGCCCTTTCTTCATTCGTGTCGATTCGTGTTCATTCGTGGTTCTTGAAATGCCTTGGAAGAAGGTTCCGGCACCGCCGCCCACAAAAAACTGGCGGTGCCGGATTTTTTCCAACGGGTGATCAGGGATCCACCCGCAGTCGCGCGAATAGTTTGGCGCCGCCCGCGGGCAGGGGAATGCTGACCGTCACGCGGTCGACGCCTGCACCGAAGGCGTCGTTCTCCTGAAGGGTGGTCACGCCGGCGGTGCCGTTCACAGCCGTGGTCCAGGCCCCGGGAGCGAGCGTGGAGCTGTATTCCACCACCTGCGTGGTGCCGGCGGAGGCGTCCGTGCGGCGGTAGACGAAGACGAGCTGCGTGGCGGTTTTCGTGACGGTGGGCAGCAGCGCGTTCGAGTCGGAGCCGGGACCGCTGGGATCCCCGCCGATCACGAACTCGATGCCATTGCTGATGCCATCGTTATCCGAATCCGCCGTGGCTCCGGCGCCGCTGATGCCGTTGGCGCTCTCCCACAGCTGATAGGGCGTGCCGACCGGTCCGGTGCTCACGGTCAAGCTGCCGGTGCCGGTGAAGCGTCCGCTGGCGTGGCCCGAGTTGTAGACGCCGGCCGGCTGCTGGATGCCATCGATGAAGAGCGCGGAGACGGTGTCGGTGCCGGCGAAGCCCAGGTTCAAGGTCGCAGCGGCCGCGATATTCACCGTGGAGGCGTCCGCCAAACCGCTGGCCGTGAGCGACAGCGTGCCGCTGGCGACCGTGGTATTTCCAGTGTAGGCCGGAGCATTGACCAGCAGGACGGTGCCGTTGTCACCCTTGATCAAGTCCCCGCTGCCAGAGACCGTGCCATTGAGTGTGAGGGTGGCACCGCTTTGGGCACCGATGGTGCTGCTGGCAGCGGTGAGCGCGATGGTGGAGTCGATGGTCGCGTTGCCGTCGCCATCGGTCCAGGTGGTGTTCATCGCGCCGCCGTTGAGGACGATCGGCTTGGCGCAGGTGATCGGGTTGCTGAAGCTGCCGAAACCGAGCGTGCCACCGAGCATCGTGATCGTGCCAGGATTGCTATTGTCCACGTTCGCGCCGTATTCGATCGAGAGCAGGCCTCCCTGGACCTCGATGTCCTTCACGGAGACGGCAGCCTGGACCAGGCTGATGTGGTTGTTGCCGATCTTGGTCAGCTTGAAGTTGCCAGCCACGAAGGAGCCATCGCCGCGCACGTCCCAGCGGCCGGTGCCGCCGATCGTGGAGTCGCTGCCCAGGGTGAGCTTCTTCACGCCATTCAACTGGCCGGCCGCGGCGGTATTGATGATGACGCCCTCGCCATTCACACCGGCACCATTGATGGTGATGGGCTCGTTGCCGAAGCCGGCGACGAAGGCATCAAGCGTGGCACCCGAGAGAACCGTGGTGGCACCCGTGTCAGAGCCGAGGCAGGAAGAGTTGCCCGCGGCGAGCACGCCCGCGCTCACGGTGACGCTGCCGTTGAAGAGGCTGCCACCGGTCATGAGCGCGCGGCCATCACCGAGCTTCTGGACGTTGCCCTCGCCCGAGATGTTGTTAGAGACGGTGACGGTGCCGCTGCGGTTGATGATGAGGTCGCCGTTCAGGCTCAGTCCGCCGCTGCCGAGCGAGCCGGTGGTGCCGCCATCGCCGATGCGCAGGATACCGCCGTCCACGGTGATGAAGCCGCTCTGGGTATTGTCATTGGTGAAGGTGAGCGTCCCGAGGCCGATCTTATCCAAGGGGCCGGAGCCGCCGATGCCCGCACCGCTGAAGGTGTAGTCCTCATCCGCGGTGATGGAGACCGCCGCCGGGGTGATGGTCCCGCTCAGGGTCACGGTGTTGGTCACCGCATTGTCATCGAAGCGCACCGTGTCACCGGAGAAGAACTTGGTGGCCGTGCCGGTGCCGGAGAAGACCCAGTTGGAGTTGCCCTCCACGTTCCAGGTGTTGCTGCCGTTGCCCTTCCAGGTGATATCGCCCGCCTGCGAGCCGGTGATCACCAGGTCGATCGTGGAATCGATGGTGTTGTTGACCAAGGAGCCGACGATACGGCCGGGCAGGGGCGCGAGTTGGAGACCGGCGAAGCCAAGGCCGCCGATGCTGCCGCTGTAGTGGATGAGGGGATAGCTGCCGACCGGGATCTCGCCTTCCTGGGTGATGTTGATGATGTGCTTGGGCGCAGTGCCCGCCACGACCGAGAGCCCGCCAGCCTGGCTGATGGTCACGGAATCCTGCACTGCCCCGCCGAGCCGGAAGGTCGAGGCTTGGTCGGTGGAGAGATTCGCGGTGCTGAAATTGACGCCCGCACCGGCATTCACGAAGGACGTGGGGACAATGCCACCCTGCAGGGCCGCGATGATATTGGCGGTGCTCTCGCCCGCAGTGAAAGTCACCACCCGTGCCTCGTCCAGCTGTCCATCGAAATAGGAGCCGCCGCCGGGCGAGACCGACATGTGCGGGGACGCGTGGGTTACCGGGCCGCTGTAGGTGCCGTTCGCCACGCCATTGATGTAGAAAGTGCTGACACCTCCGGTGCGGATGATCGCGAGGTGGACCCAGACGTTCGGGGTGAAGGAGCCGGAGACACCTCCCGGCGGCGCGATCCAGTTGATGTTGTGCGCGCTTGCGCTCCAGCCGTTGCCTTCCAGGGAGATCTTCTGCGAGCCGCCCACATTGCCGAGCGTGAAGATGTCCGACTGATGGGCACCGTCATTGGACGAAGCCCGTGCGAAGATGCCGAAGGCGAAGTTCTCCGTGGGCAGCGTGCTATACATGTTGCCCGAGTACCAGCCGTCGTTGATGCTGGTGTTCGAGGTGTCCAGGCAAGCGGTGGAGCCGGTGGCATTCGGAGGGAGATCGGTCGTGCTGACGGTTGCGGAGCCGCCGTTGATGTCGTCCGAGAAATTGCGGCCGTTGCCGGTGGCGTCCTGCGGCTTGTTGCTGCCACCCAGGCTGCCGGCCTCGCCGAGGTGATACTCGGCATAGGGGACGATGGCGGCGCGGGCTGCCGTCGCCAGCAGACACGCGGTGATGGAACTTGAGAGGAGGAGGGCGGATCGGGGATTCATGGGTTCGTGGGTTGTTGGGGAGCCGTGGGCGTAGTCCGGATTGCATTTCTCTCAGGAAATACGGCGGCGCCCCGGAATCGCCGGAACGCCGCCGCGACCTCCTGGAAAGTCAGGGCTGCTGCCCGTGGCATGCGCTTGTCACCGGCGGGACCTCGCGGCGCAGGGGGCCGGAAGCTTGTTCCGGAAAGGCGGCGGCGACGATGGCTCGGGTTTGTGGCTGCATGACCTTGGGCGGATCAGTCAGTCCGTTGGGTTTTGGACTGATACCACTGAAGCCCATGTCCGGGGTTTCCGGCAGTCGCATGCTTGGGTGACGCTCCGGCTGAAACGTGTTTCAAGGTTTGGAGTGCGGTGGCACGACCTGCCGGTTACCCTCATCTTGGTCTGAATGAATGGCCGCGAATGGCTTGGCGAACGGGCGGCTCTACCGCTGGGAGCGCGGAGCCACTGGCCCGCAGAACGGTTCCCCACTGCCGTCAGCGGAAAAGGTCTATAGCATCGCCACCGCAGGATGCTTCCGACCCTGCAGTGATGTCCTGGCTTTGGGGACCACTCTGCGGGCCAGTGGCTCCGCGTTCCCAGCGATAGAGCTTCCCGTGCCTAGATCATCACAAGATATGGGTAAGGGGCGGGAACTGTCGCAGCACCTCAAACTGTGTGCGGACTACCTCTTATGTCCCAGGTACTTCACCACCGCCTCGGTCCGCGTGTGCACATGCAGCTTCTCATAAATCCGCCGCAAGTGCGTGCGCACCGTATCCAGGCTAATCCCCAGATCCCCTGCGATCTCCTTGTAGAGCGCACCATTCGCCAGCAGCCCGAGAATCTCCTGCTCGCGCGGCGAAAGCCTCGCTCCCTCTGGCTCCGGCAAGCTCGGCGCTTGGAAAGACTCCACCACCTTGCGCGCGATGCTTGGCGACATCGGCGAGCCGCCGCGCTGGATCTGCCTAACAGCTTCACAAAGCTCGTCGCTCGCCACGCGTTTGAGCAAGTAGCCGGACGCTCCCGCTTTGAGCGCATCGAAGATCAGGTCGCTCTCCTCGTACATCGTGAGCACCAGGATCGGCAGTTCGCGGAAGCGCGGCTTGAGCGTGGCGATCAGCTCCACCCCGTTCATCCCGGGCAGGCGGATGTCGACGATCAGCACATCCGGCATGCGTGAGGGCAGACCGTTGAGCGCTTCCTCCGCGGAGGGATAGGTGGTCAGGACCGTCATGTCCGGCTGGCTGTCGAACAGCGCCTGCAATTCCTCCGCGAGGGGCAGGTTGTCTTCCACGATGCTGATGGCGCAGGGTTTCATGATAGTTCTGTTAGGCGTGTGCGGTCCAGGGGACCGAAAGGGTGACACGGGTGCCGCCGGTGGCCGAGCGGCCGATGCTGCAAGAGCCGCCGACTTCCGCGAGGCGGCCGCGCATGTTGTCCAGGCCATCGCCATCGCCGCTGTCCTCACTGCGGGCGATGCCCTTGCCGTCGTCGCTCACGTCGAGCTCGATCGCTCCGCCCTTCGATTGCAGGGAGATGGTCACGCGGCTGGCACCGGCATGCTTCACCACATTCTGTAGAGCTTCCTTCACCGCCATGAGCAGCGGGTGACGGATCGCGAAGGGTAGCACGGACTCGCGGTTGGAAGGCGGCGACTCGAAGTGGCAGGACAAGCCTGCATCTGCCAGGTAGCCGGTGGCGTGGTTGCAGAGGTAGTCCGAAAGGCTGCCCAGGGTATCGTGCCGCGGATTGACCGCCCACACGATCTGGTCCAGCGCGCCGACCGTGCCGCGCGCCTCGCCCGCCAGTTTTGTTAGAAGCGCGGGGTCGTGGCCCGGCGAACGCTTCAAGCGATCCGCCATCAGCGCCATGTGCGTGAGCCGCGCACCGATGTCGTCGTGCATGTCACGGGCGATCCGCAGGCGGTCTTGCTCGATGGCGCGGGCGGCCTGTGCGAGCTGGAGCTTGTTCCGCAGCCGCCGCACCGAGATCCACCAGGTGAGTCCCCCGGCCAGCACCAGTGCGCCGACCGCGAGAATGCCCATGCGCACCGGGCTGCGCCACCAAGGCGTCGGCACGATGAAGGCATGCGACTGGATGCGGCGGCTCCAGCGGCCATCCGTGTGGCGGGCCTCGAACTCGATGGGGTAGCTGCCCGCCTGCGCGCAATCGATCTCAACCGGCTCCCCCGCGGCGCATTCCGTCCAAGCCGTCTTGGAACTACCGGCCTGCCGCCAGCGGAAGACCAGCAACTCCGGTGCCGGGTCATCCTTGCCCGCGGCCAGGGTGAAGACCAGCTTGCGCGTGCCCGGCGGCGGATCCTCCGGCATGCCCATCTCGCGGCCATCCGCACTCACCGTGGCCACGCGCGGGTGAAGCTCCGGATACACCTCCACCTCCGCCACCTGTGGCCGGCACAGCGCCTCGGTGGGATTCAGGATGCGGACGAAGCGCCCGGAAAAACTGCCACCCGTGCCGTCTTCCGCCTGGATCACATCGCGCCCGCCTGGCGGGACATGCGAGCCATCCTGCCGCAGGCGTGCCCGCCAGCCGATCTCGCCCGGCTGGCCGCTGCCATCATCCGCGAGCAACTGCACCTCGTAGTCACCCAGTCGCTCCGCGGCGGTGCCATCCAGACGGCTGCGCAGCACGATGTAGTCGAGGCTGTGTGAGGCACCGAGATCGATGTCGAAGTGGAAGTCCTTCGCCGGATGCCAATCCGCGGGATGCGAGAAGGAGGCCGCGAAGCCGTCTGTTAGAAAGTAGGGATAGAGTCCTTCGTAGACCGTGCCCGATGCCTGCACCGGCCGGCCGAGCGCGATGTTCGTGGAGCGCAGCGGGTCCGGCTGGATCTGGATCTCATTGATCACGCAGTTCCCGTTCCGGCTGCGACCGATCACCTTCTGGCCGCTGATGTGATTGGCATCCACCGGAATGAAGCGCAGGCGGAAGCCGGTAACTCCCGGCACGGGGGAGGGCGCGCGCATCGTCAGCACCGTCTGGGCGAGGCCCTCCGCGAGATAAATGAAGTCACCCTCCGCGCGGACCAAGCCGGGATTGCGCGGGAAGGAATCGGTGAGCACCGCGGTGGGCTTCACCGGCTTCCAACTGCCCTGCCGCGTCGGCGGTTCATCGGTGGTCACCGCGATCTCCAACTGCGCTGGATAGGCCCCGCGCTCCTTCGAGATGTGCCAGGTGGTGAATTGGAAAACCTGCGCGGACACCGGCTTCTCCGTGGCCAGCACGATCACCTGCTCCTGGAACTGCGCGCGGTCCATGTCCAGGCCGTTGCCGGCATTCGTGTCTCCGTCCAGCAGCTCGGCCAGCGGGTGGCCGAAGTTCATCTGCGTGGACTCCACGACCCGCAGCGGCAGCAGCGGCGCAGCACCGAGAATGCCCGCCAGCAGCAAGAATAGCAGGCAGGAAATGGCGGTTCTTGGAAGCATCCAGGGACCGGGCGTGGGCTTGCCGTCCGGTCCCCCTAATCTGACAGCCGCCGCGCCGGGTGCAAGAGTCGCATGATCATGCGACGGGGGAATCAAAGGTGACCCCCGATGGAAGCGGCGCAGCCGCCATGGACTGCTGCGATGATTCGCAGCTTTTGAATGAAGGGTGAGTGAGGCAGTTCTGGAAGGACGCAGCGATCCTACAGGGCTGCCTCCGCCCTAGGGTGATGCGCGCTGTTTTGGAAGGACGCAACGATCCCGCCGGGCCGCCTCCACCCGCCGGGGAGGCCCGCCGCACCTTGCACTCGAAAGCTGCGAATCATCGCAGCAGTCCATGGCGGCTGCGCCGCGGTCATCAGGGGTCACCTTTCTGAAGGTCCTCCGCCTTCCGCTGGCTCACCGCCTCGAATTGCTGCTTGAACCCATCACTCTGCTTCCGCGCGGCCGGTAGAATATCCAGCAACGCCAGCGCATCGTCGCAAGCCGCCGCCGCCTCCTTGAAGCGGCCCGCCTTCTCCAAAATCTCCGCCCGCCGCAGGGAAAGATCCACGGAAGGCCGGAAGCGCGCGGTGAGCGCATCGACCCGCCGCAGCGCCGCATCGTAGCGCCCCAGGCCCAGCTCGATCTCGATCGCCTTGTGGTGCAGGCCGGTCAGGCAGCCGATCCGCGCCAGCCCCTGATCCAAGACCGCGATCGCCGCATCCAGGTCACTTGCCGTGCGGCGCTCTTGAAGCCAAGCCGCGCAGGTCAGCACATCGCCCGGTCCCGGATGAGTGCTCAGGTTGAGATGCGTTCGCATCGCCTTAATCGCCTCATCCCGGTGTCCGGCCAACTCCTCCGCCGTGGCCAGGAAACGCCAGGCCAGCTCGTGCTTCGGATACTTCGCCACGATGGCACGTACCTTCGCCGCGGCGCTGTCCTTCTCGCCTTTGGCCAGCGTGATACGCGCATCCACCAGCAGGTTCTCCGGATCCTCCGGTCCGAGCTGGAGCAGCAGCGCGCTGACCTTGGCTGCCTCGTCCGGCTGGTCGACGTCGAGATAGACCCCGGCCTTCTGGCGCAGCAGCTCCGGGTCATTCGGGGATTGGGCCAGGTGCGCCTCGATCTCACCCATGGTGTGCCGCGGGTCCGGATGGGCGGCCGCCATCAGGGGCAGCAGGAGGAGAAGCGCGGCGGTTTTCACGGGATGGGAGAAAGGGAAAGGAAAAGGCCGCGGCCCCCGCCATGGTGGGGACCGCGACCGTTTCGGTTCGACTGAGGGAATGGTTCAGGGAGTCACGACGAGGCGCAAGTAAACACCCTCCGGCGCGGGGCCTTCGGAGAAGGTCAGGACGGCCTCGAAGGTTTCCGGGTTTTCCTCCGCCGGCGACACTACTTGGATGGCGATATTGCCAGTTTGGACCCCATTGCTCTCCCCGGAGACATGCCAGTGTTCCAGATCGGTGGACCACTGGACCGTGGCGGTCACGTCCGTGACATCCTTCGCGTGCGGGAAGCGCGCGGTGTAGCTGCCATTTTCGTGGGCCACGGCGGTCACCACGCTGCGGCTGGCGGCCTCATCGCCCGCGCTGCCCAGGTAGTATTCCAAGATGTTCGCCACGCCGTCGCCGTCCGCATCCTCCTCCGCCGCGCCGATGCTCTTGGCATGGAGGTAGGCTTGAAGCGGGCGGTCCAGGATGGTGGCGCTGGCACTTGCAGCGCTGTCGAGCTCATAGGTCGCGCCGGCTGTCAGGGTGAGGACCAGGCTCTCGTCTCCCTCGGCCACCTGGTCGGCGAGCACCGTCACCGGGATCACCGCGGAGGCTTGGCCTGCCGGAATCTCCACCGTGCCGGAAAGCGCGCTGAAGTCATCGCCGGACGTGGCAGTGCCACCGAGAGTGTAAGCCACTTGGATCGCCTGCGTGGTCGCACCCGTGCGGCTGACCGTGAAGGCCAGCTCCCGGTCCGCACCGAACTCGCCGCCCGTGGCATCCGTCGCCGCGATGCTCACCACCGGCAGCGGCTCCGCCGGAGCGCTGACCGCGAAGGGCACCGCCAGGAAGCGGAAGTCGATCGCCTGGAAGGCACCGTTGAGGCCCGGCAGGTCCTGCGAGAAGACGCGGAAGGAATTCCCGCTGCCCGAGTAACTGATCAGGTTGTCCGCCGCTTCCACGGAAGCCGCGGAGTCCGCGGTGATGAAGAGCGCACTGTTCGAAGGATTGATCACGTTGCCATCACCGAAGGTGATTTCGGTGTAGCCCGCGGCCACGGTGACCGTGGCACCCAGGCTGGTCAGGTAGTTGTTCGCACCGGTGAGGGTGCCGCTGGCGCTGACCTTGCCCGCCAGCACGTTGGTGCGCTCCGCCGGGACATAGAGGAAGCTCATCGAGCCGTTCTGCAGCCCGCCCGCATTGTCGCGCACGTCGATCGTCCATGTTCCGTTCTCGATGCGGACGGAGGCCACGTTGTCCACATCGGTGCCGCTGTTGCCGTTGGTGAAGGCAAGCAGGTTGCCATCCAGCGGCAGGTTCACCGAGTAGAGGCCGCTGGCACCCTTGGTCACTGTCACGCCCGAAGGCAGGTTGCTGGCAAGCACCGTGCCATTGGCCGCCACGCTCGCGCCGATCCAGTCTTCCGAGTAGGGAAAGAAGGCGACCGCCGTGCCGGAGGATTGCTCGCTGGTGGTCGGGTTCGCGCCCGCGGCGTTGTTGTTGGAGTTGTCCACCACGTGGACGAAGGCATTGCCCGCGGCATCCGCATAGGGACTGGAGATGTTGTCGTCCGAGGTGATGCTCGTGTTCGCCGGGTTGTCCCAGTTGGCCACGGCCGTCACACCATCCAGGAAGCGCAGCGCAGCACCATTCACCTTCAGTGCCAGGTTGCCGGTGGTGCCGCCGGGCTTGTTGAAGTTCTGCGGCACCAGCGAGGTGCCCGCGACCACCCATCCTGCATTGAAGAGGCCGACGAAGCGTTCGCCCTCCGGCTTGTTCGCCACTTCCACGGAGACCGGCGTCGCGCTGCTCACGTTGCCTTCTTCATCGATCGCCTTTGCGATGATCGTGTAGACCCCCACGGGCACATTGTTCCAAGCGAAGCTGTAGGGCGCGGTGCTATCTTCACCCAGCAAGGTGGTGCCGGAGTAGAACTGAACTTTCTGCACCGTGCCATCCAGATCGCTGGCGCTGGCTTCCAGGCTGATGTCAGCGGGGGCGATGAGGGAGGCACCGTTCGCCGGGCTGGTCAGTGCCACGCTCGGCGGGAAGATCGCGCCGTCCGTGACGAAGGCGCGCACCGGGGTGTTCACCGTGGCTTTGCCATCGGTCGCGCTGGCATACCACTCGTAGCGCTGGCCCACTTCCAGGCCGCTCCATTGCACAGAGGCAGTGCCGGGAGCCACGCTGACCGTGCCGATGTCCGTGAAGTCGCCCAAGCCGCCATTCAGGTTCACATCGAGCGAGAACTGGCTGTCCGCATCCGTCTCGAATTGGTCCAGCGTGGGCGAGTAGGTCTGGATCTCGACCTTGTTCAGCGCGGGGCGGAACTTCAGGATCCGCAGCCAGCCGTCGCCGCCATTGGTGCGGCCCTGGTAGTCGGCCAGGATGGAGTGGACAGTGCGGCCCTGGAAGGTATCGCTGCGGCGGCCTTCGCCATGGATGTGGCCGCCATGCATCAGGATCAGGTTCGGGTTGTCCTTCAGCGCCTCGTAGAGGGCGGAGCCCATCGGGCTAAAGGTCGCCGGGTTTCCCGTGTTCACCATGTGGTGGCTGATCACGATGCCGCGGCGCGTCGGGTTCGCCTTGAGCAGGGCATCCGCCCAGTCCAGGTCCGCCTGGTCCGGCGTGGTGTCGTACTCCATGCTGATGACGATGAAGTCGAGGCCGCCCGCGCTGAAGAGCGTGTAGTTGTTATCCGCCTTGGTCGGCTCGGAGGTGCCGCCGTAGTAAGACTTGCCGGCGAAGTGGTTCACCCCGGTGGAGGGGTTCACGCCGAAGTAGGTGTTGAAGTTGGTGGTGGTGCCATCCGCATCACCGTTCGGGGTCTGGTCGTGGTTGCCCACGTTCACGATGTAGGGCACGCCCTCCGGCAGGAAGGTGGTGGCGGGATTCTCCAGCGCGTAGAGCGCATTGCGGGCATTCGCCCACTCGCCGGCTACAGGGGTATCGCCGTTGTCGGTGATGTCGCCGAGGTGAAGGACAAAGCCGATGTTCCGCGCATCCTTCTCCGCGATGATCCAGTCGGTCTGCGCGGAGAAGATCTGGGCGAGGTTGCCACCGTTGTTCTCCGAATAGAACTGCGTATCCGGCAGGGCGACCACGGTGAAGTCCTGGGGCGCGGGGCCGGAGCCGACCTTGCGGCCGTGGAAGGTGACCTGGATGTTGTCGCCATCCAGATCCGCCACGAGCGCGGAGAGCTGGGCATCGAGCGGCACATCGAGCGCTTGGTCCGCCGGGGCGGAGGCTTCGATGCTCGGCACGTTGTTCGCGTTGAAGGGCGCGCCATCGGTCCGGAAGACGCCGTTCACCATCGTGCCGTTGACCGCGCTACCGGCGCTGCTGAGGATCTGCGTGCCGGAGGCTTCATCCATCGCATAGCGCGCGACCAGGCCGGAGGCGGAGGGGATCTGGCTGTTGATCGCGGCTTGGATCTGCTCGGTGCTGCGGGCCGTGTTCCAGATGCGGACTTCATCCATCTGGCCGTGGAAGTAGCCTTCGCGCACGCCGGTGGAATTCATCGCGGTGCCCAGGCCGGCGTGCTGGATGGAGATGTTCTCCGGCACTTGGCCGCCGGTGCTGACTTCCGCTTCGAGCGCGCCGTTCAGGTAGAGGCGCCACGAGCTGCCATCGAAGCTGACGGCGGCATGTTGCCACACGCCGACCGGGATCACGCTGGTGCCCACGGCGGGATGGTTCAAGCCGCTGGCCAGGTCCTCGAAGTCCACGGCCAGCTTGCCGGTGGCGGCCTCGATGCCCATGAAGTAGTTGCAGTTCACGCCGGAGCTGTCGTTCTCACCGCGGCCTTTTGTGATGAGGGGGATCGCGCTCACGCCGCCGGAACCGGTGCCAGCCGGCACGCCGCCCGCCTCGCGCTTGAACCAGCACTCCAGCGTGAAGGTGGAAAGCTTCAGCGCCGCATTGTCGCCGAAGGTGACCGCGTCATTCACGCCGTCGAAGTAGATGCCGTTGGTCCCGGAAGGCGGGGTGACGGTGAGTGCGGCGGCAGGGGTGGTCGTGTTCGCGCCCTGGTTGTCCGTGGCACGGGCCGTGATGCTGTGGCCGCCGAGCGGGGCACCATTCCAAATGAACTCGTAGGGAGCGGTCGTGTCCTGGCCGAGCAAGGTGGCACCATCGAAGAACTCGACCTTGCTCACCGAGGTGTCATCGCTGGCAGTGGCGCTTAGTGTGATGGGCGAGCCGACGGTAGAAAAGGAACCCGCCGCGGGGCTGTCCAGGCTCACCACGGGCGGTGTCACCGAGAAGAGCGCGAAGCTGAAGCCCGGCTCGTTGGCGGCCAGGTTTTGTAGCGAGGGGGTGGCGGTTGCGGTGGCGGAGACGTCACGGCTTTCGATGACCCAGCGGTTGTTGCTGCCGTCCCAGGCGAAGTTCCAGATATTGTCCCCGCGCAGGGTGCCGGAGACGTTGGCGCCTTCCGGGCTGATGAGCAGCACCGCATTGCTGGCATTCATTCCCGGTGCGGTGAGATACCACTGGCCGGTGCCACCCTTGGTGACGGTGGCGCTGCCGGAGCCGGCGGTGATATCGCCCTCGTTGTCCACCCGGCCGCTCGCCGCCACATCGCTGTGGCCCGCCGGGATGTAGACGAAGCCGACCGGATCGTTCTCGAAGTTGAAGGCGTCCGAGCCGTTGTCCTTGCAGATCAGGGTGAAGGTCCCGTCGGCATTCGCGGAGGAGAGCGCGTAGTTGTCCTCGTTCTTCCCGCCGACGACGAGCAGGATGCCGTTCTGGCTGGTGGCAGCCACCGGCGGGTTGGTGCCGCGGGAGGCCTGCTTGCTGCCGAGCCGCAGGGTGTACAAGCCGTCGTTGCCGCTGGTCGTGTTATCGAAGACCGTGAAAGTGCCCGGGTCGGTGGTGCCGCTGCCGACCGTGAAGCCCGGGCTGCTGCTGATGAAGCCGGTCATCACGCCGTTGTTGACGCTGTTGTTCACCCAGCCGCCGAGGAACTCGGAATACTTGAAGTAGCCGAAGGACTGGTTGGCATTCCACTCGTCGCCACTGCCGAATGCGACGGTGGCACCGCTGCTGTCGACGCTGGTGATGTTGGTGTTGCTGATGTTGATCGAGGAAGCGAGGCCGTTGGCACCGGACTGGATTGCCGGAGTGGCGTAGCCGAGGCCGGCGTTGATCGCCGTGGGGGCGGTGCCGGTTCCCTGGTTGCTGCGGCCATTCTCGCTCATCGACACGATCAGGATGCCATTGGTGACATCAGCGGCCGGCGTGGCTCCATCGAAGCGCAGGCCGAAGTCACCGCGCGACGACGAACTGGTGTTGTAGGTGGCACCGTTCGACAGGGAGATCACGCCGCTCACGCTGGTGGCGTTGTTCCCGATGTCGTTCTGCGTGACGGCTAGATTGCCGAAGATCGGAAAGGCTTCGACTGCAGGGCAGACGAGAAGTGCGGCGAGCGCGAGAAGCTGGAGGCGGGTAGTACCGGCGACTGGATTTTGATTCATGAGTGGGAGATGCAGGGGAGGCATCTAGTCGCCCAAAACCGGTCACGAACTCCGTTTGTGTGAGGAAATCGGGACGTGAAACTTTAGTCACTTGCGAGAAACCCATGCCAAATCCGCGGTGACGGAACGGCCACCTGTTAGAGCGCATGAACGTGGATTGCGCTTGTCAGGCTCACGCTTTCGTCACGCGCTTGTCACTGATGGAACATCCCGACCTCCGACGCCTGCCTACCGCAGATCCTTCTCGCGCTTATCGCTATCGCGATGGCCTCTATGCTGCGGATCTCGTGACCGCGGCGCTGGTGCATCACGACTTCTTCACTTGGCTCGCGGAAGCGCCCTCTGATCTCTACAGCATCTGCCAGCACTTCGGCTTCGCGGAGCGTCCGGCGGACGTGATGATGACCCTCTTCACCGCGAATGGCTTCGTGACCTGTGACGACGGTGTCTATGCCGTCACGCAAGCGGCCCGGGACTTCTTCCTCGCGGATTCGCCATGGTCGCTCGCACCGTACTACCGCTCGCTGAAGGACCGCCCCGTGACGAAGGACTACCTGAAGGTGCTCGCCAGCGGAAAGCCCGCGAACTGGGGCGGCTATGAAGAAGACGATGCCGCGGACTGGCATCGCTCGATGGAGGACGAGGCCTTCGCCCGCCAGTTCACCGCGGCGATGGATTGCCGCGGCGTCCTCTTGGGCCCGGCGATGGCCAAGGCCTTGGACCTCTCGCGCTGCTCGCGGCTGTTAGACATCGGCGGGGGCTCCGGGATCTATGCCTGCTCGCTGGTGGCGAATCATCCGCACCTGCGCGCCACGGTCTTCGACCAGTTCTCCGTGGAGAAGATCGCCCGCACCCGCATCGCGGAACTCGGCTACGCGGACCGCGTGGACGTGAGGGTGGGGGACATGCTAAAGGAGGATCTGCCCGGCGGCTACGACCTGCACCTCTATTCAAATGTGCTGCACGACTGGGACCTCCCGGAGGTCCGCCAGCTCCTGTCCGCCTCCTTCCGCGCCTTGGAACCCGGCGGCACCCTGCTCATCCACGATGCCTTCATCCACGCGGACAAATCCGGTCCGCTCCCCGTGGCCGAGTATTCTGCGCTCCTGATGCACTCCACCCAGGGCAAGTGCTACTCCACCCGGGAATACGAGGAACTGGCGACAGAAGCCGGCTTCCGCGGCTTTTCCTTCCAGACGACCGCCGCCGACCGCGGGGTGATGACCGCCGGAAAACCGTAGTTCCGGAGTGATTTTCCGCTTCCTGTTTAACGTCAGGGACTTGGGTGGCTTTTTGCCGCTGACCCCAATTTTCCAGAGACAAGTTGCCTCGCGAGCGGTTTTACGGGAAAAGACCGCCAGCAGAATACTCCGCCCGAATGACTGATTTGTTGATCGACCCCGCCCGCCGTAGCGGTTGCCAGGATTTGGAAAAGCTCGGGGAAGTGCTGGAGGGCGCCGTCCAGCGCCAGCGCTCGCCCATCGATGACGTGCTCGACGCGGGCGTGGTGGACGAGGAGTCCTACATGCGCGAACTGGCCGCCGAGCTCGACATGGAGTGGCTGGAGGCCATCCCGCAGGCGGAAGCCCCGCTGCCACTGCGTGAGGCCTGCGGCCCCCGTGTGGCGCTGCGCCATCGCCTGCTGCCCGTGGCCATCACCGGCGAGGAGGGAAAGGAACCCCACCTCAAGCTGGCCACCTTTGATCCCTTCAATCTCGTCGCCCGCCAGGCCGTCGCCCAGGAAATCGCGATGCCGGTGGAGTGGTGCATGGCCTCGCGCCGCCGCATCCACGAGTCCCTGCGCCGCCTCTACGGGGTGGGTGCCGATACCTTCGAGCAGATCCTCGAAGGCCGCGACATGGACTACGAGAATCTCGAAGGCCACGACGAGGCGAACGTCATCGATGCCGACGAGGACGAGGAGGCCAGCGTGGTCAAGTTCGTCAACCAGATCATCCGCGAGTCCCTGGAACAGCGCGCGACGGATATTCACGTCGAGCCCCTGGCCAATAACCTGCGCATCCGCTACCGCATCGACGGCAAGCTGCTGGAGGTGACCGTGCCGGAAAACATCAAGGCCCTGCAGAGCTCGGTGATCGCCCGTCTGAAGATCATGTCGCGCCTCGACATCGCCGAGCGCCGCTTGCCGCAGGACGGACGTATCAACCTCCAGTTCGAAGGCCGCACCATCGACGTCCGCGTTGCGACCGTGCCGACCGTGGAAGGCGAGAGCGTGGCGCTCCGCTTGCTGAACCAGGAGAAGTTCAACTTGGACAAGCTGGGCATGGAGCACCACGTGCGCTCCAAGATCGAGAGCCTGCTGCACATCTCGAACGGGATCATCCTGATCACCGGTCCCACCGGTTCCGGTAAGTCGACCAGCCTTTACTCCTTCCTCAGCGAGATCAACCATCCGGACCGCCGCATCGTCACGATCGAGGACCCGGTGGAAAACAAGCTCTCCGGGGTGATGCAGATCGCGGTGAAGTCGGACATCGGACTGACCTTCGCGGCCGGTCTCCGCTCCATTCTCCGTGCCGACCCGAACGTGGTGATGATCGGGGAAATTCGTGACCTTGAGACCGCGGAAATCGCCATCCGCGCCTCGCTCACCGGTCACTTGGTGTTCTCCACGCTGCACACCAACGATGCATTGGGCGGTATCAGCCGTCTGATCGACATGGGTGTGGAGCCCTTCCTGGTCTCCGCTGCCGTCCGCGCTTTCCTCGCCCAGCGTCTGGTCCGGAGGCTTTGCCCGCACTGCAAGGTGCCGCGCGAGATGTCGATGGATGACCGCCGCGACCTCGGCATCCCGATGAACCTGGAAGGTCAGCCATTCAAGGCGAAGGGCTGCGACCGCTGCCGCAACACCGGCTTCCAGGGCCGTCTCGCCATCTACGAAGTCGTGGTGCTCAGCCAGAATATGCAGGACATGGTGGCGCACGGCGCGACCGTCCCGGAGATCCGCGCGCAATCGATCAAGGAAGGCTTCGTCCCGATGCGCGGCTACGGCTGGATCAAGGTCATGCAAGGCATGACGACCATCGAGGAGGTCATCTCCGTGACGTCCACGGACATCGCGACCGAGTAAGTTGGAAACTCCAAGGTCCAAACTCTAAATTCCAATTTAGAAGATTCACCGGAACGTCTCGCCATTATTCTCAGACTTGGGATTTGGAGTTTGAGATTTAGAATTTCACCACCGTTACCGTGCCACTTTTCGCTTACAAAGCCTTGAGCGCCTCCGGCGGCGTGCAGTCCGGGGAAATCGATGCCGCCGATCGCCCTGAGGCGATGCGGGTGCTCGACCGCCGCGGTCTGCAGCCGGTGAGCTTGAAGGAGTCCGCCAATTCCACCCTGGCTCCGGCCAAGAAGAAGGCGGCGAATGAGCCGGCCCCGAAGGCTTCCCAGAAGAACGCTGCAGCCAAGGACCGGGCCATGAAGGAAGGCGAGGACAAGACGCCGGAGGGACCGCTCAAGATCAAGCGCGCCGAGGTGATCATGTTCACCGAGGAACTTTCCGACATGCTCGGTGCCGGCCTGCAACTGGAGCCGGCCCTGCAGTCGATGGAGAACCGCCAGGAACTCGGCGGCCTGAAGGAGGTGGCCGGGCGCATCCGCAGCCTGGTGCGCGATGGCATGAACTTCTCCACCGCGCTCAAGCGCGTGAGCCCGAGCTTCGGCCCGCTCTATTGCTCGCTGGCTGCGGCGGGTGAGGCCTCCGGTGCGCTGGATACCATTCTCAAGCGCCAGGCACACTATCTCAAGACCATCGCGGAGCTGCAGGCCCGCCTGATCCTTGCGCTGATCTATCCGGCCTTCCTGGTGCTGGCGGGTATCGGTGTGGCGGTGGTGTTCGTGACCGTCCTGATCCCGCAGCTCACCAAGCTGATCGAGAGCACGCCGGGCGGCAAGCTGCCCCTGCCGATCAAGCTGATGATGGAGGGCACGGAAGTCATCAAGTCCTACTGGTACGTCATCCTGATCCTCGTCGTGGCCGCCGGGCTCTTCTTCAAGGCCTGGAAGGACAACCCGGACAACAAGATGGCCTGGGACAGCTTCAAGCTGCGTGCGCCGATGATTGGCCCCGTGGTGGCCAGCCGCTTCTACGTGCAGTTCCTGGAGACGATGGCGAACCTGGCGGGCAACGGCCTGCCGCTGCTGCGTGCCCTGGAGCTCTCCCGCGATGCCACGCAGAACCTGGCTCTGCGCGGCCAGCTCAATGTGGTGATCGACCAGGTGGGCGATGGCCGTGCCTTCTCGAAAGCACTGATCCGCACCGGGGCCTTCCCGCCACTCTTGATCGACATGGTCTCGGTGGGCGAGCAGACCGGTAAGCTGGACCTCTCGCTGCGGCGCGCCGCGGAGCGCTATGACAAGGAGCTGGACAAGAGCCTCTCCCGCATCATGGCGCTGATCATGCCGACCATCCTCATCATCATGGCCAGCCTGATCGGCACCATGGCTTACCTGATGATCACGGCGATCTTCCAGACGATCAAGAACCTGCAGCACAAGTGAGGCGGCGCTGCCGCTAGCGCTCCTCCAGTGCGTCCCTCACGGCTTGGGGAAGCTCGTGCTTCTCCATCCACGCCTTGGCTGCAGCGGGATCCTGCCGCCGCCAGCCTTCTAACAATTGCTTGTAGCAGCTATTGCGCTGAGTCTCCTCCGTGAGGCGCGGCACGAGATCCAGGGAAAGCAGCGGCGCATCGTTGCGCGCTTGGGCGAGAAAGAAGCTCAGCTTCTCTTCGTCGAACTCCGGCATGGAGCGCTCGAAATACTCCAGTGCGGCCTGCTCGTTTCCCCGGATGAGGTAGGTGGAAGAGATCGCACTGTAGGCCGCGTTCCGCAGCGGTCCTTCCGCGAGTTGGTCGGCGGCGGTGGTGGCTGCTTTCTCGTCAGACCGCAGCCACTCGCTGTAGATGCGGCCGTAGTTGCCGGGACTCGCGAGCTGCGGATACTCGCGCATCCATTCCAGCTTCTCCGCAGTGCGCGATCCCGGCAGGAATGAGATCACCATTTCCACGGCTCCCTGGCGGAGTGGCTCCGGCATGGTCTCGACCCATGCCCGGGCCTTGGCGGGGTCCTCGGCACCCAGAGACCTCGGGACGAGGTACTCCAATGTCGACTTCTGTTGTGAGGCCGGGAGTTTCTCCAGCATCGCCCGGGCGGCGCTTGGATCCTTCTTCATCGCCACCTTGATCACCTGTCCGATCATGGCGAGATTTTCGGAAGAATCGTGGCGCTCGATCCAATCCATGGCTGCGCCGGGATCACTCTCGGCCCAGATGCCGAGCAGCGGCGTCAATGCCAGGGCCGGTGCATGCGCGAGTTGTTCCATGGCGATCGCAGGCTCCTTCTCCACCCATGCCGAGAGGACGATGCGGCACTCGGGCGAGTTGTGGCCAAGGCCGAGGGTATAAAGGGCTTCGACCGCGGTGAGGTAGTCCTCCGTGCTGTAGCTTTCCACCAGCTTGGCCAGGCTACGGCAGCGGTCCGCCACGTTGCCTGTTGCACAGATTTGGAGGATCTGTTTGCGCGCCTGATTGATGTCTTCATGAACGCGGGCAACTTTGGTCGCGCTGTCCGTTCCATCAGCCGCTTCTGGCTTATCAATCAAGCTGCCGGAGTCCTTGTGCCGAGCCTTGGCCGGGAGGGGAGCCGCTTCGCCAGCGGGATGCTTGAGCACATGGGGCAGTGCCACGAGACAGGCGGAGCCCGCCAGCAGGGAAACCGTGATCGCGCTGGTAAGTGTGGTGGCTCTCATGGCTTGAGGGGTTCCGCAGTGATCTGGTCGAGTCTCTGGCGCACTTCTTCGGAGACGGGATTCCGGCTCATCCAGTCCTGCGCGGCTTCCTTCCTGACCTCTAGGCCGCGGCTCAGGGCGGTGAAGAGAGCCTCGTCGCGCAAGGCGGCATCGCGGATCGCCTGGATCCGGTTGAGCATGCCGTGGGGATCTTGGTAGATCGCCATCGGAGCCAGTTTCGCCACGCACTTCTCGTTCGCTGTCTCCGGATATTGCTCCAGCACCTCGAAGGCCCGCGCTTGATCCCGGGGGACGGTCCTTTCACAGACCTTCATCACCGACTGTTCGCGGATCTCTCCAGGAGGAAGATTCGCGAGGCACGCGATTGCCCGGTCCGGGCATTCACCTGCCCAGTTTCCGAAGATCTCCGCGATCTTCTTGGGGCTGCCCAGCGCAGGATGCTCAAGCAGCAGCCTCACCACTTGTTCCGGGCGACTCTGCGAGTCAACCAAGGCGATCTGCTCAACCAAGCGGTCCCGCAACGCGGGATCGCTGATGTGGGGCAGCAAGCGGTCGATGGCATCCGTTTGCTCGCGCATGGTCCCCCAGGCATTCAAGAGAATCTCGGTCCGCCGTCGCTCGTCAGGCATGGCTTCAATCGTCTCGACGGCCCTTTTCGGATCCGTGGCGGCGATGCCACTCAGCACGTAGCCGAGCGCGCGATCGGATCTATTCTCCTCTGCCCAGGCGATGGCAGCCGCGGGATCGAGGTCCGCCCAACTCACCAGCACCCGGCCGAGATGGTAGTTGTTGCGGCTGGCTTCCACATGCTCCAGCGCGGCGCGGGTATCCACCTTCGTCCAAGCCGCGAGGAAGAGGTGATACTCTTCCACCGAGGTGTATTGCTCCTTGTTGCGGGAAGCGAGGAACTCGGCGGCTTCGCGGAATTGGTCCGGACGCAACGCATCGATGAAGGCGAGCAACTCGCGCTGGCGCTTGGCCTGGCTTTCGATCTCGAGAATCTGCCGCAGCCATTCGAGGCGATCCGTGGTGCTTGCCGGCATCTTGTGCTCCGTGCGGCTGCGCTCGGGGCGAGCAGACGCGGTCTCGGCAAGAGAAGTTGGAGTAGTGCTGTTAGACGGAGTGGCTGTAACCGCCTGCGCCTTGGTGGCGACCACGGAGTAGCCCGCGGAGACCAGGAAGATCAGCGCGGCGGTAGCGATGGTGGATTTCTGCGTGGTATTCATGGCGAGGGCGGCAGCTTGCAGCGGCGTGGGGGCTAGCAGTGAGATCCCTTGCGAAGCCTTGAGGACCGAGGCCGTCAGCGTGGACGGCACCGGGGTAGCCGCATGAGCGGGCAGCAGGGTTGCAAGCGCGGCTGCGGTGGTGGTGATGCCGCGCTTGGCGAGCATGCCGCGCAGTCGTTCCAGCGCGCGCGAGGCACGCTTGCGGGCGACGGCCTCGCTGACGCCGAGTTCGGCGGCGATCGCGGCATGCGGCTGCTCGCAGTAGAAGCGCAGCAGCAGCACACTGCGCTCCGCGGCGGGTAGATCGTTCACCATTTGGTCCACGACCGGGGCGAGCGCGGACCATGCGGGTTCGGGGTCATCGGTCATGGGATGGGGGCTGCTTAGTTCGCGCTGCTTGCGTCGTTCCTCGGCGCGCACCAGATCGATCGCGAGATGGCGGCAGACGCGGTGCAGCCACGCTGGCAGCGGTAGGTCGGCGGGAATCATGGCGGCACGCCCGGCCAGCCGGATGAAGGTCTGCTGCGCCACATCCTTGGCCAGGTGCTCATTCCGCGTGACCCGCAGTGCCACCCCGTGGACCAGCGGGAGATGCCGCTGGACGAGGACACGGAAGGCCGTCTCATCGCTACCGGCGGTGTAGCGGCTCAAGAGCTGGCGGTCGCTTGCTTCCATGATTCAGCCGGGATCCGGCACCGGTCCCGGAATGTGACCGGGAAAAAGCCGGACAGGGAAAAATTTCCTCCATCCGCGGGTAAGAACCTCGCCTTTACTTCACCCCCTTCGCCCGCAATTCGGCGAGCGGGTAGAAAGTATCCCGCCAGCGGATGCCGCCTTGGCGCAAGGTGCGGAAGGTCGAGTTGAGCACGGCGTACAGGATCGCCGGGAACATCCAGGGCATGAGGAACGCCTCGGGCCAGGACCAGCCCATGCGCCGCGCCATGATCCGGCCCGGCAGGACCAAGCACAGCGGCGAGAGTCCGGCCACCAGCCCTGCAGTGGTGCCGTTGGCCAGACCCGCGATCAAGACCCCGAGCACCGCGAGCGTGAACAGGCTGCCGGTGAGGACGAGGAAGAGGCGGTAATCCAGCGCGGCGAAGTAGTTCTTCTCGAAGATCTTGGTCAGGCTTCGTACCGTGCTGCCCCAGTGGCACTCGACGTCTTCGCCACCGAAGAAAGCGCGGGTCCGCTTGCCCGCCCGGCTCAGGAGCAGGCCGAGCTTCAGGTCATCCACCACGGTCAGGCGCAGCGCCTCGTAGCCGCCGCATTCCCGGTAAGCGGAAGCGCGCACCAGATTGAAGGCGCCGAAGCCCGCGTAGCCCCTCGCCCGATCAAGGTTCGTGCCGGAGAACATACCGAGCAGGCTCGTGAGAAAGAGCAGATACCACGCGCGCGGGATAGTATTCTCCAGCACTGTGCCGGCGGCCATCACGACGTGATCCGCCGCCTCGCGCTCCGCCACCCGCAGGGCCCGCTCGATCACATCGGGTTTCAGCCAGCAATCGGCATCGGTAAAGAGGATCCAGTCGCCACTCGCCGCCTGCGCGCCGATGTGGCAGGCATGGCACTTCCCTAGCCAGCCATCCGGCAGAACCTCCACGCGCTCGAGCCGCAGGCGTGAGTCTTCTTCTGCCAGCTTGTGGAGGATGGTGCCGGTGCCATCGCCCGAGCGATCATCCACGACGATGATTTCGAGCGCGACTCCCTGCTGGGCGAAGAGATGACGCAGCGTGGCCTCGACCCGATGCTCCTCATCCCGCGCCGCGATGATCACCGAGCAGAGCTTCACCTTGTGGGGCTCCGGAAGCTCTGCCAACCGCGGCAGCCGCGTGACGATCCGCATTTGCCACAGCGCGACGATGGAGCTTCCCGCGAAGAATGCGGTGGTGAGGTGAAAGGGGAGATGCGGCCACATGGAGAGATAGGGGCTTGCAAGGCCGCTTGTATCAACCGTGGAGGTCGTTGCAATCCGATCGCGTGATCGGGGATCGACCTCGTTCCCAAGTGCACTTGGCGTCTCCGGGCCTTGTCTCACCCGCTCGCGGAAGCATATCGTCCTCGCTGTGGAACCCACTTCCCCGGACCCTCTCTCCCCGGCCGCCCACGGCAACGACGCCTTTTTCAAGGCCATCTACTCCGATCCCCTGCACGCCACCTCCTTCTTCCAGCGCCATCTCCCGCCCGCCATCACCGCCGCAATCGACTGGACCACGCTCGCGGTCCTTCCCGGCTCCTTTGTTCAGTCCGATCTCCACCAGACCCATTCCGATCTCCTCTTTTCCGTCCGCGCCGGCGAGCGCGAAACCCTGCTCCATCTGCTCTTCGAGCACCAGACCACGCCGGACCCTGTCATGCCGCTGCGCCTGCTCGGCTACACCTTGGAAATCCTCAACCGCCACCACGCTGTCCACGGCTTGCCGCTGCCGCCGGTTCTCTCTTTCGTCCTCCACCAGGGTCCCGCTTCATGGAACGTCTCCACCGCCTTCCAAGACCTCTTCGAGTTGCCGCAGGAAATCGCCGCCGATCTCCTGCCCTTCCTTCCCCGGTTCACCCACGGATTGCTCGATCTAAGCCGCTACGACCCGGCGACCGGGGAAGACGACTACCATCAGCAGGCGATTCTGCAGCTCATGAAGCTGGCGCGCGAGCGTAAGCTCAGGGCCTACTTCCGCTGGCTTGCGGCAACATTTGCGAAGCAACTGCCCGACAATCTACTGGTGCGGCTGTTGGTCTATGCTCTGAACTCCGACAGCGATCTTGACCCGGAAAGTATCTATCGTAATCTTTCAGCGAATCCCGAACTGGAGAAGCAAGCCATGTCCGTAGCCGAAAAACTCAGAGCCGAAGGCTGGACCCGGGGTCTTGAGGAGGGCCTTGAGAAAGGCCTTGAAAAGGGCCTTGAGAAGGGGCTGTGGGTGGGAAAAATCCAAACTCTGCGGGAATTTCTCGGGGAGTTCCAGTCCGCTCCAGGGGTGCTCGAAGCGCTATCGCTTGAGGAGCTCGAGAAGCTCCATGGATCACTTCACGCCGGGTACGAGGCACGCTTCAAGCGCCCGTAAGCGCGGCGGCCTCTCATTGAGGCTATCCGGACTGCGACCGGCGAAATCCAGCGCTGGAAATCCCGCACTTTCACTTCCGGTGGCGGGTGCGCTTGGCCTAGACTTCTGGCGTGAAGGCTTCCGGCATCTTTCTTGGCGCGCTTTTCCTCTCCGGTTGGGCGGTCGCGGCTTGGCTCATGTTCGCGCCGCCGCTGGAGCCGATCAAGTTGGGCGGCTCCGTTCCTCCGCCTCCACCCGCTCCGGCGGCTGCCGTGGAAAGGGGAGCGGGCGCTTCAACTTCACCGCTGGCCAAGGCCTTCGCGGAGTGGTCCGCCGATCCCAAACTGGCCGGGGCGCTGCTCGGCTTCTGCGTGCTGGATGCGGAGGGCAAGACGCTCTACGCATCACCACTGGCGGAGACAGCGCTGTGCCCGGCCTCCTCTTTCAAGACGGTGACCACCGCGGCGGCCCTAGAGCTGTTAGGCCAAGCCTATCGCTTCGAGACGATCCTGAACTCCACGGCACCCCTGGGCGATGGCGGCCTTCTCAATGGCAATCTCGTGCTGGTGGGCAGTGGCGATCCCACGCTTTCCTCCGGGGATATCGAGGACCTCGCCGCGCAAGTGGCGAAGGCCGGGGTGAAGCAGGTCGAAGGGATGGTGATGGTGGATGCCTCGATCATTCCCGCGCGCCCCGCGAACGATCACTGGTGCTGGGGCGACATTGGCAATGCCTATGGCGCCGGTGCCTACGGCATCAATGTGGATCACAACCGCATGATGATCCACTTCCTACCCGGCGCGACGGAAGGCGAGGGGACGAAGATCGCGGGCACCGAACCATCGCTCGGTGGCATCCAATGGCTGAACCATGTGAGCACCGGACCTGCCGGTAGCGGTGACCAGGTGGTCGTTTACTCGGAGCCCTATGGCAAGATCATCACGCTGCACGGCACGGTGCCCGCAGGTGAGAAGGACTTCGAGGTCTCCGCGGCGATCCCTGATCCGCCGCTGCTCGCCCGGCAGTTGTTAGAGGCTGCGCTGAAGAAGGCCGGCATCAAGATCGCAGGAAAGAGCGTGAACCAGCAGGGTGACTTCATCCCGCTGGCCAGCCATCGCTCCGCGGCCCTGCCGGAGATCATCGATCACCTGCATCTGGTGAGTGACAACCTGGAGGCGCAGTGCCTCTTCCTCACCATGGGACGCGTGAAGAATGGCGCTCCAGAGAAGGTGCTGAAGGAATTCTGGGAAGCGAAGGGTCTGAAGTTCACCGGCCTGCGCTTGATCGATGGCAGCGGCTTGGCACGCGCCACCATGATCCGCCCGCTCGATCTCGCGCGCATCAATCAGCTCGCCCGCCGCGGACCGCAGGGCGAGCGCTTCCGCCAGAGCCTGAAGACTTACCTCAATGGGAACTTGCGCGCAAAGCTGGGCGCGATGTCCGGCGTGCGCACCGAGGTCGGCTTCCTCAGCATGCCGGATGGCCGCGAGCTGACCATAGCCCTGATGGCAAACGGGCTCGCTACCGAGATCGACTTCTGGCCGCTGCGGGAACGGCTCCTGGAAGCCGTCCGCCAGCAGCTCTAGCCATCGGCATAGCGATCACTCGCCGCCTTCTTCTTCCTCGTCGTCCTCGTCTTCCTGCAGCTCCTTGACCTGCTTGCGCAGTTTCTTGAGCTCGGAGCGCAGTTCCTGAATCATCTTGTCCTGGCGGTCCAGACGGCGCTGCATCTCGATGAAGGGGCGACCTTGGTCACCGCGCTCCGGCTGCGGCCGGGCCTCATCGCGATCGCGTTCCGGCTTCGGTCCCAGCGGTTGTATCACCACCGGCTTCCGCTGGCCCTTGTGGATGATCTGCAGAACGACCGGCCGGCCCTCCTTGCCGCATCTCTCCACCACCTCGCGCAAGGCATCCAGATTGCCGATCTTGCGATCGCTGGCGACGACGATGATGTCATTCACCTCAACGCCGGCCGCTGCCGCGGGATTGTCCGCAGCCACCTCGCTGACCCGCACGCCTGCATCATCCGGGAGGCCCAGGTGCATGCGCACGAAGGGATCGAGCGGCTCGACCATCACGCCGATGCGCCAGGTAGGAGCCACATTGATCTCCTTGGAATCGGGGTCCGTCAGTTGCTGTAGTTGCATCTCGGCCCGGCGTGGTTCGAGCGGGCGTAACATTCGGGCCGCGGCACGGTCCTGCATGAGCTTCCGGGGAGCTTCCCAATCATCAGGAGCCGGCTGGCCAATACCCGAGCGGCCTATATCCACGCGCCGGTCCAAGTCGGGATCTTGGGCGCGGTCCCGCAGAAGCTTCCGGGTGGGCTCCCAATTCATATCGGCGGGCGGACGCACCGGGCGCCCGTCCAGATCCGTGGGAGATTGGGCATGGGCGGTGAAAGCCAGCGACAGGCTGGCCAGGGCGAGGGTCGAAATCGAATGGATGGTTTTCATGACCGTATCTGTAAAAGCGCCTCCAGCCGGGTCTTCTTGTCTGTCTCAAATGTAAAATCCCGGCAAAGCCGAATTTACCGGAGCTTGACGGACAGGGGGTAACTCCGCGAGCAAAGGATACCTGCATGAAATCCGCCCTCATCCTTTTCCCGCTCGCGCTTGTCCTTCCGCTCCACGCCGCACCCTCGGATGAGGACCTCTTGAAGTTCGTGAAGGAGCGGGCCAAGCAGGAGCGCCTGACGCCGGAGCCGGTGGATATGGCGGCGCGGGTGGCGCTCCTTTGCCGGGTCCCGACACCAAAGGACTATCCGAATGAGGGCCCACATGGCGGTGCCAAGTTCTTGGTCTTTTCGAATGAAGCGGGAGCCCTGCCGGTCTTCGATCCCTGGGGCAAATTCCCCGAGGGCAGCCTCCTGCTCAAGGAGAAGCTCGGCAAGGAGGACGGCAAGACCCAGCTCTTCACCGGCATGCTCAAGCGCGAGAAGGGCTACTTCCCCGAGACCGGAGATTGGGAGTTCTTCACCGTCGATGCCGGAGCATCGAAGATCACCGAGCGTGGCAAGCTGGCGAACTGCGCGACTTGCCATCAGGACTACGCGGAAAAGGACTATGTCACCAAGAGCTACGCTTGGAATACCCAGCTGACGGGCGGCCGCATCGTCCTGCACTCCAGCAAGGCACAGACCCAGGGCGAGAAGCTGCAATACGAATCGAAGCAGGAGAAGAACACCCTGGGCTTCTGGGTGAATGCCGCGGACTGGGCCTCCTGGCACTTCACGGTCACGCAGCCTGGAACCTACTCCATCCACATCTGGCAAGGCTGCGGCAAGGGCAGTGGCGGCAGCGAGGTGGAGATCAAGTGCGCCGGGCAAAGCGCCAAATTCACCGTGGAAGACACCGGCGGATTCCAGAACTTCAAGGAGCGCGAGGTCGGCAAGATCACCTTCGACAAGGAAGGCCCGCAGGCATTGGAAGTCCACGCCCTCTCGAAGCCCGGCGCGGCCGTGATGGACCTGCGGCAGGTGATCCTCGTGCCGGTGAAGTAGTCGGCAAAAGTAGTCCGCTCAGTCCTCTGAGCGGACGAGCGGTACCTGGCAGCCGACTCTTCTATCAGCAAGGAAGCAACCTCAAAGCTGCAATCCGTGACTTGGAGATCCAGCCGCTGGGGACCGCTCATCCGCTCAGAGGACTGAGCGGACTACTTTATCCTCCGGAACGTCAGATTCACCCGCGGCGTCCTCACCCTAGCCATCTTCGGCAACTGATGCTGCCAAAACCGCTGCGTCTCACCCTTCATCACCAACAGGCTCCCATTCTCTAACAGCACCTCCGCCTTCTCCCCGCTTTCCTTGTGCCGGAAGACAAAACGCCGCTCCGCCCCGAAGCTCAGCGAGGCAATCGCCGAATCCCGCACGATCTCCTTCTCGTCATCGCTATGCCAGCCCATGCCCTCGCTGCCATCGTGGTAGAGATTGAGCAGGCAGGAATTGAAAGCCTCACCCGCCAAACGCTCCGCCACTACCCTCAGATCTAACAGATACTTCGTCCATGGCAGCGCCTGCTTCGTCGTGCCGGAGTAAGTGTAGTCACAGCCCGCATCCCCATACCAAGCCACCTTCCGCGCCGTGACCATGCGTTTGCCGAAGATCACCACCTCATCGCTCTTCCACGGCACGGTGGACAGCAAGGCATCGAAGTGGCCGTGGGCCTGCGCATCCGGGAAGACCGGGCCATGGTAGGTCACGATTCCATCCCGAGGAAGGAGGTTGTTGCCAGTAGCTTGGAAGAGGTCCACGGTGACAGGATTCTGGGCCGGGGCATCGCGGCTTTCAAGAGAGCTGACCCTCCTCACGCAACTTGAGGTCTTTACCGGTGGCTCCGCAGATGCTAGCTTGGAACCAGTGAGCACGATCACGACCATCTTGGAGCCCGACGCGGACGGTAGTATTCATTTGCCGGTTCCAGAGGAGATGCGTGGTGGCAAGGTGAAGGTGACCGCTCACCTCGAAGCGGTCTCAGCCTCCCCGCGGCCTACACCCCGCTTCGGTTGTCTGGCAGGGAAGATCCGCTTGGCTGGCGATTTCGATGCTCCCTTGGAAGACTTTGAGGAATACATGAAATGAGGCTGTTGCTGGATAGCCACGCCCTTCTCTGGTTTCTCGAAGGAAATGCCTTGCTGAGCACCCATGCGCGCAAGGCGATCGAGGATGCATCAAATTCGAAATACGTGAGCCACGCCACGGCTTGGGAGATTGCGATCAAAGTCAGCTTGGGGAAACTTGAACTGAAGGTTTCCTATGAAGATCTCTTTCCCGGTGTTGTGGAGACGAATGGTTTTGAGATCCTGTCCTCAGGTTGCGCTCATTTTCACGAATTGCTGAAGCTGCCTTTTCACCACGGTGATCCATTCGATCGCTTGCTGATCGCGCAAGCCAAGTCGGAAGGAATGACGCTTGTTTCTTGCGACTCTCAATTCGCGGCCTACGGAATACCTGTTCTGTGGTAATCTGCGGAGCCCTCAACTCAACTCCAGTGGCCCGCCCTGCCCGAAGTCCTTGTGCCCGAAGCTCGGGATGTAGTGGCCGAAGGCGTGGGCGATGGATATCCACAGGCGGTTGTGCGTCACGTTGCCGAAGTCCATCGCCTGCCCGCTCTTGAAGCCGAGCCCGCCGCCGAGGAGCACGAAGGGGATGTTGTCCAGCGAGTGGCTGTTGCCCTTCCCGAGTTCGTTGGTCCACACGATCGTCGTGTGGTCGAGCATGCTGCCCTGGCCGCCGGGCTCCGGGGTGGAGTCGAGCTTCTTCGCGAGGTAGGCGAGCTGCTCGGCGAGCCAGATGTTGATCTTGATCAGCTTCTCCTGCGCATCCGCATTGCTGTCCGGCTCATGGGAGAGGCCGTGGTGGTCCTCGTTGATGCCGAGCCAGCGCATGCGGGCCTGGCCCACGCTGTTGGTGTATTGCAGCGTGGCCACGCGGGCCATGCCATTGGCGAAGGCATTCACCAGCAGGTCCGCCTGCATGGTGCTGATCTTCGGGATGCCGTCGTTGTCCAGTGCCACTCCCTGCTCCAGCGCGGGCGGCGGGAAGACCAGGTTCTGCGTGCCCGCGCTCTGCAGGTCCTGCTCCATCTCGCGCACGAAGGTGGCGTGCTTCTCTAACAGCTCGCGCTCCTCCGGATCGATGTTCGTGGAAATCTTCTTCAGGTCATCGCGCACTTCATCCAGCACGCTGCCGAGGTTCTCTCGGTCCTTGGTCTGGCCGTAGAGCTTGTCGAAGACAGCATAGGGATCGCTCAAGGGTGCGAGCGGCTGGTTCGGCCCGGCATAGGACTCGCGGGTCCACGGGTCCGCGCGATTTGGCACCGCCACGCCCAGTTCCAGCGAGCCGAAGCGTGTGGCCGTCTCCGGGCGCGCTTGCAGGAAATTCTTGAGCTCCTGGTCGATCGAAATGTTCCGCGCCCAGCCGGCCGGCTTGTCGCTGCCGCCCTGGATATTCCCCGGCAGCAACTCATCCGCGGTGAGCAGGCAGGCGATTCCGCGCATGTGGCCATCGCCATCGCCGCGGATCTTGTTGTGCACGCCCTTCAGCGTCATCAGCCGGCTCTTGAAAGGCTCCAGCGGCGCGAGGATGCGCTTCAGCTTGAAGTCCGGCCCGGTCTGGTCCGGCCAGAACTCCGGCGGGATCGTCCCGTTCGGCGTGAAGAGGAAGATGATCCGCTTCATCTTCCCGTGCCCATTACCCTGTGCCAGCGAGGGCAGGACAGGCAGGAAGGGCAGCGCGGCGGCGGAAAGGCCGAGACGGCGCAGGAACTGGCGGCGGGTCGCGAGGTTCATCGGCTTGCTTGATCGGGGTTCGCCACGCCGTGAGCGGCGGCGAGGCTGTTCATATCGACGAGGAGTTGCCGGATGCTTTGGCCGGACGCATTGAAAGAGTTGTCCAATTTCACCAGGGTATCCAGCCCGTAAGCAGGCGGATTCTGCTTCAGCTCGTATTGGAAAAGCTGGCGACGAAACCGCGGCGCGCGGCCTCCGACTTCACCGCATGCTCCGCCAGGTCACGCGGGCCATGCAGCTCCAGTGGCTCGCCATCCTGCGAGATGTAGTTGACCACTGTATCGATCACCCGATTCTTCTCCATGGTGCGGAAGCGGCCCACGGCATCGAAGTTCTCCAGCGAGAAGCCGAGCGGGTTGATCGTCTCGTGGCAGGTCATGCAGTTCGCGTTGCGCGTCATCTCGGAGATCTTCTCGCGCATCGTCATCTTCGGGTCGAACTTGTGGTCCTCGAAGGCTATCGCTTCCGGCGGCGGCTTGAGCAGGCCGCCCAGCACGTTGCGCGTCAGGAAGACCCCGCGATGAATCGGCGAGGTGGTATTGTGATGCGCCAGGCGCGCGAGCAGGTAGGGATGGGTCACGACCCCGGCGCGTTGCGCGGGATCGCACTTCACCGCCTGGAAGCCGCCGCCCTCCGGCACCGGCAGATTGTAGAACTTCGCAATGCGTTCGTTGCACATCAGGTAGTCCGCCTCTAACAGTTCGCGATAGTCCGACTTCTCGCTCCACACCACCCGCTCTACGAAAAGCTCCAGCGAGCGCCGCAGGTCCGCCACCAGCGTGGCATCGAAGCCGGGGTAATCCTGGGCATCCTTCTGCAGCAGGTCCGACTCCGCATCCAGCTTCAGCCAGCGCTGGAAGAACTCATTCGTCTTCGCCCGTGCGCGCGGATCACCGATCATCCGCTGCGCCTGCACCTTCACTTGATCCAGCGTGCGCAGTTGCCCGGCCTTCGCCGCATCCAGGAGTGCCTGGTCCGGCAGCGAATCCCAGAGCCCCAGCGCCAGCCGCGCGGCCGCGGTGAAGTCATTCTTCTCCTTGCCCAGCTCCGGATAGAGGAAGCGCGGCGAGGTCAGCACCAGGATCACCGAGCGCTTCACCGCCTGATCCGGCGTGATGCCCTCCGCGAATTCCTTCTCCACATACATCTGCCGCAGCTCATCGGTTAGAGGGCGGCGGAAGGCACGCTCGGCGAAGGTGGCGCAGAAGTTCTTCAGCTTCGACACGCGCTCGGGGTCATCGTCCTTCACGCCACTCAGGCGGCGCAGGCGCGCGACCACGCCATTCGAAATATCCACCGCGGAGGCCGTGACAGCTTCGTGCCATGCCTTCGAGACCTCGGTGCCGCGCTCGTAGCCCTCACTCGCATCATCCGGAGGGAAGGCCTTGTCCGCGATGCTCACGTAGGCGGCATCGGCAGGGGAGAGGTAGGGCGTGCCGAGCACCGCCCAATCCGCGCGCGGCTGCTTCCACTCCAGCTTCACCGAGCCGCGCTTCTCCATGAACTTGAAGTAATCCAGGCGGAAGGGATAGCTGCGCCCGCCGAGCAGGAAGATCCGCGCGCTCTCCACCCGCATGTCAGGGCCGGAACTGACCCACGAATCAATCAACGCGGTTTGTCGCTTCGCCCCGCTGTCGTCGCGGAAATTGTTATCACCATCCTGACGCTCGCCATTCACATACACCCGCGCCCCATTCGGCGTGCTCAGGCGGAACTCATACCAGCCTGTGGCCGGCGCGATCAGCGAGCCATCCCAGGCGATCGAAAACTGCTCCGCGGAACAACCCTCCACCGGCGGGCCTTCCGCGAAATCAAATTCCAAGCGCGTGTCCTCGCGGTCGAGCACCTTGCGGGCCTTCTTGTTCATCCCGTCGGACTGGAAGTACTGCGCCTTCAGCCCGCGGCCCTCGCCCGGCACCGTGGTCTTGCCGAAGCTGCCGAGGAGGTCCGCGATCGATTCGCGGTACTGCCGGTTCGTCAACCGCGCCACCGCCAGCTTTGGCGGTGCCTGATTCTTCGCCCGCGCTTCCGGCGAATAGAAGGCCCCCATGATGTACTCCGCCACCCGCTGCGACTCCGCCGCATCCAACAGCTCCGGCTCATCCTCCGGCATCCGCTTGTCGATGTATTTCGCGAGCGAGGTCAAGGAGCGCTCGCCCTGCAACGGGTCATCGCACTTGTCCTCCACGCCCTCGCCATGCTTGCCGTGGCAGGAGGCGCAGTGCTTCGAAAAGATCGCCTCTCCCGACAAGGGCGCAGGCGGCCCCTGCGCAAGCAGGCAGCCGGTTAGCCCGAGGAAGATGGAGATCCGCAGCACTTTGCGGATACGCCAAGGGTCCCCGGGATTTTTCGGATGAAAGTTCATGGATTGCGAAGCTTCCCATGCGTTTCGATCAACTCCGCAATTCCGCCACAGCCGCCGGATTGACCGGCCGCCCCGGACGTGAATGCTCCGCACCGCTTCACAGCACACACAACACCATGAATCCCCAGGGCAAGGTTTGGTTGGTCACGGGCACGTCTACTGGTTTCGGAAGGCGCATCGTCGAGGAGCTCATCGCGCGCGGCGAGCAGGTGGTCGCGACCGCCCGTGATCCCCGCGCGGTGGAAGATCTGGTGGCGCTGGCCCCGGATCGCGTGCAGGCGCTGCGCCTGGACGTCACGAAGCCGGAGGAGATCCACGAGGCGGTCGCCGAGGCCACCGCCCGCTTCGGCAAGATCGACGTGCTGGTGAACAACGCCGGCTACAGCGTGGTGGGCGCGGTGGAAGAGACCAGCGATGAAGAACTCCGCCGGATCTTCGAGACGATGTTTTTCGGCGCGGTGGCGATGACCCAGGCGGTGCTGCCCGGCATGCGCGAGCGCGGCGCGGGGACCATCGTGCAGATCACCAGCGTGGGCGGCTTCATCACCGCGCCGGGCTTCGGCCCCTACTGCGCGGCGAAGCATGCCTTGGAGGCGATGTCGGAAGCCCTCGCAGGAGAGGTCCGTCCCTTCGGCATGAAGGTGCTGATCGTCGAACCGGGCGCCTTCCGCACCGAGCTTTTCGGCCCCGCCTTCCGCAGCATGCCGGAGATGGAAGCCTACGCCGCAACCGTCGGCGGGACCCGGCAGTATGCGGCGCAATCCGCCGGCACGCAGCCCGGCGATCCGCTCAAGGCGGCGAAGGCAATCATCGATGCCGTGGAGGTCGGCTGCCCCACGTTGCGCCTGCCGCTGGGCGCGGATGCGATCCAGGGGATGCGTGCGAAATTGTCCCAAGTCGCGGCGGATGTGGATGGCAATGAGGATCTTGCCGCCGCCACGGCCTACTGAGGAAGAGGCGGGCGGCGGGAAAAGGGCGAGGGAAATAAAACTGTTCTATTGAACATTTAAAAATTCCCGCTTAGCTTTCCCGCCGGATGGCCGCTCCGGTGATCGAAGACCTGCGCAGGCAACTGCGGGAGAAATTCCCGCAGGCGCACGTGGCGTCTCTCATCACTCCTGCCGAAAAAGCGGACGCGGGCCAGTCCTTTGATCCCGCGTTTTTTCCGCCGGGGGCGATTTCCGAGGTGCTGGGCAGCGGCCTGAGCCTGCTCATCGCCGGGCTGCTGGGAGAGCCGGAGGAAGCGGCGGCGCTGCCGGACTTCATCCTGGTAGATGGCGGCGATCAATTCGACCCGGCCTCCTTCACGCCGGAGGCCTGCTCGCGCTTGGTCTGGGTCCGCTGCTCCAGCGCCATGGAGATGCTCAAGGCCACCGATCTGCTGGTGCGGGATGCGAACATTCCCTTCGTGCTGCTGGATACCTGCGGCATCACGCGGCGCGAGCTGAAGACGATCCCGGACTCCGCGTGGTGGCGCCTGAAGCTGGCGGCGGGTGCTTCGAGTTGCCGGCTGGTGGTGATGTCACCGGTGGCCCAGGTGCCTTGCGCGGCAGTGCGCGTCGCGCTGAATGGGAAGCTCGGACTGGAAGACTTTGAAGTGCCGCGGCGCGATCTGGTCGCGCGGCTGCGGATGGTGCCGGAACGGATGAAGAGAGCGAATTGAAGAATCACCATGTTCCCGTCCATTGTCTACAAGTTCGCACACGGTCGGCTTTTTAGCGCCGGAGGTGCATCGGAAATTAGCCGGTGGTGCAGCGCGATAGCGCGGAACCACCGGACAGGCCGCCACAAGCATTGCCCTCCCGGAGGGCCGGCGGAAGGGCTGCTTCTACGGGAGATATCGTACTTGTTTTGTCTCCGCGGCATGGCGGGCTGGAATGCCGGAATTACTCAGTGCTTCATGCTTTTCCGTCGCCCCTGCCGGGGCTCAATGAGTTGGGCGATCCATTCCGGTGGTTATCACCACCGGCTAATTTCCGACGCGCCTCCGGCGCTAAGAAGGATGTGCTCTTAACTTGGGGATAAGGGCACACCATGTTCGCCGCGCTCCATCTCCCCGACCTCACCATCACCGCGGCGCTGCGGAACGCTCCGGAATTGCGCCGCAGACCCTGCGCCATCCTAGAGGCGGATGTCGATCCGGAAGCGATGCTGGAGAAAGTGAAGCTGACGCTGCAGGCAGTGAATGATGCCGCGCGGGACACAGGCATTACCGCAGGTTGGCCGCTCAACCGCGCGCTGGTCCGTTGTCCGGACTTGCAGGTGCTGACACCGGACGCGGCAGGGGAGGCGGAGCTGCTGCGGGAGCTGATCGCACAGGCGGAGAGCATCACGCCGGACCTGGAGATCGCGGGTAAGGACACTCTGCTGTTAGATTTGTCGCGCACTTCATCGCGGCATGCGGCGCGCTTGGGCGATCTGGAAGTGGCGGATGCCTGGCCGCATTATTCGAAGGCCTCCACGCCGGATCTGGCACGGCTCGCGGTAAGGCATGGGAGCTGCCACGAGCGGATGGTCACGCCCGAGGAGATCGGGAAGCTGCCTTTGGGCCTCCTGCAATTCTTGCCGGGTGGTGAGGAATTCCTGCCGCTGCTGAAGGATTGGGGGCTCGCGACCTTGGGTGGCTTCATGGCGCTGCCGCGGCAAGATCTGACTGCGCGCCTCGGGCCGCAGGCGGGGACCTGGCATGATTTGCTTCATGCCAAGACTTGCCGCATGCTGCGCCTGCACCGCCCGCCGGAAAGCTTGGCTCAAGTGATGGACTTTGAAGAGCCGGTGATAGGCGCCGAGCCTCTGGTCTTCGCCTTCAAGCGGCTCTTGCATGCGCTCTCCGCACGCTTGGCAGCGCGGCATGTGGCGGTGAAGACCCTGAAGATCACCTTCCATCTGGAACGGGGTGGCGTGCTGCATCGCGAGATCCGCTTGCCCGAGCCGCGGGTGGAGGAGGGGGAGCTGCTGCGCCCGGTGTCGGTCCTGTTAGATTCGATCAAGACCGGCAGCGGCATCGCCAGTCTCACGCTGGATGTGGAGACCACGCTGCCCACCGCGGCGCAGCGCGATTGGTTCGTCCGCCAGCTCCCGCAGCCGGAACGCTGGACGGATACCTTGGCACAGCTCGAAGGTCTGCTGGGCCCGGGCAAGGTGGGCATCCCCATGCCGCCCGCCAGCCACCGGCCGGATGACTTCAAGCTCCGTTCCGCGGATGGTGTGGCCCCGGCCATGGCGAGCATCTTTCTGCCATCTTGCCCGCTGCCCCTGCGCCGTTTCCGGCCGGCGGCACCCGTGATGGTCGCCGCCGATGCCGATCGTCTCCAGCCACGACCCTTGGCCGTGCTTACCGGCCCTTATCGTGGCCAGGTCATGGAAACCCGCGGCCCCTTCCGCCACTCCGGCCACTGGTGGGACCCGCAGGCCGCTTGGCAAAGGATCGAATGGGATGTGCGTCTTGCCGGGGATCATCTCCTGCGCCTCGCCTTCACGCCGCCAGACCGCTGGCTGATCGATGGCTTTTACCAGTGATGGGAATGCAAACCACGGAATACACGGAATACACGGAAAGGAAGAAGGGGCTGCTCATGACACCGCGGCTTCTCAAAAGCTTCCGTGTGTTCCGTGTATTCCGTGGATGCTTGGTCCGGGCATTTGATTTTAACCGCGAAAGGGCGCGAAAGGACGCGAAATTTAAAAGGCAAAAGGCAAATGGTCTTCCTCTTCCTGTCTTTCAAATTTCGCGTCCTTTCGCGTTGTTTCGCGGTTCCATCTCTTTGCTGGAATGAAAGCCCGTCTTCCATTCCACGAATTCCACGCGCGCTCGGCTTTCTCCTTCCTGCGCGGCGCGAGCGATCCGGAATCCATGATGGAACGCGCGGCGGACATCGGGCTGAGCACCATCGCCATCACGGACCATGAAGGCTACTATGGTTCCGCCCGGGCTTATCATGAAGCGCAGAAGCGCGGAATCCGTGCGATCACCGGAGCCACCTTGGAGATCGATGGCGCACATGTGCCCGTGATCTGCGCCACCCGCCAAGGCTATCGCACACTCTCCCGCCATCTCACGAATCGCCATCTGAAGGAGGTCGTCGCGCATGATGAAATGAACCGCGGCGATCTCATCGCCCTGACCGGTGATCGCGAAGGGCCGGTGATCCGTCACCTGCTCCGCGATAACCGCGATGCTGCCCTGCAAGCGGCACGCAGTCTCATCCAGACCTTCGGCCATGGGAATGTCTACGTGGAGATCCTCCGCCACGGCCTGCGCGATGACGCGAAGCTGAACCGCAGCCTCATCGATCTCGCCCGTCACCTGCGCCTGCCGCTGCTGGCCAGCAATGCTCCGCTCTATGCCATCCGGGAAAATCGCCTGCTCGCGGATGCCTTCACTTGCCTGCGCCATCACACTTCGCTGGATGCTGCGGGCCTGCTGTTAGAGCCGAATGGCGAGCGGCATCTGAAGTCTCCGGCCCGCATGGCGCAGATCTTCGCCGACTTGCCGGAAGCCTTGGAGAATACGCAGGTGCTTTCAGACCGGATCGATTTCACCTTGGAGAAACTGGGCTACGAGTTTCCTTGCTACGAGGATTCGACCGGCAAGCTCATGTCCTTAAGCGAGCAAACCGAATGCCTCCGGCAAAAATGCAAGGAGGGTGCGGAGTGGCGTTACGGGCAGATCACCCCCGGAATCCAAGCCAAGCTGGACAAGGAGATCGAGTTGATCGGTCGCTTGGAGCTCTCTGGCTATTTCCTGATCGTTCAAGACATCGTAAAGCATGCCCGCGACCAAGGTATCCTCTGCCAAGGCCGCGGCTCCGCGGCGAATTCGGTGGTCTGCTATGTCCTGGGCATCACCAGCGTGGATGCGGTGAAGCAGAAGCTGGTCTTCGAGCGCTTCCTTTCCGAAGGGCCCGCCAAGAAGGAATACAAGTCCTGGCCGGACATTGACATCGACTTCCCCTCCGGCGACCAGCGCGAGAAGGTGATCCAGTACGTCTTCAAGAAGTACGGTGCCCGCGGTGCAGCGATGACCGCTAACGTGATCACCTACCGGGGCAAGTCGGCCTTCCGCGAGATGTCGAAGGTGCTGGGCTTTCCGCCATCGATTGCCGATCGGTTTTCCGCCTTGGGCAGCACGCCTTATCACTGGAAGCGCTCGGACATGGAGCCGGAGCCAACTCCTGAAGAGATCGAAGCTGAGCAGCAGGACGCCTTCGAGGGGCAGATGGCCCATCTCTTGCCCCCTTCTCATCCGCGCTTGGCTGCCTTGAATAAGCTCTACCATGCCGTGCTGGGCCTGCCGCGGCACCTAGGCCAGCACTCCGGCGGCATGGTCATCTGCAACCAAGGCTTGGATGAAGTCGTGCCCATTCAGCCGGCCAGCATGCCGGGCCGCACCATCGTCCAGTGGGACAAGGATGACTGCGAGGACCTGGGCCTGGTGAAGATCGACCTGTTAGGTCTGGGAATGCTGGCCGCAATGGAGAACATGATCGAGATCCGCCGCCGTAAGGAGCCGGACTTCGAGTTGGCCAAGATCAAGCTGGATGACGAACCGGTCTACGATCTGATGAAGAGGTCTGACACCGTCGGTACTTTCCAGGTCGAGTCGCGGGCGCAGATGGCAACCCTTTCGATGTTGCAGCCAAGCGAGTTTTACCAAGTGGCCATCCAAGTGGCGATCGTCAGGCCAGGCCCCATTCAAGGCGGACTCTTGCATCCTTATTTGAAGAGGAAGATGGGACAGGAGGAGGTGGATTGCATTGATGATCGATTCAGGCCTGTCCTGGAACGAACCAAGGGAGTTCCCTTGTTCCAAGAGCAGGTTTTGGAAATGGCCAAGATCATCGCGGATTTCACCGGAAATGAGGCCGCTCAACTGCGAAAGGCGATGTCCTTCAACCGCTCGGACAAGAGGATGAAGGAGGTCACGGCAAAGCTCCGGGAACGCATGGCCGAGCGGAATGTATCCGAAGAAGTTCAGGTCAAGGTGCTCCATGCGGTTGGCAACTTCTCCCTCTACGGCTTCCCGGAAAGCCACGCTCTATCCTTCGCCTCGATCGCCTACTGGTCCTGCTGGTTCAAGGTTCACGAGCCGGCGGCCTTCTACACCGGCCTGCTCAACAACCAGCCGATGGGCTTCTACTCGGCGCATTCCTTGATCCAGGATGCGAAGCATCATGGCGTCCAGGTCTTGCCGGTTTCCTGCATTCACAGCCTCGTGACCACGGAGGTGGTGGAAAAGATGAGCATCCGTCTCGGGCTTCATCTGCTGCGCGGAGTCTCCACGGAGACCCAGCAAAAGATCGTGGCGGAAAGGAACAAAGCCTCCTTCGATTCTCTTCAGGACTTCCTCTCCCGCGTCGCGCCAAATGCCAAGGAGCGCCGCATCCTCGCGAAGGCGGGAGCCTTGAATGAACTCCCCAAGGTCGGCCACCGGCGCAAGGCGATGTGGCAGGTCGAACTGCCGCTTTACGGGGATTTGTTAGATGCGGGCGAGCGGATGGCGGAGGAAGACGAGGAGATCCTGGCGGCCATGAGTCTGCACGAGCGTCTGGCTTCAGATCTCGCGATCCAAGGCGCTTCCACCGGCCCGCATCCCATGAAGCTGTGGCGTCGGGGCCACCCCGAACTAAGGCTGATGAATGCCCGGGAGCTTCAAAGTCTGCCCAAAGGTTTACTCGTTAGGGTAGGGGGCTTGGTGATCTGCCGCCAGCGTCCCAGCACCGCGAAAGGCCATTGCTTCATCTCCTTGGAAGACGAGACGGGTATCGCCAATCTCTTCGTCAAAAAAGAGAACTTCCAACGCCAGCGCCTGACCATCGTCAGCGAGCCCTTCCTCATGGCATCAGGCCGCGTGCAAGTCTCCGAGGGCGGGCAGCGCACGATCTTCGTGGATGAGGTCTTCCCCTTGCCGGGTGCCGAGCCGGTGCATGCGGCGGACTCGCATGACTTCCATTAAGGCTGGATTTTGCGGAGGCGGTTTCAAAAAGAATCCCTTGAGGAATCGAAGGTTGCTTCCAGATTATTTAACATGACTGAACAACTTTTGCTCCCCGGCATCGAACCACGGGACTCCGAAAGCACCATCGACAACCTCTTCGTGGCGATCTTTCCCAGCGCCGAGAATGCGCACCGCATCTCGAATCTCGGAGTCGGCTTGAAAGATCTGCTCGGGGTGGAAGGCAAGCTCCGTCCGGAGAGTCACCTGCACGCCACGATGTATCACGTGGGCACCTATCGCGATGGCTTGCCGGAAGCGCACGTGGCCGCGGCGAAGCACGCTTGCCGAGGGGCCGCTTCGCTATCGCATCCTCTGCAGGCCACCTTCAACCGCGTGCTGACTTTCCAAGGAGGAGAGGGGAGACATCCCTTCGTTTTGGCGGGCAGCGGGAATGCCGCCCTGCACATGCTTCACAAGGCACTGGTGGCGCAATTCGCGCGGCAAGGATTCCGCATCGGCAGGAACTCAAGCTTCGAACTCCACATCACCCTTGCCTACGCGAAGGAAGAAGTGGGCGAGGTGCCCATCGAGCCGATCATCAGCGGGGTGGATGAACTCGTGCTGATCCACAGCCTGGTGGGGCAGACCAAGTATCGCGTGCTCGGCCGCTGGCCGTTGTGCGGGTGACTTTCATTGACGCTTATGTACCGGAAGTGGAAGCTATCCAGCGTGAAAAAGCCAAAGTCCAAGAAGAAGACAGCGGACTATGCTGAGAAGGAGTGCGGGGCTTCTTCTTCCAGCTTGAAGGAGAAGTCACAAGAGGTTCTTGCACGAGCAAGGAAGGAACGATCAGAAGGAAAAACCGGGTTCGGGTCCCGGCTTCTGTGATGGTTGAATTCCCGTTAAAATCTAAGCGGGAGCCACATCTCACTGCGCCCCCTTCAGCTTCGGGTCATCCAGATCCAAGCGGTACATGATCTGGTTGTAATTGTATTTCGGCGTCGGCTGTGGCTTATCCGCGAACTCCGCGGTGTAAGTCCCCTCGAAGACGATGAAGGACGCATTCTCCGGCGTGAGCTCGGCGTGGATCTTCGGGTTGTAGAAGGTGTAGTTGTCGTGAGTGAGCACCTTCACCGCCTTGCCCCAGGGGCCGGTCGGTGACTCTGCTTCCGCATACCAGATCTCTCCATAGGCAGAAGGCTTGCCGAAGGTCTGCGTGAAGATCGTGATCCAGCGCTTGCGGAAAGGATTCCAAACCACCGACCCACGGTGCGGCTTCACCTCCGAGCCATCCACCGCAGAGCGCGGAGCCGCGGGCTCCTCAATCTTCTCCCAAGTCGCCGGATCGCTCCAAGCCTCATAAGTCGCAGGACAACGCGCGGCGGGGAAGGGATCACCGAACATCAGCCACTTCTTCCCCGCCGGATCCGCCCAAGTGAAAGGATGGCCGCGGAGCAGCAGCGGCTTCTTGCCATCGCCCGCCTTCCACACCGCGCGGACTTGCTTGAAGGACTTCGCCTCCTGATCCCAGCGGCACAGGCCCACTTCATATTCTTCGAGGTGGCCTTTGATCTTCGAATACAGCGCCACCAGTTGCGGCTTGCCGTCTTTGTCCGGCACGCTCGCCATGCCGCCGAGCCAGGTAGGGCCGTCGCCCGGCATCTTTGCCACACCGCGCGGCTTGTTCTTGTCGTCGCGGAAATGCTCATAAGGCATCGCCAGCGGCGGCTCGAACTTCTTGATCGGCTGCAAGTCGGTGAGCGCCGCGGTCGAATCGAAGACTCCCAGCGGATAGCCCGGCAAGGTCGTGTCCCCCCACAGCCAGAAGAGCTTCGAACCATGCCGTGCCATCAGCACGGAGTCACAGCCGAAGACACCGGTCTCCGGCACGGGCAGCGGCTGGCCGAGTTTCGCCGCTTCCGCGAAAAGGCCCGCCCCTGTTAGACGCCCGAGGCGCTTGGCGATGTTCGTGCGCTCCACCTCGATCTTTAGCTTCCCGCCGGCTTGCGGCGTGACGCGCACGCCCTCGAAGCCGAAGCCGTCCTTCTTCACCCCATAGCCATGACCCTTCACGTGGAAGAAGACCTCCCGGCCTAACAGCTCCGTATCCTCCAGCGCGATCAGCCCCGCGTTGTCGCTCACGAATCGTTCCTCATGCGTCGTGCGCAGCTCCACCAGCGGCACCGGCCAGCCGTTTTCCTTGTCCACGATTTCGATCCGGCAGGGCTCCGCGGCCATGGCGGTTCCGAGAGTGGCCAAGAGGAAAACGTGTTTCATCGCGAAGACAGAGACGCCGCGGCCAGTGGGTTTCAATCAGCGCAGTGTGTCTGCACGACCGCTGATTCAGTGCTTCCATCGGATCCACACCAGCGAGTCCCACGCACAGGCATCGCAAATCGCAAACCGCGGATTTGGATCGTCGGGGTAGAGGTCCGTATTTTGGACCTTGGTGCAGCGCGGGCAGAGATAGTGAATATGCGGATAGGATTTGCCGCCCCCGCCGTCCCAATAGTGAATCACGCCATCCACCACAGGCACCTCCAGCTGGACCTCATCGAAGACACTGGATGGCGGAAAGTCATCCGCCGTCACGGGCTCCGGTGAGAGATACAGTGTCCTCCCCTCGTCCGTGACACGATAGAGTTTCATTTGCCAGCCCCTTCTCAATCCTTCACACACCGGAACCCCGCATGATTCGTCGGCGATTCCGAATCCTGTGCCTCTCTCGCCGCGGGCCGGTAGCGCATGCAATACGACTCATGGCAGAGGAAGGAGCCGCCCTTCATCACGTGGTGCACGTTCCCTTCCCCCTTGATACCGGTGGTGCGGTTCACCCACTGGGCCGGGCCCTGCGGATTGTCGGGGCTACAGTTGGCGTAGTAGTCCGGATCGTAGAGATCATTGCAGAGTTCCCAGACATTCCCCGCCATGTCGTAGAGCCCGTAGCCATTCGGCGGGAAGCACTTGGCCGGGGCCGCGCCCTTGAAGCCGTCCTCCCCGCTGTTGCGCTCCGGGAACTTGCCCTGCCAGGCGTTTGCCATCCACTTGCCCTCCGGCTTCAGGTCATCGCCCCAGCTGTAGATCTTCTTCTCCAGCCCGCCGCGCGCCGCGAACTCCCACTCCGCCTCGCTGGGCAGACGCTTGCCCGCCCACTTCGCATAGGCCGCCGCATCCTCATAGGTCACGCAGACCACCGGATAGTTCTCCTTGCCCGTGATCGTGCTGCCTTCGCCCGCCGGGTGGCGCCAGTTCGCCTTCGGATCCCAGCGCCAGCGCGCCCCGAGATCGTCCACCTCTTGGAGATTGCCGTGCGCGTCCTCGCGGAAAATGATCGCCCCGTTGAAAAGCTCGCCGGCTGGCAGGCTGGCCCGGGCCTCCGCCGGGAAATCCTCCACCTTCACCCGCCGCTCCGCGAAGGTCACGTAATTGGTCGCCTTCACAAAGGCCGCGAACTGCGTGTTGGTCACCTCGGTCTCATCGATCCAGAAGGCCTTCACCGTCACCTTGTGCTCGGGCCCCTCCTCCGGGAACTCTTTGTCCCCGTAGGCCGTATGAAACACTCCCTCGTGCCCCATCGTGTAGGCCCCGCCCGGCAGGTGGACCATGCCGTCCTTCGTCTCCAGCGCGCCAGCGCTCGCCGGAGCCGATGCGGTGGCCGCGGGGCTAGACGGGGATCCAGCCGCCGGCGTGGCCGGGGCAGGGGTGGCGGATTCTTTCTTCTCCTTCTCGCCGCAGCAGGGCAGCAGGGCCAGGGACGATAAGAGCAGCAGGCGCTTCATTCAGTCGAATACAGTGTGCGGGCGCCAAGTTGGTCCCCAATCCGTCTTGTGGCACGTGGTTTTTGTCGGGAAATCCCTGTCAGCAGTCGAAACTCCGCGCAACCTTCGTGGTTGTTTTGTAAAGTCCGCGTTTTTCCTTGGTAAAAGCTGACGGTATTCCTCGACCCCAAGGAAACTCTGCTGAAAATGGAACCATGGCCCAAGCGATCATCGACCCGGAAGAAGTCCGCCGTTTCGCCGCGGAATTGAAGCGCTTCAACAACGAAGTGCGGGAGCGCACCACCTCGCTCATGTCCCGCTTCTCCGCCTTGGGGGATTCCTGGCAGGACCAGGAGCACGAGAAATTCTCCGCCGAGTTCCTGACGATGATGAAGACCATGAAGCGCTTCGTCGAACTCTCCGACCAGCACACGCCCTACCTCTTGCGCAAGGCCGAGCGCATCCAGCAGTATCTCGACCAGCGCTGATCGGGGCGCATACCATTCATTCTCCCCATGGACGGACAGGCAAGGGTCGGATCAATTGACAGTATCGAGTCGTTTCGCTCGGCCTTGATCCGCTATGCCGAGCGCGCCCGCCGCGCCCTGGACGACGTGACCGGGGAGGTCAAGCGCACCCGCGGCTGGCTGGAGAGCGAGCAGCTCCAGAAATGGCAAGGCGAGCACCGCCGCCGCATGCGCGCGCTGGAGCAAGCCCAGGCCGAGCTCTACAGCGCCCGCCTGTCCACCATGCGCCAGGATAAATCCGCCCAGCAGCTCGCCGTGAAGAAGGCGGAGCGCCTGGTCAAGGAGGCCGAGGAAAAGCTAACCGTGATCAAGCGCTGGCGGCAGGCCTACGATGCCCGGGTGGAGTCCCTGGCCAAGCAACTCGAAACCCTGCACGACGTGCTCGCCCGCAAAATGCCCCAAGGCGTCGTCTCGCTGGGGAATACCGTCCGAGCCCTGCAGGACTACGCGGAAGTCCACGCCCCGCGGCCCGCTGCCGGTGCCGCCACGGAAACCGGAACCGCCAGCGAAGGAGCCACCGAGCCATGAGCCTGGGTGCCAGCAAATCACTGCTCAACGAGTCCACGCGCGAAATGTTCGCCCGCTGGGACGACACCCGCCAATCTTGGCGCGACGGCAAATCGCAGGATTTCGACAAGGAATACCTCGCGCCCCTTCCACAAGCTGTTGCCAACGCCATCCGGGTGATAGAGGAACTCGACCTCGTGCTTTCCAAGATTCATGCCGACTGTGATTGATCCCCTGCATCCCGACCATGTCCGCGAGCTCCTGGAGGGGCTCCAGGCGCGTGTCTCCTCCGTGGCCGGACGGGAGGCCGCCCTGACCCGCGCGCACGGCGCGAATCTGCTCGCCGCCAAGCGCCAGCTGAACGCCCGCAAGGATGCCATTTCCGCCAGCCGGGAGCAGCGGCTCGCTGCCATCGTGGCGCAGAACGATGCGGACCAATACGCCGTCACCGCCCGCTATGAGGGCCGCCGCGCCCGCATCGCCACCGCCACCCAGCGCACCCACAGCGACCTCGCGCGCCGCGTCCGCGAGGGGAAGGACCGCACCGTCGGCCGCCAGCAGGCGGAGGGCCACCGGATGAAGAAGGAGGCGAAGGAAACCTTTGAGCGCGCCCGCCAGGATCACCGCGAGTTCGCGGAGCAGGTCCAGGCGGAGCGGGATCAGCTCGTCCGCATGTCGCGGCGGGCGCTCGGCATGCTCTTCCTCTTCCGGCCGCTGCCCGACCCCGTGCTGCGGAAGGGCAAGATGTCCTTCGCCCGTCCCGCTGCATCCACCGGTGACCGCGAGATCCTGCGCCATGAAGGCCAGGCCCGCTTGGAAGAAGCCCAAGCGGCCTCTGCTTCCCTGGGCGGCATCTTCTGGCACCTGGTCAGTCTTTTGCCCTTGCTCGGTTGGGCCTTCGCCATCGCCACGCCCTTCGTCCCGGCGATCAAGGACCAGATGCACATCGGCATCATGACCGGCCTCCAGATCGCGGCTGGCACGCACGCCTTCGCCTTCCTGGTCCTATGGATGCCGATCCAGCGCCTGGCGAAATGCCTCCAAGAGGCGCGCAATAGCTTCCGCGCCGCCCTCGTCGCCTCGGAAACTGCCGTGGAAAATCTCGGCACGAACCTGAAGCAAGGCTTGGCCGAACAGGGCAATGTCCTGAGCGAAACGCTGCGCGGCAGCGATGACGAGGCGCAGGTCCTCATGAAGGCGGGCCGCCTCAGGATCGAGGCGAAGGCCGCACGCGTCCCCCCGAAGGCGGAGGCGCTCTACCAGCGGAACCTCGGCTGGGTGGCCCACTATCTTGAGATGTCGCTGGCCGATCTGGAGGCTGCCACCGCGCGGGAAAATGCCACTGCGGATGCGGAGCACCAGCAGCTGGTCGCACAGTCGGACTCGACCCGCGCCGCCGGGGTGGAGCAGCTGCTTGCGGAGTGGCAGGAGCACGTGGTGCCCGCCCATGCGGAGCTCACGGGCCTGTCCGCGGTGGCGGCCAGCCGTTTCCCGGAGTGGGGCCTTGCCTGGATCAATAGCTGGAGCCCGCCCCAGGCCTCGGAGGAGGTCATTCCCTTCGGCCGCTTGGAGGTGTCCCTACCGGCCCTCGCCGGTGGCATGCCGGAGGACCCGCGCTTCACCCTGCAGGGACCGCCCGATTTCTCCACGCCGCTCGCGCTCGGTTTCCCGGGCCGCGCCTCCCTGTGGGTGGAGGGCGATGCCGCGACTGCCGCGGGCACGATCAATGAGATCGTCCTGCGCGTGCTTTCCTCGCACCCGGCGGGCCGCGCGAATTTCACGCTCATCGATCCCGTCGGCCTGGGCAAGGACTTCGCCGGGCTCATGCACCTCGGCGACTACGAGGAAACCCTGATCAACGGCCGCATCTGGACCCAGACCACGCAGATCGAGGAACGCCTCGCCGAGCTCAATGAGCACATCGAGAAGGTCATCCAGATGTATCTCCGGAATGAGTATGCCACGCTGGATGACTACAACCGCCACGCCGGGACTGTCGCGGAGAAGCACCGCTTCATCGTGATCTCCGGCTTCCCCGCGGCCTTCAGCGAGACGGCGTCCAAGCGCCTGCTCAGCATCGCCACCAGCGGCGCGCGCTGCGGTGTGTATCTGCTCATCCACCGCGACCCGAATCAGCCGGCCATCGATCCCGCTCTAACAGAAGCGCTGGAGAAGGCCTGCATCCGCATCCTGCCCAGCAAGGAAGGCTTGTATGTCGCTGGCCTGCCCGCGGGCGCGCATCAGGTGGATCTGACCCGCCCGCCGCAGGGCGAACTGGAGACCGCGGTGGTCCATCGCCTTGGCAAGGCCAGCGTGGACTCGAATCGCGTGGAGGTGCCCTTCTCGAACATCGCCCCGGATGAGTCGGAGTGGTGGAAGAACAGCACCGGCGACGAGCTGAAGGTCCCGATCGGCCGCAGCGGCGCGAAGAAGTTCCAGTACCTCGCGCTGGGGAAGGGGACCCGCCAGCACGCGCTGATCGCGGGTAAGACCGGTTCGGGCAAGTCCACCCTCTTCCACGTGATGATCACCAATCTCGCGCTGCATTGCAGCCCGGACGAGGTGGAGTTCTACCTGGTGGACTTCAAGAAGGGCGTGGAGTTCAAGTGCTACGGCCACAAGCGCCTGCCGCATGCCCGCGTGGTCGCGATCGAGTCCGACCGCGAGTTCGGCCTGAGCGTGCTGCACCGCGTGGATGACGAGCTGCGCCGCCGCGGCGAGCTCTTCCGCAAGCACGGCTCGCAGGATCTCGGCGGCTACCGCAAGGCCTCCGGCGAGGCGATGCCGCGGACCCTGCTGATGATCGATGAGTTCCAGGAGTTCTTCACGGAAGACGATCCAGTGGCGCAGTCCGCCTCGCTCCTGTTAGACCGCATCGTCCGCCAGGGCCGTGCCTTCGGCATCCACGTGATCCTTGGCTCGCAAACCCTTGGCGGCGCTTACACCCTGGCCCGCGCTACGCTCGGCCAGATGGTCGTCCGCATCGCGCTCCAGTGCAATGAGGCGGATGCCTACCTCATCATGGATGATGACAACCCCGCGCCGCGCCTGCTGACGCGTCCGGGGGAGGGGATCTACAACGACAACGCCGGCGCACTCGCCGCGAACAGTCCCTTCCAAACCGTGTGGCTTTCGGAAGAAGCGCGCAATGAGCTCTTGGACAAGGTGGCCGGCATGGCCGCCGCCCGTGGCAAAAAGCCGGGCACTCTGGTAGTCTTCGAAGGCAACGCCCCGGCCGATGTCCGTGCCAACATGGAACTCGCGGAAGCTCTGGAGAACCGCCCCGCCACTTCTCCCACCGAAGCCCGCGCCTGGCTCGGTGAGCCGAACTCGATCAAGGGCCCGACCGAAGCTGTCTTCGCCCGCCGCAGCGGCAGCCACCTGCTGGTGGTTGGCCAATCGGACGAGCGCGTCTCGCAGTTGCTCTCACTGGCCATGGTCTCGCTCGCCGCGGGCCAGCCTGCGGAGGGCGCTCGTTTCATCGTGCTCGATTCCACGGCCTCGCCGGAGATGCCGACCAAGATCAAGAAGGCCATCCCGCATGAGGTGAAGCTCGTCACGCCCACCGCGGCGGGAGACGTCTTCGGCGAACTTGCCGAGGAACTCGCGCAACGCAGCGCGGGCGGCACGGGTCCGGAGATCTTCGTGATCATCCACGGCCTGCAACGCTTCAAGAAGCTGCGCCAGGAAGAGGACTTCCTCTTCTCCATGGACGACGGCCCCTCCGGCCCGAACCCCTCGAAGGTGTTGGCGGACATCGCCAGCGAGGGCGGCCCCATGGGCATCCACCTGCTCGTCGGCATCGACACCTGGAACAACGTCGGCCGCTGGCTGCCGCGCAAGACCATGGCCGAGTTCGAGATGCGCGTGCTCTATCAGATGAGCGCGAACGACTCCGCGAATCTCGTCGATTCACCCGCCGCCAGCACCCTCGGCCTGCACCGCGCGTTGCTCTACAACGAAGCGCTCGGCACCATCGAAACCTTCCGTCCCTACGCGGAACCGGACGCCGCATGGTGGGATGAATTCAGCGGCCACATGCGCGAAGCGGTAGGCACGTGATGGGGCCCGGGAGCGCCGGGCACTGCCCGGCTTGGATGGTCGGGGAAGCAACCATTGGAGCCGTGAACAGACATGCAACCGAAGCGTGTCGATTCTGTTAGGGCGTTCTCCATATCCGGAGACCGCGGGATTCTTCCAGCCTCCAGCTTCCTCGCCTACTTCCGCGTGATCACTACGCGGTAAAACTTCTTCCGGGGATCCGCCGGGAAGTCGAAGTAGGCCCGGGTGCCGTCAGTGCCTTCTTTTACCGTGGCATCCGCAGCCTGCCAGTGCACGAGGTCCGGGCTCGATTCCAGCGTGTAGTTACGGTCCGCGAAGCAGGGCCCGACCTGCAGCGTAGTTCCTTTGCCCGGTGGGAGGACGCTGAGGTCCACATAAAATCTCGCCTTGGGATCTTTCGGATCCAGTCCGGCGGTGAACTTGAAAAGATTGTCCTGCCCCGTGCCGGAAGGATCGGCGTCCGCGGCACCATCCGGATTGTCCACGCCGAAGTGATCCACCTGCCAAATGTCATCGATGCCATCGCCCGCGTAGAGGCCGAAGTCATCGTTGAAGATATCCCGGATGGTGAGCGGGCGCGTGGCGGACAGCGGCCCCAGGCTGGCACGGATGACTGCCGGGCTATCGCGATACACGTGCCCGGCACTCGCTTGGCCCGCAGTGGTGATCTGCTCGATGGGACCGGAAACGGCCGACCACCCCAAGAGTGTGGGAGACAGCCGCAGCGCGCTGTGGTCGTCGAGCTCCAGTTCGCAAGCGAGCTGGAACACCGAAGCCTCGGCCACATCCTGCGCCGCCTCGATCCGCAAGGCCTGTGCCTGCCAGAGCTCTCCGGCAAATCCTTCCATCGCGCTGCCCGCGGGGCCTCCCGGGAGTCCGCCGCTGCTTGCCTGCTGCCGGTAGACCCCCGCACTCGACTCCCCCCCACCGGCATCCAGCAAATCGTGCTCCACGGCGTAGTTCACGCTGGTGGCAGCACCGCCATCGCAGCGCATGGCCGCAGCTCCTAACAGGAAGGCCAGCCCTAGGGTGGATGCGGCCCGGCTCATGGCACGCCCCGCTTGAATGCGGCGAAGACCGTATCCGCCCAGAGCTTGTAGCCTGCCACGGAAGGATGGACCGCATCACTGGATGCCGCGCTCGCACCTGTTAGATTCACCGGATCGGTCAGGGTGCTGGCGAATTTCACCCAGCCCGGGCCGCTGGTGTTGCCGCTCTTGGCGGTGATGGGCCACACCCCGTTGAAGCGGCTGGCGCTGCCATCCGGATGAGTCGCTCCCAGGATCGCCACCCGGGAGATGGCCGCCACGCCCAGGTAATACATGTCGTTCACGTTCACCGTGACAGTGCTGCCATCCGCGGTCAGGGAGCTGATCGGGCGGTATGACCAGAGGTCGGTGCCCACCAGGGTCTCGATGGGACGCGGATCATTCTCGAAGGCCGCCCAGGTATCGATCACCCCGTAGCCCGCGCCGCTGGCCCAGCTCATGAACTGCGTGCGGTGCGCTGTCAGCGTGTCCAGCTGCACGTTGTTCGGGTCATAGCTGGTCGGGCTCCTGACCTGTGGATTCTGCGTGAGGAAGATCACCCGCGGGATATCCCCGTAGATCGTGCGCACCCGCGTCATCAGATCCTTGATCTTATTGATGTAGTGGTTGCCCGAGTCGCGGGCACTGTTGTGCGAAAGCGAGACGAAGATGATCTGCGGGCTGTAGTTCCGGCAGTAGTTCGACGCTGGCAGTGGCAGATAGGTGTCCACGTTTGCGCCGGGGTAGGAGGCATTCGTGATCCAGAGTTCCGGGGCACCCTTCAGGACGGCGCTGCCTTCGTTGAAAGTCCAAGCATCCAGATTGAGCGGATGGGGGATGCTGCCGTCGATCCCATCGTGGATCTCCGCGGCATACACCGCGCCCACGAGGCCGGCCGGGCCAATGGTTCCGCCGAGGTAACAATTGCCGGCGCTGAAGACCGGCAGAATGCCGGTAACGTTGGTAGTTACCGGCATGCCGAGCATCGTCCAGGTGGTGCCGTTGAGCGAGGTGTAGAAGGTGAAGGTCTTGCCGCCCGCCCCGTTGTCGATATCGATCGTCACGCGGGCCCAGTAGGGCGTGCCATCCACAATCCCATTCGCATCCACGCCGGCGGTCGAGTTCACCCAGTAGCTCGTGCCGCCGTCCTTGGTGTGGGAGACGCGGAGCTTGCGCTGGTAGGTGGTGGAATCCTGGACGAAGATGAAGCTCATCTGCCCGCCGGTGTCCCCTTTGGAGAAAAGGGTATTCGGAGTGGCGGACTGGTTGTCGATCCGGACCTTGGTGCGGATGTCCAGGTCGCCCTTCGGCAGCGGGAAGTCCAGCGCGTAGCCGACCGGGGAATAGCTGGCACCCGGCGGGAATTCCCAGCGCCGCTCGCCATCTCCACCGCTGCCATTCTGGAGCGTCACGGGAGCGGACCAGCCCGTTCCGGGCGCGGTCCAGTTCGTGTGCTTGACCGTATACTTGGGATAGAGCTGGCCGATCGCCGTCGCGAGTTGAGTGGACCAGGCGCCGTTGTAGTTCGTGGAGTCGCTGATGATGTGGATGGAGGCATTCCCGCGGGCTGCCGCCAGCGTCGTCTTCAGCGCGTTCATGCCGCCGCCACCCAGCGCGCTGGCGAGTGCATCCACCCTCGCCTGGGCAGCCTCCGGCGTTTCCGCACCGATGCTCGCCGGAGTGATCGCACCACTGGCGATGCGGTCCGCGGTCACCGCGCCGGGAGCCAGCTTGGCGGTGGTGATCGCACCATCCGGCACATTCTCCGCCACCAGGGCATAGCCTACCGCGGTGATCCGCCGGTCCGGGCTCAGTTGCTGCCAGCCATTCGCCCCATCATTGAACCAGACCCGGAGGTAGACCGCATCGTTGGAAAACACCGCGGGAGCGATCGCCGCCATGTTCGGAATCGCCGTGTCCCCCAGGTTCACCGAGTAGACCCCGCGGCTGACGGGCAGGCTCACCGCCGCATCCGGGGTGCCGTCCGCCGGTGCCACATCAGGAGCATTCCCCCAGTAGCTGGCAGTCCCCGCGGCATTGGTGAGCGCGAACTTGAACTGGCCGCTGCCTTCGAAGTTCACGCCATTCACCACCATCCGGCCCTGGTAGTTGATGACGTGCGGCACCTCTGCCCGCGCGATGCCCGCCAGGCATGCGCCGAGCAAAATCGACAGGAGGGCTGCGGGGCGACTCGCGAACACGGGCCGAGGCTAGGGCATCAGCCCCCGCGTGCAAGTCCCGGGGGCTTTCAAACGCCTCCGTCCTTCCCCGCTACCCCCAGCAAACTCATCGTCAGCTCGCCGCCCGCCACCATCAGCTCCGCCACGGCGGCCTCCAGATGCTGCGGCTTCACGGCGATCTTGCCTTTCGGCGTCTCCAGCGCCGCGTGTACCGCCGCCTTGCGCAGCAACTCGCGGATGAAGGCCGCACTCACGCCCTCCAGCCTCTTGATCAAGCCGCCGAGCTTCTTGGTCTCGATCTTCAATCCCTTCCCATAGAGCTCGAACAAGCGCCGCCGGCAGTCTTCATCCGGCGGCGGGATCAGGATCGCCTGGTCCACGCGGCCGGGCCGCGAAGCCAGCGCAGGCTCCAGCACATCGGGCCGGTTCGTCGTCAGGATGAAGAGCAAGTCTGCGTCATCTGCCAGGCCATCCATCTGGTTGAGCAGTTCGAAGAGCACGGCATTCGCTCCCACGGTCTGGTTCTCGCGCTCGGTGCCGATCAGATCCACGTCCTCCAGGATCAGGGTCGCCGGTTGCAAGACCCGCGCCATTGCCACCGCCTTCTCGATCATCCCCATGCTCCCGCCGGTGAGGATGAAGACCGTGCGCTCCGGCATGCGGCTCGCCAGATACATCGCGGAGAAGGTCTTGCCGGTTCCCGGCGGGCCGTGAAAGAGGAGGCCGCGCTTCAAATGCCGCCCGGCCGCCTTCAAGCGCTGCGCCTGCTGGCTGAAGCCCACGGTGTGCCGCTCGATCCTCTGCAGCACTTCCTCCGGCAGGATCACTTCCTCGCGCTGCACCTGCGGCAGTTGATGGAACTTCAGCGCGAAGCCGCGATAGCAGTCGCCCGCCATCGAGATCACCCCGCCGCGGAAAGACTTGCCAAAGGCGGTCACGCTCTCGATCCGGCGCATCAACTCCTCCGCCACTTCACGATCGGCGGCCATCACCTCCAACTGGATCCCTGGCGTGGAAGTGAAGCGCTCCTCGTCCAAGTGAATCGCCACCGGCACCCCGCGGTACTGGCACAGCTTCATCCCGCGTTTCACGCAGGCCAGCCGCTGGTTCCCGGGCAAGACTTCATCCACGTGCTGCACCGGTCCGGCATCGAATTGACTCGCGCTGCTCACGCGGCTGAGTTTCGCGAGCGATGAAGTGTTGTAGCTCTGGAGGCTGACCATGCCGTGCCAAGTCCCCGACTTGCCGCCGATCTCCTCCAGCGCCTGGTGCAAGTTCGGGCGTTCGTATTTCTCGAAGCTCCGCTCGATCAAGGGCAGCTCACCCGGATCGCAGCCGAAGTGCTTCTCCAGTTTCTGGAACAAGACCGGGACCGGCTTTGGGGAGGGTTTCTTGGCCATCTTGCCGATCACTCAAGCAGCTCCGCGCGCGGAAATCCATCTCCCTCCGCGGTCACGGGCCGGATTCACGCAAACTTCATCCAAGTCTCCTTGTCACTGCCATGGTCGACGGCTAAGCGGAGATAGTTGAAGGAGCGGAAACCCTATCTAGTGATCCTCGTCGCCGGGCTCGGCTTCGCGGCGGGCTTTGCCGTGCATCGCAGCAGCTTCCCGGCCACGCCGCCCGCAGGTGAAGATTCCGCGGCATCGCCGCGCGAGGCACCAGCCCATGCCGCCAGCGCGCCGGTCGTGGATACCGCGCCACCCGTTCGTTCGACCGACAGCATCCAGGATCTGTTAGAGGCGGACCGCGGATCCTTCGCCGGGCGCTTCAGTCTCTGGTTGCTCGATGCCAGCGCGGAAGACATCGCCGCCTTCTGGGATCAATACCGCCATCGCAACTCCTACGAGGCTGACCGCTGGGACAAGGTCCTCCTCTTCCACCGCTGGATCCAGCTTGACCGGGAAGCCGCGTTGGCCGCGGCCAAACGCGATGGTGTGGAAGAGCTGGCAGTCTGGGCCCGGGCCATTCTCGATCCCATGGCAGTGCTGCCCGCCAAGCCCAACTGGGCCTGGAAGGAGGACGCGGATGCGGTTTACGCGGTCATGCGCTTCCACCCCGATCTGGCGCTCAAGATGGTCAGGGATGATCCCAACCTGATCGGCAACTCGGACCCGGACAAGATCGCCAATGAACTCGCGGGGGACGATCCCCTGAAAGCGCTGACCTTCCTGTTAGAGAACGGCCAGGAGCACCTGACCGAGCCCCTGCAACGCTGGACCCGCGAGGATCCGGAGACGGCCTTCGCCTGGATGCGCCAGCACTGGGGCATGAGGCAGATGAAGGATGACTTCCTGGCCATGCTCACCAGCGAGCATCCCGGCTTGGCCGGTGAGTTCGCCGCAGGCCTGCCGGAAGGGGCGATGAAGCGGGACCTCCAGCAGCTTGCCTTCCGTGAGTTGCTCAAGTCCGATCCCGCCGCTGCCCTGGCCGCCGCGCGTGCCGAGCCCTCACCACAGCCGGAGCAATTCGCCGCCTGCGCGCGGGCCATGGTCGACAAGGACCCACAAGCGGCGCTCGGCCTCATGGTCGAGCTCTTCAATCTGACTCCCAGCCCCGGCGTCCGGACGGCATCGATCTACCAGCCCACCAGTTCACCGGACTGCAACAGCGAAGAGATCCCCGGGCCCCGCGACTTGATCGCCGATCTCGTGGCATGGGACCCGGCGGCCACCATGGCAGCCGCCATGCAGGTCCCGGGGGACAAGACCTTGGTTTCCCAAGCCTACTTCCTCGTCTCGGAGGATGGCGAAGCTCACTACGTGGGCGGCGATCCTCGCAGTCTGGCGGCGAACGCCTGGGCGCGCACTGACCCCGCGGCCTTTGCGGAGTGGTGCGATGGCCAGCAAGATCAAGCGCTCCGCAATTCGGGTCTCGAGATGGCCGCCGAGCAGTTCAGCGCCCAAGGCAAGTTCACCCAAGCCATGGACTGGGCGATGGAGCTGGTGGATCAGGAAGACCACGCGGATGCTTCCGTGAAGGTCTTCGCGAAGTGGGCTTCGAAAGATCGCGAGCAAGCTACCCAGTGGCTGAAGGATACCGAACTGCCGGACGAAACGCGGGCGGCGATGTTGAAAACCCTCAAGCCACTCGCGCCATGAAAGCCGCGCTCGCTGCTTCCTTCGTCCTCGCCGCCGCGTGCGGCTGGCTGGCGGCCGGCCACGGTGATCCCCCCGCCACTGCCACCGGACTCGCACCGGCGAAATCCCCGGACCGCAAGCGCGCCGCCCGTTCGGCCCACACCATGCCACCTGAAGTCGCCGCCCGCCTGGCACCGCTGCGGGCTGCCAAGACGCCGGACGAACGGCTCCGTGCCATGACCTTGCTCGCGCAGTCGCTGCCGGTGAGCGAACTCGCCGCATGGTATGAAGCGGGCTGGATCCCGCGCCGCGAAACCGTGGAGTCCCTGCAGTTTTATCACATCACCGGCCAGCGCTGGGTCGCGGCGGATGGCGAGGGCATGCTGCGCTTCCACTTCGCCAAGGACCGCAGCCGCGTGAACGAAGTCGCCCGCGAATGGGGCCTGCAGGATCCGCAGGCGGCCTTCAAGTTTCTCGACGAGCTGAAGGACCCGGACCAATCCGCGCTGATGGACGGTTCCTTGGCCGCGGGCGCGGCCTACAGCGATCCCCGGCAGGCCTTGGCGCGCGTCCTGAAATACAAGGGGCTCGCTGCCACAAGGTCCTTGGGAGAACCCGGGTACCACGATAGCGCTTGGGCGGCGGAAACGATGATTAGCGCGATCGCCCGCAAAGCCCCCGACCTCTTGAAGCAGGAAGCCGCGGCCTGGCCGGAGCAGTTGCGGGACAGGGCACTGAACGAGATCACCCAAGCCTCCCTGACCAAAGACTTCTCCGCCGGGCTCGCCGAACTCGCTGGCCAGCCTGATGGCTTGGAGCGTTTCCTCGGTGGCCGCTGTTGGGAGCTCAAGGAGCAATACGCTGCCAATGCGGACAAGCTGCCGGAGGGCTGGCTACCCGCGCTCCTGAACAAAAGCACCTGGCTCGCCGAACTCGATCCGGAACGCTGGCTGAATGCCGACTACGCCGGCATCGGCGTCAGCGAGGGAAAAGCGGCTGCCCTCCGCTCCGCCGCCGCCACGACGATCCTTTACCAGGACCCGGCGCGCTTGCCCGGGATTCTCGCCGCGGACCTGAAGCTCGAACCCGCCGCACGCGATTTTCTGATTCAGAGAGCCCTCACGCAGCTTTACGCGACCGACCCCGCGAAGGCCGCGCAGATGCGCGATCAGATCGGCCTGGCCGAAGACATGGATGGCCTCTGGGGGAAGGTGATGACGGAGGCTCCCTCGGACGGACCGCCCAAGCACTTCGACTCGCCATCTCAGATCGGCGAGATTGGGACCTGGAGCCGCAATGACAAATACAGCGCGGTCACGAAGATGCAGGGCTGGGGCGAAGCCGAGATCCAACAGGCGCTCAGTGCATTCGGGACCCTGCCCGCCACCGACCGTCGTGCACTCGCTGAAACCCTGTCCGGTTGGGACTCCGGCACCGCACCGGTCCCCTTGCGCGCGGAGAGCGTCCGCTACCTCATGCAAGACCAAGGCGACGCCTTGGTGCAAGACGATCACTTCCGGGGCTACTGCCAATTCGCCAGCAACTGGGGAAGCTGCGAACCCGCTGCCGCCGCGCACTGGGTGGAATCCCTCCCGTCCGGCGAGAGCCGCCTCTGGATGGCCAAGAACGTCGCCGCCTCATGGGGCAGCCACGACCCGCAGGCCGCCGCGAAGTGGGTCGATTCGCTCGGGCTGAAGGAGCAGCTGCAGGGATTGGGGAAGAAGCGGGAAGGGGAGTGAAGCGCCTAATAAATGTCACCGAATGCATCTAAATCGGTCAAAATGGGATTTCTGAGATAAATTCGCGGGCCCTGCAACGCTGGGGAGCCCGAACATGAAAACGATCCTCTCCCTGAACGGACTGATTCGATTCTCCTGCATCCTGGGCTTGGCCGGCGTGGCCGCTGCCGGGGATGAGCCCTCCACCATCAAGCTCAATTGGACCCACGGCCTGATGACCATGCCGGTGGAGATCCAAAACAAGAAGGGCAACCTGATGGTGGACACCGGTGCCGGCTCGACCAGCCTCTGCGACCGCCTCGCCAAGGAGCTGGACGTCCAGCTCAAGGAGATGGCCGGCGCGCAGGGCAAGGGCATCGCCGGGGACCTGGGGAAGATCATGGAGGGTGAAGTCGCCATCACCGTGCCCGGTCAAAACGCGGACGCATTCCCCAAGCTCTCCGGCACCCATACCTTCATTCCCATCGCAGCCACGGCCGGGGCTGATGACTTCGGGGTCATCGGCATGGACGATCTCTCCGCTGCCGGTGCGGTGGTCGATTGCGTGAATGGAACCATGCGCCTCGATCCCACCGGAGACTTCCGCGCGCCGGAAGACTTCCTGGAAATTCCCATGACGCGCCGCACGGTGGGCATCCAAACCGCAAGGGAGCGCGAATTCTTGTGGTCCCTTCCGGTCCGCATCAATGGCACGGACGGCGTGATGGTGGTAGACACCGGCGCGGCCACCACGGTGCTGGACGGAGCCTTCGCCAAGCAGGCCGGCCTTGAATTTACCAAGTCGGAAGCCGTCGCCATGGGAGCAGGGGAGGGGCGGCAGGAACTGACCGAAGGAGATGCCGAGATGGTCTTGGGTGGAGCGGTGAACCTGGGCAGCATTCACCTGCATGGCACCGACCTCAACTCCATCGCCACGAACACCCAGCAGGCGGACGGAAGCAAAGTGCCCTTCGCTGGCATTCTCGGCATGGATCAGATCCACCGGGTCCGTGCGCTCTTCCATTGCAAGCGCGGTGTGTTCTTCAGTGCCAGGGAAGCTGGCCCCGCGTACGAGACCGATACCGCACTCATCGGCGTGGCACTCCAGGCCTTGGTCGAACACGGCGACGCGCAGGCGATCGAACTGCAGGACGGGGCCATCAAGAACGAAGGACGCCTTGAGTTGAGTGCTCTCGAAGGCAGTCAGCTTGTCGCCCGCGCCCGTGGCCTTGGTCTGCTCAAGGACGAGGCAGAGCTCGGCAAGAAGATGGACGTGGCCACCGCGATCCAGAAGCTCGCCGGGCACGGTGACGAGGAAGCGAAGAAGCTCGTGGCGGATGCAAGCAGCAGCGGCGGCCAGCTTGAGATGACGCCTGAGCAGGCGGAACAACTTGTCGAACGCGCCCGCAGCCAGGGCCTGCTCAATGAGAAGCCGGCAGCCGGAAAGAAGGCTGACGCGAGCACCGCCCTCCGCGATGTCGGCAAGGCCATCCAGAAGCTCGCCGAGAATGGCGACGAGGAAGCCAAGAAGTTTCTCGACGATGCGAAGGCGAATGGTGGCAAGCTCGCCCTGAAGCCCGAGCAGGCCGAGCAACTCGTCGTCCGCGCCCGCGAGAAGGGCCTGCTGGAAGAAAAGACGCCCGGATCCTGAAGCGCCTTCGCTACACTCGCCGGGCCTGGAAAGCCATAGGTCCCATGAGTCCCATAAGACCTCTTTCTCCCCACCCCGGCGCGTCCCTAACAGAGCCCCTCACTTCACCGGCGAGAAGTCCGTTGGCTTCAAGAACACGAACTTCACCCCATCCGGCAGTACCGTCAGCGATCCACCCGCGGCATCCTCGGAGGCCTTCTTCGCGGCCACCCACACCGGGTCCGCGCGGAAGGCCGCCCAGTTGGCGGTGGCGCTTTCCTGGTCCTTGTGCGCCAGGAAATAGAGCAGGGTATTGTCCGCCCCGGGCTGGCCTGCGACGTATTGGAAGTAGCTCAGGTTCGTCAGCCCGTGCTGCTTGAAGAGCTCCATCGTGTGCTCCTTGAAGCGCTTGTGCAGCGCTGTTAGATTCGCGGGGGAGGTGGTGGTGTAGGTCCGCATCTCGAATACGCGGTCCGCCTGCTGCCCCGCGGGCGTGGTGTCGAAGCCCGGTGAGAAGGCGGTCGGATTCAAGTAGAGTTCGTCCACCTTGCCCACCAGCTTGCCATTGGCCTCGGACTCCTTCACCACCTTCTTCCACTCCTCGTCGGCCTGGAACTCCTTCCAGGACTTGTCGCGCGCTTCCTTGTCCGGATAGGCGAGCAGATAGACCAGCAGGTTGTCATTGTTCTCCGCTGGCACGAAGTAGGCCACGTTCGTCATGCCGTGCTTCTCGAAGAGCTTGCAGGTATGCTCGCGGAAACGCTTCAGCAGATCATCCAGCTTGCCCGCCTCCGCATGGTAGGTGCGCAGCTCGTAGAGGCGCTGCTTTTCCTGGGCGGTGGCGGCGGCAGAGAGCGACAGCGCGGCGAGGCCGGAGACGAGGAGCTTGATCATGGTCCCGAGATTCGCGCCGTCGCCCTGCCGTGGCAAATCCGAATCGCGGCTTCATTCCACAGCCGCGGAGGCTGCCCCCTTCAGCGCTGGAGGCACTCGACCGCATCCTCATACGAGCCGGGGTTCAGGTGAAAGCTCTCCGGCTGGTAGCCCGCCTGCGCCAGAAACTTCCACACCACCGCCTCCTGGCATTCCTCCGCCTCGCCGGAGCGCCATAGCTGCGCCACCGCCGTGGCCAGCAACTCCGCCCGCCGCTGGCCGAAGCTGCAGCCGTCCTGTGGACTCTCCACCCAAGCAATGCCCGGTGCCACCTGCCGGGTAAAGCGGGGCACCTGCGGACGCAGGAACCTGCCCAGGGAACGCCTGGACATCTCCAGGGCATTCGTCGCCCGCGGTAGCAGGGCGCGATGCAGGTAGATCACGAAGTTATCCGCCCGGTTGAAATCCGCCGGATGCGCGGGGATCTTGAATTCAAAAGGCTCACCCAGGGTCCGCAGGATCGCCACCGTGGTGCGGAAGCAGTAGGTGATCGTGGTGGGGCAGACGTTCAGGTAGATCCGGCATTGCTGTCCCTTTGCGGGCCCCTCGGTCCTCCCCGTGCCGAAGTAGCGGAAGTGCGGCTCCGCTTCCCGGCTCGGACGCTCGTGCAGCCCCGCCTCCGCAGCCGCCGTACTCACCGCGCTCGAGTAGCCCTCATGGTAGGCCGGGCTCCGCAGCAGCGGACCGATCCCCTGCGAGTGTTCCTCGAAGCGGGCATAGTAGCCGTAGATCCGCAGCAGCAGTTGCTCCTCGCCGATCGTGACTCTCTCGCCAGCGGGAATCTCTTCGTGCAGCAGGTCCAGGATCTCCCCGAGTTCATTGCTTGGGCGCACAGGCATTTGGTAAATGCTCGGCGGTCATTTCGACCCGCGTTTGCAGGTTCCGTGAATTTGCCGCGAAGGCAAAGCGCGTGCCCTCAATGTCCCCCGGGCTTCGTCCGTCCCTCGCCGAAATACTTCTCGCTCCGGTAGCGCAGCCACACCCGCAGCTCCTGCGGCACCTTCTCCTTCTGCGCCTCCGTCAGCGTCTCATACAGCGCGATCGCCTTCTCGCGCTCACCCCGGCAGGCCGCATTCCGGTGCGCATCCCACAGGCTCCGCGCCAGGCGGATCCGCCGGTTCACCTCCTTCAGCAGCGCCTCGCCGGTTAGAGGCTTCTCGTTTCCTTTCTTCTTCGGCGGCATGACGACCCGGCACCCTTAACACCGATCCGTAATCAAGGCACTCCGATTGATCATCGGCCGCGTTATTTGGCTCCAGCGGGGCTTTCCAGCAAAGGCCTGACGAAAAGCACCTCGCCCTCCTTCGCGGAAAAACGGCCGCAAAGATCGCAACCCATCGCGGAATCCAGCTCGACGCTAAAGTGTCCCCGCTCACGCGACTCCTCGTCTGGGGAGAAGAGCAGACCGAAAAGGATATTATTCACGATGAACTCATCGAGTTCGGTGCTGGCCAAGCCGGAAAAGCGGAAGCCGATCTCGTACTCCTTCGTCAGTTTGAAGTGTCCACGCCCCTCGGTTTCGGAAGTCATCTCCCAAGCCTTGATCTCAAGCTCGATCGAATCCGCGGCCACCTCGAACCGCAGCACGGGTGAGTCGTGGAAGCTCGGCCAGTAGCCGAAGGCATCCACCACCTCTTGGAAATTCCGGAGATAGCTCGGCACTTGGACCATGGCTCCCTGAATCAAAACCTTCTCGCACCGCGAAGCGCACTTTGATTTGTGATTGGAAGATTGGTGATTGGTGATTTCTCCCACACTACTCCGGCGCAAACTCACCCTCACCCCGCGTCCGCGTCTCGAACCTCATCAGCTCCGCGATGAAGGTCAGTGGAATGTGGCCCGTCTCACCGTTGCGGTTCTTCGCCAGCAGCAGTTCCGCCTTGCCGGCTTCCTGCTCCTTCTCCTCCTCCGTCTCCGCATAGTAGGCCGTGCGGTAGAGCAGGCCGATCATGTCCGCGTCCTGCTCGATGGTTCCGGACTCACGCAGGTCCGACATGCGTGGCACACCCAGCGACTTGCCCGTGCGTCCTTCCGGACCGCGGTTGAGCTGCGCCAGCACCAGGATCGGCACGCCGAGTTCCTTCGCCAGCGCCTTGATGCCCGCGGAGATTTCACCGATTTCACGCTCGCGGGAGTTCTGCGCCTGCTTGGAGTTCGACTTCAGCAACTGCAGGTAGTCGATTGCGATGAAGCCCAGGTTGTCCTCGCGCTTCCGCCGCCGTGCCTTCGCCCGCAGCGTGTCGATCGGGATGCCCGCGGTGTCGTCCACGAACAGCTTGGAGACCGCGATCTCCTCCGCCGCCCGCTTCAGCCGCAGTAGCTGCTCCTTGTTCGGCTTGAAGCCCTTGCCGACCTGCCCCATCGCAAAGCGCGCCCGCGAGAACACGAGGCGCTGCACGATCTGGAAGGCCGTCATTTCGCAGGAGAACACCATCGTCGGGATGCCCTGATCCACGCAGATGTGCTCCGCGATGTTCATCATCAGCGAGGTCTTGCCCATCGAGGGCCGCGCCGCGACGACGAACATTTCACCCGGCTTCAAGCCCTTGCACATCCGGTCCAGATCCACGTAGCCGGTGGGTGCTCCCTGCACCTCCAGGTTGCCATGCAGTAGCGCCTCGAAGTGACTCATCACCTCCTGTACCGATTGCTTGATGTGGAAGCCGCGGCTCGTCTCGTTCCCCTGGCGGATGCCCAGCACGCTGGACTCCACGCGGTCGAGCAGCGTCAGCGTCTCCTCCGGATTTTCATACGCCTCGGACACTGCTTCCGTGCAGGTGCGGATCACCGAACGCAGCGTGAACTTGTCCTTCACCAGCTTCAGGTGGCCGTTGAAGTGCGCCGCGTTCGGCGCGTAGGTGAAGATGTCCGTCACCGCCGCCGGCCCGCCCACGTTGTCTAACAGACCGCGGTCGTGCAGCAGCTGCACCAGCGAGACCAACTCGATCTCCTTGCTCGCCGAATTCAGCTCGCGCAGCGTCTCGAACAGCAACCCGTGCCCCGGCAGGTAGAAGTGATCCCGCGTCAACCCTTCCTCCAGCGCCAGCCCGATCCACTGCTCCGGATCCTTCAGCATGGAAGACAGGATGCTCTTCTCCGGCCCCAGTGCATGAGGCATCGAGCGCGTCACATCCGCCGCCGCAGCGGCATTCGGATCGACGACGTGAAGTTGGGGAGAATCGGGTTTGCGGGAAGGATTCGGATCAGCAGCCATGGCGACGGGTGGGGCGAGCGGAGCAGGGGAGGGAGGCTAGGCCCTTCCGCGCCCCGTGGTCAATGAGGGCAAGCTGTGAACAACATGGCAATATCCTGAATGGCATCGGCTGAAGCCCGCTTCTCGCGGAGCGCTTTTTGGAGATGCGGCGGCACGACCTGCACCTTACTCACATCTTGGCTGGGATGAATGGTCCCCTGTGGCTTGAGCAGCGGGCGGCTCTACCGCTGGGAGCGCGGAGCCACTGGCCCGCAGAATGGTTCCCAACTGCAGTCAGTAGAAAAGGTCCGCAGCATTACCACGGCAGGACGCTTCCAGCCCTTCGGTGATACCATGCCCTGCCCGTCGCCCACATCTCCGACCGTGCCAAAGTCCCAACGGGACTTCGAAACAAAGCTCGGGGTTGCCGAGCCGTCCTTCGCAGCCCGGGAGGGCGAAGGAGGACGGTTCGGCTACCCCAGGATAGGGCGGAAGACATGACCAACCTCAACGAGGTTGCGGACGAGGGGTCACGCAAACGGGATACTGGTTATCTCGTGCCAGTGACCCCTTCCGCAGCACCGTTGGCTTTGCGATGACCTTCGGGCCGCGAGCGCCTCCGTCGCGACCTCGGGGCTGTGTTGCGAAGTCCCGAGTGGTGCTAATTTAGGTGGATTGCCATTGGCAAAGGCAGGGACCGTCGATCCGCGCGGTCAGGCTGGAGGCGTCCGCCTCTCTTCCCGCCGTAACCGACACCCAACAAGTTCCCGTATGAGCACAAGCACGTGGGAGGAAGGCGACATGCCATGGTGACAAGCGCCGCCCCTTCCTGACCGCGCGGAGCGACGGTCCCTGCCATCGTGGGTAAGGACCGGAACCGAACCTTAAGTTAGCGCCATTCTTGCGAAGTCCCTGCGGGACTTGGGCGGCCAATTGTGGGAGCGAGCAGATCATGCCACCGCGTTCCAGCCACGCCCGGCCTACGTGAAAGTATCATTTAACGATACTTCCCAGCTTCGATTAACCCTGTTGCCGTCCAGTAGCTCCAATCCTGAAGAACCTGTGAACAACTTGGGAAAACGCCAGCCCGCTCATTCACAAACCCCGTGAGCCCTTCTGATAGAAAGGAAAGTTCTCCACACCCATGTGAACAACTATTCCTGCCTTAACCGCAAATCCGGACACTAAGAACGTTTCTTGTCCCGCGTTTTCCCGCCAGCCGTGAATCCTTGTGAACAAACCCTAACTCCCCCCTACAAGCAAAAGGCGCGGCCCTAACGGAACCGCGCCTTGTGAAAAACTTGCAGGAAACCTTTTCAGCCCTCGGCTTCCTCTTCGCCGTTGGCTTCCACGTTGATGGTCAGGATCGTGCTGACTTCCGGGTGCACGCGCACCACCACTTCGCTCTTGCCGGACTTCTTGATCGGCTTTTCGAGCTCGATCGCGTGGCGGTCCAGCTTGATGCCGGCGGCTTCGAGTTCCTTGTGGATGTCCAAGGAGGTCACCGAGCCGAAGGCCTTGCCGCCCTGGCCGAGTTCCAGCGTGAACTTCGGACGCAGCTTGGAAACCTTGTTCGCCACTTCCTTGGCCGCTTCGAGCTCCACGGCCTCGCGCTTGGCGCGGCTGGCCTTCAGGTTCTCGACGTGGCGCAGGTTCGCCTTGGTTGCTTCGTAGGCCTTGCCCTGCGGAATCAGGAAGTTACGGGCGTAACCGGCACGGACCTTGACGACATCGGCCTCGGCACCGAGACCTTCGATCTTTTCTTTGAGAATGACTTGAGCGTTGGCCATGGAGAGTCGTGGGTCGTTCGTTGGGGCGGCGGAATTAGGCGTTCGGGCGGTTCGAGTCAAGGGGAGAAAGCGGATTCTTGGCGGAGAACGCTTTCAGGCCCCGATTTCCGCCGCTTTCGCCACCCGCAGCAGCTTGGCCTCCGCCAAGTGTGGCGCCAGGATTTGCAGCCCCACCGGCAGCTCCGTGCCCTCGCCGGAGGGCACCGTCCCCGCTGGCACGGAGATCGCGCAGAGCCCGGCCAAGTTCGGACCCAAGGTGCAGATGTCAGAAAGGTATTCGTGCAGCGGGTCGTCCGCGAATTCACCGATCTTCCGCGCCGGGGCCGGGGCCACAGGGGTCAGGATGGCGTCCACCTTCGTGAAGGCCTCCTCGAAATCGCGGCGGATCAGGGTCCGCACCTTCTGCGCCCGGGAGTAGTAGGCATCGTAGTAGCCGGAGGACAGGACGTAGGTGCCCAGGATGATCCGGCGCTTCACCTCCGGCCCGAAGCCATCTTCCCGCGAGCGCTCGTAGAGATCCGCCAGATCCTTCGGCGCGTCCGCCCGCTTGCCGTAGCGGATCCCATCGAAGCGCGAGAGGTTCGACGACGCCTCCGCCGGGGCGATGATATAATAGGTGGCCACCGCGTGCTCCGTGTGGGGCAGGGAGATTTCCACCAGCTCCGCTCCCGCAGTTTCCAAACGTTTGATTGATTCCTCCACCCGGGCACGCACCCCGGGGGCTATCCCCTCGCCAAAATACTCCTTCGGAATCCCGAGTCGCATGCCTGCAACGCCTTTCTCCAATTCTTCCGAATAATCCGGAACCGGAACATTCAAACAGGTGGAATCCCCGCGATCGCTTCCAGCGATCGCTTGAAGCAGCAATGCGGCATCTTCCACGCTCTTCGTAAGCGGTCCGATCTGGTCCAGAGAGGAAGCGAAGGCCACCAGTCCGTAACGCGAAACTCGTCCATACGATGGTTTTAAACCCACCACCCCGCAGTGCGAAGCTGGCTGGCGGATCGACCCACCGGTATCCGATCCCAGCGCGGCAATCGCCAGATTCGCCGCCACCGCTGCCGCCGATCCACCGGAGGAACCACCCGGAATCCGCGACAGGTCATGCGGGTTCCGGGTCGTTTGAAGCGCCGAGTTCTCCGTCGCCGAGCCCATCGCGAACTCGTCCAAGTTCGTCCGCCCGAACAGCACCGCCCCGGCCGATTTCAAACGCTCCGTCACCGCCGCATCATAGGGCGCGATATAACCGCTGGCCAGAAAGCGCGATCCACAGGTGCAGGGCTGCCCGAGCACGTTGATGTTGTCCTTGATCGCGATCGGGATGCCTCCCAGCGGCAGGGACAGGTCCGCCGCAGCCGCCATCGCCCGCGCCGCCTCCAAGTCCCGCGACAGGTAAGCGCCGATCTCCCCGTCCTTCGCAGCAATCGCCGCCGCCAGGTCTTCGACAATATCCACGGCGGCAATCTGGCCGGCCTGCAAGCGCTTCCTCAGCGCCGAAATGGTCTGGTTTGAAAGTGACATCTGGTCTCTGGAATCTTGTCTCTGGTCTCTCTTCACGCCTCCGCGATCACCTTCGGCACGCGGATCTGCTCCTGCGCTTGGTCCGGGGCATTCGCCAGCACCGCTTCCTGAGGCAGGCTCGCGCCCGGCTCGTCCTCCCGCATCACGTCGTAGACCGGGGCGGGGTAGGAGGTCGGCTCGATGCCGGTGACGTCCAGCGCCGCCAGCGATTCCGCGTGGCCCAGGATCGCGTCCAGCTGGCGCTGGAAGACCGCGCGTTCGTCCTCGCTGAGCTTCAGCCGCGCCAGATCGGCGACGTAGCTGACATTGATGTGTTCGGTGGCCATCGCGGGCGGATTGGAGAGGAAAGGCCGGGCCGGGGCAAGGATTGGGAATGCATGCACGTACCCCATTGGTGCAAGGGCGCTTCCGGGGGCTTGTCAGGGGCCGCGGGCGGGCTACGGTTTCCTCCATGCGTTTCTCCTTGCTGCTCGCCACCGCCCTGGCTGCCACCGTGCTTCAGGGCTGGGCGGGTACTCCCAAACAGGCCTCGGACATCAGCCAGCTCTACGACAACAAGTTCCAAGCCTGGGTGCTCAAGCTCCAGGTCGCGAAGTCTGCCGCGGAGCGCAACAAGATCGCGACCGAGGAGCGTCCGGACGCCATCAAGGCCTGTGGGGAGATGTGGGCGGTCATCAAGCCGAACCTGGCCGAGCCCTGGACCCTAGAGCCCGCGGCTTGGCTCCTGCGCACCGCCGCCGGCAAGACCGTGCCAGGCACTGAAGGACGCCCTCCCGAACCTCTCGTCGGCCCCGCGGTCTCGAAGATGATCCGGGACGCGGTGGAGAAAAATCACCTCGCCAGCAAGAATCTCGCCCCGCTCTGCATGTCGCTCGTGGCGCTGAATGACCCGAACTCGCTGCCCCTGCTGGAGAAAATCGAAAGGGATAGCCCGGACAAACAGATGCAGGGCGTGGCCGCGCTGGGTGCCGCCATGCTCCTCAAGAACCTCAGCGACGAGCCGGAAGTCGTGCGCCGCCGCCTGACCCTCCTGCGCAAGGCGATCATCGAAAGCAGCGAAGTCGAGATCAGGGGCGTCAGCGTGGCCAAGATGGCGGAGGACGAACTCTACATCATCCAGTACCTCAGCAAGGGCCGCGAGGCACCGGAAATCACCGGCACCGGCTCCGGCGGGCAGCCGATGAACCTGAGCGACTACCAAGGCAAGGTGGTCGTCCTGCTCTTCTGGCGTTTCGATGAGGACAGCAGCCCCCAGCTTCTGGAGATGGTCCGCATCATGCGTGAGCGCTTCAAGGGCAAGCCCCTCGAGATCGTCGGCGTGAACCGTGACCCGCAGCTGCAGCTCCGCGAACTGCAAGCCACCCAGCACATCGAGTGGCCGAACTTCTCCGATCCGGACAACAAGCTCGGCGCCCAGTATCGCGTCGCCACTTGGCCCCTGGCCTACGTCATCGATGGCAAGCGCCAGATCCACTACGTCGGCCCCGTGACCTCCTTCGTCGAGCTCACCGCCGCCGCCTTGTTAGAAGACAAGAAATAAGGAGCAGCGACCTTATTGTCGCTGACGCCTGTCCGGGAAGCAGTTCTCAAGGATCGCTCCGGGTAATGATGGGAGCGGAAGCCCCACTTCACGGCGGCGCTCAGTGCTCTTCGCAGCCGATCACGCCCGCGGCCTCGCGTTCCAACACCCGCGCGATCGACCAATCCAGCCACATCCCAGTACCCGCGCCCCGCGGATAGACGACGTCGCGATCAAAGGGGGCAGCCAGCAGGGCCCGCGCCCGTGCCAGTTCGACATTCGCCTGCTCCATCTGGCCGAGCCGTTGCTTGGCCATGGCGGCGATCGCGTGAATGGCGGCGGTGCGGGCTTCGTTTGAGTCCGGGTATGACCAGCACTTCGCGCACCATTCCAAGGCTCCCTCAGAATCGCCGCTGCGCTCAGCCAGCATGGCCAGCGAGAGGGCGGTGAATGCGCTCTGATACGCATCCATGCTCTGGGGATGGGTAGGTGCGGCAAGGATCGTGGCCAGCCTTTCCGCGTGTGGCCGCATGCGGGCCAGCAGGGCTTCGTCCGCAGGCATCAGCAAGCAGGCTTTGAGCATGTTGCCGGTGGCGGTCGGGTCGTCGGTCTTCTCGCCGCGGTCGATCACCTCCGTGCGAAAGCGCTGGTAGTCGTCAAATCTTCCCGCTTCCACCAAGGTGGGCCCGATGGAGATCAGCGTCATGCTGATTTGCGACACCGGCGACTGGTCGAGCCGGTTGGTCTGCAGGAACAGGGCGTAACAATCGGCCGCCATGCTCGTGCGCTGGCGAATCGCGTTCCAGTCACCCAGCGCGAGGAACACGTTGGCCGCTTCCTTCGAGGGATCGATCGATGCCAGCGGCGTTTGCAGCAGCAGTTCGTCGGCCTCCTCGATCCTTCCCTCGGCCAGGCGCATGGCCGCGAGCGAGACGGATTCGCGGGCTTTCGACTGTTGGAGCATGCGGGCCTCGTTGGCGCGGGCAGCTTCAGCGGTTTCGCGCAGGCTGACCTGCAACTGCCGCGCCTCGCGCTCGCGCAAGTAGAACCAACTGGAGACGGATAGGCCCGCGATCAAGGCTAAGGTCACCCCAGCTGCCGCCGCGAAGCCCAGCTTGTGGCGGCGCAAGAGCTTGCGGAACAGGTAGAGCTTGCCGGGCGGACGGGCCAGCACCGGCTCATCATTCAAGAAGCGCCTCAGGTCCAGTGCCAGGCCGTTGACGGTATCGTAGCGTCCCTTCCGGTCCTTGGCCATCGCCTTGGCCACGATGCCATCCAGGTCACCCCGCACCGCGGCGACCAGGGTGGCGGCAGTGCAGCCCCGCGCCGCCGCCACCTCCGCGAGTTCCTCCGCGCCGAGCCGTGAAAGCACCAGCGAAGGGGCGGGTGGTTCTTCTTCCCGCAGGATCCGCAGCATCTCGAACAGGCCGACCTGGTTCAGCCGCTTGCCATCGAAGGGCGTCCGCCCGGTGAGCAATTCATGGAGCAACACGCCGAGGCTATACACGTCGCCACGCGTGTCCGGATCCTGCCCGCCTTCCGCCTGTTCCGGGCTCATGTAGGCTGGCGTGCCGATGAGTTGGCCGTGGGTGGTGGCGTAGGTCTCATCGCTCAGCCTGCCTTCCACCGCGCGGGAAATACCGAAATCGATCACCTTCGGCAGGGAGCCTCCGTCCTGGTCCGAGACCAGCACGTTCGAGGGCTTGATGTCGCGGTGGATGATGCCCTTCTGGTGGGCATGTTGGATCGCCTGGCAGACTTGGATGAATAGTTCCAAGCGCTGTCGCAGCCCCAGGCCCTTCGTGTCGCAGTGGCTGGTGATCCTTTCCCCGAACACCATCTCCATCACGAAATAGGGCCGCCCGCCCTCTGTAGCCCCGGCATCGAAAACCCGCGCGATTCCCGGATGATCCATCAGCGCCAGCGTCTGCCGCTCCGCTTCGAAGCGGGCCATCACACCGGCGCCGTCCAGCCCGGAGCGGATCACCTTCAGCGCCACCCGCCGCTGGACCGGTTCGAGCTGTTCCGCCAGGTAAACCACCCCGCAGCCCCCCGCGCCGATCCGCTCTAACAAGAGATAGCGGCCGACCCGCGAACCCGGGGCATCCTCCACCGGCTCAAGCTGGCAAGCCAGGCCCTCGCCCTCCATCTCCTCCGCCATCTCGAAGCTTACCGCGGCACGCTCGATCGCGGCATTGCGGAAAAATACCTCGGCGGAATCCAGCTCCTCCACCCACTCCGCGACGCGGGACACCCGTGCCGCGTCAGCGCTGACACCGCAGGCCATGGCCAGGAAAGCCTGGCGCGCCTCCGCATCGTCGATCGCCGAGGCGGCTTCGAAGAGGGCCTTGTCGATCTTTCTGGAAACGTCGCGATTCATGGATCCCACATCGGCATCTTCGGAGTTTCGTTTGCCAGCTCGCGCATGATCCGCATCAGGCAGACCTTGGCAAAGGCCCAGCCGCTTTCGACCGCGAATTCGCTGATGCCGAGCGTGAGGGCGGCATCCTTATTGGAGAGCCCGGAGAAAAACTTGAGCATCACGATCTCAGCGCTCTCGGGGTCATCGCGTTCGAGCCGCTTAAGCCCCTCATCCACCAGCAGCAGGTGCTCACCCGGCTCCACCGCCGCGGGATCGAGCGGGCCGGGGTTCTCATGCAAGCGCCCACCGCTTCGTTCGGGCGATGACTTCTGGCGCGCGCGGTCGATCAGGATGCGGCGCATCGCCACTGCGGCGGTGCGATAGAATTGCCCGCGGGATTCCCACTTCTGTTCGCCGCGCTTGAGCCGCAGCCATGCCTCGCGAACCAGGGCGGTCGGCTGCAGGGTCTGCCCGGCGTCCTGCTCAGCCATCCTCGCCGCGGCCATCGCGCGGAGTTCCTCATGGACCAGCTTCAGGAGCTGGTTGGATGGCTGCTCCCCCTTGGACTCGGGAGCCTGCGGGCTGAGCTCGGGCATGCCCGGAAAATAGCGGAGATCCGGCGTTCGGCCAGACTTTGACCCGGCATAAAATGAGCAGGAAAGCGCGCCATTCACCCCCGCATCAGCTCCTCAGCCAGCCAGCGCTCAAATGCCGGGTGGTCGTTCAGGTCATACTGATGGGACCGGAAGCCCCACTTCCTCCCCGTTTCAATGTTCGGCCCCAGGTCATCGATGTAGCGCGTCTCCTGCGGCTTCAGCGCGAATTCGCGGATCGCGTACTCGTAGATCTCATCCTGCGGCTTCATGGACCGGGTCTCATAGGACAGCACCTTGCCCTCGAAGTGCCGGAAGATCTCATAAGTCTCGAAGATCCACGGGCAGTGGATCGCATTCGTATTGGAGAACAGGATCAGCCGGTGCCCGCCCTTCTTCAGGCTCTCCACCACCTGCCACATCGGCTCGATCGGTGTGAAAATATTCCGCCACGCGTGCAGGAAGGCTTCCGCCGTGGCCACCGAGCCCAGCGTGGTGATCGCCCACGGCACATACTCCTCGCGGGTCATCAGCCCGCTCTCGAATTCATCCCGCTTCTCCAGCAGCAGCGCCATGCGGGCGAAGGCATCTGCCTCCGCGGTGTCCGGCGGTAGCAGGGTGGCCAGGGATTTCTCGAAGTGGAAGTCCAGCAGGACGCGGCCGATGTCGAAGAGGAAGGTCATACGGGCGATTGGCGGGGCGGCGGCAGACTGCGCGGACGCCGCCCGCCTTCCAAGCGCCAATCACCGTCCTCATTCCGCGCTGCGCTTCCCACGTAGGGAGCAATCAACTGTTTGACTCTCCGGAACTTGGCTGTTCACTGGATCGCGACATGTCAGCCAGCGACCTCGAGGCCTCCCCCACACTCCCGGATCATGGAATCTCGGAGTGGCTTCGCGCCCGCCGCGGGCATTTCGACCAGCTCGTCGCCGCCGTGGAAGACTACGCGGTGTTTATGATGAGCCCGGACGGCATCATTCTGGACTGGAATCGCGGCGCGGAGCGGCTGAAGGGCTACACCGCCGCGGAGATCGTCGGCCAGCATTTCTCCGTCTTCTACTCGCAGGAGGATCGCGACACCAGGTTCCCGGACCAGGAGCTGGAGATCGCCTCGGAGGAGGGCCACTTCGCCATCGAGGGCTGGCGCTACCGGAGGGATGGCACGCGCTTCTGGGCCTCCGTGACCATCACCGCCATCCGCTCGGAGTCCGCGGAGGTGGAGGGCTTTCTCAAGATCACCCGCGACCTCACGGAGCGGAAGAACGCGGAGGAGCTGCTCCACCGCAGCGAGGAGCGCTTCCGCCTGCTGCTGGAGAGCGTGCAGGACTACGCCATCTTCACCCTGGACCCGGAGGGCCACGTGATGAGCTGGAACCACGGCGCCCGGCGGATCAAGCAGTACGAGGAAAAGGAGATCCTGGGCCGCCACTTCTCCGTCTTCTATCCGCAGGAGGCCATCGCCATCGGCCTGCCCGCCACCCTGCTGGGCAAGGCGCTGAAGGAGGGCCGTGCGGAGGACGAGGGCTGGCGCGTCCGCAAGGACGGCACCCTCTTCTGGGGGAATGTCATCATCACCGCGCTCTACGATGAACGCGGCGAGCTGCGCGGCTTCGCCAAGGTCACCCGCGATCTAACAGACCGGCGCCAGGTCGAGCAACTGCGCGAGGCCGGCCGCCGCAAGGATGCCTTCCTCGCCACCCTGGCCCATGAGCTGCGCAATCCGCTGGCCCCGATGCTTCCCGGCGTGGAGCTCATCCTCAGCGCGCCCGCGGATGAAGCTGCGGTTGCCGGCGTCGCCCAGATGCTCAAGCGCCAGGTGGACCAGATGGCCCGCCTGATCGATGACCTGTTAGACATGTCTCGCGTCACCGCGGGCAAGATCGTGCTGCGCAGCGTCGTGGTGTCCCTGCGCGAGTTGGTGGACACCGCGATCGAAGCCGTCACGCCCCTCATCCACGAACGGCAGCACCAGCTCACCGTGGACCTGCCGGATGGCGATCTGAAGATCGAAGCCGATCCCTACCGCCTCTCCCAGATCATCTCGAATCTCCTTTCGAATGCGGCCAAGTACACGCCTCCCGCGGGACGCCTCAGCCTGGCCCTGCGCGCGATCGATGGCACCGTGCTGGAGATCAAGGTCGGGGACAATGGCATCGGCGTGCCGCGGGCCTTGCAGCAGTCGATCTTCGAGCTCTTCGATCAAGGCATTAGCGGCAGCAGCGAGGGCCTCGGGATCGGCCTGACTCTTGTTAGAAACTTGGCGGAGATGCACGGCGGCAGCGTGAGCGTGGCCAGTGAGGGGGAGGGGAAGGGCAGCGAGTTCACCGTGCGCCTGCCCATCGTCATCGCCTGCGCTTCCGCGGCATGCACCACGGAGAAGCAGGAAATCGCGCCCACAGCCGCCTTCCCCGCGGGCCGCCGCCCCGGCCCGGCCCGCGTGCTCGTCGCGGACGATGGCCGGAATGCCGCGGACATCCTCGCGCTCTTCTTCCAGATGGAGGGCTTGGAAACCGCCGTCGCCTACGATGGCGAGGAAGCCGTCACTGCCGCGACCGACTTCTCGCCGGACTTCGCCTTCCTGGATCTCGGCATGCCCAAGCTCGATGGCTACGAGGCTGCCCGCCGCATCCGCCGCATGTATCCCAGGGTGGTCCTCGCCGCCCTCAGCGGTTGGGGAGGGGACGATGACCGCCGCCGCTCCGCGGAAGCAGGCTTCAATGTCCACCTTCTCAAGCCCGCGAAGCCGGATGACCTGCGGGAAGTGCTGCGGGGACTGGAGCCCGCGTGAGCTGAGCTTTCGCTGCCAAGTGTCCGCACGCAGGCGGGGTCTTGCTCTTCGCGCTGGAGGCGCATCGGACATCAGCCGGTGGTGGAGGCTTTGCGGAACCACCGGAAACGCCGCCACAAGCATTACCGTCCCGGAGGGTCGGCGGAAAGGCTTCACTCTCTTCTTCTTCTCCTTCATCGCTTGTTCCCGGGGCATCCCCGCCCTCAGTCCGGCAGACTAGCGGATCCTCCCGCCGCTTGGACACGGGCGCATCTCGCCTGCCGCTGGAGTGCCGCTCTGCGAGCGACATTTCCAAGGACCAGCTTCTTTCAGAAGCGTCTCCTCTATGGTATGTCCAATCATGGGGACGCCCTGCGGTCCCGGGTGGGCCGTCCTTTGTTCAGGCACTCACACGTGTGATCTTACTTCTTCTGCCGCAGCTGCTCCAACCGCGACAGCGGCTTCTCCACCGGTGCGGCGGGCGCCGCCGGTGCCGCCTGTGCCACCGGCTGGGGCGGGGGAGGCGGGGCGTTCTCCGCGGGCTTGTCGATTCGCAGCGTGCCGCCTTGGCCGACTTGATGAAGAATCGTCGCGCCCTTCTCCGGCACGGTCACGCGGCAGAAGAGGGAGGTGTGCTTGCCCACCGTGGCATCCGCCGCGATCTCGATGGGGAAGTTCACCTGGGCCTGACCGCAGGGGAAGCTCACCGTCGCCGTCTTCGCCCCGTTCGGCAGGCCGAAGAGTTCCGCGGTGGCATTGCCCTCGAACTTCCCGGGGTAGTCCAGCTTGCAGACGATCGTGGTCGGCTTGCCCTGCTCGGTGGCGGCCATGTCCATGGCCATGGTGAGGTAGGGCTCCGCCACGCGGAGAGGCACGAGCGCGGTCGAGGCCAATACTGGTCCTTGCGGGGTATTGGCCTCGCCGAGTACGCAGACCTGCCACTCGGCGGGAGGAGCATCGCCGTTGGCATTGATCTCATACAGAGCTTCGCTCTGGTCGCCGTTCATCGTGACCGTGGCCGGGGAGCCGATGCCCGGCGGGTTCCAGAGGAAGCGCAGCGTGATGGCCTCCTTGTAGCCTTCCTTGCGCGCCGCCTTCACCTTGAGCTGCAGGGTGCCGTTCTTCACGATCGGCACCGCGGGTGTCTCCAGCTCCAGCTTGTAGGGTGACTCATCGGTCACCGCGACCGGGATGCGGTCGTAGAAAGCGGAGTGATAGGCACCCTGGTTGTTCACCTCCACGTGGTGGATGGCGTCCTGCAAGATGGCCTCGACCTTCGGTTGCCCTTCGCCTTGCGACTTCACCTTGAAGCGGTGGAAGCTGCCCGCCACCGGTGCATCCGCTGTGGCCTCGAAGATCACCGGCACGGCATTCACCGACTTGTTCACCACGGGCGCGACCATCGTCACACCCGCGGGCAAGCTCTCCGCCTCGAAGCTCATGTCGCAGCCGATGTTCGCGCGCGCCACGTTCACCATCGCGGCGTAGCGATTGCCGCGCGGCACGGCGATCATCTTCCACTTCTGCGAGTTGTCCCGCTCCACCACCGGCAGGGAGGCGGAGATGGAGGGGTCGCGGCGATTGATCTCCACACGATAGGTGTAGTCCGGCCCGCCGCGCTTGAGCTGATCGCGGATCACCGCATGATACTCGCCGTCTTCCGGCGCGGTCCATTGCAGCGTGGAGTCCAGGCCGCGGGTGCCTTCGTCATCGTTATTGGCCAGGTTCTCGCCTTTGGCGTTCTTGATGGAGAGCACCGCATCCAGCGGCGAACGCAGATCGCGGGCAGTGACCTCGATCTTGAGGTTCTCGCCCTTCTTCGCCTTGAAGGCGAACCAATCGGAATCCTGGTCCTCGCTGATGATCCCATAGCCGACACAGGGAATCTCCGGCAGCGGCGTGGAAGTCTTCGCGTCATTGTTAGGCTCCGCCTCGATCGCCGAGGCCAGCGGCGAGACCATGATCCAATGCGGCGAAGGCGCCTGCACCCCATCGCGCGAGGGGAAGAGCGGGAAGCGCCCGCTGGCATCTACGGGGATGCTCATCTTCTCCGTGAAGTCGCCCGCGGGATCGCCGATGAACTTGAATTCCACCGTCTCGCCCGGCTTCGCGCCATTCGGGAAGACCGCCTTGGGCCGGGGGAAAGTGCCGATGTTCACGCGATACTCGCAGTTGTCGTTCCCTTCGTACGCCGCTTCTCGTACTAGCACGCGGTAGTCGCCATCCTCCGGGATGATGGTGGAGACAAAGGGGTCCGTGCGCAGTAATGCAGAATCATCGCAGGACGCGATCTCGAAGCCCTTGGGGTCCACGATCGCTACGTAGGCATCGAACATCGTGCGGCCCAGGCGCATGGCCTCCACCTCCGCGCTGAAGCGCTGGCCCTTCTTGAGACTACAGACATAGTAGTCCACGTCCTCCTGCTTGGAGATGCCCTGCACCGTGGTGTTCAGCTCCACCCGCTGGGCCTGCTCCGGCTTGTCGTTCGGGTCCACCTCATTCACCACCGGGAACTGGCCGACGAAGAAGGAGCGCAGGAAGCTCACGCCGCCGCTGGTCCTCACCCGCAAGCCATGCTCGCCCAGCGGCGCATCCGGCTTGATGAAGATCTTCACGCTGGCGTGCTTGTCATTCTCCACCGTGAAGCCGCGGAACTCGATCCCCGGCTCATAGGCCATGACCTCCTGGATGCCGTCCAGGCGCTCGCCGTAGAGCTGCATGTCCAGCTCCACCCCGCGCTGCCCGCCCCGGGGCTCGATCAGATTGAGCGTGGGCGTGAAGCCGGCGAAGGCGGGGACGGTGAGGAGGAGAAGGGTGGTGAGGGAGCGCGGCATGGGGTTGAATCAGGGAGCAGCTTATGGAGTGCGGTGGCACGACACCGCTTTGGCTGCGTTTATGTGCCGCTGCGGGAAGGGGGTGCGGATTGGCAGTGAGTCAGCTTTCCGGTGGGCGCATCGGTGATGCTGCGGTGGACGGACACGAGTAGGTGATCCAAGCGCCCCTGAAGCCAAAGCGGTGTCATGCCACCGCACTCCATAGGACGCCTTGTGAGGGGAAGGACGGTGGGTTCGGAGCATGCGGTGGGGTCGGTTTGGGTTCGCGCAGTGCCCGGGGGCACATGGTGCTGTCGGCCGCCAGAACTGCTTCGGCGGCTTGCAAAGCCGCGCTCCGGACGAACTTACGCCTTCTTCGCCAGCAGCACATCCAAGACATTCCCGCCGGCTACGATCTCGATCGGGCGACCGCCGGGGGCCATCAGCTCCTTGTCCGCGGTGATGCCGATCTGGTTGTAGATCGTCGCGGAGAGATCCTCCACGGTCACGCCATCGGTATCCACCCCGCCGCCGAGGGCATCGGAAGAACCATGGACGTAGCCCTGCTTGAAGCCGCCGCCGATCATCGCCACGGAGAAGACGCTCGGCCAGTGGTCGCGGCCACCGGTCGGATTGATCTTCGGCGTGCGGCCGAATTCGGAAGTCACCATCACCAGCGTGGACTCCAGCATCCCGCGGCGATCCAAGTCGCGGATCAGCGCGGCGATCGCCTTGTCCACCTTCGGCATATTGTTCTCGAACTGGCCCTTGATGTTGTCGTGGTGATCCCAGCCGCCGACCGTGAGTGAGACGAAGCGTGTGCCGGCCTCGATCAAGCGCCGCGCCAGCAGCATCCGCTGCCCGGCATCGTTCTGGCCGTATTCCTCCTTCAGCTTGTCGTCCTCCGCCTTCAGGTTGAAGGCCTCGCGCGCGGACTCGGAAGAGATCAGCTTGTAGGCATGCTGATAGAAGGCATCCATCGCATCGATCGCATCGCTCTTCTCCAGCGCGCGGAAGTGCGAGTCCACCGTCTCTAACAGAGAGCGCCGGCGCTCGAAGCGCGACTCGTCGCAGCCCTGCGGAAGGTTCAGGTCGCGGACCTGAAAGTTTTTGTTGGAAGGATCCGAGCCCAGCGCGAAGGGCCCGTAGGCGGAGGACAAGTAGCCCGAGTTCGCATACTCATTCGGCACGCTCGGAACGCAGACATAGGGCGGCAGATTGTTCTTCGAGCCCAGCTCGTGCGAGATCACCGAGCCGTAGGAGGGATACTCCAGCGCGGGGGAGGGGCGGTAGCCCGTGAACATGTTGTGCGTGCCGCGCTCGTGCGCCGCCTCGCCGTGCGACATCGAGCGGATGATCGTCATCTTGTCCGCCAGCTGCGCCAGCTCCGGCAGCTTCTCGCCGAATTGCACGCCGGGGATCTTGGTATTGATCGCGCCGAAGGGACCGCGGTATTCGGCGGGCGCATAGGGCTTGGGGTCGAAGGATTCCTGATGCGCCATGCCGCCGGGCAGGAAGATGTGGATGATCCCCTTCGCCACGCCGTCGCGGGTCTCGTAGAATTTCTGCTCGGCCCTGGCCTTCTGGGCGAGGAACTGCGGCAGGGTGAGCCCCAGCCCGCCGAGCAGGCCGACGTGGAGGAACTCGCGGCGGGAGGCGTAGCGGTGGAGCGGATTGCCCGGGCAGAATGGTTTCATGGCGGGAAAAGGAAACGGTTCTCAGCCCTCGTTTACGCCGGAACCCGTGAGGAATATTTCATCGCAGCGAAACGAATCGCGTCCAACTGTTGGGTTGGCTAGAGCGGCGGATTGTTGCATGGTCTTGCAATGCAGTCGCCCGAGGTCAACTCGCTGGAGGTGCTGGGTCCCATCGGGGCCGGTGCCTGCGGCCGGGTTTACCGTGCCCGCGATGCGGCGGGGGCCGTAGTTGCCGTGAAGGTCTTCGACCCCGCGGCGGTGAACCGCGCCCTGCTGGAGGAGATGTCCCTGCGCGCGGAGGAGCCCGCCTGGCCCGCCGGGGTGCTGCCGGAAATCTCCGCGGACTACCGCGGCAAGCAGCTCGTCCGGACTACGAAATTCCTTGGCGATGAGGTAGATGGGACTTGGGTGCCGCGCTCGCTCCAGCACCGCCTGGACCGCTTCCCGGGGGAAAAGTCCTGGCCGGTCGTGCTGGAGCTCCTGCGCGCCCTCTCCGCCCTGCACGAGCGCCAGGTGGCCCACGGCAATCTCAAGCCGGGCAATATCTTCTTCGACGAGGGCGATCAGTTGCTCCTGACCGACTGGGCGCTGGGCAATATGCCCGGGATCGAGGGCAGCCTCGATTTCACGGATGCGATTCTGTATCAGCCGCCGGAGCAGCTCCGCGGGCCGCAGGGCTTCCTGCGGGAGAAGGGCTACCGCTGGGATGTCTTCGCTTTCGCGGTCATCGCCTTCCGCCTGCTGACCGGGGCCTTTCCGCGCTGCACCAAGACCTTCGACTCCGTGGCCCCGGAGCCGGGCAAGGCGCGCCGCGAGGGGATCGCCGCGAATTTCAAGAGCATCGCGAAGATGCTGGAGGCCGAGCCGGAGGTGAAGTGGCCGGATACTCCTGCGAATCCTCTGGAAGAATCCTACCGCGGGATCCTCGACCGCTGCCTTTCGCTCGATCCCGATGCGCGCCCGGCCAATGCCAGTACCGTGCTCGCGCTCTTCCACGAGGCGGACAAGGAATTCGCGGCGGTGCGCCAGCGGGATGCGCTGCTGGACCAGCAGCGCCGCGCCCGGCGCGGCACCAACCGTGCGAATATTGCCGCGGGCATCATGGCCGGCGTGGCCGTGGTGCTGTCCATGATGTATCACATGAAACGCTCGGAGATCTCCGCGGAGGAAAGCGGGCGCCAAGGGGATGTGAGCGGCTACCAAGCGATGGTGGCGGAGGCCAACCGTTCCCGCGATGCCGTGGCCGCGGAGCTGGCCACAACCAAGCAGACCTACGAGGCTGAGCGCCGCGACCTGCAGTATGAGAAGGACCGCTGGCTCGCCCGCCTGCAGAAGTCCCGCGAGATCGGCGACCACCTCTTCGACTGGGCCTTGGAGAAGGGGCACCGCCGCCTGCCACCGCTCGATGGCCGGGAGCTGCGACTCAAGCGGCTGGAAGACTACTATCAGGACTTCGTCATCAAGACCGCGGACATCTCCGAGCTGAAGGAGGAGCGTGCCCGCGCCCGGCTCCAACTCGCGGAAGTCTCGCTGGCGAAGGGCGATCCGAAAGAAGCGGCCAAGCGGCTGGAGGAAGCCTTCAAGGCCAGCGGGGATCTGGAGGCCAGCCCGCGGCTCGACCTGCGGCGCGCAACGGACCGCCTCTTGCTTGCCCTGCTGCTCCAGGAGCGGAACGATGCGGATGCCAGCGTGGCCTTCCAAGTGGCGCGCAAGGCCTTGATGGCGATCCCGCAGGCGGAGGTGGATGCCGACCGCGTGCAGGAGTTGATCGCGATCCTCGACTTCCATGAGTCGCGCCTGCTCGCTGCGGCAGGGAAGGATGATGCCGCCGCGGAGGGACTGATCCGCGCGACCGAGGTGCTCAAGCGGCTCTCCGTCCAGCGCCCAGATGCCACGGTCCTCCAGTCCGAACTCGCGTCCTGCTTCCTGTCCTCCGCCACCATCCTGGATGGCATGGGCCTGATGGGCGATGCGCGGGATACCCGCGCCAAGGCAGCCGAGATCCTTCTGTCGATGCTGGAGAAGAATCCGGCGGACTATGACATCCGCTTGAACCTGGCCGATTGCTACGGGGCCATCGCGGAAGCAAACATGCTGGCCGGGGATATCGCGGGCACGGAGGCGATGTCCAAGAATGCGGTGAAGCTGTTAGAGGAAGTGAAGAGCCGGCGCCCGGAAGATCCGGACGTGCGCGCCCTGCTCGCCGCCCAGCGCTGGCTCATGGCGCGTATCCTCCGCGACCGCGGCAATGCCGCCGAGGCGCTGCGTTTGACCGAGGATGGGATTCTTTTGATCGAAGGCATCGCGGTGAACGAGAGCGCCGATCCGGTGGCGAAGTACCGGCTGGCGCTGCTCTTCTGGCAGAAGGGATTGCTGCTGACCTCCGCGGACAAGCAGGGCCAGGCGATCGACTACCAGGAACGCTCCGCCGCGATCCTGCGCAAGCTGGTGGGCTCCGACTACGGCCTCGTGCGCAGCGAGCAGATAAGGCGTTCCTTGGGCTATGTCCTCGCGGATCTCGGCCACACCGCGCGGCTGGCGAAGAATCCGGAACTGGCGCAAGCGGCCTTTGGGGAAGCGGTGGCGGTGTGGACCATTCTCAATCGGGAACGGCCGCAGAATGAGGAGTATGAGGAGTGCTTGGCGAGGGTGCAGGAGAGGTTGAATGGGCCGTGAGGGGAACTCAACCCGACATCTAACACGTGTCCGAATCACGAGCGGCCCACCCGGGAGCGCGGGGCACCGCCCGGCTTGGACGGTTGGCGAGCAGGCCTGTGGTCGGTTGAATCGGAGCGGCGCCATCGGAGCCAAGCGTGAGGTATTCTTTTTACCGCCCGGGACCACTCTGCCGGGCGGTGCCCCGCGGTCCCAGGTGGGCCGTCCGTTCTTCAGCATCCTATCAGATCAAACTCGACGAACCCCGCACTTCAATCTCACCTATCAGCAATGGAAGCCCCTCTGCCGCTATATTGGCATTCGCGCGGTTACCTTCCCCACTTCGACTCCCCCGACCAGATCCAAGCTCTTACTTTTCGTCTCGGAGACAGCGTGCCGACGACTGTCGTCGCGCGCTGGAGATTGGAGCTTGCCCAAGCCCGAGACGACGTCGAACTCCGCAAACGTATTTCACTCTACGAAGATGCCGGCCACGGCAGCTGCCTCCTCCGCCATGTCGCGAATGCCGCGATTGTCGAATCTTGTCTCTTCCATGCGGATGGCCAGCGCTACCGATTGCTTGAATGGTGCATCATGCCCAATCACGTCCATGCCTTGATCGCGCCTTTGGACGGCTGTCCCTTGGGTGAGATCATCCGGACCTGGAAGACCTTCAGTGCCCGGGAAATCAACAAGCGCGAAGAACGAAGCGGAGCATTGTGGGCACCTGAGTACCACGACCGCTACATCCGCGATCAAGATCATTACGACTCGGCGCGGGCGTACATCCGGAGGAACCCGGTGAAAGCGGGCCTCTGCCGCGCAGCGGAAGACTGGCGATGGGGCAGCGCCTATTACGGAAACCTTCGTCCCTAGCGTGTCAAAATAACGGAAGGCCCACCCGGGACCGCAGGGCACCGCCCGGCAGAATGGTCCCCGAGCTTAGAGGAACACCGCACGGCAGGGACCGATGTGAACGTTCCGATTCAACCGATCACAGGCCCGCTCGCCAACCATCCAAGCCGGGCGGTGCCCCGCGCTCCCGGGTGGGTCGCTCGTCGTTGGACGCGTCCAGGTTACCCACCACCACTACCCCCTACGTATCCCCCGCAAGATTAAGCCTTGCCCCCACGCCCTTGCTCATTCTCCCTCACCCGCGGTGGACCGCATCGACCGGCAAGTGCTCAAAAACGTCTCGCGCTCGTTCTACTTGAGCTTGCGCGCGCTGCCGCAGCCGATGCGCCCGGCCACCAGCACGGGCTACCTCTTGGCGCGCGCCAGCGATACCCTCGCTGACACCGTCGCCATCCCCGTCGATGACCGGCTTGAGCTGCTCGATGGCTTCGCTGCGAAGCTGGTGGGCAAGGATTCGATGTGGCGGCGCGACAAGCTGAAGAGCTTCATCTCACGCCAGGAGAATGAGTCCGAGCGCATCCTGCTCGAACGCCTCGACGAATGCTTCGAGTCCCTCGCAGTGCTGGATGAACTCCAGGCCGATGCCGTGCGTGATGTGATCGCCACCATCATCAGCGGCCAGCGTCTCGATCTCGTCCGCTTCGATGATGCCACGCGGCTCTTGCCCAAGGCCCTGCGCACGGAAGAGGAACTGGAGGACTACTGCTATCGCGTGGCTGGCTGCGTCGGCGGTTTCTGGACCCGCATCGGCTTCCTGACCATGGGCGAGAAGTTCTCGGATTCGAAGCCGGAGGACCTTGATGCCCTGGGCGTGCGCTATGGCATGGGCCTGCAGCTTGTGAACATCCTGCGCGATCTGCCGGAGGATCTCGCGATGGGCCGCTGCTACCTACCGGTGGCCAGTGTCTCCGACCACCACGCCATCGTGGAAGCCCGCCGCACCTGGCTCACGCATGCCTCCGTCTGGCTCGAATCCGGCCGGCGCTATTCCTCGCGCCTCAAGCTCCGCCGCCTGCGCGCGGCTTCCGTGCTGCCAGCGCTCATCGGTGAAGACACCATCGCGATGATGGCCCAGAGCGATGGCATCCCGGCGCAGAAGCTCAAGGTCACCCGCAGCGCCGTGAAGCGCTCGATCTGGAAGGCCATCCTGTGGCCGCGGAAATAAGTACCAAGGGGGAGAAGTTCCAAATTCTAAGTTCCAAGGAACAGCCTCTAACAGTCGTGCTGCCTTTCCTTGGTGCTTTCAATCGGCCCCTCGATTCTCGCGAGCTTTTCGACCCTGCGCCGCCGCCACGTGAGAACAATACCCCAGATCAGCACATAGCCCGCCAAGAGGGGCCAGGTCGGCATGCTCACCTGATGCTGTCGCACTTTCACCCGATAGATCGCTTCGACGCTTTCCCATTCCCAGCTTCCCACCTGCCATGCGAGGAGAGGGGCACCATCGTAGCCGCTGGGCCATCCCTTTCCGAACGACGGCGCGCTGGTATCGAAGTTGATGCCCGGCGTCGCCGCCTTTACTTCACCCCAAGAGATCTGCAGTCGGCCGACAACCAGTTCGATTTGCAGCCGCCGGAACGAGTCCACATACCCGCCCGGCGCGGTGACCGTGCACCAAGACTCGAGTAGATAGCCGCCAGTCACCGAACTCGCAAATAGCCAGAGCAGGAAGAGGTATCCTGGCCATCCCAGCCAGAACAGCAGTGATCTCCTCAGATGGAATGCTCCGATCACAAGCTACAGCTTGACCGGATACTGCGGATACCGTCAAGCAAACGGCCCGTTCTAGCAGCCAGGCGGCTGTTCCTTGGCACTTGGCACTTTTTCTATACTTGGAACTTCGACCGCTACCACCTCCCGACCACCGCCTCCGGCACCACCGCGGTGGCTTCGCCGTTCTTCACTTCCTTCTTCCCGATATTCGCGGTGGGGAACTCCGCGACGAGGCAGGGTGGGGGACTGCCTGGCTCTGTTAGAACGGGCTGAGTGGGGATCTTGATCCAGCCTTCAGCCTTCTTGCCGCCCCAAGGATCAAGGTAGCTCACGGGGAAGCCGCTTGCACCTTTTTCCAGTTTGGCAGGTATCGCGATGACCGTAACGAAGTGCCCCTGCACCGGTTGCCACGAGCCCTTGCGTTGCACCTGACGGCGTAGGCTGAGCAGCGGCGGGACGCCTTTCTCCAGCGAGGTGTCCAGCCGCTTCCAGGTCCGTTGCAGGAGCTTCTGCGCGTCTTCCCCGCGCTGCACATAGAGGCCATCGTGGGTAAGCACCGGGAGATAGAGCGGCCGGCCCATCTCATTCGCGGCGGTGATCAGGTCCTCCACATTGATGCCCGCGGAGGTCCAGCGCTTGCGCCCGCGCAAGGTCTCGGAGGGCTTCAGGCCATGGGTGCGGATCCAGAAGCCGATCTGCTCGCGGTCGCTGCTTCCCGTGAGTGAGGCCGCGGCCTTCTGCCAGGATTCATTCCCGCAGCGGTAGGAGGACAGCAATGCCGCGGGGCCGCAGGCATTTCCGGAGATGCTCAGTTGGTTCGCGGCCTGCCCGCCGGGATTCGGCGCCTGCCGCATCGCCTGCTGAGCGCTCGCACCCCAAGGGGCGAGGATCAGGACTGCCGCGATGAACCGGGTGATGAGCTTAGTTCGACGAGGTGGGCGCGGCATAGACATCGGTTCGCCGGTTGTTAGACGGTTTGATGTCGTTGCCACCATTCGTCACCTGCACTTGGGACTGCACCTTCGCGCCATCCTCCGTCATCTGCAGGGGCAGCGTGAAGGTGGTGATGTGGCCGGGCAGAAGGTTGGTGATGTTCATCGTGCTGGTGCCACCGGGTGTGGTCACCTGCACCGGGGAATTGATCATGGTGGCGGTGCCGCGGTTCTCCACCACCACCTGCAGTTGCAGTTGGCCATTGGCCGTGGTGGTCACGTAGTTGGCAGCGATCGCCGCATCCGCGATTCCCGGCGTGCCGGAGCGGAAGATCCGGCCGAGGTCGACATTGCCACCGCCATAGTAGCTGTCGTTCCCCGGTGCGCCTGCCTCGTCGAGGTTCTCGACCATCAGGCTATAGGCCTTGTTGGCGCTGATCCGGTTGCCGCCCTGCGACATGGTGGCCGCCAGCACGCCCGCGCCGATCGGCGAACTCGCGGAAGTGCCGGTGAAATACACCGTCTGCCCGCCGCTCCACGCCGTCAGCAAGTCCAGGCCGGGAGCGGCCATGGCCAGGTTATCGCCGCGATTGGAGAAGTTCAGATAGGTCCCGTTCGCATCCACCGCACCCACGCCCACCACCCCGGCATAGCCGGCCGGGTAGGAGATCTGGTCGTAGCCCTCGTTGCCGCTGGAGGCGAAGATCTTGATGCCCTTGTTCGTCGCCACGTCCACCGCGTCCTTGAGGATGGCGGAGTTTCCGTAGGAGCCCATCGATATGTTGATGATGTCCACGCCCGCGTCCGCCGCGGCGAGGATGCCCTGGGCCAGCATGAAGCTGTTAGACTGGCCGTTGTCATCCGCCACGCGCCACGACAGCAATTTCGCGGACGGTGCGATCTGGTTGATCAGGTCCGCCACCGCGGTGCCGTGGCCATTCTGCTGCGTGCCATCTGCCGGCGGGGCCACCAGGTTGGTGTTCACCGCATTCGGCAGGGTCGAGCCGGTGTCGAGGATGCCCACCTTCACGCCGGTGCCGTAGGCGGAGTTGTCGCCCGTCACGCCGAGCCAGGTGAGCAGCTTGTCGCCCATGCCCACCGCACCCTGCTGGGCTTGCTCGGTCTGCGGCGTGGGCAGATAGACCGGATAGATGTAGCCCGGCTGCTCGCTGCCATCGAGCAGCGCATTCAGGTCATCCACGGAAAGGAAACCCACGTGCAGGGCATTGAGCTGGTCGATCGCGCCGAGGATCGCGATCCCCTTGTCCTTCGCCGCGGCCAGGAAGCGCTCCATTGCCGCGCGGTCCGCGAAGCGCAGGGAACGCTGGTTCTGCAAGGCACCGGCCGCTTCGGCAGCGTCGTCATGCTTGAGCCGCGGCTCCGGGCGCTTGGCCACCGTCTTGCTCTCCTGCGGCGGCGGATCGAAGATCGGTGCGGCGGGCGGTGGCGGGGCCACGGCGACCGGTTTGGGCTCGGGCAAGCTGACCGAGCGGGTAACCCACCAGGCCCCCAAGCCTGCACCGAGCACCGCGATCACAACTACGAGCCCTTGGTTGCCGCGCTTCATACCCTTTCATAAACCCGCCCAAGGGCTGGCGGTAGCGGAAAATGCGGGGATACCGCTGCCCGACGCCCTTTCAGCGCTGCTTCTTCCCGTCCAGCAGCACGACCTGCTTGGAATCCCCGCTGCCTACCAGCACAACCGGGCGGCCGCCGAATGCCGCGAGCAGTTCCTCATCGCTCAGGGTTTGGACCGCCGGGGCCTTCGGCACGGCGGCAGGCACTGCGGCCGGTGGCGGCGTGACAGGCGGGGCCTCCACCACTTGGATTTCCGGCAGCGGGGACGGGGAGCGGTGAAGCAGCAGGGCCAGCAGTGCGAGCACCAGCGCGCTGCCGAGCCCGGCCCTAACGGCCACCCGGCGCTGCTTGCGGCGGCGCGCGCTGTCCAGCATCCGCTCGAGCGACCGGCCGGCGAAATCGCGTGGCAGGCCCTCGTCGAGCGTGTCCTGCCATAGGTCCTGTTGGGATTTGTCGCTGCGTTTCATGGGGCGTGGTCGGTGAGTCGGAAGATGATGGCCCGCAGTTCCCGCCGGGCCCGGGCGAGCCGCGATTCGATGGCGGATTCGCTAATCCCGGCGCGCTCCGCCATCTCGCGGACGCTGGCGCCATCGGTATATTTCTGTTGGAGCAGGGCGCGGTCCTCTGCGGGGAGCTGGCCGAGCCCGCGCTGCAGGATTTCCTCGAGATCGAGCGCGGGCTCCGGGACCGGCGGTGGCGCTTGGCCGGAGAACTTTTCGAGCAGGCGGCGGTAGCGGGAGACCTTCCGTCCGTGATCGGCGGCGGCGCTGCGGGCCAAGCAGGTAAGCCAGCCCCAGAATTCCTCCTCGCCCCCGAAGCCGCGGATGTGCCGCACCACCCGCAGCAGGGTCTCCTGGGTCACATCGCAGGCGGCAGCTTCATCACCCCGCATCAGCACGAAGGCATAGCGGAAGAGGCGCTGGAACCACGCGGCATGGAACTCGCGGAAGGCATCCTCCGCGCCCGCCGCCATGCGCCGCGTGAGCGCCGGCAGGGAGGACTCCGCAGCAGCTTCGCTGATGGAGACGGCCAAGGGAGGAAGGGGAGTGATCCCTTCCTCCGGCGCGCTGCTGGGGGCGGCGTCCATGATCAATGTCAGCGCGGGGGCGGGGGCCACGGGGCTCAGTTTACCGGCTGGCCGCCGAGCGCGCAAATCACCTGCTGGGCAATGTCGACCTCTTGCGGGTTCCCGGAGATGATCATCAGGCGTGTGCCTTCGTGGACCTTGATCACCGGGTAGCTGACCTTGCCGCGGGTCGCTTCCTCGCGAGCTTGCAGGGCAATGTTGATGGCGGACGAGATGTCCAACACCACCTTCTTGAACATCTCCGGCGTCAGCTCGACCGCCACGTCCGCGGGCGGGATTTGGACCCCGCGCAGGTTGAAGATGCGGGTCACGTTGGTCTGCGGCTCCTGCACGATCATGGTGGGCACGACGACCCAGAGCGGGAGCTCGCCCACGGTTTGCGGCGGGGTTTCGTTGATCTGGAAGGGTACCCCCATTTCTTGGATCGCACGCAGCACGCCAATGCCCGTGACGTGGCGCAGGTTCATTTCCGGGACCGCCAGCGTCCTGGCTTCGCTCGCCATCACCAGGTTCGCTCCGGACCGTTGCGCGAGGTAGTCGACGACCTCCCCGAGGTTGGCATCTGCGAACTTGGCTTGCTCAATGATGACCGGGCCACCTTGCTGGATGGTGATGACCTCTTCCCCCGTTGTCTGGTGCTCCACAGGCTGCTGGGCGTGGAGAGGCAGGCTGGCGAGCACGAGGGCGAGTCCGGCGAAGAGCGGGCTGAGGCGGAGTTGTGGTTTCATCTCGCAAGGATCACGCCGCCCGCGGCCGGATCCGTCGCGGAAAGGAAAGAAATCGCGGATCGTGAGCTGTCTTGGCGAGAATCCGCATTTTCGGCGGCGCTTTCGCGGAGGAAAATGCGGGATGGTGAAAACGAGGGCTTAATGATCGCTCCGCGGCGGAAATTCCGGAGATTCTTTCGGGTGGGCAAGAGGCCAGTCAGGGGAGCGGAGGTACGAAGGTAGGGCATTTTCCCCCGCAATCCGGCTTGCCCAAGCCGCGCCCCACCTCCAAGCAAAGGGGGCGCATGCGTGACATGAGGTTATATCCTGCCTGGCAGGAGGAGGACTTGGGGATCCCGATTCCCGATTCGCCACACGCGTGCTCGGTCTGCCTCCCGACTTGGAAGGCGGTGCTGGGCTACGAGGAGGCGCGCGACAAGGTGGTGCGGCGCATGCGCCTGGGCTACCCGCGCTTCTTCCGCCACCCGCTGGTGGAGCGCCTCACCGTGATGGCCTCTGCGGAGGTGGGCGGGGAAGGGGAGGAGATCTTCCTGTTTCCCACGCGCCTGGCCGCGCAGCGCGCGCAGCGCTGGATCGAGCCGCGCGGGGAAGTGGCCGTGCGTCATGCCGGCTTCCAAGGCCTGCAGGCTCTGGCCGTGCCGGTGAAGTCCCGCCAGGTGGCGGTGGACTATCAGCGCTTCACGGGCGAGCTGGTGAGCAGCCGCCAGGCGGAAGACATCATCAACGACGGCAAGTCCCGCAGCGGGAACAAGACCCATCTTCTGCAGCGCCGGCTCGGCAAGATCGTCGGCACGGAGCCGGGACAGGTGCACATTTTCAACAGCGGCATGGCCTCGGTGGTGGCCGTGCTGCGCTCGTTGCCCGGCGTGAAGGAGGGCCGCAAGACGCTGCAGATCGAGTTTCCCTACGTGGATGCGCTGAAGGTGCAGGAGCTCTTCGGCAACGGCGTGGTCTTCCTCAATCAGGCGGAGGGAGAGTCCTTCGATGAGGCGCTGCGGCGCATCCGTCAGGGTGAGTTCGCCGGTGTCTTCACGGAGGTGCCGAGCAATCCTCTGCTGCGCACTGCGGATATCCCGCGCCTGGCTGCGGCCTGTGCGGAGGGCGGCACGCCGCTGATGATCGATGATTCCTCCGCGGGTCCTTCGAATGTCTCAGTGCTGCGCTATGCAGACGTGACGACGACCAGCCTGACCAAGTGGCTGTCCGGCACGGGTGACGTGATGGCGGGCATGGCGGTGGTCCGGCCGGACTCGCCCTTCGCGGGCGAACTGCAGGCGGCACTCGCGGAAGAAAGCGCGGCCGCCTCGCCACTCTACGTGGGGGATGCGGAGGTGCTGCTCTCGAACCTGAAGGGCTTCCCGACCCGCATGGCCCAGCACAACGCCAATGGCGAAGCGCTGGCGAAGCTGCTTTCCGGGCATCCGGCGGTGGCGGAGGTCTATCACCCCAGCCTGGTGACCCGGGAGAATTACGATCGGATCAAGGCCCCGCGCGGCGGCTACGGCCCCCTGCTTTCCTTCGTGCTGAAGAATCCGAAGAAAGCCGCTAAGGTTTTCGACGCCCTGAAAGTGTCAAAGGGCCCGAGTTTCGGCACGCCCTTCACGCTGGCCTGCCCGTACACCCTGCTGGCGCATTACCGCGAGCTGGAATGGGCGGAAAACTGCGGAGTGGCACCGGAACTCATCCGCGTGTCCTGCGGAACGGAGGAAACTGCGACCCTCTTGGCGCACTTTGCTACGGCCTTGGATCAGGCCTAGAGCCGAATGTACGGAAATATATAGGATTTCCGCTCACTTGGTCGGGCATAAAGTGACTAATGGTGTAACATTAGCAAATTCCCTTGCATGCGCTGGATAAACCGCTGGAATCCGGCACACCCGCGTCCCAAAAAGCGACTTTCTTCATCCGTCGGTCGCATGTTCAACCCGATCCCAAGGCATAAGAACGCATGAAACGCAAACCCAAGCTCGCGCTTCGAGTTAACCAGGAAAACCCGAATCACCACCTTTGGAACAATCGCGGCGTGTGGTGGTGCCACCTCACCGTTCACAAGCCGGATGCCACTGCCGAGCGTCTCCGTTTCTCGCTGAAGACCCGCGACGTCGACCAGGCCCGCGAGCGCCGCGACCGGATCTTCCGGCAAATTGCGGAGCACTACGAGATCGCCGCCTGATCGGGGCCGGTCTTGCAAGCGCCGGAAAGGATCGCTCCGCGGAGGGCGATCCTTGGGGGCGGTTTTTTGTGAACGTTCGGATCAAGGGGGAGCTTCAAGGAGCTGCTGGGGAAGCAGACAGCTTCCGGTTCACGGCGCGGAGACCGGCGAGTGCCTTTTCGGCGGCTTCGCGGTCGGCGGGGGTGAGGGAAGCATCGAGCCCCGCGGCGAGGGCCTTTGCGTTCTCGTCGCCGAGTTCGACGGCCAAGGTGGCATAGGCCCATGCCTGGATGGCGCTTTTCGTGGTACCCAGTCCCTCCGCGGCCATGCGGGCGATCCGGGTAGCGGATGGCGCGTGGCCCTTGTTGCAAGCCAGGGTGTAGAGGACTCCGGCATTGGCGTAGTTCAGGGGCGTGCCGCTGCCTTCTTCGTGGAGGGTTGCCAGCTTGTATTGGACGGCGGGGTCGCCGGACTTCATCGCTTCTGTTAGCCAGGCGACGGCAGCCACGGGGTCGGGCGGGCAGTCCTTGCCATCGAGGTCGAGCAGCGCGAGTTCGTACTGGGCCGCTGTGTGCTTCTCCATGGCTGCGGCGGTGAGGTAGCGGCGTGCCCGGGCGAAGTCCGGGGACTCGTCTTGGAGGAGGCGGTGGCCGAGGTCCGCGGCGGCGGCGGGATTGCCGGCATCGGCCGCCTTCTGCAACCACTCGCGGGCTTCCGGGTTCTGACCATCCCCCGCGAGCAAGGTGGCGAGGCGGTGCATGCAGGTGCTTTGCCCGGCCTCTGCACCTGTTAGAAAATGCTGGAGGGCTGCCGCGCGGTTGCCAGCCTGTGCTTCCCAATCACCCAGGGCGAGCCGGGCATGCGGATCCCCGGCGGCGAGCGCCTTCTCCAGCCATTCGCGTCCTTCGCCGCTGGGCGCGAGCAGGGAGCCGAGCGGGATGAAGGTCTCGCTCTCTCCCAGTTCCGCCGCTTGGCGGTAGGCGGCGATGGCTGCGGCGGGATCCTTCAGCTCCGGGAAGCCGAAGTCACCGGCACGGAGCCTGGCTGTTAGAACGAGAGCATAACGGTCACCCGCGGTGGCGGCTTGGGTCCAATATTGCAGCGCCTTGCCGGCATCCGGCTTGGCATCGGCGAGGCCGCGGAGCCAGGCTTCGCCCAAGATACGGCAGGCGAGGGGCGCTTTCGCATCCGCTTCGGCTTCGAGCGCGCGCCGCGCTTCCTCGCGCTCCTGCTTGCCGCTCATCGCGAGGCGGATCAGCCGGCACCTCATCTCCGCATCGGGGTGACCTGCGGCGGCGGCCTTCCGGTAGTAGTATTCCATGGCTTGGCCGCGCGATTGCCGCGGGGCATCGAGCATGGACTCCAGGGCGAAGCCGAGGAGAAAGAGCGCATCGCGGTCACCCTTCTCGGCCAGCGGCTTTGCCATGGCCACGGCGGCGGTGGGACGGCCTTCGCGCAACGTTTCGATCGCTTTGTAGGCGGGGCTATCGGCAGCGACGGCGGGTGCTGCGACCGGCACTCCAGGCATGGCCAGCAAGCCGGCGGGCAGGAGGAAAACTAACAGAAGGGCTAGGAAGGGATTCGGTGTCATGATCAATAGAGATGATGAAATGCATATCTTGTGAGTGACGGGATCGGATGGCTCTCAATCGTCGCGATCGTAGCCGCCATCGTCACTGCCCTGATCTTCCAGGACATTCCTTCTTCTCCCGAGTTCCGCGGTGATGCGGTCCACGCCCGGCATGCCTGCATGAGCGGCGCTCCATTCTTCCGCCGCGGCGAGGTGATCGAGATCCATTCCGCGGATGGCAGCTGCGGCCACTCCGCTGCCCGCGGACTCGCCCTTCATGCCTTCGATCTTCAGAGACCATTGCAAGGCCGCTGCGGGATCGCTGCCCGCCATCTTCGCGGACACCTTGGCGAGAGAGGCGCTATCGGCGTAGGCCTCATGGACATGCCCCTCCGCCAGGGCGGCGGCCATTGCCGGGTCCTGCTCCGAGGCACCGGCCAGCAGCGTGCCGAAAACACCGGCGAGATAGGCGGAGTCCGCTTGGCCCGCCGCGGACTTCATCGTCTCGAAGCTGGCGGCCGCATTCTCGAGTGGTCCGCTTTCCAAAAGACGGTCTGCTACATTTTGTCCGGCGGCCTTCTGCTGGCTGGGGTGGAGGCTCGCGGCTTGGAGTAGGGAAGCGGCGGGATCGGTGCTGGCGCTCGCGCCGATTGCGGTGATGGCGAGTTGATCGTGAAAGCGGCCTGGAGGAAGGGTTGCGAGCCAGCTTTGTGCCGCGCTGGCATCGGACTGCAGCCATCCTTCATACTGCGCCTTGATGGTTTCGAGTTCCTCTCGGTCGCGGGCAGAGCCGCTGCGTTGCGACAGCAACTCGCTGCCCTTGAGTTGGCCGGCGCGGATGTCGAGGAGCCTTTCCTCCAGCGGGAGATGCATGCCCTTGCCGCGCATGGTTTCCATTTCCGCCATGATCCCAGCGAGCCCGTCCGCATCGCAATTGGCCAGGAGATCGAGGAACTTAGAGAGGCGTTGGAGAGGATCTTCCTGCGCGATGGCGGCTCTCACTTGGCTGGCAGTGCGCGTGTGCCCGCGCTGACCCGTGCCGCCCTGGGGCGCGCGATCTCCGGCCGTGACAGGTCGCCCGGAACTCTTGGCTGGGAGCGGGTTGGAGCTGTTGCCGGTATCGCTCCGCGGCGGAGTCCGCTTCCAGTTACCCCATGCGGCGAGCGCTGCCACTACCAGTATCCAGATCGTCCTCTCGAACTTTCTCATGCGATCACGAATCACGCGAGAAGGTGGAATCGTCCAATCGCTTGATGTGTCGAAAACGTGCGGCGGGCAATATGCACTTGTGACGGGGATGACATGCAGTGGCGGTCCTGTAACCATGCCCATGATATGCCGGTGACAAAAGCTTTGCCCTTATTGGGTCGCCGTTGGTGCGTGCTCCCATGGCATTCTCCGCGGCCACTCGGGAAGTGCCCCGCGCGTTTCCCGCCAGACCTGCGCCTAACAGATTGTGCATGTCATTGATACCCCTGAACATGAAAACACGAAGCAAGTTGACCGCCCTGCTCCTGCTCCCGGGATGCCTGGCCCCCCTGTCCGCCGCCACGATTTCGATCGCGGCCGGCACCTATACCGAGAACTTCGATGCGATGGCGGCCAGCGGCTCGGCGCCGGCGCCGGGCTGGGCCATGAGGCTCGGTGCCACTGCGTCCACCATGGGCAACGCGACCACGCTGGCCATCAATGCGCCCAACTGGTCCGATACCGGTGGGGCCTTCCGGAACATTTCCTCGTCCAACATTGACCCGGCCAGTGACCCGGCCGCGCAGGCGGCGAATGGCAACCGCGCCGTCGGTTTCCGCCAGGTGGGCTTCGGCGGCTACAGCCCGGGCATGTCGCTCTGCTTCAACTTCGCCACGGATGGCGTGCAGATCGATGGCTTCTCGCTGGACATGCTGCAGCTCAACGATGCGGCCACGCGCGTGTCCACCTACACGATCCAGTACGGTTTCGGCACCGCCCCGACTTCCTTCACCACGCTCGGCACATGGACCACGGACGGGACCTTCGGTGCCACGAGCCTGAGCTTTGACCGCGATGACTTCGGCACGAACCTGGACGGAAAGTCCCAAGTGTGGCTGCGGGTTGTCGCTCTAACAGCCGCGACGGGTTCCGGCAGCGTCTATGACCTGGTGGGGCTCGACAACTTCTCGATCAGCGCCAGCGCAGTGCCGGAGCCTTCGGCCGCGCTTCTCGGAGCGCTGGGTGTGTTTGCCTTCTTCCAACGCCGCCGCCGCTGAACCTGCTTACCATCATGACCCGAAATTCGCGCCGCGCCGCACTCGCCTTGCTCGCCATGATGACCCCGCTCGCCCGTGGCGAGCTGGTGGTCTCCTATCAATCGGACGATGAGGATCTCGCCATGCGGCTTGAAGCCGGCGATTGGTCCGATGCTGCCGAGACGCCCTCCATCATCACTGTGTCCGGCGGGCTGACCCGCGAGGGCGGATCGGACACGCTGCTCTACAGCGGCTGGGGCACAAGCATCGACGTGAACAAGCGCGTCGGCTTCCAGATCACGGCCAAGCCGGGATACCGCTTGTATTTCTCCGAGCTCGCGAACTTCAACAGCGGTGGTGGCCGGCAGGCGGTGATTGGCTTGTCCTCCTGGTGCTGGGGCTACCGCGTCGACAACAACAAGGACGGCGTGTTCGAGCAGGGCTGGACCTTCGGCAAGACCTACACGCCGGCGGCGGATGGCGATAACTTCAAGGAGTCCGAGAGTTTCAAGACTTGGGACTTCCCCGACTTCTCGACCAAGGGGACGGTGGAGTTCGCGATCTTCGCTTCCGCTCCCACGCCCATCGGGCAGTTGCTGGCCTTCGGTGGCAAGATCTCCGTGAACGGTGTCCGCGCCACGCCTGCGGGGTATCTGGGAGCCTATACGCATGCGGGCAGCTATAACATTCCCGTCTCGGAGGCTTCCGGCGTGGCCTACAATCCCGATACCGACACGTTGTTCGCGATCGGTGACGAGGGCTACGAGCTGGTGGAGCTGAGCAAGACCGGGGTGAAGCTAAGCTCGATGCCCTTTGACCAAAACGGTGTGCGGGATGTCCGCGCCTTCGACGATCCGGAAAGCGTGACCTGGCTGGGTGGCGGCAAGTTCGCGATCAGCGACGAACGCCGGAACATGGCCGTGGTGACGACCTACAATCCGGCAACGACGCCAAACCATGCACAGCTCTCTGCCACGTCCTATGCCTTCGGCGCGTACGACAGCAACACAGGCCTGGAGGGAATCTCGTATGATCCCGTCAATCAATCGATGTGGGGCATCCGCGAACTGGGACCGGTGAAGATCTACGAGATGCGCGATTTTCCCGGTGTGCAGGCAGGTGCCCAGCCCCAGGTGCAGGAGCCGATCGCGAGGAAGCGCATCACGCGCATGGATAGCACGCAGTTCTCCGACATCTACGTGATGGCGAAGAGCTCTTACTTCGCGGCCACGGATCCGCGCCGCTTGAACATCCTGCTGCTGGCACGCGATGCGAGGAAGATCATCGAGATCACCCGCGATGGCCTGGTGGTGGATACCCTCGATCTGAACTTCCTGGGCCGCAGCACCATCGAAGGCATCACGATGGACAACCAGGGGAAGATCTATCTGGTGTCCGAGCAGGTGAACGGCTTGTTCCAGCCGCAGCTGCATGTCTTCAATCCGGGGCCGGCGGCAGTGCCGCAGACACCGGAGCAGGCCTTCGCCTTCCAGCAGTATGCAGGGGCCTTGCGCGGCTTCGGCCTAGTGCCCGGTCTCGCGCTGCAATCGCCGGAGCTTGCCGCGGCGATCACGGCGACCCGTGGGCAGGGGCGTGCGGACGTGCTCGCCAGCCCGGCGGACTTCAGCCTCTTCACCGCGGATAGCATTCAGGATCTGCGGGGTAGTGGCGTGCTGATCCGTGCGCAGGATAACCAGGTGCATCTCGCGCTGCCTCTCAAGAAATCCGGCGCGCCCGGTGGCGATCAATGGATCGATGCGGGGGAGTTGCAAGCGACCTTCCCGAAGACTGCGGACAAGGAGTTCTACCGGATTGAACTTCCTGAATGATCTGATCAAAAGAGGCCGCCGCTCCGGGGACTCCGGAGCGGCGGCTTGTTAGCCGGTCATGAGTTAGTTGTCAGCTTGAAGCTGGCTCAACTCAGTTCGGGTACTGGCCGGGGCTGCCGACCGGGCCGGGAACCGGAGCGGGGGCGCCAGCCTTCCAGGCATTGCCGGTGCCCACGGCGGAGAGCACCCAGTTCTTGAACTTGTTGTCGCCCAGGACGGTCAGCGGGCCGGGAACGGCGCTGATTTCCTCGGTGCGCGGGCCCTTCACGTCGCCGGTGCCCTGGTCGTTGAAGGTCAGGCGGTCCACCAGGGTGCCACCGTTTTCCCAGATGTTGACCTCGTCGCTGCGGCCCAGGTTGTTGGAGTTGTTCTCGTAGATCGCCACCAGGCCGGAGGGCACGGCGTGGCTGGCATCCGTGAACCAGGCTTGGGTGAAGACGGCAGAGCTGACTTCGGTGATGATGAAGCTCTGGTTCTGGTTCAGCAGGGTGGCACCCGAGAACAGCACGGTGGCGGTGCTGAAGGTGGCGCTGTTGTCGTCGAACTTCCAGCCATCGACATCCACTTGGGCGGTGCCGGTGTTGGTGACTTCGATGAATTCACCGAAGAGGCCGGTGTACATCACTTCCGTGATGTAGACGTCCTGGTCGCCGGCCTGGGCGAAGGTGGTGGCGGCAAGCGCGGCAAGCGCGATGAGGAGTTTGGTTTTCATGTTTTTACTGAGGTGTGTGTGTTTGTGTATGTGTGTGACGGAGGAGTGTTGCATCCAGGTCACGATTGCATCATGGCCTGTGGCGGGAGATGTGGTAGGAATGAAGCGTATCAGATATGTCATGTGACATATTGTTTGGTTGCGAGTTGAGGGTGTGGCCGTCGCTCGTCCGCTAGGCGCGTGAGGATGAGGCGCTTGCGGCTTTGACTCGGCAACTGCTGCTTATTGCACGCTTGTGATGGGCACGGCGTCTGCTAGACCGGGACTGCGGCCTTGATTCGGACAGTTGTTCCCAGAACCGGAATGGAAGCCGTTTGGGGTTGCGGCAGCGGAGGTACAGGCGCGAGTCTGGCGGGTTGAGGGCGGGCTTTCTTGCGCAGCGGGCGGAATTCTGGAAAATTCGTAGCGGTGACCTGTCCGCTTCCGGAGCGATCCGGACATTCCTCTTCATCATGCAGCAATCCGGCCGAACCGATCCCGAGCTCCTCGCCGAGTGGCTGGAGAGCGGCAGTGAGGCCGCCTTCCAGGTGCTGGTGGCGCGCTATGCCGGGCTGGTGCTGATGACGGCGCGGCGGACTTGCGGCGATGACTCGCTGGCTCGGGAGGCATCCCAGCTCAGCTTCATCTTGCTCGCCCGCAAGGCGAAGGCCCTGGCCGCCTGCCCGACCTTGGGCGGCTGGCTCCACCGCACGACCCTGATGCAGTGCCGGAACCTGCTCCGCGCCAGCCGCCGCGAAGACCGCAAACGCCACCACCTGCAGGCCGCCATGAAAGACACCCCGTCCGCCGCTGCCGCCAGCGCCACCGAGTCCGCCGGGATCTGGATGGAGATGCAGCCGGTGCTCGATGAAGCTCTGGCCGCACTCTCCGACCGCGACCGGGAGGCCCTGCTGCTGCGCTTTTATCGCTCGCTCACGATCCGGGAGGTCGCGGGCATCCTGGGGATCGCGGTGGATGCCGCGCAAAAGCGGATCGACCGTGCGACGCGGCGGCTGCGCAGCCAGCTTGCACGGCGCGGTTGCCAGACGGCCGGTGCCACGCTCGGTACGGTGCTGCTCGCGGGCTTCACCACGGATGCGAAGGCCGCCTCGCCTTTTGTCCCGCTTTTCACTTCGAAGGCACTGGCCGCCGCCGCCATCGCGGGCGGTGCCTTCGGTGCCACCGCCATCACTGCTCTCATCACGACCCTAGCCATGAAATCGACCACCATCATCGTGCCCGCCGCAGCTGTGCTGGCCACCGCATGGATCGCGCTCCAGCAGCACTCGATCAGCGGGCTGGAAGAAAAGAATGTCCGCCTGGAAAAGCAGGTGGCGGCCCTGCCGGCGAGCGCGTCGTCTTCCTCTCCCGCCGGCGGGGCTTCCTCCCGCTCGCGCTCTTCTAACAGCTCATCCACGCGCCAGGCGGGGAAGCAGCAGGATGAGGATGCGTGGGCGCGCATGGCTCCGGGGCCGCAGCGCGCGAAGGCGGTGGAGGATCGCGCGGCGCTGATCCTGGCGGAGAAGAATCCCTCGCGGCGCTTGCTGCTCTTCTCGCGCTTCATCGGCAGCTTCGATGCGGATGACTTCGAGGCGGTGGCCGCGAGCTTCGCCGCGCACGATCAGCACGGCCGGCTCTTCCCGTCGGAGTATGATCTCTTCCTCTCGACGGCGGCGATGGTCGGCGGGGAGATGGCGATGAACAAGATCTTCCCGCCTGACTATCCCTTCAGCAATACACCCTTCGGCGCACAGCATTCGGCCATGTCCGCCTGGGCCATGGAAGACCCGGAAAAAGCGGCTGACTGGTGGAACCGTTTGCCTGATAGCACCGTGAAGAACGAGCTGGCCCGCTCGCTCATTGGCGGCATCGCCAGCACCGCGCCGGACTACGCGTGGCAGATCCTGCACGAGTTCCCGGAGGATCGCCGCCCGGACTTCATGAGGGCGATGGTCCACCAGCAGATCACCGATCAGGGTGCAGAGGCCGCCGCGCAGTGGATGGGCTCCCTGCAACTGCCGGATGGCTCGACCTCAAACCTCGGGGCGCTCAAGCGCGATGGCTTCGATCAACTCTTCGGCACCCTGGTCAATCTCTCTCCGGACAAGAAGGCGGAGTTCATCAACCGCTTCGCCGGGGAAGAGTGGATGCAGCAATCGGCCTTTCCCTCGGTCATGGCGAACCAATGGGCGCAGCAGAATCCTGCCGAAGCCATCGCATGGTCCGACGGCCTGCCCGGCGGCGCGCGCATGAATGCCCTGCTCACTTCGCTCAGCACCTGGCAGCAGAAGAACAGCGGCGAATACGAGGCGTGGAAGTCAGCCCACGCCGAAGACCCTGCCTTCCAGGATCCGATCCGCGCGGTGGATGAATTCGCCCGGGCCCAGCAACAGGCCAAGGAAAATCACTGACTCGGGCCGAGCGGCTCTTGAGCTTTCGTCGGCGGGACAACGGATCCAGGTCCGTCCTTCCCCGGCAAGCCGTGCCTCCAATCTTAAGGGGTTTTGGGAGGAGGCGAGAAGCGGCGCACACCGGGCGGCAGCCGGGGGGCAACGGAGCCCCGGCTGCCGCCCGCTTCTATTTGCCGTAGAGCTTGGCCATGCGCCGCATCAGCTTCTCCAGTTCGGCGTAGTAGTCGTCTTCCGTGAACTGCTTCTTGCGTTGCCGCAGCGCTTCGATCTCAGCTTCCAGCTTGCTGCGTTCTTCACGGGCTGCGGGGGAGAGGGGGGCGGGAGTGTCGCCCAGGAAATGGATCTCGCGGGCCAAGGCTCCATCGGCTGCGACACCCTCGGCGCGCAGGCCCTTGAATTTGTCGGTGCCGGTTCCCTTGCCATCGCCGTTGTCATCGATCACGGCGTGCTCAGCCACGACGCGTTGCTCGTCGTCGTAGAAGGCTTTGGTCGCGGCGGAGGCGTGGAGGACGGCTTCTAACAGGGAGAGCGAGCCATCGAGATCTAGGTCGGCATCCGTAGAGTTGAGGGAGTCGGCGAGCTTTTCACCGAGCCGTGCGTAGTTGCGCTCGCCACCGCGGCCGGCGCTGACGACGACGCGGTCCTTGCCCGCGAGTGGCTCGACGAAGGGGCCGCTCGCGGAGAAGAGATTGAGGACGATGAGGCGCCGCTGGAAGGGTTTGAGGAGTTCTGCGACTTCCGTGGCCTCGATGTCCGGGCCGCGCAGGTTGAACTTGGCGGAGCGGCCGTCGAAGGTGCCGTGGCCGATGAATACCAGCCACAGGTCGCCGCCGGTCTTCGGCAAGGCGGCGATGGCCTTCCCGAGCTTTGGCTTGTCGCCATCCGCCGGTTCGTCGGCGAGGCCGATGGTTTGTGCCTCCATCATCGCCTTCGCCGCGAGGTCCTGCCAGACCTTGGCCTGGCGGCGGAATTCATCCTGATAGAGCGCGTTCCCCGGCTCGCCGATCACGAGGAGCAGGGCGCGCTTCTCCTCCGCCGCACGCAGGAGCGGGACCGCGGCGATCAGGAGAAGGAGGAGCAGGGTCTTCATGCGAGTTTCTTCCAGCGGCGCAGGGCCCACTCACCGATGAAGCAGCCCAGCGCGGCGGCGAGCCACCAGGGCGAATGCCACAGCGGCTCGGAACGGGTCTCGGTGATTGGCACCGGCAGTTCATCCAGCGATCTAACAAACTCGTCCAGGCCATCCGGTGTGAGCACACGGCCAGCGGTGGCGGTGGCCAGGCGCTGCATCGCCTCCATTTCCGGTTTGAGTGCCAGGTATTCGTCTTGCAGCGCATTCACCACCCAGCCGGTGCTGGCGGTCTGGGCGGGCCGGGTGCCTGCCGCGCGGCTGCTTGCTTCGGCCAGGTAGGGGCCGGGAGCGGTGTCGGTGTGGAGCGATTCCAGGATACCGGGCGTCTCCGCATTCGGCCGCGGTGACAGCGTGGTCCAGGTGTCGTCAGGACGGCGGACGCGAAGGGTGATGCCGCCGGATTCGGCGGGCTGGAAGTCCTCGCCTAACAGACGGGTGGTGATCTGCTGGCCATTCGCGGCGGTCTCCGCTTTCACCGCGAGCGGACGCGGCACATCGGAGAGCAGCCAGCGGGTGAGCTGCCGCCAGGTCTTGTCCAGGTCCGCGTGCGAGTTCGCATCATGCAGGCCCCAGCGCCAGAGATCGGTGGCGGCAATCACGGCGGTATGCCCGCGACCGAAGCGGCGCACGGCGAGTGCGGGATTGCTCGCCTCGGCGGACTCGAACTTGCCGACCTCCATTGCGCCCGGCCGGATCGCGGGCAGGCGGTGGATGTTCTGGAATTCCGGCATCTCGCGCAGGCGGCGCTCTTCCTCCGCCTCCGTTTTCCGCAAGCGCGCCCATGGCTCTAACAGGCCTTCGCGGGTCAGGACGAACTTGCCGGAGGATGGCTCATCGCCGGGTGTCGCGGGGTCGAGGTAGACCGGCAGCATCTCGCCGATCGCGGTGTCCTTGTAGCCGCCGGCATCGAGCGACTCCATGCCGCCGAGCATGAGCACACTGCCGCCGCGCTCCGACACGTAGCGCTGCAGCAGGCGCTGCTGATCGCGGGTGAAGAACTCCGCCTCCAGGTCATCGAGGATCACCGCATCGAAGGGGAAGAGCCCGGCGGATGTTTTCGGGAAGCCCTTGTCGAGTTCATCGCCGTCCTTCGTATTGAGGCGCATGATGACGGCTTCGTCGAAGCGCTCGGCGTTCTCCTGGTCCTCGAAGCCGCGGTAGAGCGGATTGCTGTTCTCGCCCTCGCGACCCCTCATCTGGAACTTCGGCTCGCGCCGCGCGATGCGGATCACGCTGGTGAGGCTCACGTCCGGGTCCTCCTGCAGCGCGCGCTGGAGGAACTTGTGCTCGAAGTTCGGGCGGCCACCGACATAGAGCACGCGGTAAGGGCCGCTATCGCGGTTGGCGGCGACCATGCGGCGGTTGTTCTCCAGCGTGGCTTCTTGCAGGGGTTCGGCAGGCTTCACCTCGACTTCGAGGAAGGTGGTGCCTGTGGCTTCGGGCCGCACCTGGAAACGCGGGTTCCAGCTACCTTGATCCTCGGCGAAATCGTGGCGCAATTCTTCGAGCACCTTGCCGCCGCGCTCACTGACGGTGGCCACGACGCTCTTTCCTTTCAGGCCGAGCGCGGTGATTGAGGCATCGACGAGGATCGGTGCGTCCTCGAACAAGGTGGCGCGTGCTGTCGCGCTGGCCACGGAGAGATCTAACAGTGGCTTCTCCGGCGTAATGACCAGAGGAAAGACCGGTGGCAGGCCTTCCTTCATCCCATTGAGGGCCGCGACATCGGTCGGACTGCCATCGGTGACCACGAGGATCCCAGCAAGCGGCCGGCCCTGATAGCGGTCGCGCGTTTCGCCGAGGGCACGGGCCAGCGCCGAGGCATTGCCCTGAAAGTCCAGCGGCGTGCGATGATGGAGGCGCTGGTCGAAGGAGAAGCGGTCGAGGATGAAGTCCTTGCCGAGCTTCTCCTGCCAGTCTTCCGGCTTGGGTTCGAGCAGCGCGTTCATCCGCTCGGCGCGTGACTTGCCATCGGCCTGGTCCTGCAAGCTCATGCTGCGGCTATTGTCTAACAGAATCGCCCAGTGGTTGGTGCCGGGACGATTGTGGGTGCGGACGATCTCCGGGCGTAGCAAGAAAAAGAGCAGCAGCGCGAAGCCGAACCACTTCAAGCCACCCGCCAGCCAGCGGATGCGCAAGGGGATCCATGGCTTGCCACGATAGCTGAGGAAGAGGGCGACGGCGATGAACGCCAGCCCGATGATGCCCGGCACGATCCAGCCGCTTTCGGGCCAGACGATCCTCGTGTCTGCGATGATGGGGGCGCTGGTCATTTCCCCAATTCCTCAAAGTAGCGGCGGACGACTTCATCGTAACGTTCCGGCACGGGATCGCGGCCAACGGGGGCGAGCGGGTCCTTGCGGTCGAGTTCGCGCAAGCGGGCATCGATCTTGCGCGCGGCCTCGGCGAGCGGGCGCACGACTTCCTTGTTGAGCTTGTCCTGGCCTGGCTCCACGGAGTGACGGGTGAAATCGCGCCTCATCTCGCGGCCGGCTTGGCGGGCGCGGGCGACGGCCGCTTGGGCTTCAGGGTCTTCGACCAGGGTTTCGAGGTCGGCCAAGCGTTCGCTCCACTCTTGGAAGTTGCTGCCGGTGATCGCGTTGTTGCGCGAGCCGCCCCGGCCATCGCTGCCGCCCGATGCGCCGCCGCGGTTGACGCGGCTGTTTTGTCCCGGCTGGTTGCCTGCTTGCTCACCGCGTTGGCCTTGTCCGGACTGTTGTCCTGGTTGGTTGCCTGCTTGTTCGCCGCGTTGACCCTGCCCAGGTTGTTGTCCCTGTTGCTGGCCTTGCTCCTGTTGGTTGCCTGCTTGTTCGCCGCGTTGACCCTGCCCAAGTTGTTGTCCCTGTTGTTGGCCTTGTCCCGGTTGATTGCCCGCTTGTTCGCCAGGCTGTCCTTGGCCGGGTTGTTGTCCCTGTTGCTGGCCTTGCCCCGGTTGGTTGCCCGCTTGTTCGCCGCGTTGACCCTGCCCAGGTTGTTGTCCCTGTTGCTGGCCTTGTCCCGGTTGGTTGCCTGCTTGTTCGCCGCGTTGACCCTGCCCAGGTTGTTGTCCCTGTTGTTGGCCTTGTCCCGGTTGATTGCCTGCTTGTTCGCCAGGCTGTCCTTGTCCGGGTTGTTGTCCCTGTTGCTGGCCTTGCCCCGGTTGATTGCCTGCTTGTTCACCAGGCTGTCCTTGTCCGGGTTGTTGCCCCGGTTGCTGACCTTGCCCCGGTTGATTGCCTGCTTGCTCGCCGCGTTGTCCTTGGCCGGGTTGCTCACCCGGCTGTCTCTCTCCCGGGTTCTGTGGCGCTTCACCGCCCGCTTGTTCCGCGAGCTGCTGCAATTGATCACGCGCGTAGCGGAGCGCCTGGGCTTCGTCGCCCAGCACGCGCCCGGCGGCGCCTTCGATCTCGCGTGTTAGATTGGAGATCCCCTCGGCCGCGCGGTCCGCGGCGGGGCTCTTGCCGCCTGACTGTTCCATCTGCTCGAGCGAGCGGGCGATCTGGTTCTGCTCTGCTCCGCGGAGTGCTTCGGAAAGATCCTTCGATACGAGTGGCTCGGCGCGCTCGGCGGACTGCGCGGTATCCCGCACGTTCTCCATCAGCTTCTGGAGCTCCTCGCGCTGCTGGGCGATCTGCGGCGTGGCGGCGTCCGGCTCCCGCAGGCGCGGCGCACGTGGTGCCTCGGCCGGCTCGTCCGACTCCGCAAGCTGCTTCTGCCGCTCCTCCAAGGCGCGCGCATCCTTGCGCAGATCACGAAGCTCCTCGGCAAGCTGCGCCGCACTGTTTTGGCGGAAGTCATCGTGAACTTCCTCCAAGCTCTCTTGCGTGCGCCGACCCTCCGCCAGTGCTTCGCCCAGCTTGTTCTCGGAAAGTTTCTCGCTCGCCCGCTGCGCCTGCTCCCGCGCTTCATCCAGTGCCTCGCTCCGCGGCTGTTGGGCGGCATCGCGCGCGGGATCGTTGGTCTGCTCGCGAAGCTGGTCGACATCGGCCAGCATCTCGCGCTGCTGCTCGCGGAGCTGCTTGAGCTGGCGCTCGACCTCGGCGCGCTGCTCGGGCGTCTTCGCGTCGGCGAGTGCGTTTTGAAGCGCTTGGATCTCCTCGTTGAGATCGCGCTGGCGCTTGGCCAGTTCTTCCAGCTTGCGCAGCGTATCCATCGCCTGCGCTGCTTCACCGGCGGGCGTCTCGGGGCGCGCCTGCCGCTCGGCTTGGTAGGGTGTCTCCTTCCGCTCCAGCTCTAGTTCGTCGCGCTGCATCTCCTCTGAGGCCGATGACGATTGCTGGCTCGCGTTCTTGCCGGTCATGACCATCGTTTCCGAGCTCATGAGCTGGTAGAGATGCCGCAGTGCGACCTGCTCATGGGTGATAGCCTCTTCCAGCGGGCCAGCGGAAGTCTGCTCCTTCGCCTTTGTTAGATCGCTCAAGGCATCCTTCATCGCCAAGCGCGCATCAGTGATGTGCTGGCGGACCGAGGGATTGGTCTGCTCGGCCTCCACGGCAGTCGCGGTCTCGATCACCATCTCCTGGGAACGCCGTAGCGTTTCCAGTTCCTCCGCATTCGGCGGCGAGTCACTGATCTCCGCATGGTCGCGGCGGATCGCCCAAGTGGCATTGAGCAGCTGCGTCTCGGTCTTGATCAGATCGGCGGCACCGCCGGCTTGCTGGCCTTGCTCTCCCGCCTGTTGCTGTTGCTCCTGATCGCCTCCCGGCGGCGCGGCCTGCTGACGGTAGATTTCGTCGAAATCGCGCACGCGGACGATGTGGATGTCGCCATTGACCCGGCGCTTTTTGCCATCCGGTCCCATGTCCTCGGCCCATGCATTCCACATCAGGATGTCCTTCGGCTTCGCGCCCGCGGCTTCGAGGTCGATCAACTCGGAGAGCGGCGGCAGCTTGCCAGCGGCGGCGAGGGGAGTCTCAAGCTCGTGCCACTTCTCGCCATCGATCGTGTAGCGAAGCCCCTGCGCGAGCAGGCCGGTGTCATCGGTGATCTTGGCTTCAAGCCGGACCTCTTGGATCGGCGTGGCCTTCTCGTTCTTCCGCGGCAGCACGACCTTCACGACCGGCGCCTTGTTCGGCAGCACCTTGATATCCAGGAGGTCCTTGCGCGAGTTCCGGCGTCCGGCGCTGTCGGTGAGCACGAGTTCGTAGCGGATGCTCTCCTTCGGCGTGATGTCGATCCCATAGCGAGCGGGATTGGCAGGATCTGCATTCAGCTTCAGCGGCTCCTTGCCTTTCGCGTTCAGGGTGGCGCTGAGTCCCGGCAAGTTCGCGGTGAAGGATAGCGCGATCGCCGTGCGCTCCGGCACCTGGATGGCGCGCGGGTCCTTGATCGTTTCCACCGGCTTCGCGAGATGCTCGGGAAAGGTTAGCACCGCCTGCGAGCTCACCAAGGCGGGCAGATCGAAGACGCGCACCTTGAAGGAAGGGCTGCTGCCAGCTGCCGTCACGATGCGATATTCCATCGGCCCGGGCACGGCGGTGAGGCGGGCTTGGAACACGGGCTCGGTGAAGGGCCGCGTCATCGCCAGCGAACGGATCTGCCCGCCCTCGTCAGTCGTTTCGATGGTGGCCTCAGCAGGGACGCTTGTGCCAAAACGCGCCTGCACCGTCAGCGGGCTGCCGCGCTCGATCTCGATGTCGCCCGGCTCCACCGCGATCTCCAGCGGCGCGCTGTTAGATGCATTCAGCGCCGCCGGCTTGCCGACCACGTGGCTCACCGCGGGCCGCATGGCCAGGATCAGCGCGAGCACCAGGAGCGCGATACCACTGAGATTCAGGGCTCGCAGTTTGCCCAAGCGCGGCTGCGGCACCAGCTCAAGCCATTCATCACGCTCTGCCGCCGCGACCGACTCGACGAGTAGGCGCAGCTGAAGGTAGTTGAAGGTGCCGCCTTCCGGATGCTGGTCGAGCGCCGCGAGCAAGGCGGTCCGCAACTCCGGATGCTTGGTTTCCACGAGCTTCGCGATCTCGCGTGGATTGCCCAAACCACTGCGGCTCCACCACCAGACACCTGCCGAGGCGAAACCTAACAGCGGCACCAACCAGGCGGCCATGCTCCCGAGCGGAACTCCGGAGCGCCACAGGAAAATCCCTGCGATGAGTCCTAGCCACCAGGTCACGGCGAGGCCGCCGTGGAGGCGCTGCTGCTGCCGTCGCCGGGCGAGTTCGGCGAGGATGGCGTGCAATTCGCGGATCATGACATTGCGGGGTTGGCGCGGCGGCCGGCGAAGGCAGCCCACGCGGTTTCAGCGAGATAAAATAGCACGGCGGCGACGAGCAACCACCAGCCGATGCGTTGGCGGCTCTCCTGTTCAGCACTGGAAAGGGTGGCAGTCATCGCGCTGGTCTTCGCGATCACCGGTTCATCAAGAGGCAGGCCGAGGGCGCGCAGATCAGCCTCGGGCATGGGCGTGATCTCGGACTCGGCGGGATCGATCTGGATCGCGATGCGCCGCTCACCCACCGCATGGATGCCGGGAGTCTCGATCTCTTCGTGCCCCACGAAATACACGCCGCGGCCTTGCCCTGCATTCGCGATCAGCGAGTGCAGCAGCGGCGCGAACTTCGTCGTCAGTGCAAGCTGGCTATCGGCGGGACGCCAGGTGGTGGTGAACACATGCAGCGTGCCCTTGCCAAGCGGATAGCTGACCCACGCGGGATCACCACTGTCGTAGCGCGCGAACACCGCGCCCGGTGCGGTGAGTTCTTTGGGCAACACCCGGTATTTCCAAATACGGATGCCGCTGAAGTCCGAGTAGCGCGGATCTGCGAAAGGGGCGAAGACGGGAGACTTGAAATCAATCTCACCGAAGCGCGCGTGATTTTTCACCACGGCTTCCGTCACCGGAGCATCCTTCACGCCGACCAGATCCCCAAGCAGCTTGCCGGCCGCCACATCGCGCATGCTCAGCAAGGCAGTGCCGCCTGTCTCGATGACCTTGCGAAGGGCGGCGCTTTCTCCGGCCTTGCCATCTGTGATCGTGAGCGCTGGCGTCTCCGCGGGTGGTGTATTCACGATCTCCACCGCATAGTCCGCGGTCGGCTGCATCGCACGGTGGAGAAAGTAGGTGCTTTCCTTGGTGTCGGTAATCTCGCTTGGGCCGGGATGCCAGATCTTTACCACTGGCAGCGCGGAGGTGGTCCAGGTGGCCTCGTTGTCGAAGGCAATGTCATCACCTGTTAGGGTGACCTTACCCTCCTTGGGCGCGCCTTCGGGTGCCTCGAAGATGGCGCTCTCGCCGGGCGGCACGGAGATCGTGGTCTTCGCCGTGCTGCCGCTCCACTCCAGCGTGAAGGATGACTTCGCAGAGCCCGCGGCATTGCTCACGCGGGCGCGCCGGACTTGTTTCTCCGGCACCAGCATCTGCACGCCGGCATTGGTCCAGCCTTCTTGGGGCGCCACAGGTTGCAGCACGATGCGCAGGGCATCCGGCCATGACTCGCCGCGCAGGCGATCCAACGTCGCGCCCTTCTGCAAGTCACCGAAGAGATGGACCTGCAGAGGCGCTTCACTGCCAGCAGCGGCGACGGCGGATAGGATCGCGTCGTCGAGATGGGTCGCTTGCCAATCCGCCTTCACCTCGCCGAGCAGCGAGAGCGCGGTCGCTTTCCGTTCGGCGGGAACCAACTCGCGGGCGCGCGACGGATCTAACAAAATGTGCAGGCGATCCGAGAAGCTGCCGAGAGCAATCGCATCACCTTCGGGCAGCTTGCCGATCTCCTCGCTTACCGCGGCGAGGGCCTTTTCCAGCGGTTCGCCCCGCATGCTCGCGCTGGTGTCGATCAGGATGAAGTGCATCACCGATCCGGCGGGCAGGGCAGGGGAGTTCTCCTTCGCCGGGAAGAAGGGCCTCGCAAAGGCCAGCACCAACAGGGCGAGCGCCACGCAGCGCAAGATCAGCAGCAGGATATCCTGCAAGCGCGAGCGCCGCTTGGTGATCGGCGGATTCTCCTCGAAGAACATCAGCGAGGAGAACGCGACCGTCTCCTTCGGCCGGTTCTTCTGCAAATGCAGCAGGACCGGCAGCGCGAGGGCTGCCAGTCCGGCGAGGAACAATGGAGCGAGGAAGGCCACGATTTATGAACTGCTCTTGCGGTGGATGCGTTGGCCGAGCGATTGCCGGTCGGAGAGGTAGGTGTGGAGCGCGGTCTCCAGCGGTCGGTCGGTCGGCAGCAGGTGGTGGAGGATGCCGAGCTTGTCGCACATCGACTTCAGGCCCTGCTGGTGCGCGTTGAGCTTCTTCAGGTAGCCCGCGCGCAGCCGGTCAGGATCGGCAGGCAGGACACGGCCGGATTCCATGTCCTCGAAGTTCACTGCGGAGTCGAAGGTAAAACTGATCTCCGCCGGATCGAGCGTCTGCATCAGGCTGATGTCATGGCCGCAGGCTGCGAGTGCGGAGAGCGGGGCCTTCAGTTCTGTTAGGGGCGTCAGGAAATCGGAGATCACGAAGACAAGCCCGCGCATCCGGCCCCGCGACAAGATCGCATCCACAGGGGAATTCAGTGCCGCACCGATGCCAAGCGCGGGCTTGTCCAGCGCCGCCAAGATCGCATGCAAGTGCCCGCTGCGATGGCGCGGCGGCAGGTAATCGCGCGCCACCTCGTCATAGGTGAGCAGCCCGATCTCGTCGCCCTGCTGGTGCAGGAACATCGCCAGCGTCGCCGCCAGGGTCCGGGCGTATTCGAGCTTGGTGTAGGACTTCGAGCCGTAGCCCATCGAAAGACTCAGGTCTAACAGAACATGGCAGCGCACATTCGTCTCCTCGCGGAATTTCCGGATGAAGGACTTGTCCCGCCGCGCCAGCACCTTCCAGTCGAGATAGCGGATGTCATCGCCCGGGACATACTGCCGGTATTCCGCGAACTCCGCGGAGAAGCCATGCCGCGGGCTGCGGTGCAGGCCTTTCCAGAATCCTTCCACCACCGTGCGTGCACGTAGCTCAAGGCTGCGAACGCGCATCAAGGCTACCGGATCGGCGAAGTTTGAGGCGCGTGGGGATGAGGGGTTGGGGTTCATTGCAGGAGAGAGCGCGAAGCAATGCCTGCCCGCCGGGACCGCGGAGGCTCTGCCCCGCAGAATGGTTCTTGGTTGCCGTTAGCCGGAAAGCTTCGCAGCAAAGCGAGGGCGCTATCCGTTCCCTGCACGAGATGGGGAGCGGCCACGAGCTTGCTTCTGCGGGGCGGAGCCTCCGCGGTCCCGGGGGGCAGGCATGCGGTCGCGGCCATTCTGGTGAGGGCTAGGGACATGATCTAGGGTAGAGGCACATGCTTCAGTAAACGATCCACAATCCCCTCCGGCGTGACCCCTTCGGCCTCGGCGCGGAAATTCGGCAGGATCCGGTGGCGCAGCACGGGGTGCGCGAGCGCGCGGATATCATCCGGCGTGACATGACTGCGCCCGCCCAAGAGCGCACGCGCCTTGCCGCCGATGACGAGGCACTGCGCGGCACGCAGGCCGGCACCCCAGTTCACCCACTCGTTGATGAAGTCCGGCGTGCCCGTGCGGTTCGGCCGGGAGGCTCCGACCAAGCGCACGGCATAGCGAGCGGTCTCCTCGGCGATCGGCACCTTTCTCACGATTTCATGGAAGGCCATCAGGTCTTCACCGGTGAAGAGCGCCTCGATTGGCTCCGGGCGTTTTGAAGTCGTGCTGGTGACCACCGCCACTTCATCGTCCTCACTGAGGTAGTCGATCCGGATGTCGAACATGAAGCGGTCGAGCTGAGCCTCGGGCAGCGGGTAGGTGCCTTCCATCTCCACCGGGTTCTTGGTAGCCAGCACGAAGAAGGGCTCTTCCAAGGGATAGCGCACGCCAGCAGCGGTGATCTGGTGCTCCTGCATCGCCTCTAACAAGGCCGACTGGGTCTTGGGCGGCGTGCGGTTGATTTCATCCGCCAGGATCAGGTTGGCGAAGAGCGGTCCCTTCACGAACTCCAGCCGCCGCCCGCCATCCGGCGACTCGCCGAGGATCTCCGTGCCAGTGATGTCCGCGGGCATCAGGTCCGGCGTGAATTGAATGCGCTTGAAGGAAAGGTGGAAGAGCCGTGCGGTCGATTGGATCAGCAGCGTCTTGGCCAGTCCCGGCGCACCGGTGATCAGCGCATGGCCACCCGAGAGCAGTGCGATCAGCAGCAGCTCGATGACCTCCTCCTGGCCGCGGATAACCTTGGCGAGTTCGGTGCGGATGCGGTCCCGCCCTTCCGCAATGCGGCGGACCAGCTGTTCCTCGGTGGCGAGTGATTCGTTGGCGGTAATCATGTGTTAGAGTCAGTGGGTCATCGAGTAGACGACGATGTTGATGCCCATGGGAAAGGCCAGCTTTTCGCTGAATTCGGCAAAGTAGTAGGGATCCTCGCCCTCGCGCTCCCAGCCATCGCCCAGGTCGGTGTTCTGGCAGATGATCACCATCAGTCGGCCCTTCTGGTCGAAGATGCCGTGGAAGTGCGCGCCCCTCGCGCCCTGCTCCCAGAAAACCCCGGTGTAGCGCCCGCGCAGGGCGACTTCGATTGCCGGGATCTGCGGCTTCACCTTCAGCGGGAAGACCGTGCTGAAGATCGGGTGGTTCAGTTCCAGTTCCTTGATCGGCAGGTCGGGGAAGACCTTCTTGATCTGCTCGCGGGTGTTCTCCCATTCATAGTCGCCCCAGAAGTCATCGATCATCAGGAAGCCACCATTCAGCAGATGCTCGCGCAGGATCTTGGCTTCCTCTTCTGTTAGATCGAGCGTGCCGGTCTCAAGCGTGTAGAGGAAGGGATACTTCTTCAGCTCGGGATCGAGGATCGGCAGCACGATGGGATCCGGATTCACGCGGATCGCCGTCATCTGCTGAAGGCGGAAAGAGAAGTTCAGATCACTGTCCGGATAGTCCGTCGCCCACTTGTAGTGATTCTCGGGGCGCAGGCGCACGAAGCGGAAGGTGTCGTCCGGAAAGCGCGGGTCATTGTGCCAGCGATCCACCCCATTGCGAGTGCCCAGTCCCTGCTCACCCCGGCGGCCACGGCCCCAGCGGCCTCCTTGGCCGGAGGAATCCGCGATGAAGGCGCAAAGCAACAGGCTGGCGATGGCGAGTGCGGGTTTCATGGCGATTTCGCAGGAGGAAAGGTGCTGAGCAGTTCGAGGGCGGCCTGGAAGCGGGGATTCTCTTCCAGCGCTTGCAGGATCTGGCGGCGCGATGCCGCGGGATCGGACTTCCGCAAAAGGGTCGCGAGTTCGTAGTGAATGCGTCCGGCATCGCGCGGCTCCAGGGCCAGCAGTGACTCGAGCGCCTCCCGCGTGCGCCGCGCATCGCCGGAGTCCTTCGCTGCGGCGGCCAGCGTGCGATAGGCCTTTTCCTGGAAGGGATTTGTCTGCAGCATTAGTTCGCCCTGTGCAGACCGTTCCGCGGTGGTGAGCTTTCCGCCCAGATCTAACAGGCGCGCCGCGGCCTCGGACGCATTGGAGTCGATCAGCAGCAGCTTCGACAAAGCCGCGCGTTCCCCCGCCTCATCCCCCAGGCCACGGCAGGCGAGCGCGAGCGACATGTAGGGATTGAAGGCCTCGCGGTTGTCCGGCTCCGCGGCGATGATTTTCTCTAACAGAACCTTTGACTCCTGCCACTTCCCCTCTTCGGTGAGTGCGGAGACCCGCATCATGGTGGCGGCATAGCGCTTCGGATTCGCGGCGACCCATGCCGCCGGATCTTCGCGGTAGGCGACATACTCCTCATCCTCCAAGGGTGACCAATCCAGATTCGGCCCATAGGCGCTGGCGATCTTCTTTGCATACCCGAGGAAGTCCTTCTCCATCTCCTCGCTTGGCTTCGTGTGGGCCGCAATTGCCTCCATCGCGGGCGAGCCCTTGGCAAGGTCGGCAAGGATCGCCCGCATCGCCTTGATCCCGAAATTCCGGACGATGTACTCCGCGACCAGCGAGGAGTGATAGTAGCCGAACATGATGTCCTCCCCGGCGAAGGACTCATCGAGCCGGCTGAGCGGCGGCACATCGCCATCCAGGAAACGCTGCCGGAATTCCGCAGTCATCCCTTGCCCCCAGCCGGCATGGACCTCCCGTTCCTCAAACACGCTGATGCCTTCCGAGAGCCAGCGCGGGATGCGGTGGCGGCTGGCATCCAGGGTGATGGTGTGGGCCATCTCATGCCAGATCACCGCTTCCCAATTCGCCCGGCCCAGGCGGCCGCGCGGGCTGGTCGAAGTGATCAGGGGGCCGAAGCAAACTCCGAGGAAGGACTCACCGCCCGGCAGGCCGAAGGTGCGGATCGCGAAGTCCTCCTGCTTCGGCAGCATCTCCACCATCACCGGCACGGAAAGCTTGATGCCATATTTGTCGGCGAGCGTCGTCTTGGCCCGCGTTGCGAGGTCGAGCGCGCGCGTGCCGAAGACCGCCATGTCCTCCGGCGACATCCGCAAACGCACGCCATCCTTCTCCCGCACCGGATAGTCTTTGAGCTTGTCGCGCAGCGTGATCAGGTTGAAGGCGGCGACGTTGTAGGGATCCAGCCGGTGCGCCTCCGCCACATTCTCCCAACCGGAATCAAGCTGGCCGAAGCGCAGTTGATTCGAACCGAGCTCGAACAAGATCGAGGAAGACTGCGGATCGAGCAGACGTGCTTCATCGAGATACTTGATCCCTTCCTCAAAGCGATACTGACCCGCCAGCGTTGTGCCGATGATCCCGGGCACGCGCGGGTTGTCCTTGTAGAGCTTCCGGGCGTGCTCGATCGCGGCCTCCGCTTCTTTCGGGTCATCCTGCACCAGCGCGATCGCCGCGAGACCGGCCCATGCCTCGGGATGATCCGGGTTGATGGCGAGCACTTGTTGCAGCACCTCCTTGGCTTCCTTGAAGGCTTTGCGCCCTGTGAGCTCCGTCGCCTTGTGCAGCAGGGCAGGGGTGTGCTTCGGATTCGCCTTCAGCGCTAGGTCCAGGTAGCTCGCGATCCCCGGCTCGCGATTCGCGGCAGGGAGATCGAGCCCCGCTTGATCGAGGCCCAGGTTGAAATCCGGATCACCGGGAAAGCGCTTCAGGCCTTCGCGAAAGTATTCCGCCGCAAGCTGCCGGTCATGGTTTGCCAAGGCCAACCTTCCGAGCGCGAGATAGGGCCCGCGTCCTTCCGGGTCAGCCTTCTTGGCCGGCTCAAGCATACGGTCCAGTACCGCCTTGGCATCCGCGCGCTGCTCTAACAGAAGCTCGGCAAATGCCACCGTGCCCCGCGAGTTGCCCTTGGCTGGCCGGGGTCCTTCGAAGCGGACCGCCCGCTCCATCAGTGCGGTGGCCTCATCCACCTCGCCCATCGCGCGCAGCGCATGCGCGGCAGCGAGTGCCAGCTCGGGATCGAGCGCCGCGCGGCGGCCGAGTTCCTTCGCTCGCTCGCTGGCCTCCTGATACTTTCCCGTCTCCAGCAGCGTGAGGATTTCCAGCGCGGCATGCTCGGGATAATTGGGGTCCGCCATCGTCGCCTTCCGCGCCGCCGCCAGACTGGCCTCGTAGTCGCCCTTCAGAAAGGCGCTCCGCCCTGCCTCGATCGGAGTGGGCTCAGGAGCCGGAGCGGGAGCCTGCGCGAGCACCGGGCCATGCAGGGCCGCCATCGCGACCGCGACTGACCAGCAGCGCTGAAGGCCTGGTTCCCACGTCATAGCCCGAAGGGTAGCACTTGGCGTGCGCAGGGCACGGAAAACCCGGGTGGGCGGGAAAATTCCGGGAGGCGGCAGGTCATCATGGGAAGAGGAGATTCCCCGGCTCAGATTCCGGCAAAGTGATGCCCCGCCGAAAAGAACGCGGCCCGGGGGAAGACCGCGTCCCTTTTCCGGGGGCTCTCACTCAATCCGCCAGCAGCCCGGCGGCTGCTTCGGGGATGTCGAAGCTGGTGGTGCAGATCGCGGTGAATGCCACCTTGGTGCTGCGGTTCACCTCGCGCTCCTCGCCATTGAAAGTCATCTTGCCGGTTAAAGTGAGCTCGTAGCCGGTCAGGACCCCGTCGGTCACGGTGAAGCTCACGGAGCCGCCGGCGCCACTCACCTCCGGGGGCGTGCCGCCGCCACCACCGCCGCCTTGGCCGCCACCACCACCACCACGACGCCCGAAGCCGCGGAAGGACATCAACTCCTTCGCGGTCGCTTCATCCAGCGTGCCCTTGTAGCTGCCGTTCTCCAGCTTCACATCCTTGGCCTTGGAGGCGAGATCCTTCGCATCGGCATTCGGCTCGCGGAGGTTCTGCACCATCCGCGCGACGAAGCGGCCAGCGCCCTGCTCTTCGGCATCGGGGTTCGGCACCACCCACTTTCCCTCGCGCAGGATCGCCCCTTTGCCCTTGCGGGCGAGCACCTGGATTTCCTGGTCGCGGCCCGGCATGGTGACGAGCATGTAACCGCCCGTGCCCTTCTTCCCGGTCGTCGTGCGGTCACCGAAATTGCCGCCGAAGGAACTCGTCTGGCTCCACGTGTAGCTGGTGGCCGTTCCGATCCTGTCCGCTGCGGAGGCGAGCTCGGCTGCGGGATTCGCGGCGGGTGTTGCTGGTGCCGCGGGCGGAGTCGCCGGAGGGCTATCCTGGGCCGTGGCGCTTGCGAGGAGGACGAAGGAAAGGGGGATGAATTGGAGGAGTTTTACTTTCATGGCTGATTGGAAGATCCAACCAGATGAAACCTCTTGGCCTGGAGAGAAGTTGCAGGGCGTTTTGTCATCGCGGGGAGCCGGGCTAACTCCCGCATTCACAATCCACTTCCTTCCCCTTACCTGTTCCGCTATCTCCCGGAGATTGCCATGAAGCGAATTCAACTCCTCATCGCCGCCCCATGGATGGCCGCGCAGCTACTCGCCGCGGCACCCGAGACGCAGCCATTCAGGGAGGGGGCGAAGGAGAGCTTCTCCACCGTGGGCAATCCCAAGGCCTCCGGCCTGGAGCTCACCATGTCCTATCCCAAGGGCTGGAAGGCTCTTGAGCAGGAGGATCCCCACGGGGTGAAGCGGTTCGTGAGTCCAGACGGCGTCGTTGTGGGGCTTGTCATCCTTCCCATGGACATCAAGGGCACGGCGGAGGACCGGAAGATCTTCGAGAACAAGGAGGCCCTGGAAGCCATGACACCGCCCGGAACAAAGCTGATCGCCGCGATCCCCGCGAAGATCAACGGGCAGCTCGCAGGATATGTCCACGCTACGAAGTCCCAAGGCACCAAGGAGGCGGAAACCGTGATCTACGCCCTCTTGATCGGGAAGTGCCTGGTCACGGTCACCGGCGTGGTGGCGGCACCCGCGGACGCCAAGGTCACCGCCTCCGAAAAGATGGCGGACTACAAGGAGTTGTTCACGCTCATTGCCGAGAGCATCAAGGAGGTGGAGCGGAAGAATCCATAGCCTGACTGGGGAGCCGCCGGACCCCGAGGGTCCGCAGCCTCAGCGCGCCTGCTGCCATGTCTCCGCGGCCACGCAGAAGGGCGGGACCCTCCAAGAGTCCGCGAAAGTCATGGGCTGCTTGGCGAGCTGGAAGATCGGGAGCACCGGATGCCCTCCTGCACCCTTGGCATACTCTTCGCCCTCCATTTGATAGAGCAGGAAGGCACCGAAGTCGCCGCCGGGCCGCTCACCCACGAGCACGTCCAGATCGATGGGCGAGCCCTTCTCCATGTCCACCCAGTCGCCGTAGACCAGGCTGCCGTTGAAGGCATTCGCACCTCGGGGGCCCTTGCTCTTCCAGACCTCGTCCAGATCCATGTCCGGGCGGCAGCCGATCATCACGGTCTTGCCATTGACGGCCACGGCCATCACGTCATCCGCATAGCCCACGAAGCGGAAGCGTCCGGTGCGGGGAGGGGAGACCTGACCCTTGTAGTGCACCACCCATTCGGAGGGCTTGATCAGGTCCTGCACGCCGAAGGCCTTGGGCGCGGCACCGGCATCGATGCGCGGGATGAAGATCTGCGTGGCATAGAGCGGGCGGGTGATGCGGAAGAAGCGGTTCAGCACCACTTCATCCCAGCCCTTCTCCAGGAACTCGCGGACAACCGCCGGATAGCGATCAGCCCCCACGCCGGAGGGCGTGCGCGACTGTGTCTGCTTGAGATCGTAGATGATCGCGATGAGACCGGAGCGCGTCTTGTCCTCCTTGCCGAAATAATTCTCCTTTTCCTCCTCTTGCGCCGCGAGTGGTGCAGCGAGGGATAGTAGGGCAATGAGCGCCGCCTTCACTTCACCGGCGCCTCCCCTTCCGCCAGTGTCCGGATGTACTGCTGGACCTTCTCCTCATAGCCAGCCGGTGCCTTCTCCTGTTGAAGGAGTGACAACGCCTCGCGCACGCCGGCCTCGCGGCGGGTCGAGGGGTTGTTGATGTCGGAGTTTGCGTCCGCGGTGCTCGATGCTTCGCTGGCCTTCTTGCCGGGGTCACCCGTGCCGGAGACCCCGGACTTGGGCTTGCCCGGCTTGTTGCCGTTCTTAGCTTGGCCTTGCCCCTGCTTGGCCTGTGCCTCCGCTTTCGCGAGTCCTTGCAGCGCCTTGTCGATATGCTCCTGGGCTTGGGCGAAATTCTGGGCGGCACCTTGGCCTTCCTTCGCCATGCCTTCCTTGCCTTCACCGGCTTTCTCACCGGCCTTCGCGACGTTCTCGCCGATCTCCTTGGGCAGCGCCTCGCCGGCGGCTTGCGTCATCTCCTGCGCCGCGGCCAATTCTTGGCCGGCCTTCTCCGCACCTGCTTGTTCACCTTGTTTGGCGTCCTGCAGTTGCTCCTTCGCCTCGGCCAGTTTGTCCGCCAGTTCCCGCATCTGCTCGAGATCCGCCGCTGACAATTGGGGTGGCTGCTGGCCCTGCTCACTGTTCTGGTTCGCCTTGGCGGCTGCCTCCTGTGCCATCTGTGCGGCCTGCTCGCGCATCTCCTTGCTCAGGTTCTCCAGCTTCTCGGCGAGCGCCTTCTGCTGCGCGGGATCGGCATTGTTCTGTTGGGCGAGCTCTTCGGATTGCTTCGTCGCTTGCTCGAGTTGCTCGGCCACTTCGGGCTTCAGGTCGCCGGTCTGCGGCTGCGTGAGATCGAGCCGGTCTGCGAGTTCGCCCTGGACCTTCGCCGCGGTCTTCTGGGAAGTATCGGACTGGCGGGGTGCTTGCGCCAGGGACTCCTGGCGCGCGGCCTGTGACTCGAGCTTCGCGGCTGCTTCATTCAAGCGTGCCTCCGGAGTAGCGGCGGCATCCAGGGTCGCGATCGCTTCCTTCAGTGCCTGCTCCACCTTCTTCTGCTCCGTGGCGGCTTGGGGCAGATTGCCGGTCATGTTTTGCTCCGCCTGCTGTGCGGCAGCTGCGGCTTCGGCGGCCTTCAGCTTTTCGGCCACTTCTTCAAAGGTCTTCTTGTCCGCTTCATTCGCGGCCGCCTTCTGGAGTTGCTCGCTGACCATCTTCAGCTCCGGAGTCAGCGCGCGTTGCTCGGCCGCGGCGGTGGCTAGAGGCAAGCGCTCTTCGCGCGGCAGGCGGTTGGGATTCGCCGATTGCTCGCTGAGCCGCTCGGTCTCGCGGAGGTTTGCCGCCTGGCGCAGCGCCAGCTTCTCCAGGCGCAGCTTCATCTCCGCCATCATCCGCTCGCGGGTCAGGCGATCGGCGATATCGCGGAGCCGGACCTCGATCTTGCGCTGGGCTTCCTCGGAGGCTGCGAGCGTGCCGCCCGCCTCATCCCCGCTCTGGCGGCTGGCCGTGCGCAGGGCCTCGACCAAGGCGAGCATCTCCTTCTCATCCAGATTCGCCAGATCCCCGGCGGCTTCCTTCACCTTCTGGATGTCCGCTGCGGCGCTGGAGTAGCGGCCATACTCGTCGATCAGTGCCAGCAGCTCGGCCTTCACGCGCCGGGTGTCGCCGCGCAGTTGGTCCTGGGCGACGCTGCCCTGCCAGGCGGATTGCTTGAGTTCGCCCTGCGCCATCGTGGCATCCGTCAGCAAGGCACAAGAGCCGAGAATGAAAGCATAAGTTCTCATGGCAAATGATTCATCTTTGGTTTTGGGGATTCTGCGGCCGGATGCCGCGCTGGCGTTCGTAGAGGCGTTCCACGTCTTTGGCACGTTGCCCGATCAGTTCGAGGAGTTCGAGGCGTTTTTCTTCCTCGCTGACCACGGCAATAACTTTCGAGCGGCTGCGGCCCTTTCCGGGACCGGTCAGACTGTTGTTATCCGTGGCCTCCACCCAGAGCTCGATGGTGCAGCCCGCGGTGATTGGCGGCTGGAGTTGGGCAAGGTCGAGCACCTGGTCGCGGACCAGGGACTTGCTGCCGCGCGGGAGCTCCACTGGCAGGGCTTTCTCTTCGGTCGGGGCGTTGCCCGTCGCGCCGCGGACCACGCGGATGCCGATGCGGGCGTTGGCGATCGCGAAGTCATCGGCGATGCGGTAGGCGAAGTCGACCTTGCTGCCGGGGACCACGGTGATGCGGTCGTTCTTCGGAAGGGTGAGCGCCAGCTCCGGGGGCTTGTCTGAAATGATCTCAACCGGCCAGACCGGCTCTTTGGTGGATGGCGTGCCATCGGTCGTCTCGAATTGCACGGACATCGACTTCCAGCCCTTGTCCTGGACCTTCAGGGACTTGGTGATTTTGCCGCCGGCAGCGGTGTCCATCTCCAGCCACAGCGGCTTGGGCATGCCGCCGATGACGAGGCGTGCGGACTTCAGTTCCTGTGAGACCGTGCCCTCGAGCTTGAGCTTGCTGCCCTCTAACAGGCGCAATGCACCGGCGGACATCTCTGCGGGCGGCAGGCCGGTGTAGGCCGGGTATTCCTGCACGAAGTGCATCTCTTTCAGCACCGGCGGGATCTTGATCTTCACCGTGGCTTCGGGGCCCGTGCCGTCATTCGCCTCGAAGTGGTAGCGGAAGGAATCGCGGACATTCCGCACCACATAGCGGAAGACCGGCTCCGCCTCGCCACGGGCACGCGGCACGGGGATGCGGGTCTCGCGCCCAGTGGCATCCACGATCACCAGCGTGGCGGAGGGCGGGATCTTGCCGGAGAGCTTGGCCGCGAGCGAAGCATCCGCTCCCGGTTCTAACAGAAGATCGCCGCTCAGCGCCTCCACCATGGTCTCCGCCGGGAAGGCCACGGAGGACAGGAGGACGCGCCGCGCCAGCAGGCCCGACAGCGGAAGCCCGGCGAGGAAGACGGATCCGATCAGCAGCGCGAGCGCGGCGGCGGCCAGCCATTGCTTGCGCCGCAGCGGTTTGGTGGGAATCACCGCACCCGCCAGATCCTTGCGGCCCACACGCTCCGCCACGATTTCCAAGTGGCGGCGTGCGATCGCGCGGCCATGGGCGGGGAGATCCGCCTGCGGTTTGCAGAAGTCCACGGCGGAGACCAGGGCGCTGTTGAACTCCGGCATCTCGCGCTCCACCAGCAGGGCCGCGGCACGCTGGTCCAGCTTCCGTCGCAGCGAACCGATCACGTAGAACCAGAACAGGCCCGCCACCACCAGTGTATCTAACAGCAGCAGCACCGAGCGCGCCGGTAGCGACAGGCGCATGTAACGATCGGCCACAGCTTGCAGCAGCCAGGCCAGCGCCAGGAAGCTCACCGCCAGCAGCGGGAAACGCGCGAGCGATACCCGCAGGCGCTTGCGGATCACCGCGCGCAGTGCCGCCGCCACCGGGCGCGGCAGTTTCAGGGTAGTGGATGTTTGGTCCGCGTCGCTCATGGTTCAGTTCAGCCGGGTGAGTTTGCGGATCAGCCACTCCGCGAAGAGCAGCCCCAACAGCGCCGTCAGCATCCAAGCGGAGCGGCAGAAATCGATCTTCTTGAAAGTCGCCACGGTCGCGCTCTTGGCCGCGATCATCTCCGGCAGACGGTGCAGGTCTTCTTCCCGCAGGAAGCTGCCGCCCGCTGCTTCCGCCATCCCGCGCAGCATGCGCTCGTCCAGCGCAGTGCGGTTGCGTTCGGCGCTGGCTTCCACGACCTCGAAACGCACCACGCCCGCGGGATCGCGGCTGGTGGAGAAGGAATAGACACCTCCCGCCTGCGGCACGAATTCACCGCGGTAGGAGTTCTTCCCGCTGGAAGTCAGGCTCAGCGGCACGGACTGCGCCACACCATCCTGCTGCCAGGTGACCGTGCCATCGAGCGAGGGTGCCAGGAAGGGCTCGAAGCCTTCCGTCCACGCCGTGCCCGAGATGTGCACAGTGTCACCCGCGGCATACTGGCGGCGGTCGGTGCGCAGTTGCGTCAACGAGGAGGCACCCTCTAACAGCTGCAGCGAGAGCGACTGCATGATCTGGCCCCACAGGATCGAGTAGTACTTCTCCCCGGTGCGGCTGCGCCAGCGGTAGGTCTCATCCGTGCCGAAGTAAACGCAGGTCCCGGAGCCGTAGCCCTGCATGGCGAAGACCGGCAGCATGCCATAGCGGCCTGAGCTTTCCGGGCGCGGATCAACCAGCAGCACCTCCGCGCCGGGCTTCACCCGGGAAATCGGCGCCACCCAGCGCACGCCCGGGAACTTGCCCCAGATCTCGCGGTTCACCGCCGGGTCCGGGTCCATCTGCAAATACGGCGATTGCTCGCCCGCGCGGGTCAGGCGCAGCGGGAAGGGCTCGGCGGCTCGGTATTGATCCGTAGCCAGCGAATTGTCCGGCACGATCGGCAGCAGTGGCTCCAGCGGCGTGCCGGTGTAGGCATTCGGGCTGAAGTTCTGGCCGGCCAGGAAGATGATGCCGCCGCCCGCTTCCACCCAGTCGGCAATGATCTGCATGCGCTTCTCGCCCAGGTCCTCCGGGCTCACGTCGCCCAGGATCAGCACCTGCGAGTTGAAGTAAGCCTCGCGGCTGTCCGGAAGGGCGGGCAGGAAAGGGGAGTCGGGCAGGCTCTCCAGGCCCGGCTCGCCCTTGATCATCACGCACTTCACCTCCAGCCGCGGGTCGCGCTCCAGATAGTCTAACAGGTAGCGGAAGTCCCAGCGCGGCTCCTGCTCGATCAGCAGCACGTGGAACTTCCGGTCGGTGATGCGCACGGAGGTCGCGGCTTGGTTGTTCTCCGTCGACGCCTCGCCTTCGATCGGCGGGATCGCGACCTCGATGCGCAGTTCGCCGGGCGTGCGCGGCACGGCGTGCAGCGCCAGCTCGGTCTCGCGTTCCTCTAACAGCAGCTCGCGCGTCTCCAGTTCCTGGCCATCGCCCTTCAGCGTGATCGTGGCGCGGCGGCCCGCCATGCCCGGGGCACTGATGCGTGTTCGCACCTCCATGCGCTCCCCGGCGAAGGCGAGCTTGGGTGCTTGCACATCGTGCACGATCACATCGCGCGGTGAGCTCACGCCCACTCCGTAGATGAAGAGCGGCACACCGCGCTCCTTGCAGGCAGTCGCCGCCTCCAGCGCGGAGGCTCCGGTATTGCTATTGCCATCTGTGACTAGCAGCACGCCGCCGAGCCCGCGCGAGCGCGGCTCCTGCAGCACTTCTTGCAGGGACTCGCCGATGGCTGTGGCACCCTCGCCGGTCTGCGCCTTGGCGAAGAACTTCGGCGCTTCATCGGGCCCCTCGCCGAGCCGGACAGCACGGCGGCCGAAGCCGTAGAAGATCAGGTCAGCCTGCTTGGAGACCTTCTGCCAGAGATCGAGCTTGGGATTTTCGCTGAGCTTGTGCAGCAGCTCCGTGCGCGGCATGCGGGATTGATCGGCAGAGGGTGCGCCGCTGTTGTCCAAGCGCGCATCCGGCGATAGCGACCCGCTGGCGATACCCGCGCGCACGCGGTCCGCCACATCCTCACGGCGGTCCGCCACGCTCATGCTCTCCGAGCCATCCACCAGCACCGCGAGCGGCTGGCGCACCGGTTCCTCCCGCGTGAGGCGGATCACCGGGCGGGCTAACAGAAGCGTCAGCACGATGCAGGCGGCGATCCGTAGCCCGGTGACCAGCAGCAGCCGCGGGTTGCGGGAGCGGCCGGGCGGCCACCAGTTGCCCGCGACCGTCGCCGCCAGCAAGATCAGCAGCAACACGATGGCGCTGGCGGGCGAGAAGCCTTCCCAGCCGAGCTCCCAGGAGCCCTTCGAAAGCGCCGCCAAACATGATGGAGAGAACATGGTCATCATGCAGGGGTGGCGCGGCTACGGCCGATGAATTGGGCGAAGATCGCTTCCCCGACGAAGAAGACGGCAAGCACCCACAGGAAGGGCGTCCATAGTTCACGCATCACGAAAGCCGGGGCAGCTGCGGCCGTGGCCTGCTTCTCGCCGGAAGGCGGAGCCGTCAGCGTGGCTGGCAGGGCGGGATCCACTTTGGTTAGATCAGATTCCGCGGCATCCATCTGCACCGCGAAGGTGGTGAGCGCATCCGGCCCGACATTGATGCGGTAAACTCCGGCGCGGTCGGTCATCGAGTAGCGCACCCAGTCTCGCTCGCCATCCGGCACCACCACGCCCGCGCCGCGCGGCGTCGGGCTATCCGGCGCGATCACGGAAAGCTCCGCACCGCGGAACTCGCGCGGCACTTCTTTCCGGAACAGCTCGCCGGGCGCGAAGTTGAAGCCCGCATTCCGGCTGCCGCCCAGGTGATTCATCAGGCGCTGCGTGAGCGCAACGAAGGCGGGGTGCAGCGGCAGGTTCGACCACGCGGGCGTGAGAGCCGTGCCCCACAGCACCACCGATCCGGCACCGGCCTTGCCCTCCAGCAGCACGGGGGAGTTGTTAGAGAGCAATGCGATCACCCGCGACTTCTCCTTTCCTTCGAGAGGAAAGTGGCGGTTCACGCGGATCGCGGAGAGCCGGCCCTGCGCGGGATCATTCCACAGCTCGGTGATCGGATGCGTGAAGCCATTGCCCGCCCAGACCAGGGGCGGCTCGCCCTCCGCTGTCTCCACCATCGCGCCGATCTTGCCGGGCAGCAACTCGGCCATGACCGGCTGCTCATTCCATGCGGAAGGATCCACGGCATCGCCCGGGAAGATCACCAGGCTGCCGCCACCCTTCACATAAGCGGCCAGCGCGTTGAGCCCGGCAGGTGAGGGGAGGGCGGTATTGCAGAGGAAGATCGCGAGCGGCGGCGTATTCTCCGGCGACAGCTCGGTTGTTAGATCCTCCACCCCGGTCGTCGTGACCGAGAGGCCCGCGCCCGTGGCCGCCAGCGCATGGGAAAGATAGAAGCCCCCGCGGTCCACGGCGCTGGCACTGGGATTCCCCTCGCACACCAAAACGGTGGGCTGGCTGGAGACCTCGAAGGCGAAGGCGCGCTCGTTGTCCGCCGCGAAGGAATCCGGTGGAATGGAAGCGATCACTGCATTCGGGCCCGGTGCCGGAAAAGATGCTTCAATGATGGTCACCGCGCGGCCACCGGCAGCGATCCGCGGGATCGTGCTCTGGCCCGCCGGTTGGCCGCTGGCGGTCACCAGCTTCACCGGCACTTCGCTCACATCGCTGCGGCCGGTATTTATCACCTCCACGCGGAAGCGCGCCGGGTGGTCCATGGTGATGGCCCCGCCTTCCGGCATCAGCGAGACGATGCCGCAGCCCGTGGGCTCTTCATCACCGCCCACGATCACCGGCACGAAGCGGATGTCCGGATGATCCGCCGCGAGCTTGAGGAAAGATGGATTGCGCGTCCACGCTGCGGCCTGCCCATCCGTGACGATGCGGATCTCACGCTGCAGGCCGCTCAAGTTTTGCAGGCTCTCCACCGCCTGCTCCACGCCGGCGGAGAGATCGCTGCCGCGGTCGCTGAGCGCCGCTTCTGTTAGAGCGTTGCGAACTCCGGCGAGATCCGGCACCGGGCGCGGCATCACCGGCTCCACGCGGTTCGAGACCAGGATCAATCCAGCGAGTGACTGGCCATCCAGACCCGTGAGCCACTCGCCGATCTGGCGCTTGGCACGATCAAAGCAGATCTCCGGCCCGAGGCTGCGGCCCATGCTGGCGGAATTATCCAGCACAACCATGGCGGCCACCGGGCCCTGGCTATCGCCGGGCTTGCCCGCGGTCTTCACCGCCGGGCGTGCGAAGATCAGCACCGCCAGCGCGACCAGCGCCAGGCGCAGGATCAGCAGCAGCAGGTCCTGCAGCTTGATCCGGCGCTCGTTGTTGCGCATGGCCAGCAGCAGGAACTTCATCGCGCCCCAATCGGTATTCCGCACGCGGAAGCGATTGAGCAAATGGATGGCCACGGGCACACCGAGTGCCGCCATCCCCGCAAGCATGACCGGATTCAGGAAGTTCACGCCTTCTTGCGGTGGGTGCCCTGCCGGAAGGCGAGGTAAGCTCCGAGGGTGGCGGCCAGGCTCTTGCCCGTATCTGCCAGCACGTAGTGCGCGCGATACTTCTCGCAGGTGTGCCGGATGCGCGTGCGGAATTCGTTGAAGATCTCCAGGTAGTTCTTCCGGATCTCCGCGGGTGCGGTGCGCAGTTCAGTCGGCCCCTCAAGATCGCGGAAGCGCCAGGTCCCATCGAAGGGGAACTCCAGCTCGTAGGGATCGAGGGTATGGAAGACCACCACCTCGTGACCGGCGAAGGCGAAGCGCTCTAGTCCCTTCGACAGGCTTTCCTCATCCTCGAAGAAATCGCTGATCAGCACCACGATGCCGCGGCGTTTCGCCTCCTGTGCCACTTGCTCCAGCGCGGTGGAAAGCCGAGTGGTGCCGGTGGCCTTGAAGGCGGCGAGGCGATCCATGATGAGCTGGATCTTCGGCAAGCTATCGGTGCGCGGCAGATACTCGCGGACCGCGCTGTCCACCAGCGCGAGCGCCACGGCATCGCGCTGCAGCAGGATGATGTGCCCGAGGCAAGCGGCCAGGATCTTGGCGTAGTGCAGCTTGCTCAGCTTGCTCGAGCCGTAGTTCATCGACGCGCTGCCATCGACCACGAGGTGGGCCACGAAGTTGGTGTCCTGCTCGTACTGCTTGATGTAGTAGCGGTCCGAGCGGCCCAGCACCTTCCAGTCGAGGTGGCGCATGTCATCGCCCGCGGCATACTCGCGATGCTGCGCGAACTCGATCGCGAAGCCGTGGAAAGGCGAGCGGTGCTCACCCACGCGGTATCCTTCCACGATGCGCCGTGCCGCCACGCCCAGTGCCTCGCCACGCGAGAGGGCCTCCGGATCTAACAAATCAGCCGTCATGCTTCGGGATGGCGGCGATCACTTTCTTCACGATGTCATCCGCGCTGATGCCCTCGCTCTGCGCGGTGAAGTTCGGCGCGATGCGGTGGCGCAGGACGGAGGGCGCGACGGATGCGATGTTCGAGCAGCTCACATACATCTGGCCGCGGATCATCGCGTGCGCCTTCGCCGCCAGAATCAGGCAGAGGCTGGCCCGCGGCCCGGCGCCGAAGCTGAGGTACTGCTTGCACACCGCGATGCCCTCTTCCTCCTGAGGGCGGGTGGCGCGCACCAGATCCCGCGCATACTGGAAGACATGGTCGCCCACCGGCATGGCACCCACCACCTTCTGGATGTGGGCGATCCCCGCGGCATCGATGATCGGCTGCGGCTTCTCGCCGCTTGGATTGGAAGCGCGCCTCATCACCTCCAGCTCTTCCTCGCCACTAGGGTAGCCGACCTTGATCAGGAACATGAAGCGATCGAGCTGCGCTTCCGGAAGCGGGTAAGTGCCTTCCTGCTCCAGCGGATTCTGCGTGGCCAGCACGAAGAAAGGCACCGGCAAGTCACGCGTCACGCCGCCCACGGTCACCTTGCGCTCCTGCATCGCCTCCAGCATCGCGGCCTGGGTCTTCGGCGGCGTGCGGTTGATTTCATCCGCCAGCACCACATTCGCGAAGAGCGGGCCGGGCAGGAAGCGGAACTGCTTCTCCCCCGTGGCCGGATCCGTGACGATGATCTCCGTGCCGGTGATGTCGCTGGGCATCAGGTCCGGCGTGAACTGGATGCGCCGGAAGGACATGTTGAGCGAGTCCGCCAGCGAGGAAATGAGCAGGGTCTTGGCGAGGCCCGGCACCCCGACCAGCAGCGCGTGGCTGCGGGTGAAGATCGCGATCAGGATTTCCTCGATGACCTTGCGCTGGCCGACGATGACCTTGCCCAGTTCCTTCTGGAGCGCCCCGCAGGCACCCTGACAGGCCTCGACGTCTTTCGGTTCAATGGCCTTCGGCCCGGGTGGAGCGGCGGTGGTTTCGGACATGATGGTTGGGATGAAATCAGGCAGGTCCGCCCTTGGCGAGCCCGCCATCATACTTGTGGAATTTTATGCAACTTTCACGCGCGATTTGCGAAAACCGCAAAGTTTTTCCGCGGCCTCTGCGAATCGCTTGCTGCTGCGAATTTTTACCCCTGGAGCAGAAACCCTGCCGCGCTGGAATCGAGGCTTTGGCGTCGGACCTTGCCATTCACCTTCGCGGCGGCGTAGTAATTGCGCGGTCGACGACGGAGAAGGACATCCTTTGATCCGAATCGTCGCAACTCATTGATGGGCCTGTAGCTCAGCGGTTAGAGCAGGGGACTCATAATCCCTTGGTCGTGGGTTCGAACCCCACCGGGCCTATTGAGTGATCGCGAGCTTGGACGCGGATCGCCTTTGTTCGCGCCTTGCGCATTCCGCTTCTGGGGTACTGAGGATCGCGGTTGTCGCAAATGGCCAGCCTAAGCCCGCGACCCGCGCTGCGGCCCGGTGGAGGGGCCTAATACAATGAATAGTATCGGCGCGGAAAGGCGGTGGGTAGGCCTGTGTCATCAGGGTTCCCGGTTTCAAGTGTCCCCCCAAAAGGCCGGAGCACCCCAATGAGCTGCCTAACAGAATCAGAACAACCACGAACAGTTGCCAAAAAAATGACCCCTGACCATTTCCCCAAGCGACCCGTAGCGGGTCGGCTCGGCGGTGCGCTCGCCGCGCTGCTGCTGCCGGCCCTGCCCGCGATGGCGCAGACCCTCGTGAACCCCAGCTTCGAGGACAACAACTTCACCGGCACGGTGACGGACAATGATGCCATCCCCGGCTGGACCACCACCACGCCCAGCCTGGTCGGCCTTAATGCCCATGCCGACAACGGGACGATTCCCGATGGTGCGAACGTGGCCTTCATGAGCGCCGGTGGGATCCTGAAGACGACCATCAGCGGGCTCACCCCGGGCACGCGCTACAACGTGACCCTCCGGGTCAACGCGTCGGCCGAGTCGGGCGCCCAGCCCTACCTGCGGTTCTCGACCAATGCCTCCGTCGATCCCTTGGACACGATCAATGCCAAGTTTGTCCCCATCGCGCCCTTCGGCATCTCGGACTACCGTACCGCCGCCTATGAGTTCACCGCGACGGCGGCGAGCCATGAGATCACTATCTCGAACCCACGCACCAGCGGCACGCACATCCTGCTGGTGGATGCGCTCGCAATCGCCCCCACCCTCAATGCGTGGTCGGTCGCGCCCTGGACCGGCGATGCGGATTCCGGGATCAATTCGAGCTATGCCTACACCCACGCGCTGAATTTCAATTTCACCGGCGGCCTCACGGTCAATGGCGTGCCCTTCATGGGCGGCACCACCGCGATCATGGAGACCGCGGTGGCGGGCCGCCTGAATGTCGGGCCGCTCGGTGGCTCGACTACGCTGAGCGGTGCCAACCTGCCCCAGCTCACCGGTAATAGCATCGACCTCGCGCGCAATCTCCGCGGCGGGGCCCTCGTCTTCAGCATGGTGAATCTGAAGCCGGACACGCAGTACGTGGCCTCCTTCTACACCGTGGGCATGGATGACCCGGGGAGCGCCGATGAGTACCGCAGCGCCACCTTCTACAACTCCGAATGCCCGCAGGCGCTGACCGTGGACCAGAATCGCTACGGCAAGACCAAGGGCATCATCATCAGCCATACCTACACCTCCAGCTCCTCCGGCACGGCGACCATCACCATGGCCAATACGGGCACGGCACCGCGCCTGGGTGCCTTTGCCAACCGGGAGGCCGCCTCCTTCAGCGGCACCAGTGGCTGGACCTCCGCGCAGTGGACGGATGACGCCAGCTCCGGGATCAACAGCACCTACCACTACACGCATGCCTACAAGTTCAACTCCGCGTCATCGCCTGTGGTGAATGGAGTGACCTTCAAAGGCCTGACCGGCGACAACCCCGCGGATGGCTCGGTCTTCAGCTCCAGCCGCCTGACCGGCTCCGCCACGAATCCCGCCCCGAACATCAGCGGGACCAGCGCCAGCCTGGCAACCACCTATCACGGTTCCATTGCCACCGGCTCGCCCACCTCCTACATCCTCACCGACCTGACCCCGGGGAAGGAATACATCTGCACGCTCTACTCGGTGGGCGGGGCGGATACCCGCAAGATCGCCTTCTTCGGCACCGCGGGCGGCAAGCCGGCGGTGATCGACCAGCAATTGTACGGCTCCGGCAATGGCATCCGCATGGAGTACCGCTACGTCGCGCCACCCTCCGGGACCATGGTGATGAGCAGCTCGGCCTATGACTCGACCAAGCTCTTCCAAGTCTATGCGCTGAGCAACCGCGAGGCGCAAGTCACCGCCGGTCCGGGCATCAGCTCCGCGCCCGCCAGTGCCACCATCCCTGCGGGCACGGATTACACGCTGCAGGTCGGCGCCACCGGCACCGCTCCACTGAGCTACCAGTGGTACTTCAACAACACCCCGATCCCCGGTGCCACCACCGCCAGCTACACCCTGGTCTCCCCCGACTACGATGATACCGGCGACTACAAGGTGAAGGTGACCAACCCGGGCGGCAATGTCACCACTGAACCCGCCACCATCACCGTGGCCAATGCCGTGCCCGGTCTCTTCAACACCGGCGTGAATTGGGACGGGCAACTCCTGGCGGATGGCGTGGATCCCCACTATTCCCTGGTCGGGAATCCCGATGGTGGATCGCCCAATGCCTTTGTGGAGACCACGGGGCGCCCGGCGGCCTGGATGGAAAATGACCTGGCCTCACAGTGGATCGGGCCCCGCTCGAATGCCACGGGTGCGGCCTCCGGCGAGACGCTCACTTACACCTACCGCACTTCCTTCACGCTCACGAATTTCGATCCGGACAGCGTGGTGATCACCGGTCGCTGGGGTGGGGACGACGTCCAGATCGGCATCTATCTGAACGGCATTTACCTCGGTTCATCGGGTATCACCTGGGGCTATGCAGCCCTGCTGCCCTTCCGGATCGATGCCGGGACCTTGTCTGCTCACGGCACGGCCTTCCGGGTGGACGGCACTCCGAACACGCTGGACTTCGTGGTGCGCAATGAGAACTCGGCGGCCCCTGTCACCGGCACCGCCACCGGCTTCATCGTGCGCGACATACAGGGCACCGGTTCGCTGAGCACGCTGACCGCTCCCGAGGTGATCACCGATCCGGTGAGCACGACCGCCACCATCGGCCAGACCGTCACGCTCGGCGTGGTGGCCGGTGGCTCCGCGCCGCTGGCCTACCAGTGGCAGAAGGACGGCGTGAACATCCCCGGTGCCACGCATACCTACCTGACGATTCCGGTCACCGGAACGGATAAGGCCGGTGCCTACCGCGTCGTGGTGACGAACGGCTTCGATTCGGATACCAGCGCCGCGGCCACGCTCACGGTGCTCACCGCCGGCACTCCGCCGTCCAACTTCACGCTGACCATGTCCGGTGGCAGCGTCACGGGCAGCTTCCACGGAACCCCGGGTGTCAGTTACACGGTGGAGCGCTCCAGCACCCTGCTGCCCGGTAGTTGGGTGACGGTGCAGACCACCGTCGCGCCGGCCTCCGGCATCGTGCCGGTGAATGATCCCAGCGCGCCGGTGGGCCGTGCCTTCTACCACATCGTCTATACCCCCTGATTCAGGCTTTCCAGCTAGGTCACCCGGCGGTCCCCCTTCCTGCCTCTTCCCTCCGGGAAGGGGCGCGGAGCGGGGGCCGCTTGGTTTTAAAGTGCCAAGTATGAAAGTGCCAGGTGCCAGGGAAAGGCAGCTTGCAGTTCCCTGCCGGCGTAGTCATTGATTCGATCCCGTGCACAGGATTCTTCCCGCGCTTGGTCTGGCGATGGTGCTGCCCGTGCCGCTGCACGCTGCGACGGGATGGACTGCCTACACGCCGGACGATTCCACGCTGCATCTCTGGCATCTGGATGAGGGCACGTCGCCCTTTGCGGATGCCGGGAGTCAGCCGGTGAACTTGTTCGGCCCGGCCCCGGGGGTGGAAGGCGGGCAAGCGGGTGCCGCGGGCATGGGCAGCGCGGTGCATTTCCACAACGCGGCACCACTGCATGCCGGCGCTGCGCCTCCCTTCGGCCCGCTGCTCTTCGGCATGCCGCGCGAGCCGGGCGATGGCAGCCTCGCGCCATTCGCAATCGCCGGTAAAGACGGTGCCTTCACCTTCGAGGCGCTGGTTAAGCTCGACCAACTGCCGGCGGACGCCGCGCATCCCTTCCAGATCCTGGGGATGGACAGCCTGAACCCCGCCCTGAGGGTCTTCAACCTGCGGATCGAGAAGCCGGGATTCCTCACCTTCACCCCGATGTTCGGGAATACCGTGGTCGGCGGCCAGATGGCTACCCTGCCGCGCAGCGGTCCGCACGCACTGCAGACCGGCATCTGGTTCCACGTGGCGGTGGCCTACAATGGCGAGCGTGGCGAAGATGATAATTTCAAGTTCTACTGGACCCGCTTGGATGCCGGTCAGGATGGGGCGAATCTGATCGGCACGGATGGACTGGGTTCCAATCTGAATCCCAACCCGGGCAGCTTCGGGGTGGGGAATACACCGCGGATCGACGCAAGTGCCGGCGGCGGTGAGTCCCTGCCCGGCATGATTGATGAAATCCGCATCAGCTCCATCGCGCGGGCACCGGAAGATTTCTTCTTTGTGAGTGAAGCGGCGCGGCAGCGGGCACGGGAAGCGCCACGCGTGAAACCACCGGAGCTGTCCACGCCGCTGGGGATCGCGCTGCAAGGAATCACGGTGAGCGGCAAGCCGGTCCCGGTACCGGCAGCGGGCAAGGCCCTTGAGCTACCGACCGGGCTGCACCGGCTGGACATCGACTTCGGCTTCCTGCCCGGGAACCGTTCGAGCCCGCTGTCCGTGAGCTGCCGGCTGGAGGGCCTGGAAGACGGCTGGCAGCCCTCCGCCCGCGGCATGACCATGGAGTGGGAGATGCTCGACGGCGCGGCGAAGGTGGTGGCGCGCCGGGTTTTCTCCGTGGAAGGCTCCAGCAAAAGCTGGATGAGCGCGCCGATGATCAAGCGCAAGGAGCCGATCTATCTGCCGGAGAGCACCGAGAGCATACGTGTGACCCTGAGCTCCGGCCTGCCGGATACCACCGGCGTGTGGGCGCTGTGCAATCTCACCCTGCGGCCTTCTTCCAAGCCTCATCAAAACCTGTGGGAGGACGGCGCGCTCAAGGAAGGCGAGAGCATGAATCTCATCAGCGGCGTGCCGCGCGATTGGGAAAAGCAGGGCAGCGATCTGGCCCTCAGCCGGCTGATCCAGGCGGAGTGGGGTCGCGCCCTCGGTTTGATCGATCACTCGGCCAAGGATTGGGCGGCATGGGTGACGACCCGCCGTCTGGCGATCCGCCCGGGTCCCGGTGGCGAGACCTACATCGCGAGCTGGCAGGAAGCCTTCAAGGTGGACCCCGGGGCCTCGCAGCGCGCCAGCTACATCAATGTAGCACCGGGCAGCTACACCTTTCGTGCGGTGGCGCTGGAAGATGGCGAGGACCCGGGCGGCACGCAGCTCGCGCTGGCCGTGACAGTGCGGCAGCCGTACTGGAACCGGCCATGGTTCATCCCGCTGGCAGTGGCATCCGCCGTGCTGGTGCTGGGCTGGATGTTTTTCGTGGTCTATCGTCAACGCGCCCGGCGCAGGCTCGCGGCCCTGCGGCTCCAGCATGCCGTGGAGCGCGACCGCGTGCGGATCGCGCGGGATATGCACGATGACTTGGGTACCCGCGTTTCCGTCCTCAATCTAACAGCCGCACGGGTCCGCCGGTCGGTGGCCACGGATCCGGAGAAGGCCGTGCGCCAGCTCGCGCGCATGGAGACCGCCGCGCGCGATCTGGTGCATGCCATGCACGGGCTGGTCTGGGCGGTGAACCCGGCGAACGACACGCTGGATCATCTGGCGAATCATCTCTCCGCCGCGGCAGGTGAGATATTCCGGGACAGCGCTTCGAAGTTGCGCATCCGCATTGCGCAGGGCTTGCCGAAACTGCCGCTAAGTTCCGAGTTCCGCCACCATTTCGCGATGGGGGTGAAGGAGGCGCTGCACAATGCGCTCAAGCACGCAGGCCCCTGTGAAGTGAGCCTGCAGCTCTTCATCGATGATGATGAACTGGTGGCCGAGATCGCGGACAACGGCGCGGGCTTCGATGCCAGCGTGCCGCGCGAGGGCAATGGCCTGGTCAATCTGCGCGCTCGCCTTGCCGAGCTGGGAGGCACATTCTCGATCCAATCCCGGGAGGGTGAAGGCACCCGCATCATCCTCCGCTGCAAGCTCAAGGCCCAGCCCGCACTCATCATTCCATGATCCCGCGCAAGCGCACCGTCGCCATCGTGGAGGACGACTCGGAACTCCGCGAGACCTTCCTCGAAACCCTGCTGGAATCGGATCGCTGGACCGTGACCGGCTGCTATGGCCGCGCGGAGACCGCACTGCCGGAGATCCAGCGCGATCCGCCGGACGTGTGCATCGTGGACATCCAGCTCCCCGGCATCTCCGGCATCCAGCTGCTGCGCAAGCTGCGGCCCATCTGCCCCTCCACGCAGTTCCTGGTGGTGACGGTCTTCGAGGAGACCGACCGCGTCTTCGAGGCGCTGGCCGCCGGGGCCTCCGGCTACGTGCTCAAGCTGGATATCGACTCGAAGCTGATGGAAGCGCTGGAAGAGGTCGCCTCCAGCGGCTCGCCGATGTCGAGCGGCATCGCCCGCAAGGTGGTGGAGTATTTCCGGGAGCCGATCAACTCGCCGGATGAGAACTTCAATCTAACGGCGCGCGAGAAGGATACCCTGGAGCTACTGGCGAAGGGCTACCTCTACAAGGAGATCGCCCATGAGCTGGGCGTGAAGCCGGAGACGGTGAACTACCACCTGGGCCGCATCTACCGGAAGCTGCACGTGCGCACGCGCACGGAGGCGGTGCTGAAATACATGAAGCGTCAGGAAGGCGGCGCAGCCTGACCCGGCCTAGTGAAATGGATAGTGGGAGCGGGTGGACGGCGATTCTAGCATCCCTTCACCGGCCTTGGACCGGTGAAACCCGGACCCATGATCTTTTCATCGCGACGACGCCAACGCCCGGCGCCAGACCATCCCGGCGGGCGGAGCGTCATCAGCTTCGCGGGTGATGACTGGCTGGGGCTCGGGAAGCACCCGGCGGTGATCGCCGCAGGCTGCCGGGCCTTCGCCGAGCACGGCTTGCTGCCCGCGGACGAGATCGCGCTGCAAGATCTCGAGGAACGTGTCGCCGGGTTCTTCGGGCGCGAGGCCGCGGTCTTGTTAGGTCACGGCACATCCGCGGGCGGCTTGCTCGTGAAAATGGCAGGCAGGGCAAGCGCGGTCTTCGTGGATGAATTCGCGACGACCCGCATGAAGGATGCGGCGCTCATGGCTGGAGTGCCGGTGCACTCTTTCCGCTCCTGCGATGCGGAGGACCTGCAGGAGCGGATCTCAAATTTGCTGCCGGCGAAGGGAATGCCGCTGGTACTGAGCGATGGCATCATACCTGCCACCGGCATCGTCCCGCCCTTGGATGCTTACTTGCGCGTTCTTACTGCTCGTGCTTCCGGTGTGCTGATCGTGGATGATGGCGTCGGGCCAGGGGCACTCGGCACTTTCGGCCGCGGGGCTCTCGAGGAACTGGGGATTGAGGAGCGCGCCAACCGGCCATGGCATGGCAGCGGGGTCGCGGTCTTCGCGAGCAGCGGACTGCCGGGGATCGGCAGTCTGGTCTGTGGCTCGCAGGAGTTCACCGGACATGCGAAGGCGAGGCTCGCGGGAGAAGTCCGGCAGCAGCCCGCGGCGGTCATTGCGGCGATGGCAAAAGCCCTTGAGATCGCCGCCACTGAATTGGACCCGGCACGCGCAGCCTTGCTCGCGAACATCACTCGCCTGCGTCAAGGCATCACCCAGCTCGGCCTGGACCTGCCCGCCATTCCCGCGCCCTTCTTCGGCCTTCCGATCGGCACCGCGGCGAACATGGCGCGCATTCACCGTGAACTTCTGGCCGCGGGCCTCCTGGTGCCGGTCCTTCCTGCCCCCGGGGAAGGGGAAGTCCTGCGCTTCGCCGTCACCAGCAAGCACACGCATGGGATGATCGATGAGCTGCTGCGCGCCATGTGCGTGATCTTGTAGCCCTTTCCGGCGATTTGACAGCGGCGCTCCCCCGGCTTTGCTGGGGGATGTCAAACTCCCCGAAGGTCATCGATGCCGCGGAACTCGCCCCGCGCCTGAAAGCGAATGAAGCACCGGTTTTGATCGACGTGCGCTTGCCCGGGGACCACGCCGCCGGGAGCATCCCGGGTGCGGCGGCGAACTGTGTGTATGAGGTCGCCTTCCTCGAACGCATGCCGGACCTGGCCACGAAGGAGCGGGCGGTCTGCGTTTATGGCGAGGATGCGGAAAGCCTGGAAAGCCGGGTGGCTGCGGAGAAGCTGGTGCGGCAGGGCTACCGGGAAGTGTTGGATTTCCGCGGCGGACTGGCTGCGTGGAAGGCGGCGGGCTTCGAGCTGAACCCATCGTCCGCAGCAGCTGCCGCGGAGGTGCCGGAACCGCGCGATGGCATCCATCCGCTCGATCTAACAGAAAGCCGGGTGCAGTGGATTGGCCGCAATCTGCTTAACCACCACAGTGGCATGCTGAAGCTGAAGTCCGGCGAAGTGGAGATCCACGAAGGACGGCTGGATGGCGGCAGCTTCATCCTCGACATGCGGGAGATCGCCTGCCGCGACCTGGCGGGCGATCCCTTGCACGAGGTGCTGATCGCGCACCTCTTGAGCGATGACTTCTTCGAGGTGGACGAGTATCCCGAAGCTTCCTTCCGGATCCTCTCCGCCAAACCGGTGGCGGAAGCCACGCCAGGCTCGCCGGACCTGAAGATCCGCGGCGTGCTCACCTTGAAGGGTACCGAGGGCGAGGTCGAATTCCTGGCCAGCACCGGCATTACCGCAGAGGGCAAGCTCGCGGCGCAGGCCTCCTTTGCCATCGACCGCACGCGCTGGAATGTGATCTACGGCTCCGGCAAGTTCTTCCGCAGCCTCGGCGGGCACTTGGTGAACGATATGATCGAGATCCAGTTGCGAATCGTGACGCAGTGAGCCCGCTCAGATCATCAGCTCGAACTGCTGCTCCGGTCCGGTGAACCAGTTGTCGAGCCATGGGGAATAGGTCTTTACGCGCACCGTCTTCTTGTCCGCCAGGAACTGCATGAGGCGGAAGTAGCCGCCGCCATGAAAGGGCCGGTCCGGCTTCACGCCGTATTGGTAGTTCGAGAGGATCTGGTGGACCATCTTGCCGTCCTTGCCCGCGCTGCTCAGGCGGCCCGCGCCGTCATTGAGCACGTGCCCGTTCAGCGTGAAGCGGATGTTCGGGTGCTGCGATACCAGCTTGCGCCACAGATCCTCGCCGTCATTCACCTCCTCCAGCTTGGCCACCGGATAGGTCTTGGGATTCCAGGTCTGCTTAGTGCCGTGGGTCGCGAAGTCGTAGCGCGTATCATCGGAGAAGACATAGGCATGGGTGCTCAGGATCACCGAATGCTGCGGATGCGCGGCGACTTGTTGATTGGCCCACTCGACCACCGCATTGCGCGGCGCGAACTCCAGCGCCAGCACCAGGAAATCGCCGTGCGGGCTGGTGAAGCTGTGCGCGCTATTCTCCAGCCGGCCCTTCTCGAAATAGATCACCTTCGTGCTATTCGCGTAGTCCTCCGGCTTGAAGAAATCATTCATGAAGGTGCTGCGGTCATTGCAGCCGCCGTCCTTGCCCAAGTCATGATTGCCAGGCAGCAGGGAGTAGGGGATGCCAGCCTTCTTGAGCACATCCATCGCCGCCTTCGCATTCTTCCACTGCTCCGGAAGGTTGTTGTCGGTGATGTCGCCAAGATGGGCGACGAAGCGGATGTCATGGCTTTCCTTGTGTGCGGCCACCCATTCCGCCTGGCGGATGAAGACCTCCGGGTGCAGGCGCGTGAGGCTCTGGCTATCGGGGAAGACCGCAAGGCTCCAACTGCCGGCCGGTGCATCGAAGGGGATCATCGGGATCTTCTCCGCATGCGGCGGCTCGGCAGGGGCTTCCGCCTTGTCCTGACCGAAGACCGGCGGGTGGATGAAGCCAGCAAGCGTGCCGGCGGCGATTGATTTGAGCGTGCTGCGGCGGTTCATGGGCGATGTTCTCCTACGCCCAATGCGCCAAGGGAGTTTCAACTCCGCCTCAAACCCCGTTCAACAACAGCGCGCCCGCGATCCCCGCCTGCTGGCCTAACAGGGGCGGGACAATGTAGGGCTCAGCGGAGAGGGGAGGGAAGTAACCCGCGCCGATCTCCTTCAGCAGCCGCTCGGTCTTCTCATGAAAGCCCTCCGCCTGGGAGACACCGCCGCCGATGATCACCCGCGCGGAAGAGACAACGCCGAGGATCGCCAGCACCCCGTGCGCGAGATACCAAGCCTCCGTATCCCATGCGGGATGATCGCCTGGTAGCTCCGCGGCGGGCTTGCCCCAGCGCCCGGCGATGGCGGGGCCGCTGGCCAGGCCCTCCAGGCAATCGCGGTGGAACGAGCACACGCCGGGGAACTCATCACCCGGCTGGCGCGGCACCTTGAAGTGCCCGCCCTCCGGGTGCTGCGCGCCGTGGATCAGGTGGCCGCCGGACAGAATGCCCGCGCCGATGCCGGTGCCGATGGTGATGTAGGCAAGGTCATCCACGCCTTGGCCCGCGCCGAGCCGGGCCTCGGCCAGCACCGCGGCATTCACATCGGTATCGATGTTGAAGCGCGCGACGGGGAAGCGTGCGGCGATGAAGTCCTTGATCGAGAAATCCGCCCAGCCCGGCTTGGGGGTCGGGAGCATCACTCCGTAGTTGGCGCGCCCGGGAACCACACCCACCGGACCGAAGGCCGCCACTCCAATCGCTTCCGGCACACCGCGCTCCGCCAGCCAGTCCATGGCCCGGCCGAAGGTCTCCGCCGGGGTGGTGGTAGGGAAGCGGTGCTCCTCGTGGATCTCCCCGCCGACCGTGCCGGTGGCGACCACGGTTTTGCCCCCGCCGAGTTCGATGCCCGCAATCATGCGGAGCTTTCTAACGAGCGGCGGCCGCCGCGGCCAGCGCCTCGCGAGTCAGGTTTGTGATTTCTTCCCACTTCCCGCCATTCACGAGCTGCTTGTCCACCATCCACGAACCGCCGATGGCCGCCACCACGGGGAGCTTCAGGTAGTCCGCCAGATTGCCGCTGCCGATGCCGCCGGTGGGGATGAACTTCACGCCGGTATGGCCATAGGGACCGGCCAGGGACTTGAGCATCGCCGTGCCGCCCGCCGCCTCCGCAGGGAAGAACTTCAGCAGCTTGCAGCCCATCGCCAAGGCCTGCTCGACTTCGCTCGGCGTCATCACGCCCGGCGCAAACTCCAAGCCAAGCTCCGCCGCCTTCTTCACCGTGCGCGGATTCAGCCCCGGCGCGAGGCCGAAGACCGCACCCGCATCCTTGGCCCGTACCACCTGCTCATCCTCCAGCAGCGTGCCCGCCCCCAGCAGGATCTCCGGGAAGCGCTTGGCGATCCGTCGGATCGATTCCTCCGCCGCTGCGGTGCGGAAGGTGATCTCCATGATGTCCAGGCCACCGGCGAGCAGGGCCTCGGCCAAGGGTTCGGCGGATTCGACATCATCGAGCACGATGACCGGGACGATGCGCTTGGAGAGGATGCGGGAGAGCATGGGAGGATGGCGTCGGTCTTGGGACGGTGTCTCACTCTCTGAATGGGAGGCGGCCCCTTGGCGGCTACTTTGTTGCAGTTGCCGGGCGGGCGGCAAGGCGCATTCGTAATCCGCGAAAATCAACGGATTTCACAGGATGAGGCCGGCTTCAGCGGCGTTTCCCTATGGGATGAATACACCCGCGATGAGTCTTTGGGCGGATTCCCGGCCAGCGGGTGTCCACTGGCGGGCAAAGTATTCTCGCAGCAAAGGATGCGCATCGAGTCGTACCAGTTCGCCAGAGTCACTGCGGGTCGCAGCGACCAGATGCGAGCCCTCCAAGTGTCCCAAGCTGATATTTCGGTCATCCTCCCCCAAGCCGACCAAGGGCTCGTTGATTCCGGGAATGATTTCTGAACAAACCGCTTCGATGATTCGCGCCTCAGCAGGGCGATCGAAGAAACCCAGAATCCGGAGAATGGCGATCTCGCGAGCGCCTTCAGTTCCTCCTTGAAGAAACCAATCCTCATAGGCCTTGATCGCTCGGAAGGAATGCCCGTCTTGCTGGGTGGCGTCGGCTTTCGACCAGTCAATTTTGTCACGTCGTTCAATGTTTCCCGCGTGGGCACGCTTGAGGAAGCTTCCGAGAATTGTGAGGGTCAGTGGGTGACCCCGGACGTCGTCCACAAGCTTGGCGACAAGGTCTTCAGACCCAACTACGCCAAGCCTTCTCAAAAGATCGATCCCGGCAACAGTTGAAAGACTCGAGAGCGGGCGGACGGCGTAATTTGTAGTATGACTGAGATCTTCGATGGCAATTCGACTGGTAACAATGCAAAGGCCTTGGCTATGCGTTGCAAGTGTTTTGAGAAGGATAGCCAAGCCCTCGTCCCTCAGGCGCCCCGGCACTTTTGAGGCGGGGGAGTGTTGCAAGGGCTCCAAACCATCTAGAATTAGCAGGGCCCGGTGACTGCCGATCAATTGTGCCAGTCGGCGGCCCTTTTCGGGGGAGGAGGCTGCGGCTGACATTCGGTCGCCGAAGAAAGCGAGGGCATATTTGAGGAAGAATTCCACCGAAGCCGAGACGGAAGCTTTTTCCCCGCTACCTTGAGTATAAAATGAATAGCCAAGCACGATTTCGCAGCCTGGCCAGTTCCTGGCTTCAAGCGAGGTGACCCATTTTGCAACGAGCGAGCTTTTCCCTTGGCCGCCCATGCCCGTGATAGTGAGGATGTTCGTCCGTTCCGGAGAATCGTTTATGCATGACTCCCAAGCTGCTGACAGTTCTTTGAGTTCATTCTCCCTTCCAATGAGGTGGGTAGGGGCCAGTTTGTCGATCTGAGATATATCGATCGGAATGGATGACTTCGCAGGTGGGGGCTCCAAGTAAGCTTGCCCGTCGATTGGTAGCATGGGTCGGCATGCCGCCACGATCTCCGCAAGGGCCTGCTCCGATTCCTCGGAGTAGTCGATGCTCTTGTAGCTCCGCAAGGTTTCCGGAGTTCGCACTTGCCGAGGAGAAGAGGAATGAAGCGCCGTTGCCTATTGGCGGGGTCGCGGTAAATGGCAGCACTATATTCCAGCTCAACCCAGCCAGAAGCCAGACTTTCAGGAGAAATGCACAGCATGAGCACCCGGGAGTTCCTGATGCCCTCTTCGACCTTCAAGGGAATGAGCTCTCCTGCTTGGATCCTTTGACTGTCTACCCACACTTTGACTCCCTGCGTCTCCAAGCGATCAGCAAGTTTGTGAACACGGGCCTTGTCCGCACGATTGTGACTTAGGAAGACGTCATATAGAAAGGGTTTTGGGTTCCGCTCGGAAGGGTTGGGTGGTGCTGGAGTCGTGGGGGCGACGAGCGACTCCGAGGCCGCGGGTATTACCATCTTTGGCTCGAAGAGTTCGTCGAGATTCTTGGACAGTTGCTTCGTGTGCGGATGCTCAGGGCCGAAGTGGAGGTGGAAGATCCGCACAGCTTCGCGCATCATCGGTTCAGCTTCCGCGAATCGCTGGGTGTCCTTGAACAAGAGTCCCAGGTTGTTGCGCTGAACCGCGACGCTGGGATGCTCCGGGCCGAAGTTGGCTTCAAAGATCCGCAGGGCCTCGCGGATCAATGGTTCAGCTTCGTCGAAGCGCTTCGATTGTCTAAGCAACAGACCGAGGTTGCTCAGGTCTCTGGCTACCGTGGGATCGTCGTCGCCGGTCGCAGCTGCGAGGTCGATGCGCAGGGCTTCGCGCATAGGCGGCTCAGCCTCGTCAAAGCGCTGGGTGTCCTTGAGCAAGACCGCCAGATTGTTGAGGCGGATGGCGACCTTGGGATGCTCGTCGCCATGGACGGCGCGGTCGATGCGCAGGGCCTCGCGCATTAGCGGTTCGGCTTCGTCGAAGCGCTTGGTGTTATGAAGCAACTGCGCAAGGTTGTTGAGGCGGATGGCGACCTCGGGGTGTTCAGGGCCGTAGGCGGCGCGGTCGATGCGCAGGGCGTCCCGCCGGTATCTCTCTTCCTCGCCATACAGTCCCTTGGCATGGAGAAGGCTGCCTATTTGGTTGAGAAGCCAGCCCAGATTTTCGGTGGGAGGGTTCTCGCTCGACTGGTTGCAAATCGAAACCGCATGCGCCTGGAGCGGATTCCATTTCAGCCAAGTCCTGATATCGCTGGGCTGGCCGAGGTCGGCTTCGTGGAGAAGCGAGATGGCCATTCTGGCCGCGGCATTCTTTTCATCCTCACTCGCCTGGAGCCGGGTGATCGTCTGGACCAGACGATGGATCTTGAACACCGGCTCCTCCTGCGAGCGCGTGAGCAGGCAATACTTCTCCGCTCGCGCGATCGCCGCACGGCCCTCCCGAAGCTTAGCCTTCCACTCTGGCGTGGCCGCTTCATCCGCCTCGAGGATGGAGTCCGGGATCGGTTCAGAAGAGAAGTGAGAAAAGACCAACAGCCAGCCGCGCTCCTCCTCCGTCAACTGCTCGAAGCTGAACTTCCACGTGATCCACACCGACCGAGGAGCGGTCTTGTCTGGACGCTCCAAGGGGATCTTCAGGTTGGAGAACCATTGTAAGAGATTGGCTTCCTCTTCCTCATATTGCCGGATGCAAGCGTCCAGGGTCCGCGCGTGCTCACCGATGTAGCCCGCTGCCTGATGGATTGCGAGCGGGAGGCATCCCAGCATCCGCACAATGGACAGGGCCAGCGTTTCATCCTCGCTGGTCTTGAGGCGGCTCCGCTTCGTGAGGCCTAGTAGCAACTCCGCCGCGGCCTCTGGCGTGAGCACGCCTAGATCGAGCGGTTCCACGTTGTCCGCCCATTCGCGCAGGCGCGAAGTGATCAGCACATGGCCTGCACTCAGCTTGCCTAACAGATCAATGATCTCCCTGGCTGCCGTGTCGTCATCCACGTTGTCGATGATCAGCAGCCAGCCGGGATTCGCGGCCAGCCAGTCAAGCGCTGCCTGGGCGCGAATCGCCTCATCTGCCGGCAGGCCTTGGTCGATCCTGAGCACACCACAGAGTCTCGCGAGCGAGTTCCACAGCGCTTCCGGTGTGTCTGCCGTGGCGAAGAGCAAGGCGCTGTAATCATCCTGATGAAGCAGGGCATACTCGATTGCCGCATGCGTCTTGCCTATGCCTCCAAGTCCAGCGATCCCGGTCGCCGCGGGTCCTCGCTGTGTTATAGCCGCGCGGCTCTTCTGCATCAGGGACTCGCGGATCTCTTCCAGAAACTCGTCGCGCCCGACGAAAGGCCTGCCGATGTAACCGCCGGGAAGATTGGAGGGCTTGAGCGCTGCGGGAACAGCCGCCACGGGCCCCTGTACTTTCCGGAAGTAGGCCATCAGGTCCGGCAAAATCAGGCGCGTGAGTTGGGCTGGATCACGATACGTCTCCGGATACTTCCGCGCCAGCAAGAGCCGGTCCAGATGTATCCGCTGTGGATGCGTTGCTCCGTTGTGTGTCGAGTCCGCATACACGAACAGCGCGATTCCCCGATGCAGCGCGATATATGCCTCCCACTGCGTGTAAGTGATTCCCGAGAAATCCCCGAGAGCTGCCCGCAACTCCGGATGATTCATTAAGAAGCCACCCTCTTGCCTCTCGGCAAAGTTCAGATACTCCTTCACCGCTTTGGCATTCGCTGCCGATCCCGTCTGCCTGCCAATCAGGTGCACCACCACTCCGCAAGGCTCGATCAACTCCGCCAGCTTGAGCACCGTGTCGCCCGCTGTCTGGGGGAAGTCCGCCTGGTGGATGACATGGCAGATTCCACGCGCCAGATCACCGCGCAGATCCAGGCGGACTTGAGCAAAATCGGCGCTGGCACCGGAAAGAAAGATGCGGGTGGGATCACGGGTCATGAGGGCGTCACCCGGACTCCATCGGGCTGCCTATGGGATAGTTGTTCCAACCGGCGCTGGCAAGTTGAGTTGAGCCAAGGGGTCACGGAGAGCCCTACCGCCAACGAAGCACGGAGAGCCCCGGGACCGCCTTGGCACCGCCCGGCAGAGGGGTCCCCGGAAGCACGATGCCGCACGAGGCTCTAATGGATACTGCCGTGGGGATGCTGCGGATTCCAGCGGCAGACAGCTACCAAGGACCGCTCTGCCGGGCGCTGCCGCGGCGGTCCCGGGGTGAACTCAGGTGGCTGGGCAGGATGGGCTGTTAGGGATTACATTCCGACGGCTTTTCCTCACCTCATTGCCAACTCCTCACACCCCTTCAAATCCAGCTTGCCGGATGCCAGCACGGGAATCTCCTGTACTGGAATGATGATCTTCGGGCACCACAGGGAAGGGAAGCCCGCGTCCATGAGCTTGTAGCGCAGGTCGATGCATTCCTGCTCCAGCGCCGGTCCGGCAATGGTGGAGAGCAGGACGATCGCCTCGCCCTTCTGTTCGTCCGGGATGCCGATGATCGCGATCTTGCGCTCTGCTTCTGCATCCAGGCCGAGCGCCTTGTTCACCGCGGCTTCCACGGTCTCGTGCGGCACCATCTCACCCGCGATCTTTGAGAAGCGCGAGATGCGGCCTTCGATGTAGAGGAAGCCGTCGTCATCGATGCGGCCCACGTCGCCGGTCTTGAACCAGCCGTCGTTGGTGAGCACCTCGGCGCTCTTCTTGGCGTTGTTCAGGTAGCCGGTGAAGATGTTCGCGCCCTTCATCCAGATCACCCCCTGCTTGTCGCCGGGCACGATTTTCTCCGTGGCGGGATCGGTCATGCGGAAGGCGATGCCCGGCAGCAGATGACCCACCGAGCCGCGCCGTGCGGAGGGCACCACATAGGTGTCCGCCGGGGCGGTGAGGTTCGGCAGGTTCACATTGGTGGCCGGCGAGGTTTCTGTTAGGCCGTAGCCTTCCTGCGGCGGGATGCCGAAGCGCTCCTGGAAGGCCTCCGCCAGATTGTCCGGCAGCTTCTCCGCGCCGGTCACCACGAGTTGCAGGGAGCGCAGTTGCTCCGGCTCCACGCGCTTCATGTAGCCGCGCAGGAAGGTCGGCGTGGCCAGCAGCACATTCACCCCGCGCTGCGCGATGAGTTCCGCGAGGCGCTTGGTCTCGATCGGGTTCGGATAGGTCACCAGGTCGATGCCCTCGATGATGGGATACCACAGCGTGACCGTGCAGCCGAAGGAGTGGAAGAGCGGCAGGCAGCCCAGGATTGCCGCGCCGGGAGCCAGCCCCAGGCGCGTGCCAAACTGGCAGACATTCCCCAGCATGTTGCGGTGGGTGAGCGGCACGCCCTTCGGCTCGCCGGAGGACCCGGAGGTGAAGAGCATCACCGCCTCGTCGCCATCGCGCTTCTTGCCGATCCGGAAAAGGGTGGCCAGCGCCTGCACCGGCATGACCTTGGCCAAGATGGTCCACGTCATGATCTTCTTCTTCAGCGAAGGCAGCACGCGCTCGATGAAAATGAGATCGCGGTTTGGCGGCCAGGGGAAGGACGCGATCTTCCGCACGAAGGGGTCCGCGGTGACATAGCGGTCCAGCCCCGCCTGGCGCATGGCCGAGCGGATCGCCTCGTGGCCCGCGGTGAAGTTGAAGTTGACCGGCGTCTTGCCGGCGAAGAGCACCGCCAGGTTCGCGATCAGGCCGGCCTTGCCCGGGGGCAGGATCACGCCCACGCGGGCATTGTCGGTCGAATCGCGGATGTACTTCGAGAAGACCAGCGCCGCGCCCAGGATGCGGTCGAAGCCGATGGTCGAGTCGTCCGAGCCGTCGTGCACCTTGTTGCGGCCATGCTTCTTCAGGCCCTGCAGCAGCGCCGTGGCCAGGGAAGTCTTCAGCAGCGGGCGGCGGGAGAAAGTCTCCTCCGCCATCTCGTGCAGCTGCTCGCGGACCAGCGCCGGGCAGGCTTGGTCGGCGGGGATCACCTTGCCGAGGCCGATGATCGCATGGGGCATCGAGCTGGGGCGCTCGATCGAGAGGCAGCCTTCCCGCGGGTAGTCTACAAGCACCGGCAGCACCGGCAGGCCGAAGGAGCACAGGGCCCGCAGCATCTTGCCCGGGATGTGGCAGGGCACGCCGGCATGCGCCACGGACTTGCCGGGCACGAAAACCAGCAGTCCGCCATTCGCCAGCAGCGGCTTCAGCTCCTCGCCCGCATCGGCAGGGGAGGGCTCATCCTCCGAGAACAGGGCTCCGGAGCCCGAGCGCTCCAGGTAGGCCTGCACCGCGGGTTCCAGCTTGGCGTGCTCCTCGATGAACCAAGTGATCTTGCGTCCCGCGAATAGCTTCTCCAGGTAGGGCAACTCGTTGAGCGTGATTCGACCGGGAATAACGAGACAACCGCTGGAAGGAACGCGTTCGCCGTGAAGGACTTGAACAGGACTGGACATCGTGACGCAGGAAAGACCCTTGGAGAAAATGACTTCGCTGGGGGGTATTGAAGCGGATCACGGCGGGCAGGCACGGATTTTTTGTGAGAATGACGAATGCTGGATTTTCGATGGTGGGATGGCGCGGGAAATGGGGATGGGCTTTGGGACTGCCTGCTTGACGTGATTCATCCGGAATTCGCGGCTTCCTCATTCCCGCTCCGCGGAGAGCTGCCGTGCTATTGGCCGGATAAGACCCCCCTGATGAAAGCTTCCCAAACTGAACTCCAAGATGAGTATCTGACTGAGAATCCCTACGAGTTCCGGACAAGCCAAGGTGATCCCCCATGGTTTACGATTTCCTCATTTCTCGCCGTCCCGGCATTGACTGTGGCTTCCCTGCCCTTCGTGAAAGAGGCATGCCGCTTGCGAGACGTCCGGGATGATTTGCCAAATGTAGGGGAGTTTGACGGGCTGGCGGTTCTTATGGGACTTTTCGTCATGGCGGGTGCCGCATCCCTGCTGGGATTGATTCTCGGGTATGTGGCAGAGAGGAAGGACGAGCCTTGGAAGGGCCTGCGGATCGCCGCATGGGTCATCAATGGCTTCGTGTCTATCCGCTTCTTCTTCTGGCTCCTTGCAGTTGCCCTGTTCGCCGTGCTCTTTGGAGTTGGGAGGAGTTGAAGAAATCCACTCCAGCTCTTGGCCCTCTGCTATTTCCCCACGGTTTTCTTCTCCTCCAGCTTTTTCAGCTCCGCCTTCAGGAAATCCGCTGTCTTCACCACCCGCCCGTCTGGATAGCGGATCTCATAGGCCTCACCGCTAACGGAGGATTTCGATGCGAGTCCATCGATGAACTGCTCCGCGGTTTTCACCTTGTCGCCGGCGGCCTTCAGCTTGCGCCGCAGGTGGTCCGCCGCTTCCTTGGGATCGTAATCGGAGCCATTGCGCCGGAATTTCGCATCCTTCAGGGATTCGACCGAGCCGATCAGCCGCTGGATTTTTTGATCCTCGGTGAGATCACCCGCCTGCCCAGTCCTCGCCGGCGGCACGGGTTCCGCACCTTGGCCGGGCACCGCTAACTGTAGGAAAGCAGTCGCGACGGCGACTGCCACGGATCTCGAGCGGAAGATGTTCATCTCATGAACATCGCCGCGATTCGCGGGATTCTCAAGTTTGCGGCAGCGCGTCGAGCAGCAGCTTCTTCAGCTTGTCCCAGCGCAAGGGCTTGCCATCCAGGAAGCTGGACTGTGCCGCGACCACGGAAATGCTGCCGAAATTCTCCGGAAATTGTTCCCGCAGGACGCTCGAAAGCCCGTAGTTCGGATCGGAAGCCACGGCGATCTTCAGGTCGGGCGCCGCGGCTCGCAGGGCGTCTGCCCACTTGCGCACGAAGCTGGTTTCCGTATCCCGCGAGGGGTCCTGCACGAGTTCGATCGCCGGTGCGTCCGCCCCGGGATTGGTGCGGATGGAAAGATGAATGACGGGGCTGCCGTGGCGCATGTCCTCCTCGATCCGCTGGCGCAGCAGGTTCAGGTGGGCCTGGTGGTGGCGCTCGTCGAGCTTGCGCCTGTGGTCGTCGTTCAGCTTGGAGCTGAAGCGGCTGAAGCGCTTCGGGTCATCCGGACGCAGGGAGAAATCCACCAGCAGCCGCGTGATATCGCCATGGGCGAGCAGGGTCCGGAGCTTGGTCGCAAAGGCCTGGGCCAGGTTCAGGGAACCCGGTGACCAGCCTTCCTCCGAGGTCACCGTCTCCTCGTGGCCCCGGAAAAGGTCCTTGTGCCACTCCGGAATGGCACAGGTCGCCGGTTCGCAGGAAAGAACGAACATCGCCGCCCCAGTAGCAGCTTTGCGGGCCTTTGTCGAATAATGGTTAATCTGAGTTAACCTTTTTCTCCACCCTCCGGGGAGGGCTTGGAACTTGGACAGGAGGCAAAGGCGGGAACGGAGGTCTGGATGAAGAGGGCGTGTCCCAAAGATCAGCCTTCTCTGTTAGCTCCCTTTCCCTCCTGCAAAAAATACCGGAAGCTGCGGAGCGGTGGTGTAACCTCACCCGGCTCATTCCCGTACCACCCTGCGATGCTCGTTTCCCGGAAAAGCTCTCCATGGATCGCCGTTCTCCTGTGCGCCGCCTTCACCGGCAGCTGTCTGGCGGATGATCCGCAAGTGAAGGTCAGTGGCGGCACGATCGAAGGTCTGGCACAGAAGGATGGCACTAACAGCTTCAAGGGCATCCCCTTCGCCGCGCCGCCGGTGGGGCCGCTGCGCTGGAAGTTCCCGCAGCCGGTGAAGCCTTGGGAAGGTGTCCGCCCTGCGAAGGCCTTCGGGCATTCCGCCCAGCAGGGCACGGTCGCCGCCATGGCATTGGGGGTGACCGGGGGCATGGACGAGGATTGCCTCTATCTCAATGTGTGGGCTCCCGTCGCTACCAACAAGCCGCTGCCCGTGATGGTCTGGATTCACGGCGGGGCCTTCACCAGCGGGTCCGGATCGCAGGCGCTCTATGATGGCAGCCGCTTGGCCGCGAAGGGCGTGGTGGTAGTCACGATCAATTACCGATTGGGCTCGCTGGGTTTCATGGCCCATCCGGAGCTGACGAAGGAGGGCGGCGGTTCCTCGGGGAACTACGGCATCCGCGACCAGATCGCGGCGCTGGGATGGGTGCGGGACAATATCACCGCCTTCGGGGGGAACCCGGGGAATGTCACGATCTTCGGTGAGTCCGCGGGTGCCTTCTCGGTCAATATCCTGGCGGCCTCGCCGATGGCCAAGGGCTTGTTCCAGCGCGCGATCGCGGAAAGCGGTGGAAGCTTCGCCCCAGCCAACAAGGGCGATGGTGCCCTCGGCATGATCCACATGCCGCTCCAGCGCGCGGAGAAGGAAGGCGAGAAGCTGTTAGGCAAGCTGAAGGTCACCAGCATCGCCAAGGCCCGCGAACTCCCGGCGAAGGATGTGATCGATGCCGCATCGGCAGAAACCACGGGAGCTGCGGTCTTCGATAGCGTGGTGCTGCCGAAGGACATCTACGAGCTGTATGCCGAGCGGAAGTTCAACGACACGCCGGTCCTGATCGGCAGCAATTCGGATGAGGCCGCGATGTTCGTGTGGGGAAAGACCGCGCCGGCCATCTTGGAAGCGAAGGCCAAGGAGGGGCTGGGTGAGCACGCAGCAGCGATCCTAGCCCTCTATCCACATGCCACGGTGGATGAAGCGAGTCTGGCCACGAAAGCTTCTCTAACAGACTTGGCATTCACCTGGCACACCTGGACCTGGGCCGGGATGCAAAGCAGCTACGGGAAGAGCCCGGCTTACCTCTATTACTTCGATCATCGGCCGCCGGGCAGTGAGAGCGGAGCCAACCATGCCTCGGAGATCGCCTACGTCTTCGGCAACCTGCCGTCCACAGGCCTCTTCAGCAAGGGCCCGCGTCCGGAGGACAAGGCGATGTCCGAACTGATGATGAACTACTGGGTGAACTTCGCGAAGACGGGTGACCCGAATGGCGGCGATCTGCCGAAGTGGCCGGCCTTTTCGAAGAAAGAGCCACAGGGGATGGTCTTCGATGCGAAGCCCGCTGCGCGGGCGATGCCGTATGAGAAGCGGATGGGGGTGTTGGATTCCTACTTCGCTTGGCGGCGGGAGCAGGGGAAGGCGGGGAAGTGATCTGGTCTGATTCTTCGCGCTGGAGGCGCATCGGAAATTAGTAGCCGGTGGTGGAGCGATAGCGGAACCACCGGACAGGCCGTCACAAGGATTCCCGCCCCGAAGGGTCGGCGGAAAGGGCTGCTTCTACGGGCGATGTAGTACTTTCCAGCCTCCCCGGAACGGCCGCTCGAAGTGCCGGAAACACCCAGGCAAATTCGGCCCTCATTTCCGTCGCCCCTGCCGGGGCTCAGTGTTTTTTCCGTGCTTACCGGTGGTTCCGCAAAGCCTCCACCACCGGCTAATCTCCGACGCGCCTCCGGCGCTAAGAGGTTTCGCCGCGCCTACCGGCGTTAAGGGCATTCAAAACGCCGTCCCGATCGCGAAGTGCCAGGTGCCGCTCGGCTCGCCCGGGTCCTGCGTCATGTTATGCCCATACTCCAGACGGAGCGGGCCCACCGGCAGGTCGATGCGAATCCCCAGGCCCGCGGCGATGTCCGGCGAGGCGAAGCTGAGGCCCTCGCCGAAACGCGAGAGACTCCCCGCGTCCACGAAGCCCACCGCCTTCACCGGTCCGGCGAGAGTGCGCACATACTCCGCATTCGCCACCCAGTAGCTCTCGCCGCCGAGCGGGTCGTTGCTGCGCGTCCGCGGGCCCAGATCGTTGTAGGGATAGGAGCGCACCGAGTCCGGGCCGCCGGTGAAAAGCCGCAGGTCGATCGGGAAGTCCGCGGCACCCGTGGAGGGGAAGAGCATGCCCCCGCGCACGCCCAGGTTCACCTGGCCCTTCTTGCCCATGGGGAGGTACCAGGCTGCATTCGCGTCCCAGCGGAGGTAGTTCGAGGTCGTGTCACCCGCGACCAGACCCGCCTCTAACAGGCCGCCGATGTGGTAGCCGCTGGTCGGTGTCACCCGGTTGTCGCGCCGGTCGTAGGCCAGGTTGCCGCGGATGTAGGTGTGGGTGTAGATCGTCTCGCCCAGCTCGGCGCGCGAGATGTCGTCACTGCTGATGTTCACGATCGAGGTGCCCACGATCACGCTCGTGTCCCAGTTCTCGCCCAGGTCGTCGCGGGAGAACTCCGCGGAGACGCCGGTCTCGAATTTGTCGTAGCCTTCCAGCGTACGGGTCACCGAGAAGAGCCGCAACCCGAGGTGGGTATCGGTCTCGAAGAGCCAGGGATCCGAGAGCCGGATGTCGCCTAGCAGGCCGCGCGAACTGACTTCCACACCCGTGCTGAAATTCCACAGCCTGCCGTACAGATTGCGGTCGCTGTATTTCACGCCGAGGATCGCGCCCTCATAGCTGCCGATGCCGCCGTAGGTCGTGAGGCCCCGCGCCTTGCCCTCGACCACGTGCAGGGTGGCATCCAGCTCGCCGGTCGCATCCGTCTGGTTCTCCACGCGCACGGAAGAGAAGGCCCCGGTGGCGAGGATCTTCTTCAGCCGCTTGTCGAAAGCCTCCGCATCGAACCACTGGCCGCGCAGGTCCTCGAAGCGCTTGGTGATGCGCTCCACCTTGGTGATCACGGTGCCTTTCACGATCACGTCCTTCAAGTGCTGGCGCTTGCCGAAGACGATGACGAAGCGCGGCGTGAGCGTGGCATTCTCCAGGATGCGGTTCATCTTGAAGGTCTCCAGCGGATAGCCTGTGGCGCGGAAGATGCTCTCGATCTCGCTGCGCAGGGTGGTCAGCAAATCGGTGTCCGCCACCTTGCCAACGTGGGGTGCGGCCTTCTCCTTGAGCTTCTCCATCAGGTCCGGCGGTGCCCCGTCGAAGAGCGGTGCGCCGAGATGATGCAGCTCTCCTTGATCGATCTTGATCACGAAGGTCATCTCGTTGGTGTCCGGCTTGATGCCTTGCTTCTCCACCTTCGCCTCCGCGCGCCAGTAGCCGCGTGAACGGAAGTCCGCGACCAGCAGCGACAGGCCCTCCGCCACATCGCTGTCCTTGAAGGGAGGCTCCTGCCCGGAGCTGAGCACCCGCTCCTGTCCCGGCAGCTTGAAGAGCCTGGAGAGCCGCGTCTGCTCCTTCTCGTCGAAGCCCGGCACATACACGGATCCGGTGTGCAGGCGCTGCCCTTCATTCACCACCAGGCGGATCGTATTCCCGGAGATCACCGGCTTCACGTCCGGGGCCTGGAAGCCCTGGCGCTTCATCAGGTTCTCTAACAAGAAGGCCGCATCACTGGCCCGCGAGGCAGAAGGCGGCTTGTCCTTCACATACTTCAAGCGGTCGCCCAAGAGGTCCAGGGCCTCGGACTCCTTCATCGACCTCAATCCATCGATGTGGATCTCGGCGCCGAAAGACGCAAGACTTGAAGATGCAAGACACAAGAGCGAAAGACTCAAGACTTGAAGACGCAAGACGCAAGACTTGAGGAGCCAAGATAAAAGAGGGCAAGCGCTGAGCCTCCGCCCCGCAAGGCTCGCGGGACCGGAGAGCCTTCCAGTCTTGCGTCTTGCGTCTTCCAGTCTTGCGTCTTCCCCCCTCATTTAAACTTGATCACAAAAGCTCCCAACACCCGGGTGTTGCCTTCCTTGTCCATGGAGCCGCTGACATAGATGCGGTCGGTGACTTCCACGGTAGCGGAGTTCAGGCGCTTGCCGCTGAGCGGGTCGTCCTCGTTGATGCGCACGTCCACGCGGTTGAGTACGGCCAGGACCTTGGCGAGCTGCTCGGCGAATGGCAGGCGACCACGCCGCCACTCCTCCACCAGTAGCTGCGCGGCCTTGAGCCCCGCTGCCTGGCCGCCCTCCAGGCCATCGGAAGTGGTGCCGGTGGCGAGCAGGGTCATGATCTCGCTTTCAGGCAGCGGCGGGTCGGAGGTCAGCGCGGTCTTGGGCGCACTCACCGGCCCGTAGAAGTAGAGGCTCACGTCATAGCGGCCCACGGTCGAGGTGCCGCGTATGTTCAGCTCGGGAGTGAGCCCGCCGGCGGGGGTGAAGACCACCGCGCCATTGTCCACCTTCAGCGTGCTGAAGGGCAGGCGCGCGGTGACCTCGCCGATGGTCGCGTTGCCCTCCGGCTGGATATTGCCCAAGGTTCCGCCGAAGCGGATGTTCGCGACCACCGTGCCGGTGGCCAGGTTGCCGCGGATCAGCAGCGGATCGCGGGTCCGCACCCGCACGTCCAGCGCCCAGTTGCGGAAGGGTTCCGGCATTTGCGAGGCCTTCTCATCCGGCTCGATGGCCGGCAGCGTGGGCCGCGAGGGCGCGGTGAAGGGCATGCGCACCGGCAGCAGCTCCACGTCCTTGTAGTAGAGGCTGTCCACGATATCCACCGTGCCGGAGATGGTGGCGGCCTGCAGGTCCCCGCGCAGCGCCAGGTCCGCATCCGCCCGCACAATCATCGACTCATCGCGCTTGAGCGGCAGGGCAGTGCCCTTGATGGAGAGATTGAAGGTCGGCTTCTTGGTGTCCTCCAGGCCCACCGTGCCGCTGCCGCGCACCGTGCCCGAAGCAAGGTCCACGCCCAGCGATTCCACGCGGACTTCCTTTCCGCGCAGCCGCACCAGCGCATTGCCAGCGGTGATCGGCGGCAGGTCGGAATCCTTCAGGGTCAACTCGCCGCCAGCGAGCCGCAGCTCGCCATTCAGATCCGGCTTCCGCAGCGTGCCATTGGCCCCGGCGTAGCCCTCCAGCGTGCCGCCGAGCTTGGTCGCGGCCGGGACCATCTTCTGGAAGGTGGCGAGCTGGAGCCGCGGGATGTCCGCGCGGGCCTCGAACTTCTCTTCCAGGACCGAGTCCGGATCTTCCGCCCACACGCCGGGGCGGAAGGGCATCTTGCCCCCCAGCTTCACCGGCGGGTAGCCCGCCGGGCGGATCTCTCCGGCCAGTGCCAGGTTGCCCTCCTTGCCATCCAGTGAGAGCGCGACGTCCGTGACCGGCACATCCGGCTGGTCCGGCACCCGCAGGCCCTTGAGCTCGGTCTCGAAATCCAGCTTCGGCTGTGCCGGGCTGCCGGTCACAACCAGGTGGATGCGGCCGCGGCCATCCGCCAGCGGGCTCTTCTTCTCCGGCATCCAGGCGGCGAGGCGGGCATTGTCGATCCACTCGGATTCGAGGAAGACATTGATCGGCTCGGTCTGCTTGAGGAAGCCCTTCACATCCCCCGGTTTCTCCGGCACGGGGATCTCCGCCTGCCCGCTGACCAGCTTCGTCTCGCCATCCTTCCACTCGATCTTCGGAATCTTCAGCACGCGGTTTGCGAGGCTGGCCTGGGCGGTGATGGTCTGGCCCTCGGCGATGGCTGTTAGACTCTCCAGGTTCACTTCCTGCGGCCAGCGGTAGTCGCCCTTGGTGCGGAGAATGAGTGGTGGGGTATCCTTCCGCACCCACTCGAAGGAGGGGATGTCGAAGGTCCCGCGATGCGGCTCCGGCCCGAAGGCCCCGCTGCCCTGCCAGGAACCCGTGGTATTCATGCCGGTCGGCAGCTCGACCTTCATCGCCTGGGTCCACGGCGTGAGGCGCTCCGGGCGGAAGCCCTCGAGGGTGGCCTTCGCCTCGTAGGTCTTGGCCGTTAGATCGAGCGCGTAGTTGGCGCGCAGGCCTTCGGTGCCGAGGGTGCCGCCCACCTTGCCCTCAGGCGTCCAGCTTACGTCACCGGCCAGCGAGGGAGCATCCTTCTCCGGCGAGAGCAACCAGGTGCCGCTGGCGGAGCGAATCTTCTCCGGGCCCATGTCCGCCTTCAGGTCCAGGCTCAGGGCGGAGGCGGGCAGGGGGGAGGCATCCTCCGGGGCGAAGTTGAAGCGCCGGTTCAGCGCGGCGAAGAGGGGCGAGACCTGCGGGACCTTCAGCTTCGCCGTGGACTCGAAGTCCGTCCAAGTCCCATGCGCGAGGTCGCGCCAGCGCAGCTCGGCATCGCCATTCAGGGTGGAATCGAGCGCCGTCACGGAGAAACCGAGCTTGGCGGTATCGCCGGTCTTATTGATCTGGTAGCTCGCGCGGCTGACCTGCCAGTCCTCGTAGCGGATGTCGGTCAGCTCGGCCTTCACGTTCGCCACCCACTGCAAGGGCGGCTTGTGAAAGTCCGTGAAGTCGCCTTCCAGACTCTTCAAGGTCGCCTCCGCCGGCAGGCCGAAGGCGAAGTTCTTCGCCGCCTCGTGCAGGGGCAGGGGAGCACCCTCCATCCGCACCTTCCCCGTGGTGGTGGTGCCCTCCAGCACCAGTCGCGAATCTTCGATCCGGATCACCCCGTTGGCCGACATCCCGCCGGACAGCGGCATGCCGACGAGCAAGTCGTTGATCCCCACCCGCGGCGAGAAGTCGAAGCGGTTGAGGAACATGCTGTCCTCCTTCCACGTGATCATCGAGTCCTGCGCGGCCAGCGCATAGCCGGGCCCGGCGGCCAGGGTGCCGAACTGGAGGCGGAAGTCATCGCTGCCCGGGACGTGGCCGAAGTCGCTGCTGTCCAGCGTCATCAGGGTCTCCGGGCCGCGCACCAGCTTCACGCTCAGGTCCGCCGCGCCCAGGTCCAGCGGCAGCAGGAACTTCCGCGCCTTGCGCAGGGAATTCGCCAGCACGTCGGGATCGAAGGGTTTCTCCGGCTCGGAGGGATCCTTCGGCGGCGCGGCGGCCAGATCGATGACGGCATTGATCTTCTGCACCTTCACGCCCTGCAGCACGGCATTCCAGTCCCCCTTCAGCACCCGGCTGACCTTGTAGAGCGGCTCCACGGCATCGATCTCCAGCGAGCGGATCGCCCCGCCGTGCAGGGAGAGCTTCTCGACCTTCGCTCCGCCGAGGAGGGTGCCGGAGAGGGTGAACTCCGCCTTCATGTTGGACTTCTCGAGGGCCTGCTCGATCCCGATCTTCCCGAGCCAGCGCCAGCCCGGGCCGTTCAGCCAGGTGAGGAAGGCGGCCAGCAGGACCACCAGCACCAGCAGCACCTTCCGCCAGCGGCGGCGCTTCCTCTTTTTCTTCTCCGGCGGGCCCGGCTCTTCCGGTTCGCGGCTCATGGGAAAATCATTCGTGTTAGTCTTCGCCGTTCAACTGCCGAAGGTCAACGTTTGCCGTTCTTGCGTGTCATTTTTGCGAGTTCGCGCCATGTTGCTGCCATGACTTCCCCGGAGGAAGAAGCACCCCGCTCGGCCCGTCGAGAACGCTGGCGGGAAATCGTCTTCGAGGCGGAGACGCCCGCCGGTCGGCGCTTCGACGTGACCCTGCTCTGGCTGATCGGCATCAGCGTGCTGGCGGTCATGCTGGAGAGCGTGCCGGAGATCAAGGCGCGGCACGGCCCCGCGCTCTTCGCGGTGGAGTGGTTTTTCACCGGGATCTTCACGGTGGAATTTTTCCTGCGGCTCTATCTGGTGCGCCACCCGCTGCGCTACGCGCGGAGTTTCTACGGGATCGTGGACATGCTTTCGGTGCTGCCTGCCTACCTGACCCTGTTCTTTCCGGGCTTCCAGGCGCTGCTGGTGATCCGGATCCTGCGGATGCTGCGGATGTTCCGGGTTTTCAAGATGGTTCGACACGTGAATGGCGCCGAGCTGCTGGTGCGGGCGCTCTACGGGGCGCGGGCCAAGATCACCGTCTTCTTCAGCTTCATGCTGGCCATCACGGTGATTGCCGGGACCCTGATGTACCTGATCGAAGGGCCGGAGAATGGATTCACCAGCATCCCGACCGGGATTTACTGGGCGATCGTCACGATCACCACCCTTGGCTTCGGCGACATCACGCCGGACACGACCCTCGGGCGGATCCTGACCTCGGCGCTGGTGTTGGTCGGCTACGCGATTATCGCCGTGCCTACGGGGATCGTCAGCTCGGAGATTTCCAAGCTGGACGGCTGCGACACCTCGGACGCCTGCCCCTCCTGCGGGGTCCACGGCCACCTGCCGGACGCCCGGTTCTGCCGCCGCTGCGGGGCGCCGATGGCGTGAGGCCGCGCCGGGAAAGGCAGGGACCGTCGCTCCGCGCGGTCAGTCGGGGGCGGATCCGTTTCTCCCTGGCGTGTCTGATAGGCGTGAGGTTCCCGCCTGCGCACAAGCACGCCGGGGCAGGACAGCACCTCATGATGAAGGCCCGACGCCATCAGCCGGACCGCGCGGAGCGAGGGTCCCTGCCGCCCGAAAAACCTCAAAGTGAATACCGCGTGGGTACCCGGGAAGCTTTCCGTGGCAATGTTCGGCCCGTACGTTGACAAAGGGGGAGACGCTTGACCAATGTGCCAGAGCCGGGACGCGCACGATGCCTTCCCGACCTTTCAAATTGATTTTCCAAAGGCCCGAAAACCCGTGTTCTCCAACGAAGATTATTTGGCCGACCTGCTGGTAGAGGCAGGTGTGGTGCATCCGGACGTCGTGGATCAGGCCCGCCGCAAGGGCGGTTCCGTGATCGAGAAATTGCTGCAAGAAACCGACCTTTCGGAGAACACCGTCTGCGCCGTCCTCGCCCAGAATGCGGGCCTGGACTCCATCGACATCGGTGACATGGCGATTCCGCCGGACGTAGCCAGTGCCATCCCGGACGACATCGCCCGCCGCTACAAGGCGATCCCCGTGGCGGATGACGGCGTCTACCTGACGGTCGCGGTGGTCGACCCCTTCAATTTCGAGACCATGGACAGCCTGCCGCACATCCTGCGGCGGGAGGTCAATTTCGTGGTCGCCCCGGCGGGCCAGGTCCGGAACATCCTGAAGGCCATCTACGGAGCCAATGATTCCGGCGGTGCGATGGATGTCAGCGGCGGCCATGACGTGGAGTCCAAGGACAGCGACGCGCCGATCATCCGCCTGGTGCAGAACCTCCTGTCGGAGGCGATGAAGAACCGCTGCTCGGACATTCACATCGAGCCGCTGGAGACTTCCGTCCGCATCCGCTACCGCATCGACGGCAAGCTGATCGAGGTGGACAACCACCCGAAAAAGCTGCTGCCGGCCATCATCGCCCGTCTGAAGGTGATGAGCGGCTCGATGTCGATCGCCGAGAAGCGCCTGCCGCAAGACGGCCGTATCCAGGTGAAGATGGCGGACAAGGAAATCGACCTTCGTGTCTCTTCCGTCCCCTCGAACCACGGCGAGTCGATCGTCATGCGTATTCTCGACAAGTCCGCGCTGGTGCTGGGCTTGCCGGAGCTGGGCTTCTTCTCGGATGACCAGGCGACCTTCGAGGGCCTGATCGGCCTGCCGGACGGCATCATCCTGGTGACCGGGCCCACGGGTTCCGGCAAGACCACGACGCTCTACGCCTGCTTGAACGTCATCAACAAGCCGGACAAGAAGATCATCACCGTGGAAGACCCGGTCGAGTATGAGCTTCCCGGCATCAACCAGGTGATGGTGAAGACGGACATTGGCATGACCTTCGCTGCGGCGCTCCGCGCGATGCTCCGCCAAGCGCCGAACATTATCATGATCGGGGAAATTCGTGACGCGGAAACGGCGAACATCGCCATCAACGCGTCGCTCACCGGTCACTTGGTGCTCTCCACCCTGCACACGAACGACGCGCCCTCGGCCGTCGCCCGTCTCGCGGACATCGGCATCAAGCGCTTCCTGATCGCCTCCGCCGTGCGTGCGGTGCTGGCCCAGCGCCTGGTCCGCAAGCTCTGCCCGGTCTGCAAGGCCCCGCACGTGCTGACCGACAAGGAGGCTCGCGCCATGCGCTTCGACAACCGCGGCAGCGACACCTCCTCCGTGATGGGTCCGGTCGGTTGTGAGAAGTGCCGCGGCAACGGCTACCGCGGCCGCGCCGGCATCTTCGAGCTGTTCCAGATCGACGACGAGGTGCGCCACATGATCAACGAGAACCTCACCTCCAGCCAGCTCCGCAAGCGCGCCCGGGAACTCGGGATGCGCACGCTGCGCGACGACGGGATCCGCAAGGTCCTGTCCGGCATGACCTCCGCGGATGAAGTCATCCACGTCACGATGTCGGATCTCGACTAAGCCAAGTGCCGCAAGGCCAACATTTGGAATTAGGAATTTAGCATTTAGGATTTTTCAAAACCCGGTCCATGGATAGCAACCAGATCGTCGAACTCTTTATCAGCCGCGGGCTCATCGACCGCTCGCTCGGCCAGGACATTCTCCACGAGGTGGACAACAGCGGCAAGGAGGCCGCGGAGATCCTGGCGGACTTCCAGGTGATCAACCACCGTGACGACGTCTGGCCGGTGGTCGCGTCCGAGCTGGGTGCGCACCTGGTGGAGCTGCGGAACTGGACCCCGCCGGAGCAACTGCTGGCGCTGGTGCCGGCCGGCATGGCGCGCCTGCACGGCGCGCTGCCGGTGGCCTTCGATGCGGAGGGCCTGCACATCGCGCTGGTGGACCCGATGAATCCCCAGACCCTGGAGGATCTCCGCTTCGCGCTGGGTCGCGAGGTGGTGCTGGCGATCGCGCCGGACTACGTGGTCGAGCAGAAGATCAACGAGTGCTACGGCGGCGAGGGCAAGGCGATGGACGACATCCTCCAGCAGCTGCAGAGCGGCGTGGATGCCGCGCTGAGCCAGGCTGACCTGGAGGCCGAGGCCAACTCCGCGCCGATCATCCGCTACGTGGACCTGGTGCTTTTCCAAGCCATCAAGGAGCGCGCCTCGGACATCCACTTCGAGCCCTTCGAGAAGGAGTTCAAGATCCGCTACCGGGTGGACGGCAGCCTCTACGAAATGGCGCCGCCGCCGATCCACCTCTCGCTGGCGATCATTTCGCGCGTGAAGGTGATGTCGAACATGAACATCGCTGAGCGCCGCGTGCCGCAGGACGGCCGCATCGTGAAGCAGGTGGGCGACCGCCAGGTGGACATGCGCGTCTCCACCCTGCCGACCCAGTATGGGGAATCGGTGGTGCTCCGCGTTCTGGACCGCTCTTCGGTGAACCTTTCGCTGGAGGCGCTCTCGCTGCCACCGGCCATTTACGAGTACATCTGCGAAACGATCGAGAAGCCGAACGGCATCTTCATCGTTACCGGGCCGACCGGCGCGGGTAAGACGACCACGCTCTACGCGGCGCTGGCGCGGATCAATACCATCGACTCCAAGCTGCTGACCGCGGAGGACCCGGTGGAATACGACATCGACGGGATCATCCAGATCCCGGTCCACGAAGCGATCGGCCTGACCTTCCCGCGGGTGCTCCGCGCCTTCCTGCGCCAGGACCCGGACCGGATCATGGTGGGGGAGATGCGTGACATGGACACCGCCCAGATCGCCATCCAGGCCTCGCTCACGGGTCACTTGGTGCTCTCCACCCTGCACACCAACGACGCGCCCGGTGCGATCACCCGTCTGGTGGACATGGGCTGCGAGCCGTTCCTCGTCGCCGCTTCACTGGAAGGTGTTTTGGCCCAGCGTCTTGTGCGGACGATTTGCAAAAACTGCAAGGCCTCCTACGAGCCCAACGAGAGCATCCTCACCCAGTTGGGCGTGGCGGTGCACGAGCTGGGTGACAAGGATTTCTTCACCGGCCGCGGCTGCGAGGTCTGCGGCAACAGCGGCTACAAGGGCCGGAAAGGCCTCTATGAGCTTCTCGATGTGTCCGATCCCGTCCGGGAACTCATCATCGACCGCGCGCCGACCGTGGTGATCAAGCAGAAGGCGATGGAGCTCGGCATGCAGACGCTCCGCGAAGATGGCCTACGAAATATCTACTTGGGCCATACGACCATCGAAGAAGTGCTGAAATACACCTGAAACCCGCGCTCTGACGCGAATTTTGAGTCGCCAGCTTGCAATTGTGCGCTCAAAGTCCAATCACTCGATTTAGAAATAACCCCATGCCCCAATTCCAATTCACCGCCGCCGATGCCAAGGGCGAGCAGATGTCTGGCACGATCGAATCGACGAGCGAGGCCGAGGCCATCCAACAGCTCCGCTCCCAAGGCTACTACCCCTTGCAGGTCGTTGAGCAAGGCAAGGGCAAGCTCGCGAAGAAAGCTGCCAAGAAAGGCAAGGCAGCCAAGGGCCCAGCGGACAAGTCCAAGGGCACCACGGGCGGGCGCATCAAGCCGAAGGTCCTGATGATCTTCACCCGCCAGCTCGCGACGCTGATCGACTCCGGCCTGCCACTGCTGCGCGGCCTGACCGTGCTGGCGAAGCAGGAGCCGAATCCGGTGCTCAAGGGCACTATCGGCGCGCTGGCGGACTCCGTGCAGTCCGGCTCGACCTTCTCCGAGGCGCTGGCCCAGCACCCGAAGATCTTCAACAAGCTCTATGTGAACATGGTGAAGGCCGGTGAGCTCGGCGGTGTGCTCGAAGTCGTGCTCGTCCGTCTCGCCGAATATCAGGAAAAGGCCCACAAGCTGAAGAACAAGATCGTCTCGGCGATGGTCTATCCGGTGATCGTGATGTTCATCGCGGTGGCCATCCTGGTCTTCCTGATGCTGTTCATCGTGCCGAAGTTCGAGTCGATGTTCTCCGAACTGGGCAAGGACGCCGAGCTGCCGATGATCTCGCAGATCGTGTTCGGCACCTCGAAGTTCTTCCTGAGGGCGGACGTCGCCATGATCCCGAACGTCGTCTGGGTCTTCCTGGTGATCGGCATCATTTTCTTCTTCTTCAACATGTGGGGGAAGACCAAGGGCGGCCGCCGCAATATCGACAGCCTGAAGTTGAAGTTGCCGATCTTCGGTGACATCCAGCGCAAGTCCGCCATCGCGCGCTTCTCCCGCACGCTTGGTACCCTGGTGACCTCCGGTGTGCCGATCCTCCAAGCCCTGAACATCACCCGCGACACCGCCGGTAACGTGATCGTTTCCGACGCGATCGAGAAGGTGCACGAGGCGGTGAAGGAAGGGGAATCGATCGTGACCCCGCTGCAGGCTGCCGGCAATGTCTTCCCGAACATGGTGATCTCCATGGTGGACGTGGGTGAAGAAACCGGCCAGCTCCCGGAAATGCTTCTGAAGGTGGCGGACGTCTATGATGATGAAGTGGACAACGCGGTGACCGCGCTTACTTCTATCCTGGAGCCGATCATGATCGTGGTGCTCGCGCTGGTCGTGGGTGCGGTGGTGTTCGCGCTGTTCCTGCCGCTGATCAAGATCATCTCCGAAATGGGCAACATGTAAGGGCGGCCCAGGCGGGGCCACCCGAGCGGTGGCCCGCTGCTCCGCAAAAACCCGAACACCCATGAAAGTTCAAATTCAACGCCGCCGCGCCGCGGGCTTCAGCCTGATGGAGCTGGTGGTCGTGGTCGCCATCATCGTGGTTCTCGCCGCCCTGACCTTGGGCGCGCTGAACCTGATCAACCAGAGGCAGGCCCGCGAAAAGGCGGGGGTGCAGATCAAGCTCTTGGAAAACGCCCTGGCGAAGTACCAGCTCGATAACCGCTCCTATCCGCAGAGCATGGACCCGGAAGGACGAAAGGGCGATGAGGTGCTCTACAAGTACCTCTACTACGATGCCTTCCAGGACCGCCAGAACGGTGGCCATTCCGAGATCTATCTGGTGGAGCTCGATCCCAATAATAACACCAAGGGTGGCCAGGCTTGGATCGAAGGCACGGGGGCAAACGCCAAGATCGTTGATCCTTGGGGTGAGCCTTACCGCTACCGCTCCGGTGATTCACCGAATGCCCTCAACCCGGACTTCGACCTCTGGTCCTGCGGTCCCGACAAGAGGACCAACACGGACCCCAAGCACAAGGACTGCTTGGACGACATCAAGAGTTGGGGTCATTGAATGACTTGAGACCGGCGGCCAAATGGCCGCCGGTTTTGTTTACAGCCCGTGGGGGCGCTTTCCGCGCCATCCCGCGGAAATCCGAACGCCCATGAGAACGACAATCCAAACTCAGCGCCGCCGCGCCGCCGGCTTCAGTTTGATCGAGCTGGTCGCCGTGATGGCCATCATCGTGGTTCTGGCTGGCCTCACGATCACGATGCTGATCCAAGCCAAGGATAAGCAGAACATCAGCAAGACCAAGGTGCAGCTCGCGCTGCTGGAGAACGCCCTCGCAGACTACCACCTGGACAACGGCTCCTATCCGTCCAACACGGATGCCGAGGGGCGGAAGGGGAGCGAAGTGCTCTACACGAAGCTCTACTACGAGGGTTATGAGGCCCGGCAGAATGGCACGGCGAGTCCCAAGATCTACGCCGCTAAACTCGATCCCGCGAACAATACGAAGGGTGGCGAGGCGTGGATCGAAGGCAGCGGGGCGAATGCCCGGGTCGTCGATCCCTGGGGTGAGTCCTACCGCTATCGTTCCGGGGATGCGCCGAATGCCGTGAATCCGGACTTCGATCTGTGGTCCTGTGGTCCGGACCAGAAGACCAGCGCGGATCCCAAGGCAGCGGCCTGCATGAACGACATCACGAGTTGGAACAACTGACTGAGCGCTATCCGGCGGCTCATGGCTGCCAGCTGCGTTTTTGCCCGATGGAATTTCCCGCGGCGGGGATTCCGTGTTCGTCATCGCTTTACGCTCGACGCGGGGGCATGACCTTGTTTCCTCGCGGCATCCATTCATCCATGAGCGACGACATCGAAGACACGCCCGCAGCTCCTGCCGAAGCCTCCGCCGCCAAGGTGGCGAAGAAGCGCCCCGCGGTCCGCAAGTCGTCCAAGGCTGCGACCAAGACCGCTGCGAAGGCGGAGAAGGAAGCCTCGCACGAGGCACCCGCTGAGTCGGCACCCGCCCCAGCTCCTGCGGCGGCTCCAGAGTCGGCCCCGGCTCCCGCCGATTCCGCGGCACATTCCGCCTCTTCCTCCGAGCGTCCGCCGGAATCTTCCGATGGCGGGCGGATCGCTTTCCTCGTGGAGACCCCTGCGCCGGAGCCGGGCAGCGGTTCCAAGAAGCGCCGCCGCCGGAAAAAGAAGAAGCACGACCAGCAAGGGCAGGGAGGGCAAGACCAGTCGCACCTGCACCCGCATGCGGTCTCCGCGCCGTCCGGGGAGCCACGTGAGCATAGAGAGCCGCGTGAGCCGAGAGAGCGTGACCGCGAACGGGATCGTGATCGCGATCGCGACAGGGAGCGTGAGCCGCGTTCCTCGAATGCGGGCGAACAAGCGCAGTCGGCGCAGGCCATGCACGCCGCACCGCGGCCGAAGCTCGATCCTGACCAGGTAGGCCGCAAGGCATGGAAGATTTTCCAATCGGAAGTGGGTGAGGAAGGGCTGGCGCTGATCGATGATCAGGATGCCCGCGAGATTTCCCGCCGCTGCTTCCGCCTCGCGGAGATTTTCCTGGAAGAGGCTGCACGCCGGGCGACCCGCTAAGGCAGGGACCGTCGCTCCGGAGGGCGGTCCGGCTGGGGGCGTGGCTCCTCATCATGGAGTGCTGCCCTGCGGTGGCGTGGGAAAGGTGGTCCGCACAGCCCTCTGTGCGGTGAAGCAGTTCTCTGGGCCGATCTCGACCTCGGCCCCTAGGTAGCGTCGCTTGATAAGAGTGGGCGTTTCTCATCGCCCTTCCGTCCCCCCCTGAGTAAAGGCAGGGACCGTCGCTCCGCGCGGTCCGGCGGGGACGTGCGCGTTCTTCCCCTCCGTATGTGACAATGGTCACGTCCCCGTAGGAACAGAGGTACGGGAAGGTGAGTCGGGATCGAATGATGATGAGCGCCGTCCCCAGCCTGACCGCGCGGAGCGACGGTCCCTGCCTTTTTGGGGTGAGCTGATGGTGAATCGGGCGCTGCGGGGATGAACGGGGACTGCCTGGCGATGGGAGACTCGTGACTCTTCCGGCTCACTCACGGCAACAGGGTTGCCTGCCGAAAGCGGCAAGAGGCTTGCCGCAGTCCAAGGCGGCTGCGCCGCGGGTTCAGGCCAGCTTTTCCCGGAGCTCGGCAACTGTCTCCGCTTGCCCCGTGGCTTCCGCCAGGGCGAGTCGCAGGCGCAGGACGCCGGGCTGCTCGCGCTCCGCTTCGCTCATGCTTGCCAGGATCTCCGTGGCCTCCGCGTGGTTGCCGATGGTCATGGCAGCTTCCAGTAGCTCGGTGGGGCTCGCGGCGGCAGCACCGGGTGAGCGCGAGTAGGAGAAGGCGCCTTGGTCCGGACTTTCCGCAAACTGCTCCAGGGACACGAATTCGTCCCCGTCGCGCATCTGTCGCCATTGGTTCAGGGTCAGCACCACCACAAAACCGAGGATGAAGAGGCTGCTCTCCAGGATAAACGGCGTGGTGGCGAAGCCCAAGATACGGGCGAAGAACTCACCCGCCAGGCCGGGCAGGTGCGCACCCACTGCCAGCGCGATGAAGCCCACGGCCACGCAGCCAAGGATCGCCGCTGCCACCCCTACTTGTCGCCGTCTCTCGTCTCGCGCCCTGACCATGGGGGCAAGATGTACGGGTCCGGAACGGGAGGCGAATCGGAATATTTTTTAAATAATGTTGATTATTATTAAAAATTTAGCTTTTCTCCCGCCGCCCCTGATGTCCTTCGAGCGAGTCAAATGGATCGGTCTCCTCGTGCTGTGCGCCACGCTGACGCTGGCCGTGCGGCGCAATCTCGCGTCCCTGCGGGGCGGGGAGGAGCATCCGTCCGTGCAGCCGGTCTCGACGCTGCAGGGGAATGGGACGGTGTGGAGCATCCCGGTGGAGATCGTGGAGACCGGGCAGGCGCCGCGCTTGCACCAGGTCCCTCTGCACAACTGAACCGGGTTGCGGTTGAAATCGGGCCGGGGCCACGTTAGACCCGCGGGGATGCGGCTTTACGACACGCTGGACCGCGAGCTCAAGGAGCTCCGCCCCCTGGACGGCACGACCTACCGGTTCTACTGCTGCGGTCCCACCGTGTATGGCCCCGCGCACATCGGGAACTTCCGCACCTTCGTGCTGCAGGATGTCTTCCGGCGCACCCTGGAGACCGGCGGCATGCGGACCTTCCATGTCCGGAACATCACCGACGTGGATGACAAGACGATCCGCGACTCCCAGGCCGCGGGGCAGACGCTGCTGGATTTCACCGCACAGTGGACGGCGAAGTTCCATGCCGATTGTGAGGCGCTCGGGATGCTCCCGCCGCACGTGGAGCCGGGGGCCGTGGAGCACATCCCGCAGCAGATCGCGATGATTGCGGAGCTGGTGGAGAAGGGGCATGCCTACGCGTCGGAGGATGGGTCCGTCTATTTCAAGATCGCGTCCTATCCGGAGTATGGGCGGCTCTCGCGGCTGGACACGCGTGAGCTGGAGATCGGCCGCACGCAGAACGAGCGGGCGAATGCGGATGAGTATGAGAAGGACAGCCTCTCGGACTTCGTGCTCTGGAAGGGCCGCAAGCCGGAGGATGGCGCGAACTACTGGCCATCGCCTTGGGGCGAGGGGCGGCCGGGCTGGCACCTCGAGTGCTCGGCGATGATCGCGGAGTATCTGGGCGCGGACTTCGACCTGCACTCGGGTGGGGTGGATCTAACATTTCCGCACCACGAAAATGAGATCGCGCAGAGCAAGTGCGCCTGCGGCGGTGGCTTCGCGGCGCATTGGTTCCACACCACGCACTTGCTGGTGGATGGCGGGAAGATGTCGAAGTCGCTCAACAATTTCTACACGCTGGATGATCTCGGTGCGAAGGGCTTCACGCCGATGGAAGTGCGCTATGTGCTGATCGGAGGGCACTACCACAAGCAGCTGAACTTCACCCTGGACTCGCTGGCCGCAGCGCGCGAGGCGATGGTGAAGCTGGCGAAGGGGCAGCGTGCGCTGGCCGCGAAGGCGGATGGCGATGTGCAGCTTTCCTCGGTGGACTTCGGGCCCTTCCAGGAGGCATGGGATTCGCTGAACGATAACCTGAACACTCCGGGTTGCCTCGGTGGGCTCTTCATCGGTCTGCGCGAGGCGGCGAAGCTGGAAGGTGAGGAGGCGGCGAAGGCGCTGGCGGGATTCAATCGCCTGTTGCGTGCGCTGGGACTGAGCTTGCCGGACGAAGAGCCGGAGGCAGAAGTGCCGGCGGAGATCCGCGTGATTGCCGAGGAACGCTGGGCCGCGCGCACCGCGAAGGATTGGGCCAAGGCGGATGAGATGCGGAAGCAACTCACCGGGCTGGGCTGGAACATGAAGGACGGGAAGGAAGGATACGAGCTGACGCCGGTCTGAGGCTTTCCAAGATGAAGCGGGTTCCGATTCCAACGGAGGAGATCACGGACTGGAGTTCCTTTCACGATGTGTTCGCCCGCGTCTTCGGCTTCCCGGACTTCTACGGGCGGAACATGAATGCTTGGATCGACTGCATGACCTCGCTGGATTCTCCGGAAGATGGGATGAGCACGGTGCATGCAGAGCCGGGCGGAGTGCTGATCATCGACCTCGGCGAGTGCACGGACTTCGCGCGGAGGCTTCCGGGGATTTACGAGGTGCTCTTGGATAGCTCCGCTTTTGTGAATCACCGGAAGATGGAGATTGGCGGGCAGGCGGTGCTCGCGCTTTCTTTTTGGAACCGGCAGCCGATCATCGCACCGTCACGCTCGCCGAAATAGCCGGAACTTTCTTCGCTCATGAACCTGCCCATCCGTCCCCGCCGCAACCGCCGCACGCCGGCGATCCGTTCGCTTGTGCGTGAGAATACCTTGAGCGCGGCGGACTTCATCCTGCCGCTGTTCCTGCATGAGGATGCAGTGGACACGCCGATTGCCTCGATGCCAGGCGTGACGCGCTGGTCTCTGGAAGGTCTGGTGAAGGAGGCGGGTGAAGCCCATGTGCTGGGGGTCCCGGCGGTGGTGCTGTTCCCGAAGATCGAGGAGGATATCAAAACGCCGCGGGCGGAGGAGTGTGCGAATGACGATGGCTTGGTGCCGCGGGCGATCCGGGCCTTGAAGGCGGCGCACCCCACCCTGTGTGTGATCACGGACGTGGCGCTGGATCCTTACAACTCGGATGGCCACGATGGCGTGGTGCGCCGCGATGAGAAGGGCGAGCTGCACATTCTGAATGATGAAACGGTGGAGATCCTGTGCGAGCAGGCGCTTTGCCATGCGCGTGCGGGGGCGGATATCGTGTCGCCCAGTGATATGATGGACGGCCGCGTGGCAGCGCTGCGCGCGGCGCTGGATGGCGCAGGCTTCGAGCAGGTTTCGATCCTGAGCTATTCGGCCAAGTATGCGTCGGCTTTCTACGGGCCTTTCCGCGGGGCGCTGGATTCCGCGCCGAAGGAGGGAGACAAGAAAACCTACCAGATGGATCCCGGCAATGCGCGGGAGGCGATCCGCGAAGTATTGCTGGATGAGGCGGAGGGCGCGGACATGGTGATGGTAAAGCCGGCCGGGCCTTATCTGGATATCATCGCGCGGGTGCGGGAAAGTACGACGCTTCCCGTAGCTGCTTACCAGGTGAGCGGGGAGTATTTGATGATCGAGAGCGCTGCTGCGGCAGGGTGGGTGAATGGGCAGGCGATTGCGCTGGAGAGCTTGATGGGGATCAAGCGGGCGGGTGCGGATATGATTTTGACTTACTACGCGAAGCGGGCGGCGGAGTGGTTGAAATGAGTAGGTCTCGTGGCGGCCACTTTCTTGGCCTTGCGTTCCAATCGCGCCAAAGGTGCATTCTATCGTAGCCCCGGGCAGCGCCCGGGGACAGGTGGATGGCAGGAAGCAGGAGACCTGAAAGGTCGACCAAATTCAGCAATTGAGGGTGGAAGATAGCCGTGCTACTTAATCGTGGATGCACCCTGTTAGGTCGCCCCTTTCAGGGCTCCAGATCACACGTAGCCACCACCCCGGGCGCTGCCCGGGGCTGCGATAGGATGCACCTTTGGTGCGGCAGATTGGGAGAGTGATGGGCGGCACTCAGGCCAAGATGCCCTTCACCACCTTCGCGGGCTTCACGCCGGTGAGCTTCTGCTCCAGTCCTTGGAAAGGATAGGCCAAGCGCTGGTGCTCGAAGCCGAAGAGGTGCAGCATCGTTGCATGCAGGTCTCGCAGGTGCACGGGATCCCGCGCGACGTGGTAGCCCATCTCATCCGTCTCGCCGTAGGTCAGGCCGGGCTTCACGCCCGCACCGGCCATCCAGATGGTGAAGGCATTCGGGTTGTGGTCGCGGCCGGTGAATTTGTTGCCCTCGCCGCCACCGCGGTTTTCCTGCATGGGGGTGCGGCCAAACTCGCCGCCCCAGACGACCAGGGTGTCCTCTAACATCCCGCGCTGTTCCAGGTCCGTGAGCAGGGCGCCGATCGCCTTGTCGATGTCCTTGCACTTCTTCACGAAACCATCGGTGAGCGACTCCCCGGCATTCGAGCCGTGCGAGTCCCAGCCCCAGTCGAAGAGTTGGATGAAGCGCACGCCGGACTCTGCGAGGCGTCGGGCCAGCAGGCAGTTGTTCGCGAAGGAATCCTTGCCGGGCTGCGTGCCGTACATTTCGTGAATGTGCGCGGGCTCATCCTCGATGCTCATGACTTCCGGCACCGAGACCTGCATGCGGTAGGCCATCTCATACTGCGCGATGCGGGTGATGGTCTCCGGGTCGCCGAAGTCCTCGTGCGCCTTCGTGTTCAACTTGGCCAAGGTGTCGAGTGCGGCGCGGCGGATGTCGCGGCTCACGCCGGGCGGGTTCGTCGTGTTGAGAATCGGATCGCCCATCGAGCGGCACTGCACGCCCTGATAGACGGAGGGCAGGAAGCCGCTGCCCCACAGCGAGGCCCCCGCGCGCGGGAAGCGGCCGCCGGAGATCAGCACCATGAAGCCGGGCAGGTTTTGGTTCTCCGTGCCGAGGCCCCAGGTGAGCCATGAGCCCATGGCAGGGTAGCCGAGGTTCTGGTTGCCGGTGTGAAGGAGGAGCTGTGCGGGACCATGGTTGAACTGGTCCGTCTGCATCGTCTTGATGAAGCACAGCTTGTCCACGTGCTTGGCAAGATCCGGCAGGCGATCGGAGACCCAGGCACCACACTGGCCGTGCTGCTTGAACTCGAACTGCGGGCCGAGCATCTTCGGCACGCCTTGGATGAAGGCGAAGCGCTGGCCCTCCAGATACTCCTTCGGGCATTCCTTGCCATTGTAGCGGACGAGCTGCGGCTTGTAGTCAAAGAGCTCAAGCTGGCTGGGCGCGCCATCCATGTGCAGGTAGATCACCCGCTTCGCCTTCGACGCGAAGGAGGGCAGCAGCGGTGCGAGCGGCGCGGAGGGATCGTGCGTGATCTGCATGCGCCCTGCACCTGATGACAGCCCCTGCGTGGCCATCCACAGCGCACCGATGCCCGCCGGGCAATCGCGCAGGAAGCGGCGGCGCGTGATGTGGTGAAGCTTCTCGGTCTGGAGTTGCTGATACATGGCGGGAGCTAGCGGATCAGGGCTTCGTCGAGATTGAGGAGCACGGAGGCAATGACGGTGTAGGCCGCACCGTCCGGTGTTCCCGCCATGCCTTTCATCTGGGCGGGATCGGCGGCGTAAGTCTTTTCGAGCTTGGTGTAGAGCGCTTCCAACTCGGCCACGCGGTCCGGTGTGGGGGCCTTGCTGGTGGCGAGGCGGTAGCCGAGCGCCAAGCGATCCTGCAGGCTGCCGGTGGAGTCATACTTCATGCGGCGCGCCAGGCCCTTGGCGAATTCGTTGAAGGCCGGGTCATTCAGTACGGCCAGCGCTTGCAGCGGGGTATTCGAGAGGATGCGGCGCTTCGAGCAGAGTTCGCGGGAAGGCGCATCGAAGGTGGCGAAGGTGGGGTAGGGGATACTGCGTTTCCAGTAGGTGTAGACGGCGCGGCGGTAGCGGTCGGGCTGGCCTTCGGCCGGGGTCATCCACTTGTCGTCGTTGTCGAAGGGGCGCCAGACGCCATCGGGAATTGGCGGGTTCACCGGCGGACCGCCGTCGCGCTGCTGGATGAGACCGGAGACCGTGAGGGCATTGTCGCGCGCCATCTCGCCGGTGAGGCGTTGGCGCGGGCCGCGGGCGAGCAGGCGGTTGTCGGCATCGCGCTCCGCGAGAGTCGTGGGAATCGCGGCGTCCTGGCGATAGGCGGCGCTGCTGACCAGTTCGCGAAGGAGCGCCTTCATGCTCCACTTCATCTCGCCCTCGAAGCGCACGGCCAGGGTGTCTAACAGTTCGGGATGGGTGGGCTTTTCTCCAGCGGAGCCGAAGTCTTCGGGTGTCGGCACGATGCCAACGCCGAAGAGTTCGAGCCAGAAGCGATTCACAGCGACGCGGGCGGTGAGCGGGTTCAGCGGCGAGGCCATCCAGCGCGCCATGGCGAGGCGGTCCGGCGTGGCCTTTGCATCCATGGGCGGGAAGACGGCAGGCGTGCCGGGCTTGTCGATGACTTCTCCCTTGTCGATCCAGTTGCCGCGGATGAAGCGGCGGGTCTCGCGGGCCTGCTCGGGCGTCAGGTCGCGCATCACCGGCTGGCGCATGGAGGGGATCGCCTTCAGGGTCTTGCGGGCCTCGGCCAGCTCGCCCTTCAGCCGCTCCACATTCGCGTCCAGCGTGGTCCAGCCGGCTTCATCGCTCAGGGAGATCCGCCCGCGCTTGGCGATGAGCGGATAGGCACCGCCGGCGGAGTCCGTGGCATGCGCGAGCACGACGCGGAGGACGGTGCCATTGGTTAGAGCAATTGGCCCCTTGGGGATGAGCACTGCGTGCCGGGGTTTGAAGATCTTCGTATACTGGCCCCAGCCGCGATTGGAACCCTTGATCGAGAGGTTTGGATCGAAGGGCGGATGGGCTTCATCCGCCACGATCTCCGCGAGCGGCACCTCGGCGGCGGATCCGTCCGCTGCAATCACCTGCAGCGTGATCTTGTTCAGCATGGCGCCCCACTCCGGCGTGGCCCGCGCCTTCGCTTCATCGACCGGGCGGATTTCCACGCGCACCGCATTCAAGCGTGACATGCCCTGCGGCACGGGGATGTCCAGCGTGTGCACGGCACCGGCGGCGACATTGCCCACGGTGCGGAATTCCTCGACCTTGCCATCCTTCACGATCTCCAGCACCGCCTTCGTGCTGCTGCCCTTCATGCCCGTGGGACTAATCCAGCGGCTACGGGTATCGAGCGACTTGCGGATCTGGAACAGCTCTTCCTCGAGGCTTGTGATCTTGTCCTCCAGGGCACCTGCCTCTGCATGCCTGGCCGGATCGAGCGGCACGTTGATGACGGGAAAGTTCTCCGGCACGTCGGCATCCACGCTCTGGTTGTAGAAGGCGAGGAAGCGGTAGTAGTCCTTGTGCTGGATGGGGTCGTAGGGGTGGCTGTGGCATTGCACGCAGCCCATGGTAGTTCCTTGAAAGACTTCCCAGGTGGTATTGACCCGGTCCATCGTGGCGACCACGCGGAACTCCTCGTCATCCGTGCCGCCTTCGTTGTTGGCTTGGCTCAGGCGGTTGAAGGTGGTGGCAATCCGCTGGTCGATCGTCGCGCCGGGGATCAAGTCGCCCGCGAGCTGCTCGACCGTGAAGCGGTTATAAGGCATGTCGTGGTTGAAGACGGAGATCAACCAGTCGCGGTACTTCCAGACATCGCGGCGGCTGTCGATGCCAAGGCCCTCGGAGTCGGCATAGCGGGCCAAGTCCATCCACACACTGGCCCAGCGCTCGCCGAAGCGCGGTGAGTCGAGCAGGCGCTTCACCTGCTTGTCGTAGGCGTCGGCGGAGTCGTCCTTGAGAAAGGCATCGAGTTCTTCCAACGAAGGCGGCAGCCCTGTTAGATCGAGCGAGAGGCGTCGCAGCAGGGATGCCTTGTCGGCTTCCTTCGCGGGGTGAAGGTTCTCGCGCTCCATGCGCGCGAGCAGGAAGCGGTCGATGTCGTTGCGTGGCCAGGCCTTGTCCTTCACCTCGGGAGCAGGGGAAGCCTTGGGCGCGACGAAGGACCAGTGCTCGCCCCAGGCCGCGCCTTCCTTGATCCACTGGCGTAGGGTCTCGATTTCCTTGTCCTGCAGGCGCGGACCGTGCTCGGGCTTGGGCATCACTTCCTCCGGGTCCTGGGAGAGGACGCGGGCCATGATCTCGGAGGCATCGGGATTCCCCGGCACGATGATCGGCTTGCCGGACTCGCCCTTGCCCAGCGCTTTGTCGCGGTAGATGAAGGAGACCTCGGCGGCTTCCTTCACGCCGCCGTGGCAGGCGGTGCAGTGGGCATTGAAGATCGGCCGGATCTCCCGGGCGAAGTCGACGGCGGCGTGGGCCTGACCCGCGACGAGCAGAGTAACCAAGGTAGCAGCACGGCCTCTCATTGGGGGAAGATGCGGATCTCGTTCAAGCCGCCGCCCTGGCAGGCATGGTTCGCCGGGCGGTCCTTGTGGCGGTAATGGGAGGTGACCACGAGCTTCACGTAGCGCGCCTCCACGGCGGGGAAGCTGAAGCTCTCGAAGGGATAGGCCTCGCCCTTCAGGACGGGGATGCGGGCGAGGGAGCTGTTGACCAAGGGGAAGAAGATCTTGTTATCGAGCGAGCCATAGGCCTCGAAGCTGGCCGTGCCGCGGTCATCAATGCCGCGGTTGTTGGTATTCTGCAGGGCGATGCGGCCAATGTCCTGTGCCTCTAACAAATCCACCGTGAATTCGCCGTTGTCGCCATCCGGCGCGAGCCAGAAGGACCAATCGCCGGGGACCCCGCTATCATTGAGGCGGCCATCGGTCAGCTTGTCCGGCGGGAAGACCGAGCCGTGGGGCCGCGTGCAGTAGCCGGGGCTGAAGATCGGCTTGCCCAGCGCGAGATTGCCCGCTTCATCCGCGGAGGGCGGCTGTTCCTGCATGTGGTTGACGAGGGTGACGGGCGAGTCATCGAGGGCTGCGAGCAGCTTCGGCTTGCCGGACTCGCGGATGAGCGCGCGGCTTTCGCCAACGGTCAGGCGGGTGGCTTCGTCCCGAGTGGCTTGGACCTCGACCTCGCCCTTGAACACTTCTGTTAGAACAACCGGGGCCGCGCCATCGCTGCCGACCGCGAGGCCGAACTCGGTGCCGAGATCCACGAAGCGCCCGCCGGGGGTATCGATGCGGAAGCCCTGCGCGCCCTGCGGCGTGTGGATGGAAGCTCGACCGTGGAGAACTGACAGCGCTTCCTTCTCATCCAGGCGGAAGCGGCAGGGGCCCTCCAGCACCACGCTGGCACCACTGGGGAAGCCGAGCTTTACGAAGCCGCGCGAGAATTCCAGCGGCACCGCTACCGGCAGACGGCCGCTGCTCGGAGCAGGAGAGCCTTCGGCCCATGCGACCTCGCGGGCTTCCAGCACCATGGCCTTCGGGCCGCGGCTGCGGGTGACGAAGATCGCTGCGAGCAGAACGACAGCTGCTGCTGCTGCGGACAGCCAGAGACTCTTGCGGAAGGGTAGTACCTTCTTCTCTGCCGCCGGGGCTTCGAAGTAGGAAGGAGTCGCCGCCTTCCGCACCAGCGCGGCATGCACCGCCACGGCACGGCGGTAGCGCGCGCGCGCCTCGCCGCTGGCGGCGAGCAGTTCGTTCAACTCCGTGCGCTCCGCTTCCCCGAGCGATTGCTCGAAGAGCGCGTGCAGCAGGAGATCAAGGCGGTCTTCCTTCATCATGGCAGGGCGAGCTTGCGCTCGATGCAGGATTCGAGGGCCTTGCGGATCCGCATGAGGGTCAGGGAGAGCGCGGTGGGCGTCTGGCTGCGCTCCGCGGCGAGTTCCTGAACGGAGGAGCCCGGCGCGTAGCGGGCAAGGATCAGGTGGCGCTGCTTCTCCGGCAGCTCTTGCAGGCAGGTCTCCAGCGCTTTTTCCAAGTCCCCGGAGTGCGACTCCGCCTCGCGGCCCTCGGCGGCTAGGATCTCCACCAGCGAATCATCGAAAACGTGGCGGTCCCGCCCGGCATCGCGGCGCGCGGCCTTCACTTGGTAAAGGGCGATCGTGAAGGCCCAAGGCAGGAAGGGCTGAGCCGGATCATACTCCGCGGCCTTCCGCCAGAGGACGAGGTTGGTCTCCTGCACCACGTCATCCGCCAGCATGCGGTCCGGCAGCAGGGAGAGGACGTAGCGGTGGATCTCCGGCTGGTGCCGGGCGATCAGGCCCACGATTCTTTCCTCGGCGTTGTGCGGTTCGGTGGCCATCTCCACCCGGTTTTACCGCAAAAGCGGGAAATCTTTCGCGGAAAATTCAGCGGGTTGATCGATGGCGACAAATTTGCTATCGTCGCCCCATGCAGGACCGCGGGAAAATCGAGTGGCGCGAGCACATCCACAGCGACCCGGCGATTCTCGTCGGGAAGCCCGTGATTCGCGGGACCCGCCTTTCGGTGGACTTCCTGCTTGAGCTCATGGCGAACGGTTGGACGGAAGCCGAAATCCTTGGGAACTATCCGGCTCTCAGCCCGGATGCTCTCCGCGCGGTATTCGCCTACGCGAGTGAGCATCTCAAGCAAGACACGGTTCACGTTTTGTCGCCGGTCTGATGCGGGTGCCGCCCGGTGTCATCTACCTGCGCAGTATTCCCACTAGGCCGGATGAGCCTGCCGCGTGGCTCATCTCGATGGCCCGCCAGCTTGTAATCGAAGGGAACTTTACGATCTTTTCCGGCTGGGAGCATGTAAGGCAACGGCCCATGCCAAGCGGTTGATCCAGATCTCTTCCTCTCAGACTGGCTCGTGGCCTTTCTCTTGTGGGGTCACCTGCCGCTTTACAACCCCCATCTCCGCATGAGGCGTCCCGTTGGAACGCCGATACCTGTGTTTGCCTTACCCGGCACTTCGTTCCTCGTGCCGGGCTATTATGAGCCGCCCCTTTGGGACGAAAGGCAAAAGCCACTCAATCCCCAATCCTCACCCGGTAAAAGTGGCTCGCATCCGCGCCGGCATTGCCATCGCGGATCCGCACCGGGCCGCCTTGGCTGAGGACGGTGACTCCACTCGTCCCGGCTTGGAAAGTCGTGCTGCCCGCAGCCCGGGTCGCCAGCGTGGTCCAGGTGTTGAAGTCACTGGTGCGCTCCAGCACCATGCCATAGCGCATCGCCGCGGGATTTGCATTGAAGGAAACGATCCGCTCCGGCCGTGCGCTTTCGAGCTGCATCTTCCCATCCGGCGGCAGGGCGTGGCGGCGGAGCAGGTCCGGCTGGCGGTCGATGGTTGTAGGGTCCCAGTAGTTTCCGCTCATGGCGATCAGGCAGAGCAAGGTCACCGTGTCCTCGAAGTAATCCTCATGCTGGCTGCGCACGCTGGCATAGATTGAGTCCAGCCATGCCTGGTGCGCCGGATCGAGCATGGCCGCGACGCCCATGGGCGCGGCGAAGAAGCTGGTGAAGTAGTCGTTCCCGGTGATGTTGCTGCCATCGAGCTTATAGCCCGCACGGATATTCGCCGCATTGCCAGCTGCCGCGCCCTTCACCCATGTGGTGATCTTCAGCGCCTGGGTGCGCGAGGCTGAGGCATCATCGTTCAAGAGTGCGTCCACCCCGAGCCGCCACGGCACTCTGCCAGCATTGTAGTAGTATTGGCCGTCGTGGTCGCTTTCCAGGAAGTTGGGGCCGGCGGGCTTCGAGGCGGAGAGTGGATTGGCGTTGATGATGAAGTCCGGGATCAGGCCGGTGGTCGCGCTGTAGTTCGCCTGGATGGCGGTGGCCACGGATGAACAATTCGCGGCCACGGTATTCCATACCGGATTCCCCGAGTGGCGCGCCCATGCGCGGAAGTGTCCGGGCATCATGTCGGAAGAGCGCGGCTGGTATTGCTTCGCGCTGCTCGGGCTCGCCCAATCACCGAGCGTCGGCAGCCTGCTGCTCTGCCCGATGGTCGCCGCAAGAATCCCCGCCAACCAGGTATCCGCCGCTGCCGAGTAATTCACCGCGCCACCGCTGCCCCACTGCGCGTGGGCGAGCAGGAGGCCATGCGCGATATCAGCATCGCCATCGAAGGCGCTGCTGCCGTCTGCTCCTGCATCACGGGGGATCTTCCAATCCATCAGGCGGGCATCGCCCGGGCTCGGATAGGCCTTTGCGAACTCATAGAGCCCATCGAAGATCGCTCGCGCCGCCGGATCATGCCCGGCCATCAGCGGCAGGATCAGCATGCCATAGCCTTGTCCTTCCGAGACTGTGGCGTTTGCCCCGGTGCCCGACTTGCCAAAGGCGATGCGGTAACGCGTTCGGCCATCTGCCGTCGTGCCCGCGGCCTTCACGTAGCTCTGCTTCCAGTAGTCGTAGAAAGCGCGCACATCGGCATCGAGCTGTGCCTGAGTGCGGTTCGAGGGCAGGATGCTTCCCGGCGTATAGAGGATGTGCTGCGGAAAGGGATGCTGCTGCGCGGACGCGCTTGCGACCACCAGCAAGGAAGCCGCAAACCCGGACCATCGGCATCGCCACGCTGCGCTCATCAGTGATCGCCCCCGTCCTTCTCGTGCTGCTTGTAGTGCTCCGCCATGAAGTCGCGGGCGAAGTCGCCTTCGAAGGTGCGCCAGGTGGCGTGGATGTGGTTCGCGTTGTTCTGGGTATTCGCGGCCTCCATCAGGAAGTTCGGGCCCTGCACGCGGTAGTACCAGGCCTCGCCGCGCTTGGTGCCGCCGGCCCAGCCGAAGCGGACCTTGTCGAAGCCGGCCTCGTCGATCTTCTTCATGTCATCCTCCGCGATCGCCGCGCGATGGCGGCCGGTGTATTCGGAGATCAGCGTGCGCAGGGCCTTCTTCTGCTCATCCGTCATCTCGGAGACGGGGATGCCCACGGGGTCGAGCGCGGTGGCCTTGCGGTTCTCGGCTGTTAGAATTTCACCGGGTGCCTTGTCGCTGAACTTCACACCAGTCTTGCCGCTTTCGAGCAGGGCATTGACGAGCGACAGGCCGAGTTCTTCCTCCGCCTTCAGCACCCGAAGGCCCTTGTGTTCGCCTTCCATGACTTCGCCGGGATTGGCACCCATGAAGGAGGGCGTGACCACGATGTCCTTGCCACCGGCGACGGTGAAGTTCAGCGAGCAGTGGTGGCCCTCATACTTCCAGCCCCAGATGGTGTCGTCGCCCGGCTTGCCGAAGATGACGATGTAATACTTCGTGCCATCGCGGAACTCTGGCTTCTTCTCGATGCCCGCCAGCACGCCCTCGAGGGTCATGATCTGGCTGGCCTTCAGCTTGCCTTTGTCGCTCAGAGCGGTGTCCAGCAGCTTCTTGGCGGCGGCTTGCTGGCTCTCGTTCATCTCCTTGAAGGGCAGGCCCGCGCGGACCTTGTCGGGAGGGTTGCCTTGGAGGTTGGTGGGAGTGAACTTGAAATGCTCCCGCTCGTCGGAGTCGAAGGGCAAGGCCGCCTTCGCGCGCTGTCCCTCGTCGAGCGAACCGAGAAAGGCATCGGCCGCCGCCTTCATGTCGGCGATGGTGGAAGCTTCATCCGCCACGGCGGGGAGGGTGAGGAGAAGGGCAAGGAGCGGGATTTTCATGCAAAGACGATACAAGCGGAGCGGCCCGGATCTCGCAAGAAGGAGTGTCAGCATTTCAGTCCCGCTCCATCGGGGAATTCGATGATCTCTCCCGAATTTTCGATAGTCTGAATCTGGCACGCCGCCTCCGGCTTTGGTTTCCTCCCACTTGCTCCCATGACAAAGTTCCGCCGTATTCTCCGCCGGATGTTTCTGTTCACCGTTCTACCGCTCACGATCGCGCTCGGCCTGCTCGCGGGCTGCCAGAGCAAGCTGATCTATTTCCCGCGGCCCTACGGTGCGGGCGACGTGGCCAAGTGGGATGCCGAGCCGGGCACCCGGGTGATCGACTACCAGACCGCGCAGGGCAAGCAACAGGCCTATCTGCTCTCCAAGACGGACAAGCCCGAGCACCTGTGGCTGGTCTGCGGCGGCAATGGCACCCTGGCGCTGGAGTGGTCCGACTGGCTCCGCGAGTTCGGCCCGGAGAAGGACGCCTGGCTGATCATGGACATGCCCGGCTACGGTGCCTGCGCGGGCGATCCGAGCCCGGGAACGATCCGGAACTCCCTCAAAGCCGTGGTGCCCGCGGGTATGCAGAGCCTCGGCTGGTCGCTGCCGGCGGACCAAGGGCGGCTGCGCTTTTTCGGCCACAGCCTGGGGGCCGCGGTCTGTCTGGAGGGTGCGAAGGAATTCGACATCCGCAAGGGCGTCGTTCTCGCGCCCTTCACCAGCACCATGGAGATGACCAAGGCGATGTTCCACGTGAACCTCGGCTTCCTGGTCTGGCACCGCTTCGACAACCTTGCGCGTCTGAAGGAGATGGAGAAGAAGGGCGGCGCGACGGTCTACGTCTTCCATGGCGCGAATGACGAAGCGATCCCCGCGGAAATGTCCCGCAAGCTGGCGAAGGAAGTGCCCTCGGTGGTCCACTTCACGGAAGTCCCCCGGGGCAGGCACAATACCCTGCAGGAGATCGTCCCGAAGGAGATCGGTGCGGCGCTGGAGAAGATTAGAGAATGATTAGATTTGAGGAGAGTTAGGGGATTGCGTTGCTCCGGCTCGCATTTTGCTTAATGTGACGGAGCTTCACCGGTGCATTTAATTGGGCCGGTGGATGGTCCCCCCGCCGTCCACAACATCCCCCATCTTCTCATGAGCTACCGGTTTTTCACCGTGGCCGCCGCTTTGGCGTCTGCCTCTTCTCTCATTATTCCCGCGCGTGCGGTTTCGTCCGTGGCCGCGGGGCCGTGGTGCGGCGCGGTCACGCCGGAGTCGATCGCGGTGAACGCGCATCTCACGGGGGCCGGCTTGCAGGCCCGCCTGGCGGTCTCCACCCAGGCGGACTTCAGCGGGCCGAGTTACTCGGCACCGGTAACTTCCGCGGCGATCTCGGGGAACAACGTGCGCTTTGATCTCGCGGGGCTCACGCCGGACACGCCCTACTATTACGCGCTGGAGGTTGGCGGTGTATTGGACACCACGGCGGGCAAGACCGGCAGCTTCCGCACTCTCCCTGCGCCCGGGCCCAGCTCCTTCCGCTTCAGCTTCGCCTCCTGCGGCTACTGGACCGAGAGCGGCCAGTATGTCTATCAGAAGATTCTGGCGGAGAACCCGCGCTTCTTCATCCACATGGGTGACCTCCACTACAACGATACCGACGAAACCGATGTGGTGCCCTATCGCCAGAATATCCAGGATGCCATCACCCAAAGTCCGGAGATGGGCGAGATGGTGCGCAAGCTCCCGACCCAGTGGATCTGGGATGATCACGACTTCTGCGGGAATACCTCCGACCGCACCAGCCATGGCCGGGCCTATGCCCGCCAGGCTTACCGCGAGCTCATCCCACACTATCCGCTGCCTGCCGGTGGGCCGGACGCTGCGATCTATCAAACCTTCGATTGTGGCCGCGTCCGCTTCATCCTCACCGATCTGCGCTCGGAGCGGGAGCGCGATTCCGATAGCGATACGGCCAGCAAGTCCATGATGGGGCTGGTGCAGAAGCAGTGGTTCAAGAACCAGCTCACGGCCGCGCGTGATGCGGAAGTCCCGCTCATCGCATGGATGAGCACGGTGCCCTTTCTCTCCAGCTCCACCGCCAGCGACAACTGGGGATCCTACAAGACCGAGCGCAAGGAGCTGCTCGAATTCATCCGCGACCAGGACATCCGCAATCTTGTCATCATCTCCGGGGACATGCACGCGCTGGCCTATGATGATGGCACTACCTCCGCCACTTACGTGGCCGGCGTGCGGATCCCGGTCTTCCATGCCGCCGCGCTCACCCGCGACGGCTCGGAAAAGGGCGGCCCTTATTCGGGGGGGGTGAGCGATGGACCCGGGCGCTTCGGTCTCATGGACATCGCGGACAATGGCTCGCAGGTTTCTGCCACCTACACCGGCCGCATCGTCAACTCCCCTACGAGTGTGAGCACGTGGAAGACCTACACCTATCAGGCCGTGGAGGTGAAGCCGCGCCCGCCACTGGGCCTGGTGGCGGCGGCGGACTTGGACCGGATCCAGCTGAAATGGACCGACAACTCCACGGTGGAGACCGGCTACAATGTGGAGCGCCGGAGCGGTGCGGGAACCTGGAGCTTGTTAGGCAGTAGTCCCGCCGGACAGACCGCCTTTGCGGATGCGACTGCGACCGTGGGCACGCCCTATGAATACCGGGTGCTGGCGCTCAACGGAACGGCCCTGTCCTTCCCCTCCAGCACGGCGACGGCAACGCTCTCCGGTGCCTACCAAGCGTGGAAGCTGGCGCACTTCGGGACCACGGATGTCTCCCGGGAGGCGGATGACGATAGGGACGGGATGGACACGGCGGAGGAGTATCTCTTCGACTGCGATCCGCTGCAGGCGGATCGCTATGCATGGAGTGCGACGCGCGATGGCTCCGGGGTCGTGGTGAGCTTTCCCACCAGCAGCGGGCGCAGCTACCGTGTGGAGGCGGGTGAAGGCCTGTTAGATTGGCCGGTGAGTTCGCCGCTGATCGCGGGGGATGGCTCGGTGAAGCAGTGGACGGATAGCAGTGCGATCACTATCGCGAAGCGCTTCTACCGGGTGGTCGTGACGGAGACTCCGGCCCCTTAGCGCTTCAGCGGCAAGCGCAGGATGCGGTCGTCCGAGGTGAGATAGAGCTTCGTGCCGCTTTCACCAAAGGCGATATTCGCGGTGGGGCGGCCACAGAGGATCCGGCCTAACAGCTTGCCCTCCGGGTTCAGGATCAGGCAGCCGCCCGGGCCGGTCGAGAAGACATTGCCCTTCGAGTCCACCTTGATGCCATCCGGCGCGCCGGGGCCTTGCAGGTCCTTGCAGTTGAAGAAGACCTTGCCGCCCTCCACGCTGCCATCGGCCTTGAGCGGGTAGCTCATGATGATCGGCGCCGGGCCGTGGGACTGGGCCACGTAGAGAATCTTGCCATCGGGAGAGAGGGCCACGCCGTTCGGCCGGTCGAGATCGCGGGTGATCAGGGAGACCACGCCCTGTGGCGTGACCTTGAACACGCCGCAGAAGGGCAGCTCCTTGAACTTCGTGTCGTTCTCGCGATCGGGCAGGCCGTAAGGCGGATCGGTGAAATACACGTCGCCATTCGCAGCGATGGCCAGGTCGTTGGGAGAGTTGTAGCGCTTGCCGTTGAAATTGTCGGTGAGGGTGCGCTTGCCGCCGCCAGGGGTGAGGTAGGAGATGCGGCGGTCACCGTGCTCACAGAAATAGAGCACCCCTTTTGAATCGATCGCCAGACCGTTTGAGCCGGGTTCGTCGCAGTACTTGCCCACGCCGGTGAAGCCGGAGGGCTTCATGTAGACGGTAGCTTCCTTGTCGCCCTCTTTCCACTGGTAGATCGTGTTGCGCGGCACGTCGGAGAAGAGCAGGCGTTTCTCCCGCTCATCCCACACCGGGCCCTCCGCCCAGTCGAAGCCGCTGCACAGGGTCTCCACCTTGGCATCCGGCGCGATGATTTCGTCCAGCGCGGGGTCGAGCCGCTCGATGGTTTCCTGGGCCGAGGCCAAGGCGGGGAGAAGGAAGAGTAGGAGATACAGGGCTTTCATGATGACTGCTTCATACGCGGCGGCGCGCGGCAAGTCCTCCGGGAAAGCTGTCATTCCGGGGTGTGCCGGGGGAGGAAATCGGCTTGTGGGTACCGGGCTTTGCTGTCAGCTAGGCCGCATCACCGCGCGGCAGGCACGACTAAGATGGGATTGAAAATGCACAGAGCGGGAATGAAAGGGGTCTTAGGCCTAAGCCTCTTTCTGCTCGCGGGCGCTTGCGAGGAGCAGAAGAAGGCAGGCCCGGCCCGCTCCTACCACGAGCAGGGCGCGGTGGATGCGGCGCACACCGCGATCGCGCGCGAGGTGAAGGATCTGAACCTCACCGCGTCCACCGCCCACAATGAGTGGATGCGGGTGGAGTCGATCAACTTCGAGCTGAAGAAGGAAAAGCGGGAGAAGGAACTGGCGGATCTCAACAAGGAGCTGGTCGATGCCACAACCGCGAAGGAGGACTCGGCGAAGGCGTATGCGGAGCAGCTCCAGCGGATTGACGAGGCCCTGAAGTCCGCCCGCCTGCTTCTGGGAGCGGACGCGAAGCCCGTCTCCCTCAAGACCCTGGACGAGGACGTGAAGTCCACAGAGCACCTTCTCAGCGAAGTGGAGAAGTGGCGGCGACTCGTCGATGACGCGGCCAACAAGTATCTGGAGACGACGGATCCGGAGCTGCAGATGGATGCCCAGAGGGAGTACTACAAGCTCGTGCGGCAGCACTGGGATCTGAAGTAGGACGAATGAGAGCTTCGGGTCTTCTTTGCTAACCGCGAAAAACGCTAAAAAGGCGAAATCTGAACAGCCGGAAGACCCTATCTTTCCTGCCTTTCAAATTTCGCGGTTTTCGCGTCTTTTCGCGGTTAAACTCAATCTCACCCAGGCTCCGCGCCATCCTCAGCTCAGGAGTTCCTTCACCACCTTCGCCTGCTCCACGCCGGTGAGTTTCTGCTCCAGGCCTTGGAACTTGAAAGTGAGCTTCTCGTGGTCGATGCCGAGCAGGTGCAGGATCGTGGCGTTGAGGTCGCGGATGTGCATCGGGTCCTTTACGATGTTGTAGGAGAACTCGTCGGTCTCGCCATAGACCGCGCCGGGCTTCACGCCGCCGCCGGCCATCCACATGGAGAAGCAGCGCGGGTGGTGGTCGCGGCCGTAGTTGTCCTTGGAGAGGCCGCCTTGCGAGTAGACCGTGCGGCCGAACTCGCCACCCCAGATCACGAGGGTGTCTTCTAACAGGCCGCGCTGCTTGAGGTCCGCGATCAATGCGGCGGTCGGGCGGTCCACGTCCTCGCAGAGAATCTTCATGCGGCTCGGCAGGTCGCCGTGGGTGTCCCAGCCGCGGTGGAAGATCTGGGTGAAGCGCACGCCACGCTCTGCCATGCGGCGGGCCATGAGGCAGTTGTAGGCATAGGTGCCGGGCTCCTTGGCCTTGGGGCCATACATCTCCCACACGGATTCCGGCTCGCCAGAGAGGTCGGTGAGCTCCGGCACGGAAGCCTGCATGCGGAATGCCATCTCATACTGGGCGATACGGACATTGGTCTCCGGATCGCCGAGCCGTTCTTCCAACTGGCGATTCATGTCATTCACGCCATCGATCATCGCGCGGCGCAGCTCGCGGCTCACGCCCTTCGGATTGGAGAGGTGGATCACCGGGTCGCCACCGGAGCGCAGGGCCACGCCTGCGTGCTCGGGCGAGAGGAAGCCGGAGGACCACAGGCGCGAGGACAGTGCCTGGATGTTCACCGTCAGCGGTAGCTTGGAGGTCAGCACCACGAAGGTCGGCAGGTCCTCGTTCATCGAGCCGAGGCCGTAGGAGAGCCACGCACCGATCGAGGGCTTGCCCTGGATCATGTTGCCGGAGGTGGCGAGCAGGATTGCGGGCTCATGGTTGATCGCCTCCGTGTGCAGGGACTTCATCACCGCAAAGTCATCCGAGACCTTCGCCATGTGGGGCAGGAGCTCGCTACACCAGTGCCCGGCTTGGCCGTGTTGCTGGAAGTTGAAGACGCTGGGCGCGATCGGGAAGCGCGACTGTGAGGCGGTCATGCCGGTCAGCACCTGCCCGCCGCGTACCGACTCCGGGAGATCCTGGTCGAAGCGCTTGGCCAGCTCGGGCTTGTAGTCCCAGGTCTCGAACTGCGATGGCGCGCCGGCCATGAAGAGGTAGATCGCGCGTTTCGCCTTCGGAGCGAAGTGAGGCAGGAGGGCACCGGGATTGCCGGGAGCGGTGGAGGCAAATGCGTTGCCGCCCATCAGCTTCGCCAAGCCTGCCCAGCCCAGCACCTTGCCAGAGCGGCCGAGGAACTGGCGGCGCGTGGCGAGTTCAAGCCAGCGTTGCTTGATCGCATGCGGCAGCGGCAGATCGAGAACCGAAGGTCCTTCGCCGGAGAAATCGGAGCATGGATGGGAAGCCTTCATTTGTTCACGTATTCGTCGAGGTTCAGAAATTGGTTGGCGATCATCGTCCAGGTGGCGATGTCGGCAGGTGCAAGGGTGGCATCGGCCGGTGCGTCACCGGTGCTGAGGAGCCCCGTGGCATCTTCCGCATGCGCAGTGAAGTAAGCGCGGAACTTCTCCAGGCTCTTGGCGAACGCGGGCTGCTCCTTGTCCGTGAGCTTCCGCGAGATGGTCGCCTCCGCCATGAACTGGAATCGCGCGGCGTCATCTGCGCTCGCCTTGATTGCCCGCTCCGCCAGCTTCCGCGCCGCTTCCACGAACTGCGGGTCATTCATCGTCACCAGCGCCTGCAGCGGCGTGTTGGTCCGCGCGCGGCGCGTGCACACCACCTCGCGTGCCTGCGCATCGAAGGTCTCCAACGAAGGCGGCGGGGCGAAGCGCTTCCAGAACGAATACATCGAGCGGCGATAGAGGTTCTCACCCTTGTCCGCCTGGTACTGCTTCGTATTGGACTCCGGCATGGACACCGCTTCCCACACGCCCGGTGGCTGGTAGGGCTTCACCGGCGGCCCGCCCGTCTTCTCGACTAACAGGCCGGCCGCTTGCAGGGCGGAGTCGCGCAGCACCTCGGCATCCATGCGGAAGCGCGGGCCGTGCGAGAGCAGGCGGTTCTTGTCGTCCTTCGCGATCTTGTCCTCGGTGGTTGCCTGGCTCTGGCGATAGGCCGCGGACATCAGCATCATCTTGTAGAGCCGCCGCATGTCCCAGCCGTTCTCGCGGAAATCCACGGCGAGCCAATCGAGCAATTCTTGATTGCTCGGGCGGGTACCCATGATGCCGAAGTCATCCGTGGTCTCCACAATCCCGGTGCCGAAGATCTCCTGCCACATCCGGTTCACCGTCACGCGGGCGAGCAAGGGCTGGTCTGCTTGCAACAACCACTGCGCGAGACCGAGGCGGTTCATCGGTTCTCCCGCGGCCATCGGCGGTAGGAAGGCTGGCGTGGCCGCGCTCACGCGATACTTGCGCGCGCTATACACGCCGCGGTTCAAGACGTTTGCCGTGGCAGGCGTCGGCCTCTCCTGCGCCACCAGCGTGGGCGTTCCTCCATCGCCGAGGCGCGCGATCTCTCCATCGATGCGCGCCAGATCTCCGCGCAGGCGGGCAGCCTCCTCGTGCTTGCTGCCCAGGAACCAGCGGTCGAGCACCGTGAAGCGTTCATCGGGCGTCCACTTCTTCGGATCGGGTTCGCGGGCGATGATCTCCGCCGCCACGTCTTCGAAAGGCAGGCGCGAATGCTCCTCGGAGGAGAGCGCCCGAGCGTAGAGCCGCAGATCCTGAAAGCGGGTTTCGCGCAGCGGCTCCTCATCGTCGCGGCGGCCGATTTCCAAGCGGGCATCCGTGCGGATCGTCTGGCCGGGTTGCAGGCTGTCGTGCGTCACCTTCAGCGGCACCGGCTTGCCATCCACATACAGCTTCACGCCTGCGGCCTTCATCGAGCCATCGTAAGTGAAGCCAACATGCCGCCACTGCCCGCGGGCAAAGGGCTCGCTCTCCACCCGGATCGCGTTCTGCGGCCAGTTGTGGATGATGTGGATCACGAACTTCCCGCCGTCGCAGAAGATGTCCCAGCCGCGGTGCGAGTTGCGCTCGCTGCCGCCCATGCGCGAGACGATGCTGCCGGTGCCGGTATCGATGTTCGCGGTTTTGAGCCGTGCCATGGTCCAGAAGCCCAGCGAGAAGGCTTGCGTGGATTCGAAGTCGCCCTGCTCCGGGAGCGTCAGGCGGCTGTTGATGTCCATCCGCATCGAGGGCCAGAGCCACGCGTCCTCACCCCACACCAGAGGATTGGTATCCACGGTGAAGCTGGTGGGATTGGCGCCGGGCGCACTGTTCTTCACAGCATCCCCCTGGCCTTCGTCGAAGCGGAAACGGACCTTCAACTCCTCCGGTGATACCGGCTGGGGCTTCGGGCTCGCGGCGAGAAACTCCTCTTCCACGTGGTTACGAAGATTCTCGTACTTCGCCGCGGGGTCATGGCGTGCCGCGATGGCCGCCTCCAGCTCCGGCAGCTTGTCCGCGCCAGGCAGGCGCAGTACTGGCGGCGGATCCTGGATGTTCTCATCCCAGGATTTTTCGGCGGTGTTGTTGAAGAAAGCGGAGAGGCTGTAGAAGTCCTTCTGAGAGGTCGGGTCGAACTTGTGGTCGTGGCAAGCCGAGCAACCCACCGTGAGCCCAAGGAAGGCTGCGCCGAAGGCCTCCGTACGGTCGCGCGTGTTGTTGACCTGCACTTCCTCCGGGATCGTGCCGCCTTCGTTGGTGGATACATTCGCGCGGATGTAGCCGGTGGCGACGAGTTGATCGACGCTCGCTGCGGGCAAGAGATCACCGGCAAGCTGCTCGGTCAGGAAGGTGTCGAAGTGCTTGTTCGCTTGGAAGGAGCGGATCAGGTAGTCACGGTAGGGCCAGATCGAGCGCAGGTTGTCGAAGTGCAGGCCGTGCGTGTCGGAGTAGCGCGCGTAGTCCAGCCAGTAGCGGGCACGGTGCTCGGCGTAGCGCGGCGAGCTGAGCAGCTTGTCGAGATAGGCTTCGTAGGCGGCATCGCTTGGATTCGCGGCGAAGGTCTCCACCTCCGCGGGCTCCGGCAGCAGTCCTGTTAGATCGAGCGTGGCGCGGCGGATCAGCGCCCGCGCATCCTCCGGCGGGGCAGGGGACAGGCCCTTCGTCTTCAGCTTGGCCAGGATGATGCGATCGATGTCATTGCGCGACCACTTGTCATCGTCCGTCGCGACGAGCGGCTTCTTGACCGGTGCGATGAAAGACCAGTGGTCCTCATACTTCGCGCCTTCCTTCACCCAGCGTTCGAGCAAGGCCATCTCCTCTTCCTTGAGCTGGCGGTGGGCCTTCGGCGGAGGCATGCGCTTCTCCGGATCAGGATTGCGGATGATCTTGATCAGCGCGGATTCCTCCGGCTTGCCGGGGATCATCACCGGCCTTCCGCTCTTGCGCACTTGGAAGGCGAAGTCCTTGCGGTCGAGGCGCAGTGGTTCGTCCTTCGGCTCGCGCGTGCCGCTGTCCGGGCCGTGGCAGTGATAGCAGGCTTCGGAGAGCAGCGGCTGGATCGACTCGTTGAAGGAAAGCGGTGCTTCGGCAGCCAGTACTGGCGTGACCAGGCAAGCGGTGGAGATCAGGGCAAGACGCATCGTGAAAAGACAGACGTTCGCGTGTGGGTTCCGGAATACGCGGGCGACGACAGAATATTCCACCGAAGCGTCCGGCGGACTAGCTCCCAATTGTCCTAGAGTATCACTTTATTGACTGTGCGCTTTTTGGTTCAACTCTTGGCTGGGAAGGTTTTGTGCGCAGGTTGTCGGACTGAAGTGAATGAATGGAGTCCGACGGTGAGCTAGGTAAAATAAGGGTAAACCAGAAGGGCTTTCTTGAGCGGGTGGACGCTGTTTGGCATCTTCGCCGCGTGATCTCCAGGTTTCTCCTGATGCTCCCACTTGCGCTGTCCGCGAACTCATTTGCGGAGGAGGCCACCGTGACCAAAGCGTTTCTCCAATGGCAGGGAAAGAGTGCAGGCGACGGAATCGGGCCGGTGAGCTTGGTGGTGATGCCGCCGCAGAAGGGTCTGCCCGGATCCAAGCCGGGCCGCGTGCGAGTCAATGTAGAGCCTGGCTGTCTCTTACCCGATGCGATCGTGAAGGCACTGCCCGACAACCGCTACCGCTTTGAATTTCCCGACGATGACTACTTCTCTGCGCAAGCACGGCGGGTCCTCGGCTTGAAGGGCAAAGCCTGCATCGTCCGCTACAAGCCGGGAGAGAAGGATCAGGCGAGCCAGGTCTTGGAGGTCACGGAGGTGGAAGCGCAAAAGCCCGACGAGAAGCCGGCGAAATAGCCGCGCCTCCGCCCCGGATTTGCCCCCCGGCGCGTCACCCATGGCATAAGCGGTCAAGACGCCCGTGCTAAAGTGACGGGTATGACTCGCGTTCGCGACCTCCTTGATCAATGCCGCCAGTTCCGCCCTGCCAACCACGAATTGCCGGAACTGGCGATCGATCTGGCGGCGGAGCTTTTGGAGGAAGCGACGCGCGGCCTGCGCTGGAATGAGCGCATGCAGGCCAAGCAAATGGCCGCGATGATGCACGATGCCGCGGGCAAGGCCTTCACCTTCGCGATGGCCGACCAGGTCTTTCGACCGCCGACGCCATCCCGCGAGGCGAAGCGCTTCCGCGACCTGATCGATGACTACGGCGTGCCAGAGTATCTGCCGCTCGGCGCACGCGTGGCGATGCGTGCCGGTGGCATGGTCTCCGCTGCCGCGCCGGAAGTGGTGATGCCGCTGGTGGCGGAGAAGATGCGCATGGAAAGCTCCGCGGTGATCCTGCCAGCGGAGGAGCGCAAGCTGCGACGTCACCTGCAGCGCCGCCGCCGCGCGGGCATGCGCATGAACTTGAACCAGCTCGGCGAGGCGGTGCTGGGGGAAGAGGAAGCGCAGCATCGCCTGGACTCCAACGTCGCGCGCCTGGCAGATCCGGATACCGACTACATCTCCGTGAAGATCTCCGCGATCTTCAGCCAGATCCACCTCGTCGCGCTGGAGGAGACACTGTCCGAGATCAAGAAACGCCTGCGCCTGCTCTACCGCGCGGCCATGCAAAACCGCCGCGCCGATGGCGGCAGCAAGTTCGTGAACCTCGACATGGAGGAATACCGCGACCTGCGCCTGACCTGCGCCGCCTTCCGCGAAGTACTAGAAGAACCGGAGTTCCATAACCTCGAAGCAGGCATCGTGCTTCAGGCCTACCTGCCGGACGCCTGGCCAGTGCAGAAGGAGCTGAATGCCTGGGCTCTCAGGCGCGTGGAAGCGGGCAAAGCCGGGATCAAGATCCGCATCGTGAAGGGCGCGAACCTCGCCATGGAAAAGGTGGATGCCGAGATCCACGACTGGCCGCTCGCCCCCTACGACTCGAAGGTGGAGGTGGACGCGAACTTCAAACGCATGCTCCACGAAGGCTGCCGTCCGGAGATCGCGAAGGCCGTGCGTCTCGGCGTGGCCAGCCACAATCTCTTCGATATCGCCTATGGCCTGCTGCTGCGGGCGCGCGAGGGTGTGGAGGATCAGGTGGAATTCGAGATGCTGGAAGGCATGGCGAACCACCAGGCCCGCACCGTGCGCGATGCCGCGAAGGGACTGCTGCTCTACGCCCCGGTGGTGAAGCGCGAGGACTTCCACAGCGCCATCGCCTACTTGGTGCGCCGTCTGGATGAGAACACCTCGCCGGAGAACTTCCTGCACGACCTCTTCGGCATGCGGGCCGGCGATGCCGCCTGGGGCCGGCAGAAGGAGCGTTTCCTGAATGCCTGCGCGATGATCGACACCGCGGCGCATGGTCCGCAGCGCGTGCAGGACCGCAGCCAGGAGCAGCGCCCGGCCCATCCCTTGGGCAAGCCCTTCCACAACGAAGCGGACACCGATTGGTCGCTTCCGCAGAACGTCTCTTGGGTCCGCGATCACGTGAAGACGCGGCGCATGGCCACCTCCACCTTCGTGCCGCTGCAGATCGGCGGCGAGCTGGTGAATGGCTCCGCCGAAGCGGAAGGCGCGGACCCCTCTCGTCCTGGCGTCGTCGCCTATCGCCACGCCTTGGCCGGTCCGGCCGAGGTGGAGCGCGCGCTGGAGATTGCGGTGAAGTCCCGCGCTGCCTGGCAGGCGCTTGGTGCCCAAGGCCGTGCGGAGATTCTCTGCCGCGCGGCCGCGACCATCGCCGCCCAGCGCGGTGAGGCGATCGCCACCATGGTGATGGACGCGGGCAAGTCCGTGATGGAAGCCGATGCCGAGCTGAGCGAGGCCGTCGACTTTGCCGACTACTACGCGCATAGTATGACCCGCCCGGAAGGTATGGACGGAGTGGCCTATGAACCGCTGGGCACCGTGCTGGTCACCCCGCCGTGGAATTTCCCCTACGCCATTCCCTGTGGCGGCATCCTCGCCGCGCTGGTGGCGGGGAATACCGTCATCCTCAAGCCCGCCCCGGAAACCGTGCTCACCGCCTGGGTCATGGTGAATGCCCTGTGGGACGCCGGGGTGCCGCGCGAGGTCCTGCAATTCCTGCCCTGCCCGGACAATGAGATCGGCCGCTCGCTGGTGACGGATCCGCGGATCGGTGCCGTCATCCTCACCGGTGCTTATGAGACCGCGCGCATGTTCCTCACCTGGAAGCCGGAGCTGAAGCTCTTCGCGGAGACCTCCGGCAAGAATGCGCTGATCATCACGGCCGCCGCCGATCCAGACCTCGCGGTGAAGGATCTGGTGAAGAGCGCCTTTGGCCACTCCGGTCAGAAGTGCTCCGCTGCCTCGCTCGCGATTGTCGAGGCCGAGGTCTACGATGACCCCGGCTTCCGCCGCCGCCTCCGCGATGCCGCGGCTTCGCTCAAGGTCGGTTCATCCTGGAACTTCGACTCGATTGTCACCCCGGTGATCCGCGAGCCGGGCGAGGCCCTGCATCGCGCGCAAACGACGCTCGAAGACGGTGAGGAGTGGCTGCTCGAACCGCACATGCTCGATGGCAATCCCTGCCTCTGGTCGCCGGGCATCAAGCTCGGCGTCACACCGGAGGGCTGGTTCCGCCGCACAGAGTGCTTCGGGCCCGTGCTCGGCTTGGTGCGCGCGAATGACCTCGACCACGCGATCCGTATCCAGAACGACTCGCAGTTCGGCCTCACCGGCGGCATCCACTCGCTCGACCCCGCGGAGGTCGATGAATGGCGCGCGCGTGTGGAAGTGGGGAATGCCTACATCAACCGCCCGATCACCGGCGCGATCGTGCAACGCCAACCCTTCGGCGGCTGGAAGCGCTCCTGCTTCGGCCCCGGGGCCAAGGCGGGCGGACCGAACTACGTGGCCCAGTTCGCCACTTGGAGGAACGAGGGCCTGCCGCAACTCCGCGCCGCGCTCTCCGCTGAAGTCGAAGCCTTGTGGACCGCTCTCATCACCCTCGTGCCGGACTCCGCCGAGAACCTCGCCATCGCCGCTGGCAGCGATGCCTGGTGGATGGCCCGTGAGTTCGGTATCGAGCACGATCCTTCCGCACTCGATTGCGAGGCGAATGTCTTCCGCTACCGGCCCTTTACGCGCTGCCTGATCCGCGCCACGGAGGGCACCACGGACGCGGACATCGCCCGTCTCCTCCTCGCTGCGCGCGCCGCGGGTGTGGCGGCGGAGTTGTCCCTGCCGCAGGAGCGTGCCTTCGCGCTACCCGGTCTGCCGGTCTGGCATGAAAGCGAGTCCGCCCTGCAAGGCCGCCTCGCCACCGCCGGCTATCAACTCTTGCGCAGCGTGAATGCCTCCCCGGAACTCGCAGCTGCTGCTGTGGAAGCCGGGGTCCGCTTGGTAAGCCACGCTCCTGTATGGTCCGGCAGGCTGGAACTTCCGGCATTCTTCCGCGAACAGGCGGTCTCGGAAACCCGCCATCGCCATGGATCGGTGTTGCCCCGCCCCGCGGACTTGCGATAGTTCAGTTGCTTCGTCCCGGGCCAGAGCTTGGGTGATCTGGGGGGAGAATCCGGGCTCACCGGGGCGGAGCACCCCTTTGAACACCGAACGTCGAACGCCCGACATCGAACGTCGAAGTGGAGTGCCGCTCTCCGAGCGACATTTCAGGGACCCGCTTCCTTCAGGAAGCGAGTGAAGGCTTCTATCTTTTTCCCCAAAGTCCCTGTCCGGTTTAGGAGCCCTGCGGCAACTCATGAATGAGTGAAGACACTTTCCGATCCCCAGCTCCTCCGCGAATACGCCGCGCACCATTCAGAGGCGGCCTTTGAGGAATTGGTGCGCCGCCATATCGATCTCGTGCATTCGGTGGCCTTGCGCACGGTGCAGGACTCGCACTTGGCCAAGGATGTCATCCAAGGCGTGTTCATCGCCGTGGCCAAGGATGCGGCGCGGCTCGCCAAGCACCCGACCCTCGTCGGTTGGTTGCATCTCACCGCGCGCAATCTGGCGGCGCAGGCGGTGCGCAGTGACCGGCGCCGCCATGCCCGCGAACAGGAAGCAGTAGCCATGAACACGGAAGACAAAGCCGGCGCGGGCTGGGAAGCGATCGGGCCGCAGCTCGATGCGGTGATCGGTGAACTCGGCGCTGCCGATCGCGAGGCCGTGCTGCTGCGCTATTTCGAGAGGAAGCCGGCGGCGGAGATTGCCGCTATTCTGGGCATCAGCACGGAGGCCGCGCAAAAGCGGGTGAACCGTGCGGTGGAACGCATGCGCGGCCTTTTCGCCAAGCGCGGGATTACGGCGGCGGCAGGCGGACTCGCGGGCATCATCGCAGCGAATGCGGTGCAGGTGGCCCCGCTCGGCTGGGCGAGTGGGATAACGGAACACGCCCTGGCGGCAGCCGCGCGTTCGCTGCCTGCGGCGACCCAGGGTGCGCTGTCGATTGGCGGCGTGCCGAAGCTGGCGCTGGCGGCATTCACCGTGCTGCTGGCGGCAACCTGCCTGTATCTTTCCTCCCGTGATTCCGGCGCTCTAACAGCCACTGTCGCGGGCCCCCCGGTGAGTGCTGCGCCACCGGCGAAGCATCGCGCGCCTGCCACGGCGCCCCGTCCGGCCCTGTCCGCCCCGCCAGGGATCAAGCGCGACCCGACCCGCCAAGCGGCGCTCGTCTCGCTCAAGCGCCGCTGGCTCGAAGTGAATGACAATGCCCACGTCAACGAGCAAGACGCCTTGGCGAAGGAGAGCGTGGAGCGCCTGCTCTGCGGGATCGAGATGCATGACTTGGCCGCCTTCCTTGAGGAGAATGCGACGTATGGGCTGGTGAAGGTGAACCAAGAGTTCGTGACCCTGTTCCGCTCCGGGCGCGGTGCGGAGGCGCGCGCCTTGCTGGCAGAGGTCTCGCTTTTGCCGGTCGGCGGCGGGCAGGACTCACGATTGGAAGAGTGGTGCCTGATCTCGGGGCAGAATTGCCCGCGGGAGGAGTTCGCCGGATTCCTCGCTGCCCTGCAGGACCCGCGGCTCGCCCAGGAAGCCGCCCTCGGCCAGAGCTTGGAAGTGGCGCTGCGGGATCCTGAAGCGGCCTTGGGCACGGTGCTGGAGATCCAGCGGTCCGAAGTCCCCTCGCTGAACCAGATCAACTTCCTCGGAATGCTTTTCAACGACAAGCTGCCGGAGGGCACTGACTTCGCCAAGCTGGAGTCGATGTTGCCGATCGGTGTCCCGAGCCACAATCCGGACGACTGGAACCCCCTCGAGAGCGGGCGGGCTACCTTGATCAAGATCTGGGCAGGCCGCGATCCGGAAGCTGCGTGCGACTATGTGGTGGCTCATCCCGAGCGCTGCCCCGAAAACCTGATCGCGGAGGTCGCCAGGGCGGTGGCGGAGAACACGCCCGCCGCGGCGTCAAGCTGGCCGGCCCGCTTCCCACCCGGCCCGCGCCATGACCTCGCCGCCAGCGCGGTGGCCTACAGCCTCCGCTGGAATGAGCTTGAGAGCGCCCGCGAATTGGCCGGCAAAATCGGCGATGAAGACCTGCGCGAGAAGGTATTGCTGGAAATCGAGAAGACGCGGCAGATCAGGGACGGAGAGCTCACGGAGGATGATTGAAGCGGTGAGGGGCGGAAAATGTCCCTTGCCTCCCGGGCCGCGAGGCATTTACATCCCCGCGGATTCCAAGCCGGCATGGCGGAATTGGTAGACGCGCTCGACTCAAAATCGAGTTCTAACGAGTGTGGGTTCGAGTCCCACTGCCGGTACTTTTTGAAATGACGAATGTCGGATTTCCGAATGACGAATGTCGTGTGTTCGGAGGAGTAGAACGATTGCTTGAATAAAGCGGCCCGACGGATCGTCTAACTCCCATGAGCCTAAGAGCAGTGGACGGGTGGCGATGGATCGTGCGGTGCCGAGCGCACCTTTGCTGTGCGGCGTGTCTGGCCATCGCCAGCGCCAGCGCCGAAGATCTCACCACCACCGATGGCAAGACCTACACCGGTGTCACGGTAACCAAGGTTGAGCCCGATGGTATCTCCATCGCGCACGAGACGGGCTCCGCCAAGATACCCTTCACCAAGTTGCCCGAGGCGCTTCAGAAGAAGCACGGCTACGATCCGGAGAAGGCGGAGACTTACAGCAGGGATCAGGCCCAGCGGCGCGCGGAGCTCGATGCCATGCTGAAGGAGTCGCGGGAAAAGGAGGCGGCTCAGCAGCTAGCCAACCGGGTGGAGTCCTACACCGTCTCGCCGTCCTCTGCCGTGGAGGGGATCACCCTGAAGATGCAATCGCGTGCCCAGGTCCGCGAAGAGCGGGTCGCGCGCTGGCGCATGGAGCTCTTCCGCGAGGATGAGATCCAGAGGATGCTCGCGGACTCGCCGCCGCAGTCCCGCCTGCTGGTGATGTGGAAGCGCCCCGAGTATGACGCCGCTGCGGCGGAGAATTTCCGGGTGATCGTGAGCGAGAGCGATGGCAAGGTCCGTTCCCGGATCGACCTGGAATACCGCTCGCCCAAGCAGACGGCGGAGGGCGACTACGCGAATGCCAACGGGGTGGACCTGAAGGATGTGCCGGACGAATTCCGCGTGAGGGTGGTGGATGGAAATCTCAAGGTGTTCGCGGATTTCGTGATCCGCCGGACGAAATAGGCAGGCGGACTCGGAAAACGCGCGCGGCAGGCGCTTTTTCGGCTAGCCGGGCATGGCGGGGGCCGCAAAGATGCCCCGGCGGCGGGGCGACCCTTCCCGGAAATCGAGGCATGGCGGACCAAAGGATCATCGGAATCATCGCGGGTAACGGGGTTTACCCGGAGACCTTTGCCCGTGCCGCGCGCTCGAAGTGCCCGGACGTGAAGCTCGTGGCCGCGGCCTTCGAAGGGGAGACCTCGCCGGAGTTCCTGGAGTTGGTGGATGACTCGGCTTGGTTTCGCGTCGGCCAGTTGGGGAAGATGATCAAGTTCTTCAAGTCCCAGAAGGCGGCGGAGGCGGTCATGGTCGGACAGATCGCGCCGAAGAATCTTTTCGACCTGCGGCCGGACCTGCGGACCCTGATGCTGCTGGCGCGGCTGAAGGAGCGGAACGCGGAGTCGCTCTTCGGCGGCATTGCGGACGAGTTGGGGAAGGATGACATCCGCCTCCTGCCCGCGACGACTTTCCTGGAAGACCTGCTGCCCAATCCCGGCACCGTCTGCGGCCCGCCGCTGAAGAAGCGTCAGGTGGAGGATGCGGAGTTCGGCTTCCGCATCGCGAAGGAGACCAGCCGGCTGGACATCGGTCAGACGGTGGTGGTGCGCCACGGCACCGTGCTAGCGGTCGAGGCCTTCGAGGGGACGAACTCTTGCGTGAAGCGCGGCGGTGAACTGGGGAAGGGGAAGGATGTGATGCTGGTGAAGGTTTCCAAGCCGGACCAGGACTTCCGCTTCGACGTGCCGGTGATCGGGCCGCACACGATTCAAGCGTGTATTGATGCCGGGGTGAAGTCGATCTGCGTCGAGGCGCGGAAGACGCTTTTGTTGGAAAGGGACACGATCTTCAAACTCTGCCAGGAACATGCGGTGAGCCTGCATGCGCTGGAGGAGAAGGAGGGGTAGGTGTGGAGTGCGGCGGCATGCTCTGCCCCTTACCCACAAGTGAGTGAATTGCCCGGTTCTTCGCGCTGGAGGCGCATCAGAATTTAGTAACGGTGGTGGAGCGATAGCGGAATCACCGGACAGGCCGCCACAAAGATTGCCGCCCCGGAGGGCCGGCGGAAGTGCTGCTTCTACGAGCGACATCGTACTTCCTTGGCCTTCCCGGCACGGCTGCTCCAGATGCGGGGAACATCCCGGTGCTTCCGGCATTCATTTCCGTCGCCCCTGCCGGGGCTCAGTGGCTTTTGCCGTGCTTACCGGTGGTTCCGCAAAGCCTCCACCACCGGCTAAGGTCCGATGCACCTCCGGTGCGAAGACAAAAGAAAAACCCGGGGCCAGCCTTTCGGCCAACCCCGGGCAGCCACAAACAAACTGTTAGACCATCAAGGCGTCGTTTCGCTCACATCCACGCGCAGGAAGCCGCGGCTCAACAGGCCATCGGAAGCATCCAGGCGGAAGCTGCGGTATTCATAGCCGGCAGGCACCGGTGGCAGACCCGTCGTCACCGGCGTAACCACGGAGACGGCACTCGTGAAGTCACCCAGCGCCGTATCGCCCTTCACCGTGTAGGTATAGCCATTGAAGCTCGCCGCGGGCGAAGGCGCACCCGCGAAGACCGGCGTGCCCTGCAGCACCGCGATGGTCAGCACCAGCTCCTTGTCGGTCCCCGCATCGCTGCTGTCCGTGGTGAGGGCGTAGACCTTCGCACGGTCTGCCGCGTTGTTAGGCGCGCCTCCCAATGCGAACTCCTGGGCATTGCTCAGGCCATCACGATCCGGATCTGCATCCGGGCCGGTGACCGCGATATCCGTCACGCCGGGGAAGTAGCCGCCGATCCAGCTTTGGAAGGGCGTGCCCACCGCGGTGATCTCGATGTGGTCCGTGAAGTAGGCAAGCGTCGTGCCCGCAGGCACCGAGTCGAAGGTCCCACTCAGGCTGCTGAAGGTGGCGATGGTGTAGGGCAGCGCCGTGGCCACGCCCGCCAGATTCACCTTGAGCGCTGTGCCGCTGAGATCCAGGTGGCCGGTGACCGCCAAGATGTCATTGGACGCCGGCTGGCTCGCATCGATATCGATCACCAGGCTGGAACCGGCCTTGAAGGCGATGTCGTTCTGCACGTGCAGCGTGTCGCAGGTCAGGCCCGCGCTCAGGTTGCCCGGATTGACCGTGCCATTCACCTCCACCGCGCCACCCACATAACCGCTGCCGCCCAGCGTGGCGCCCGTGGCCACCGTGGTCTTACCCGTGGCGGAGTCATTGGGGCCGTTCAGCAGCAGGCTGCCGGACTCGATGTTGGTCGGGCCGGTGTAGGTATTGGCGCCCTGCAGGACGAGGATGCCGCTACCGGTCTTGGTGAAGCTGCCCGGGACATTCGCCGCCAGCACCGGCGTGCCGAGCGTGAGACCCGTTCCCGCACCGCCGCCCAGGATATTCACCACCGGTGGCGTGGTGTAGTCCGTGCCGGGGTTGGTGATCGTGATGCTGGTCACCACGCCGTTTGTCAGATTCGCGAAGGCCGTGGCTCCCGTGCCATCGCCCGTGAGCTCCAGGTAAGGCGGAGCCAGGTAGCCGGAGCCGCCATTGAGCACCGGAATCGTGGTCACGCCATTGCCCGTGGGATCCTCGAAGGCCTGCGAGCCGCGCACCGTGAAGCCGTTGGTATCGATCAGCGCGCCTTCGGAGTAAACGTAGGCGTGGTCGAGTCCGCCGATGAAGTCATTCGTAGTCGTCCCGGGCTGGTTGCCCTTCGCGCGCAGCGTGCCGCCGTGGAAGTTGAAGCGTGCCGTGCCCGGTCCCGCACCCGTGGCCGCCTGGTTCACAAGCTGGGTGAACAAGGTGCCGCCCGCCAACAGGTTCACCGTGCCTTCGCCGGCATCCGCGGCACCGCCCAGGCCGACCGCGAGGCCGCCTGTTAGATTGACCAGCCCGCCGTCGCGGATGTTGAGCGTGCCGATCGCCTTCTCGCCGATGTTGATGCGGTTGCCGACGACCGTCTGGTTCACCACGCCGCCGCCACGCACATCCAGTACGCCGCGGCCATAGGGATCACCCGCGGCATTCCGGAAGCGCCCGATCGAGGGGAAGCCGCCGTTGAAATTGACCGTCGCGTTCTCCACTTCCATCACGCCGATGCCGTGGCTGCCGACCTGGAAGTGATTGGTGGAATTGAGCGTGCCACCGAGCATCCGGTAGGCACCCCAAGAGTTCTTCGCCTCATTGTTGGTGCCGCCGATCTGGCAATCGCCGCCGCCGGTGAGGTCATTGACCACGCCGCCCGTCTGCAGGATCACGCCGGAGGTGCCCACGTTCTTCGCGGCGAAGAGCGCGGTGGCATTGATCGTGCCCGCGCTGATCTTGAGCGAGCTGAAGCCGGGCACGAGGTCGCCCACGTTCAGATCGCCGGTGGTGAGGGTCACCGCCTGGTCCATCACCAACTCGCCGTTGATGTTGGCAAGACCGACCGTGATCGCACCGTGATCCACCAGCGAGGCGGCGGGATCAATGAAGAGTGAGCCCGTGGTATTGATGCTGCCGGTAAGCGTCACCGCGCCGCTGCCGCTGAAGCGCACCGCTCCCGCGCCGCTGAGCGTCCTGGGCATGGTGGTGGCATCGGAGCGGTTGAAAGCCAGCGTGCTTTCATCATTGATGCTGATCGTGCCGCCGTGGAGCGTACCCGTGGTGCCGCCATTGCCGATGCTGAGGGTGCCGCCATTCAGCGCGATGCTGCCGGTGTAGCCGCTGTTGTCCGCGGTGAGCAGCACCGGTCCACCCGCCTTCGCGAAGCCCGCCGATCCTGTGAGAGGACCGGAGAGCGTGAGCGCCGCTGTGCTGCTGGTGTTCACGATCTCCGTGAAGGAGCTGAATTGCAGCGGTGCGGAAATCTCGTTCGCAGCGCTGGTGGCCGTCTGGCTCAGGCTCGCCTCCATGCCGGATCCGCCATTCAGGTCCAGCACGCCACCCGTGCCGGCCGCGATGGTGAACTTGTTAGAGCCATCTGCATCGCCAAGGCTGAGATTGCCGACGGTGGCCGTGGTATTCAGCTCCACGGTCTGGTCGCCTGTTAGATTGGTGATCATGTTGGCGAAGCTGCCGGCAGTGTCCGGGAACGGATTGCCCGCGCCCCAGTTCTGCTGGCCGCCCGCGTTGTTGAAGGCGTAGGTCCCGCCCGCGGTAGGAGTCCATGCCAGCGGTTGCACCGCGGCGGAAGTCAGGGCCTCGGGTCCGGCCACGGTATTGCCGCGGATCTCGCTTTCGCTGAGCGTGTAGTTGTAGATGCGGAACTCATCGAAGGTGCCCGCGAAGCCGCTGTCCACGCCATACTCGGAGCGACCCAGCCAGCAGTTCACATCGCCGATGGTGGTTGGTCCTTGAGTGTCCGGCAGGGACTCCATCAGGTAGCCATTGCGGTAGGAGCGCCACTCCTTCAGGTCCGGATCGTAGACCACCACGTAGTGCATTTTGGTGCCGTAGATGGAGCCACCTTCGGACTGGCGGTTGTTGCCGCCGTTCGGAGTGGTGCCACCCACGCGCTCCAGGCGCATGTTCTCGGAGGCGCCGGCATTCCCGTAGAGCGAGATGGATTCGCCGCCGGTGAAGGCCGGGCTATTCCCCGCGTAGTTGATTTCGCCCACGTTGCTCTTGCTGAAGCCGATCATGCGGCTGCCGCTTTGGCGTGATGCATGCGTGACCCAGGCCTCGAAGCTCACGCGCTGCTTGCTGGAGATCAGGCCATTCGGCAGATCGACATAGGCGGGCGTGCCGGGCACACCGCCGGGCAGCGTGAGGCCGCCGGTGCCGGTGAAGGTGGCACCCGTGCCGCGGACCACGCCATTCAGGCCGCCGATGCGATCGGTGATGACCGTGCCTTCCGGAGCCGCGCCCGCGGCCTCATTGAAGGACCAGCGGTTCACTGGCGGATGCGCCAGCGGCGCGGTGGTGATACCGGGATGCTGCGGCAGTTCGGCATCGTAGTTCGCCTTCACCTGCGTGGCAGTCAGGGTACCGCTGTGGATGCGGATCTTGCTCAGCGCGCCGGAGAACTGGCGCACGCGGCCGGAGTCCGTGAAGGTGGCATCGTTGTTGCGCTCCGTGCCGATGTAGATCGGCGTGGCATCTCGGGCATCAAGCGCCGCGGCCTCGGTGGCATTCTGGACACCATCGACATAGAGGCGCTGCGTGGTGCCATCGTAAGTGACCACGATGTGGTGCCACTGGCCCACCGCCGGTCCACCGGCATGCGGCGCCGCAAAGCCCATGTCCGGCACATCCCAATGGCCGATCGCACCGGAGCCACCCGCGCTGCCATAGCGGAAGGCGGCGAGGGTCCCGAGCGGGCCGCCGCGGTTGCTCCAGGAAATCACGGCTTCCTCGGGGCGGATCTGGCCTTGGAAGGCCCAGTATTCCACAGAGTAAGTCGCACCCGCCGCGTGCAGCGCGGAGGTGGTGAGGGGACCGGTCAGGTAGTCGCCATCACCATCCAGCACCAGGGCAGTGCGGCCGCCGGCGGTTTCCAGCAGCGGCGTGCCGGTTGCTTGCTTGTTGAAGTTGCCGGGGATGCCGGTGCCCGCCGTGTGTTGGGGCCAATAGCCTTCCGCCACGTTGTAGTCGGCGGAGTCGAGGTCGATGAGCAGGGAACCGGCGGTTTCAAGCGCCCGGGCATGGGTGCAAAGGCACCCAACGAGGAATGCGGCACGCACAAGCGAGCTGCGGACAAAGCGAGGAGATTTCATTGTGCAGGTATCGATTCAAAGAGCCCTTTCGGGGGCTTGCGTCAGGGCCACCCGGAAGGCGGCGCCGACGCTCGGGGGAAACTTCCTAAACTCAATTGGTGTTTCGCGCAGGACGGTGAAACAATTGACACATCGAACCGGTTTCCAAGTCGGCCGGGCTGCGCTTGTGCCGTGTTTCTGTTAGAGGGGGGCGCGGCATCCGGCCTGCTGTTAGATTCTGGCGTATTCTGTTAGATTGCCGAGGTGCCTGGTTGCTGTCGGCTGATGGAATCCGCTTCGTCGGTGGGGTGCTGTGACGCGAGCTGCCCCCTACCCGCAAGTGAGTGAACTGCCTGGTTCTTCGCGCTGGAGGCGCATCGGATACAAGCCGGTGGTGGAGGCTTTGCGGAACCACCGGACAGTCCGCCACAAGGATTGCCGCCCCGGAGGGTCGGCGGAAGTGCCGCTTCTACGGGCGATAACGTACCTGCTTGGCCTTCCCGGCACGGCTGCTCTAGATGCCGGAAACGCCCCGGTGCTTCCGGCTTTCATTTCCGTCGCCCCTGTCGGGGCTCAATGATCCACGCGACGGCTACCGGTGGTTCCGCAAAGCCTCCACCACCGGCTAATATCCGACGCGCCTACCGGCGCTGAAGGCGGACGTCTCCCGACTTGTGGGTAGCGGGCAGCTCGTGTCGCCCTACTCCACAGGCCGCCCGGTCGGATTCGGCATCTGTTGGAGAGGCGACCCGGATTCTTCTTGTCCGCATTTTCCCGGAGTGATAGTGCCAGCGATGGATGGAGAACGACCGGTGCAGGGGGCTTTTTCCCTGTAGCGGTGGTGACCCGGCTGCTGCTGCCCGCCCGAGCGACTACTAACACGACATATCTTTATGAAATCCTATGCTGCGGAATTCTTCGGAACCTTCTGGTTGGTCTTTGGCGGGCTGGGGAGTGCCTCATTTGCTGCCGGCTACCCGACCTTGGGAATCGGCTTCGTCGGCGTCTCGCTTGCCTTCGGCCTGACTGTGCTGACGATGGCCTACGCCATCGGCCACATCTCCGGCTGCCACTTGAACCCGGCGGTGTCCATCGGGCTTTGCCTCGGCGGGCGTTTCCCTTCATCGCAGGTGCTGCCGTACGTCGGGGCCCAGGTCCTTGGTGGCTTGGCCGGGGCCGGGGTCCTGTATGTGATCGGCTCGGGGAAGGAGGGCTTCGAAGTGGTGAAGTTCTTCAGTGGCATATCGAACGGCTACGCGGAGCACTCACCGGACAAGTACTCGCTGGTGTCCTGCTTCGTGGCCGAGCTGGTGCTGACCATGATGTTCCTGCTGATCATCATGGGTGCCACTGACAAGCGCGCGCCGCAGGGCCTCGCGCCGATCGCCATCGGCCTGGGCCTGACTCTGATCCACCTGATCAGCATCCCGGTGACGAATACCTCGGTGAACCCCGCACGCAGCCTGGCCACCGCCGTGTTCGCCGGCGGCTGGACCTTGACGCAACTGTGGCTCTTCTGGGTTGCCCCGATTGCCGGCGGCGCGATCGGCGCCTTCGTCTACAAGTTCCTGGCGACGGAGGAGAAGGGGCGCTGAACGAAAGTGGCGCACGCTTATCGCGTCTGACGAGGGGGGCACGCTATAAGCGTGCCCCGTGGGCTGTTAGAAGCCGCCGCGCAGCGGCCTTGGACTGCGGCAAGCCTCTTGCCGCTTTCGGCAGGCAACCCTGTTGCCGTGAGCGAGCTGTAGGTCACCCCTATCACCAAGCCATCCCCATCCCAGCCGACGGGAAATATCGCTCCACCCCAGGCCCCTAACAGCCCGGGGGAGCACCACCGACTCCGTGGATCCACGGAGCAGCCTGCTTCCCGAAATTCAAGGTCCTCCCGGACTCCTCAAGCTCCGCGCACGCCACCCAGGGTGAAGGGTGGCTTCACCCGTCCTGCGGCCTTCCGTGGCGTGGACTTGGCGGTGAATCGGGATCGCACGCCGGTCGTCGAGTGCAAGGAAGGGTGATCGGGCGGATCGCGAGCTCACTCACGGCAACAGGGTTGCCTGCGTGAAAGCGGCAACAGGGTTGCACGCAGTCCAAGGCGGCTGCGCCGCGGGAAGAGAAGAGATGACCCCGGCGCGGCGTGCAGCCGGGCCGGGGCTGATGCTTCGATCGGAGATCCTGGACTCAATCGCCCAATCGCCAATCGCACAATCACTTGATTTACTTATAGCTCTTCAGCCAGTCCACCGCATCCGCCACGTCCTGCGCCGTCATGCCGAGTTGGTCGGCATTCAGCATCATCGAGCGTCCGGCACCGCGCATCTCCTTGATCTGCTTCTTGGGCACCATCTGGGTCTTGCCGCCCTGCGAGGTGATCACCACCGGGTCGCCGTTAGAGCGCACGATGCCATCGATCCAGCGGCCATCCTTGAGCTGGATGGCAGTACCATCGAAGCCGTGGGAAATCTCCGCGGAGGGATCAATGATAGCGCGCACGGCGTTCTCCGCACCTTGGCGGGAAACCCATCCCTTCAGCTCGGGGCCATAAGCGGGGCCGCCCAGGCCTTCGATCTGGTGGCACTGGATGCAGCGTGCTGCCACGGCCTTGCCCTTGTTGGCGTCACCCCGCAGCTTCATGACATCGGCCACGGTGAAGTTCGTCTTCTCGGGCTTGAGCGGGAAGATGATCTCATCGAGCTGGATCTTGTCCGGATCGTAGATGTTGCGCTTCTTCAGTTCATCCTGCAGGCCGAACTTGGCCCAGGCACCGGTGCCGCGCATGAAGAGCCAGCCGACCGCGGACGCCTTGGCCGCGGAATCCGGACCGGCCGCCACTTCGAACAGCGCTTCCGCCGCCGCTTTGTCATCGATGAAGGACAGCGATTCACAGGCGAAGCTGCGGGCCTCCGGACTCAGCGAGGTATCCAGCGCGCGCTTCTTCAAATCACCGATCGCCGCGCTGGGCCAGAGGCGCCAGGTGAGCCGCGCGAAGGCATCCGTCCAAGTCTTCGCATCGCCGGGAGCGAGCGCGGCCTTCATGGCGGTCCACACGGCATTCTCCTGGTTTTCCGCGCCAAGTCCGATCGACTCGAGATAGTTCTTGTCCTTGCCATCCCAGCCCTTCGCAACCGCGATCAGGATCGGCGTGGACTTCGCGGCAGGCAGGCCGCGCATTGACAGCGCCACATCGCGGCGCAACGCGGGAACCGGGTCCGTGGCCAGCTTCTCCGCGATCGGCAGGATATCCTTGCCCGCACGCTTGAGCGCTCGGAAGGCGACGAGGCGCTGGTTGGTGTCTTGGGAAGTGAGGAAACCCCTGCACGCTTCCTCACCCTTCGGCCCGAGATTCGCGAGCAGCCAGATGCCGCGTGCGGCGATCCACGGATCCTTGTCCTTGGTCACGGCAAGCGCCGCATCGAGCACGGCATCGCCCTTCGCCTTCAGTCCATCGAAGCCGGTCCAGCGCACGTTGACGGCCGGGCTCTTGAGTGCGTTCACACAACCGTCCACGGTGGCGAGATCGATCTTCGGATTGCGCGGCTTGAAGCCCTTCGGCGCTACCCGATAGACGGTGCCCGAGCAGGAGTCATCCATGTCGCCGTGGCCACCCACGCGCGGGTCGAACCAGTCGGTCACATAGATCGCGCCATCGGCACCCACCGCCACGTCAGAGGGACGGAAGAGCAGGGGATTGCCCTGGCTCTTCGCCTTCTCCGCCTTGCCGGTGAAGTCCGCACCGACGAACTCGCCGGTGGTGTTGCTGGTCATCCAGTCCGTGCGGTCCAGCTTGTAGGTCGCGCCTTCCGGCTGCGGCTGATAGCCGAAGACCACGTTGCGCGCCGCTTCGCAGCTCAGCAGCGTGCCAGCAGCCTTCGGACCCAGCGCGCCGTTCTCGTAGAAGACGATGCCGGTGGGCGAGCCGCCGCCATAGACATCGCCCACGTCGAAGGTGCCGGGGTCATCCTGCCGCCAGTGGACGCGGGCCCATGGTTGGTTCGGGCGCTGCACGGTCTTGTAGAACTTGCCATCGCGCGTGAAGTAACCGGCCGAGCCATACTCCAGCACATAGGAAGTGCGGCAGGCTGGCGGGTCGTCGTTGTCGTTCTGGAAAAGATCGCCGAGTGAAGTCGTGCAGTTCTCGTAGCTGTTGCGGTAGCCGTGGCCGATGATCTCGGCATTGGTGCCATCCGGGTTCATGCGCACGGAGAAGCCCGCGGTCCACACGAAGCCGTCATCGCTCTTCTTGCCCTGCATCTCGCGGGTGTTGACGAACCAGTCGCCGCCACCGTCCTTATAGTAGTCCCCGCCCATGTAGAAGGTCTTGCCGGACTTGTCGGTGAACTGCGCGCCGCAGTTGCCGTTGTTGAAGTACCACTTGCCATCCGGACCACCGGTCACGGAGTGCAGGGAGTGGTCGTGGTTCCGCGCGTTGAAGCCGGTGAGCAGCACCTCGCGCTTGTCCACCGCGGGGTCGAAGACTTGGTCGCGGTTCACGTCGGTGTATTTGATCAGGTCCGGCGGTTGCGAGACCATGACCACGTTGTCGAACACGGCCACGCCGAGCGGCGCGACGAGGCCCTTCTCCTGCACGAAGGTGTGGGACTTGTCGCACTTGCCATCGCCATCGGTATCTTCCAGCACCACGATGCGGTCGCCATCGGGGCGGCGTCCATTGTGGCCGCGGTAGTTCACGCCCTCTGCCACCCAGATCCGGCCGGCGGCGTCGATGTCCATGTTGGTTGGGTTGAAGAGATCGGGCGTGGCAGCCCAGACCGTGACCTCAAGGCCGTCCGGCACCTGGAAGTGGTCGGCGGAGACCTTGTCGGCAGGCTTCGGGGCTTTCCAATCGTCGGCCATTACGGGGGTGACGGCAGCGAGGAGGAGAATCGTGGCACGGATGTTCATGGCGGGCTGTGGATACGGACTTGCCGGGTGTTTCCTTCGGGGAATCTCGGCCCGACCGTGGAGTCGGGTTTGCACTTGGATTCCAGCAGCTTCCGAGCGGGCAGGGCAAGCCCGTGGCAAGCCTGCAAGCGGACACCGCCATGGAATGAGAAAGCAGCTACGGCGTGGCTGTGTCCCTCCGGTGGAGGGACTTATCTCCTGGGTACAGCGCGAAGGAAGCTGCGCCGCCTACCCGAATAGGTAGTCCCGGGAAGCGTTTCCTTGGAGTGCGGGCCACGGGTTGAGGAGCAGCGCTTGCCTCCCCGATCCCGAACAATGCGCAGCCGGCTTCTGCATTCGTTGAGCGGCGTGCCGCGTGCAAGCTGCCAAGGCCGTGGGGAGTCGTGGGATGGCCCGTTCTCAGCGATGGCGGCTGTTAGATCCTGTGGAGCCATGAGGGCAGTCATGGCCGCGGGGATCTGCCGGTAATAACAGCATCATATCTCGGAGAAGCCCTTTCCGGTTGTTCACGCCATGGGCGAGCGCCTAGCTGGCCATACCCGTGGGATAGGCGGCGCGACCGCCATCGAGGTTTTCCTGGCAGCTAGCAAATCCAAGCAATCGACCGGTGGTCCAGTCACGGATCGCAGGTCCCACCAAACCCGAAGATGAAAAAACCAAATCCAAAAAACCCCGGTCAGAGACGCGGTCTGCGACTCTGGCCCATGATCCTGTGCGTCCCCGTCATCATTGTCGTTCTCTGTCTTCTCCTCACCCAGGAGCAGCGGGAGCGGCAATCCGAAGCGAAGTCACCGCTCGCGTCATCGCCGCAGCCCACGGAGGAGCGCGAGGCCGCTTCGAAAACCTCGGCCCGATCCGGGCGCAGTGAACTTGAAGAGCGGGGCAAGACCGCGGTGATGTTCAAGGCCCCGGCGACGGACCAGCCCGATCCTGCCGCACTGCCCGAGCGTCAGATCATTGCTTCGAATTGGAAGGCCGACGCTGATCCGGCGCTCGCCAACTTCGCCCGCTGGACGGAGAAGTTCGTGAACGCGAGTGCCGGGGCGAAAGCGGCACTGGAGCAGGATGGCATCGCCGCAGCCGATGCACGTCTGGCCGCGCTGGAGAAGCAGATCCAGAGCGATCCGCGTCGTGCTCTCTCGAATGCCATCCCCCAAGCCTTGTGCGAGCAACTGCCGGAGTCGGTCCAATCGCGCCTCGAAACCCGCGTCGATGGCATTGGAGATGTCGGAAGGGTCTGCGAATTCGCCAAGCAAGGCGCAGCACCGATTCCGGAGTATGACTACGCGGTGGTCGATGGCACGAAGTACGAGGCTTATCGTTACGGGCCGGGTTCCAGCCTGCGCTTCATCGATGACAGCTCGATCCACGGCATCGCCGTGAATGGCAAGCTGGCGGTGCTGGACAGCCCTTTCCGCGCGCTTGAGCCGGGAGAAGCCGCCTCGGGCAAGACGATCAATCTCGATCAAACGGCCTATGCCCGCGAGGGTGCTGCCACCGCTGGCGTGCAAGCCTTGTTCGGCGGTTCGACCGCGGTGACGGCAAGCAACACGGCCTCTCTTCAAGCCGCGGAGTCGGAGTTGGTGATGGCGCAGTCCCAAATGGAAAAGACCTACCGATGGCAGGATGATCCGAACGCACAGCTCCTCAGCAATGACAGCCACGCCGGCGGTCACGTGAGCCAGTTCGGGCGTCCGGCACTGAGCCACACCACGGGGCAGAAGACCGTGCTGGTGGTGCGGGTGCAGATCGCGGGCTACGCGCAGATGACGGGGAATCTCCTGGATGACAACTTCATGGCCACCCGCGGGCAGGACTTCAACAACCGCATGCTGCTGGATTCCTGGAACAAGACCTCGCTGGCCTTCACCATCTCGCCGATCATCTATCTGGACTCCATGCCCTCGGATTGGATGGGGACGGCGCTGGCCAAGGCGCAGGAGCTCTACGGCTACAACCCCAGCTCCTACAATGCCCGCGTGGCGATCCGCAATGATCCCGGCTGGGGCGCCGCCGGGGTCCACTTCGGCAGCGGGGAGATCATCCTCAACAACAACTTCGATGCCTCAGTCTTCATGCATGAGTTCGGCCACTACCTCGGGCTGCCGCACGCGCGCAAATTCTGGAGTTCCACCGGCAATCCCATGGATCCCGCCCACGACACCATCGACTACGGCGACGATGCCTGCTGGATGAGCGCGCACTTCAACGACTGGCCGACCCGCACCTACATCCAGACCTACCTCAACCGCTTGGGCTGGCTGCCGGATAACCTCATCCAGAGCGTCTCGCGCAGCGGCACCTACACCATCTACCAATACGACGGAGCCATCAGCCTGACCGACACCTCAAAGCCTAGGTCGCTCAAGATCTCGCGCGACAGCAAATACAACTTCTGGCTCTCGATCCAGGGCAACAACCCGGAGACCCCGGGCCAGGACCTGATGGTAAATGGTGTGGTGATCCGTGCAGATGAAGGGCCCTACAACCCGGACAGCAACTTCCTCGCGCTGGGCACCCCGCACGGCGAGTCCATCGTGCCGGGGGATTCGTGGTATGACAGCGCGGCGGACATCACGATCACCACGCTATCGGTCAGCGGCACGAACCCGAACCGCCAGGCGACGGTGCAGGTGACCTTCGGCCCGAACTACACGGGCAACCACGACGCGCTGGTCAGCGGTGGCATCTACCGCTTCGCACCCGCGGGGAATACCGGCATCTCCATCGCGGCCCCGACCAGCACGGCCAGCGGCCAATCCATTGTAATGAGCGCCTCCAGCGATACGGATGCGCTGCAGAAGTGGGTGGCCTGGCGCAATAGCGACGGCACCTTCAGCTTCAACCGGCAGGGCACCAGCCTGTGGCTGAACGTCTCCGGGAACAGTTACGCCGATCACGCGAATGTCACGCAGGCCACGGGCAACAGCACCGATGCCCAGCGCTTCTTCGTGAACGTCACGGCGACCGGCCAGATCTATCTGGCTCACAAGGCCCCTAACAGCAGCACCAGCAGCGACAAGGTGGTCGACGTCGACTTCGGCGTGGGCAACGACCTCCAGCAGTATCAGTTCGTGGGAGCGAGCGGCCAGCAATGGAATGCCGAGATGCTCGGGATCGCCGCGAACCAGAACTACCGCTTCCTCTGCCAGCTCGGCCAAGGCCAAGCGGTGGATCTGGACGGTGCCAGCCCCACCAATGGCGCGCGGGTGCAGTTGTGGAATTGGAATGCCGCCACCCAGCAGCAGTGGAAGATGCTGACGCAGGCCAATGGCAACTTGAAGTTCCAGTCTGTGCGGCATACCAGCAAGGTGCTGGATGTGGATACAGCCAGCAGCAAGGTCCAGGCATGGGACTCGCTCTCCGGAGCCAACCAGCGCTGGAGCCTGAGCCGCGTGACCGGGCAATGGGTGCGGGTGATTCCTGAATACAACACCACCCTGAGCCTGCAATCGACCTCCTCGGCCAATGGCACGCAACTGACGGTGGGCCCGAATACAGGCAGCCCCGGCCAAGTGTGGCGCTTCGCCAATCCGAACTGAGCGAACTCCATCCGCCCTAGCTAGGGCAATCTAACAAGCCGGCCCGTGGGTGAAGATCCGCGGGCCGGTTTTTTGCGTGGCGCATTACCACTTTCGTTACCCGGTGCACTACCACTTTCGTTGAACTCGGGCAGTCATTGGTGGCCCGAGTGGGAAATTTTGCCAAGGAATCCCAGCCTTGTCCGACATGCGAGTTGAAAGCCACGCCTCCGCGTTCCAAGCGCGACGGTTCATCTAACAGCAACTCCTCTCCCGATCTCATGAAACTTCGCGTCTTCTCGATCCTCGCCCTGCCGCTGTGCCTGCACGCGGCCAGCGACATCGCCATCACGGGCTCCGTCACCACCGGCGGTGCTCTGACCGGCACGAATCCCAAGACCTTTTCCGCCACGAACTCGGGCGCAAACTTCCAGCTGAGCACGCTGCAGGGCGAGCTGAATGCTGGCACCGGCATCATCCTGGACACGCAGAGCGGCTTCAATGCGGCGGGCAATATCACGCTGGGCACGAACCTCTCGAAGACCGCCGGCACCTCCAGTCCGCTGGTCTTCAACGCCGCGAATGATCTGACCTTGAGCGGCTCGATCTCCGCGTCCGGCGGGGCCTTGCCGCTCACCTTGAATGCGGGGCACAACATCAGCAACTCCCTGTCGATCACGACCAACGGTGGCAACGTGCTGCTGAATCCCACGGGTGACTTCACCATCGGCGGCGGCTTGAATGCAGGCGCGGGCACGGTGACCCTGCAGGGCGGGGTGATGCGCTCCGCTACCTCGCAGACCGTTACGGCATCGAACTTCACGGTGAATTCCGGCGCGGCCGTGCGCCTCTGGGGCACGGTGAGCGGGCCTCTGAATGTCGCCGGCAGCGTTTCGCCCTCGGCACCGAACACCGCGGGCTCGCTGCAAGTGAACGGCGCGCTGACGCTGCAAGCGGGAAGTACGACGGTCATCGAAGTTGGCGGCACCTCGGCGGGCAGCACCTATGACAAGATCACCGCCAGCGGCGCGGTGGCCGTCGCTGGAACGCTGAATGTGGACCTGGTGAACAACTTCCACGACACCATCACCACCGCCAATAGCTTCACCATCCTGCAGGGCAGCAGCCTCAGTGGCACCTTCAGCGGCCTGCCGAATGGCTCGCGCTACACGCTGCCGAATGACCGCGGCTCCTTCCGCGTGACCTACACCGCCACCACCGTGGTGCTCGACGACTGGCAGCCGATGGTCACCACCCTCACTTGGGATCCCGGCATCGCGGAGGCGGGCAGCAATGTCTTCACCAACCTGAACACCCGCGCGGGCCGCCATTTCTTCAAGGTGACCACGCAGTCCTCGGACATCGGCGGCTGGCGCACGCGCCTGAATGTCACTAGCGGGGAGGCGGCCCTCTACTTCTCCAAGACCGCGCTGCCCACTACCAGCAGCAGCACCTTCAGCTCCGCCCAGACCGGCTCGGATGGCCTGGTGCTGCGCGATGACCAATTCGCCGCGAACGAGGAGTGGACCGTGATGGTCTTCGCCACGGAAGGTGCGCAGTGGAGCCTGGTCAGCGGCAAGCCCTACGTCCATGACCTCGGCACGCTGCCCTTCACCGATGCGAACTCGAATGGCCAATATGACATCGGCGAGGTCGTGAGCGCGCAGAATGCTCCCGCGCTGCCCATGCCTCCGGAGGGCGTGCGCTTCTACAAGTCGTCCATTCCCACCGGCACGCCCGCTTGGAGCTTGTGGCTCGGCGGCAGCCCGCGGGAGATCGCGCTGCGCTCGAACAAGCTGCCCTTCACCAACAGCACTTCAAACTACGCCCGCAAGCAGAACGGCCAGATGCTGATCGTGCCGCCGGTGCTGGGCGCTGGCACCAGCACCTGGTATGCCAGCGTGAGCGCGCCGCAGGGTGAGGTCATCGGTCTCGACTCGCGGATCCAGACGGTGAGCGATCTCGCCTACAATGCCACGGTCTCGAACGTCGCCGTGAGCGCTGCGCCTTACCGCGTCTATCGCGTGCAGGTGCCGGTCGATCAGATCGCCTGGGACATCAATGCAGTCGCGGTGAGCGGCAATCCGGACATCGCGGTGCGCAAGGGGAACGTCCCCGCGGAGTTCGACAATGAGGCCTTTTCCGCCTCGCCCGGCAGCGCCACGGAAGGCATCACCCTGGTGCCGAACTACCTCACGGATGGTGTGTGGTATATCACCGTCTGGGGCACGGCACCCTACACCTTCACTCTGAAGAATGGCGATCCCGTGATCACGCCGCTGTCCTTCACCGATACCAAGCTGAACGACCAGCCCACCCGCAGCGGCTGGCGCTTCTACGCGCTCACCGATGTGCCCTCGCAGGTCGGTGCGCTCGGCTGGGAACTCCAGCTCTCCAACCAAGTCCCCGGCACCCAGATCGCCCTGCGCCGAAACAAGGTCCCCGGCCGCTGGCAAAAGCGTGACGGCGGCTCCACCAGCGTGACCGACACCAGCAACACCTACATGGACGATGCCACCACGAACGGCTTCCTCCAGCGTGTCAATCATCAGGCCGATGTCTGGTATGTCGGCATCTTCCTGCCGCAGCAGCCGCTCGGGGCCTTCAGCTTGAACGTTCACCCCATCACGCCACCGACGCTGAATGCCGAAGGCAGCACCGCGATCACGGGCATCGAGCCGCTCAAATGGCGCTACTACCGCATGGACATCCCCGCGGGCATGATGGGCTGGGACCTGCGCCTCACCAATGCCAGCGGCGGCAACTGCGCGCTGGTGGTGCGCCGCGACCAACTGCCCTTCAACACCGGCACCAACAATGGCGCGAGCAGCGGCTGGAGCCCGTCTTCCGACTCCACCTGGCTCAGTGGCTACCAGTGGGCGGGCAGCGTCGACTGGACCGGTCGAACTTACGACACACCTAGTACTCCGCGCCGCGCCATGGATGACCGCATCATCGCCACCGCGGGCCGACCCCTCACGCCCGGCACCTACTACATCGGTATCTACAACGACGGCTCGGATCCGATCAACAACACCAGCAACCAGCCCGCGAACGTGACTTTGGAAAGCCGCGGCATCGGCAGCGGCTGGGCGATCCCCATCAACACCCTGGCCTTCACGCCGGGCAGCCAGGTGAGCGTGTCCAACCTCACCCCGCGCGAGGCCGCCTACTACAAGGTCACCATCCCCGCCAATACACCGAGCTGGGAATTCACCTTCGCTCCCACTGCGGGCGAAGTGATGCTGGCCGTGCGTCGCGAGGGTATCCCCGATATTCTCGCCGCTGCCAGCACCAGCATCCAGGACACCTCGGCCACCGTTTCCCGCGAGATGAAGCTGCAGCGCAGCGGTGGTGAACGCTACCTGCTCCTGCCGGACAACAACCAGACCGCGATCACCCCCGGCGATTACTACTTCGCGCTGATCAGCGAGGGCGTGAATCCTCCCGCCTCCAACGTGATGGGCACCGGCAGCAGCAGCGGCACCTTCACGAATGTCGGCCCGCTGGCCGTGCAAGATCTCGGTGCCGCCAGCGCAGCGGGGATCGTGCAGCCGGTCAGCCTCGCTGGCTCTCAGGTGAAGGCGTATCAGTTCAGCGTTCCCGCGGGCACGGCCAGCCTTGAGCTGCGCTTGGACAACCGCGTGGGCAATCCGCAGATGTGCCTGATCTCCGGCACCCGCGTGCCGCAGCCGGACAGCTTCGCCTATGATGCCGGAGTCGGCGGCGGCCAGACCTCGGTGCCTGCCGGTGCCGTCGGCCGTTCCAGCGATGACGACTTGATGACCATCGCGAATCCGCCCGCGGGCATCTACACCGTGACGGTCCGTGCGGATGACGTCGCGGGTGCCTGGCCGGATGCTAGCGCCAACCTGGCGATTGTGGCGAATGCCCCCGCGCCGCTCGCCTTCAATGGTGGCACCGCCAGCGTGAGCAACCAGACGGCCACCGCATGGCGTTACTTCCAGGTCACCGTGCCGGATGGCATCATGGGCTGGGACCTGCGCCTGACCAATATCCTCAGCGGCAATCCGCAGATGGTGGTGCGCCGCGACCAATTGCCCGCAAGCACCGGCACGAACAACGGCAGTGCCAGCTCTTGGAGCCCGCCCTCGGAAACCGCGTGGCCCAGCGGCTACCAATGGGGCGGGGGAGTCGACTGGACCGGCCGCACCTATGACACCGCGGTCACGCCACGCCGCGCTGCGGGCGATCGCCTCGTGGCGGCCTTCAATCGCCCGCTCGTGGCCGGCACCTACTTCGTGGGCATCTACAACCAGGGCACCGATCCGATCACCGGCAACGCCAACACGCCCGCCGCCTATAGCATCGAAAGCCGCGGCATCGGCGCGGGCCAGGCGATCACGATCAATGAGCTGGCCTTCACTCTCGGTGTCAGCTTCAGCGCCACCGACCTCCAGCCACGGGAAGCCTCGTACTTCAAGGTCACCGTGCCGGCGAATACGCCGCGCTGGGACTTCAGCCTCACGCCCTCCGTCGGCGAGGTCATGCTCGCGGTGCGTCGCGGCGGAGTGCCGGACTTCTATACGATCAATAGCGGAAACATCCAGGACCCCAGCAGCACCACCTCGCGCCAGATGGAGCTCCAGCGCACGGGCACGGAGCGCTACTCGCTGCTGCCGGACAACAATCAGGACTTCGTCACGCCGGGCGACTACTACTTCGCGATCATCAGCGAGGGCAGCAACCCGCCGTCTTCCACCGTGATGGGCAGCGGTCCCACCACCTCCACCTTCACGAACCTCGGCTCGCCCGCGGTGCAGGACCTCGGCACCGTGAGCCTGGCCGGTGTGACGGAACCGGTGAGTCTGGCGGCGGCCCAGACCAAGGCCTACCGCTTTACGGTCCCGGCGGGCACCGCTAGCCTGGAGGTGCGCCTGAACAACCGCACGGGCAATCCGATTCTGGCCTTCATGTCCGGCACCCGCGTGCCACAGCCCGATAGCTCCGCCTATGACTACGGCACCGGCGGTGGCCAGACCAGCACGGTGGGCGGGGGCCTGCCGCGCCAGACGGATGACGACCTGGTGACCGTGGCAAATCCTCCCGCAGGCGTCTACACCCTGGCCCTGCGTGCCGATGACATTTCCGGGACCTATGTGGATGCTACGGCAAATCTCGTAGTTGTCGCCCAGGCACCGGAGAATGTCCCGCTGGGCGGCGGCACGGTCGTGGTGAGCAACCAGGGCTCGACCGCCTGGAAGTATTTCCAAGTGACCATTCCCGCTGGCATTGCCGGCTGGGACCTGCGCTTGAAGGATATCAGCGGAGGCAACCCCTCCATGTGCGTGCGCCGCGATCTGCTGCCCGCGACCCTTGGCACGCACAATGGTGCCGGCAGCTCCTGGAATCCTTCTTCCTCCACCACTTGGCCCACCGGCCATCAGATCGCTGGCGGCAAGGATTGGACTGCCCGCAGCTACGATAGCACCGTCTCGAACCGCCGCGCGGTGGATGACCGCATGGTGCTCGCGATGGGTCGCCCGCTTGAGCCCGGCACCTACTACATCGGCGTCTACAATGATGGCAGCGATCCGGTGAACAACACCAGCGGCCAGGCTTCCTCTTACACCATCGAGAGCCGTTTCATCGGCAGCGGCCAGACGATTCCCGTCGCCACGCTTGGCTTTGCCGCGGGCAGCAGCGCCCCGATCAGCAGCCTGACGCCGCGCGAGGCCGCTTACTTCAAGGTCACGGTTCCGGACAATAGCCCGAGCTGGGAGTTCACATTCGCGCCGACTTCCGGCGAGACCATGCTGGCGACGCGCCGTGGCTTCATCCCGGACTTCAATGTGGGCACCAGCGGTGACCTGCAGGATGACAATGGCCGCGAGACCAAGGTCCAGAAGGCCGGGGCGGAGCGCTATGTGCTACTGCCGCTGAACAACCAGGACAAGGTCATCCCCGGAGACTACTACATCGCCGTGGTTGCGGAGGGTGTGAACCCGCCAACCAGCGATGTGATCGGCACGGGCACGAGCAATGGCACCCTGGCCAGCAGCGGCGCGATCCCGGTGGGGAACCTCGGCACTGCCAGTCTGGCACCGATCAATCAAGCCGTGAGCCTCGCCGGGGCGCAGGTGAAGGGTTATCAATTCACCGTGCCGGATGGCGTGGTCAGCCTGGAAGTCCAGCTCAATAACCGCACCGGCAATCCGCGCATGGCGCTCATCTCCGGCAGCCGCCTGCCCTATGCAGACAGCTCCGTGAACGAGTTCGCCACCAGCGGCGGCCAGTCCTCCGCACCCGCGGGCGGCGTGGCCCGGGTGCTGGCGGACAATCTGATCACCGTGCCGAATCCTCCCGCGGGCACCTACAGCCTGAGCATCCGCGCGGATGACCTTTCCAGCGTCTATCCGGATGCCACGGCCGACCTCGTGATCGTCGCACGGCCGCGCACCGCGCTGAACTTCGCCTCCAGCCAGAATGGCAACGGCCTCTCTAACAGCGATACCAAGCAGCTGGCCGACGGCCAGAAGCAGTTCTACGAAATCGCCGTGCCCGCCACCCTCTCCGGCCAGCCGGTGCTCGGCTGGATGCTGAAGCTAAACCACGCGCAGGGCGATACCACGCTGAAGATCTACAAGCAGTGGGGCAACCCGGGATCCGGCATCTCCGTTACCGGAAATACGGCACTCATCGTACCTCCCTTCCTCACCTTCAATGAGACCTGGTTCATCGAGGTCACGGCCACCGGCCTGACGCAATACACCCTGAGCAGTGAGCCAGTGACCTTGGCGCGCCCCGCCTGGACCATGCCCGGCGGCCACAACTTCACCTTCGGCGACAGTGGCAACGACAGCGCTGGCAATCCCTTGCCCGGCGACCGCGGCGTGGACATCGGCCAGGACGACTGGCACTTCTACGCGGTGGACGTCCCGCAGGGGAACTCCGGCCTGCTGCGCACCGAGCTCAAGGCGATCAGCGGCAACCCGAACCTCTACATCCGCGAGGATGGCGTACCGACCACCGACCACAGCACGAGCGGTGCCACTGGCAATTCGCTGGTCGACCGCAAGATGGAAGACAGCGGCTCCGAGTATGGCAACTGGGTGCCCTTCGATGGCCGCACCGAGCGCCAGCTCCGCCCGGGCCGCTGGTATCTGGGTGTGAAGGCCAGCGGCGGCAGCAATGCGCGCTACCGCCTGATCGTCTCCACCGGCCAGGTCACCGACCTCAACCTCGCTAGCGCGAACGTCACCAACCAGACTCTCGTCGGCCGCGATTGGCGCTACTACCGCTTCACCGTGCCCGCCGATGCGCCGGCCACCTGGAACCTCGGCTTCACCCAGCAGGTGGGCGATGTGGTGATGTGGCTGCGCGATACCGTGCCCTCCGGCCAGAACAGCGGCACCGGCACCAGCGCGATCGAGTCCTGGTCCGCGGATAACAAGAACCAAGGCCCCTACGATAGCGCGGGCCACGATGCCCCGGCAGTCTATCCCTTCACCACGGCGCCGCTGCGCCCCGGCCACACCTACTACGCGGGCTTCCGCGCGAATAGCGATGCGACCTTCAGCCTTACCAGCAGCAGCACCGGCAGCGCGCCGGCGGCCACCCCGGTGAGCTTCTACAATGGCGTAATCGATACCAGCGTGCCCGCGGGCGGCAGCGTCTTCTACAAGATCGCCGCACCGGCGGAGGCCACGCGCTTGAAGTGGACTTCCACCCACCCGGCTACCGTGCAGATCCGCGTGGAGCAGGGGACCTTGCCCGGCACCACGGGGAACCAGCATTCTAACAGCAGCGGCGCGAACAGCAGCCTGAACCAAGCCCTCACCCCCACCGGCTGGCCTTGGCAACCCGCGCAGACCTACTACCTGCGCATCGTGAACAGCGGCGCTTCCGCAGCCAACGTGCTGCTCAACATCGCCGGCCAGAACGCCACCACCGAGGACGAGGATGCCGACGGCCTGCCGGATGCCTGGGAGAAGACCTACTTCCCCTCCACCAGCAGCCAGAATGGCAGCGGTGATCCGGATGGCGATGGCGTGACCAATGCCGTGGAGTTCACCGACGGCACGATCCCGAACGACATCAACTCCGCGAAGTACTTCCTCACCGTGAATGCGAACTTCGGCAGCGTGACCAAGTCCCCGAACCAGCCGAAGTATGACCGCGGCACCAGCGTAACCCTCAGCGCCACGCCGAATGCCGGGCTGGTCTTTACCGGCTGGACCGGCAGCGCGAGCGGCACGGTGAATCCGCTGCAGTTCGCCATCACGGCGGACAAGAACATCACCGCGAACTTCGGCGTCAGTCTGCCGGTGGCGCTCGATAGCGCGCTGAACTTCACCACCGGCGGCGATGGTATCTGGATGGGCCAGGTCGTGACGACGATGGATGGCGTGGATGCCGCGCAGAGCGGCCCGATCGGCCACAACCAGCAGAGCTGGATGGAGACCACCGTCAGCGGCCCGGGCGAGATGGGCTTCGCCTGGAAGGTTTCCTCGCAGGCCGGCGACTACTTGGAGTTCTACATCGATGGCGTGCTCAAGGCGGGCCGCATCACCGGTGAGGTCGATTGGACGCTCAAGTCCTACGCGGTCGACTTCGGCCAGCATGTCCTGCGCTGGCGCTACGTGAAGAACGGCAGCGGCGTGGCCGGTGCGGACACTGCCTGGGTGGATGCCGTGAACTGGATGCCCGCGGGTGGCTACGACCAGTGGCTCTCCGATCACTTCACGGAGCAAGAGATCGCTGACATTGCCATCGTCGGCCAGGATGCGGATCCGGATCACGACGGCCTCGCGAACCTGCTCGAATACGCCTTCGGCACCGAGCCGCGCGAAGGCGCGGAGGACATGGCGCTGGCCCGTGTCACACCGGAAGTCGTGAAGGTAAATGGCAAGGACCGCCTGCGCCTGCGCTTCACCCTGCCGGAGTCCATGCCTGCGGACATTCTCTATGAAGTGGAGGTCTCGAATGACCTGGTGAATTGGACCGTGATCTCGGACCAGCAGGGCGGTGCGGCTTGGAACGGCAATGCCAGCACCAGTGTGAGCAGCCCGGTGAACGGGCGATGCGAGCACGTGATCACGGATGATGCGAGCTTGCCGCCCCAAGGAAAGCGCTTCGGCCGCGTGCGCGTGACACTGCAGTAGGTGAAGCGAGTCATCCGGCCCGTGGCTTCCGCCGCCACGGGCCGAAGAGGGGACAAATCCCTCCTTGGAAGTTCAGTCCATTCCGGCAAGCTGGCGCGGATGAAGCGCATCATCTTTCCCGCCCTCGTCTCGCTGGTCGCCGCCGTCTCCCCGGCCTTTGCCGCGGAGTCGCCCTTTGTCTGGCAAGTCCCCGAGGGCTGGACCCTGTCGGTGAAAGAAGAGATGGGCTTCCACACCTTCTCGGTCGGAACAGGGATGGGCCTGATGCTGCTCTCCAAGTGGCCCGCAGCGACCAAGCCGGAGGACATCGCCAAGACGGTGAAGCTGATGGGCGAGAAATTCGCGAAGGGAGCCAAGGCCAAGGATCTGTTCCTGAAGAAGGACGAGCCCCAGCTCGGCGAGATCAAAGGGGAATTGTTCCAAGGCAACTTCGCGCTTTTCGAGCTGAAGGAGCCGGACGACATGGTGCAGTCGAGCTTCATGGTGCACGATGGCAAGGGCGGCGTGTTCAACGGGCAATTCACCGGCAAGGCCACCGATTGGGAGAAGGCGCTGACGCTCCTGAAAACCGCGAAGGCGAAGTAGGGCGGAACTGGATTTGGAGGCCCGGCAGAAGATGCGAGTGGACCGGATCAGGGTCGGGCTTGCGCCGCTCAAGCCCGCTGGCTAGAAAATCGCCCATGCGCAGCCTGATCCGCGATTTGCTTGCTTCCACCGGCCCTGCCGACCTCATCCATGCCGCCGGCTGGGTGCGGACCCGGCGGGATTCCAAGGCCTTTTCCTTCATCGAGCTCAACGACGGCTCGACCATGGGGAATCTCCAGGTGATCGCGGATGCGGGGATCCCCGGCTCCGAGAACCTGGCGAAGATGAGCACGGGTGCCTCCGTGGCGGTGGAGGGGAAGCTGGTCCCGTCCCAGGGCGGCGGGCAGGCCTATGAAGTGCAGGCCACTTCGATCCGCCTGCTCGGGGAAGCGCCCGATGACTTCCCGCTGCAGAAGAAGGGGCACTCGCCGGAGTTCCTGCGCAGCATCGCCCACCTGCGGCCGCGCACGAATCTCTACGGCGCGATGTTCCGCGTGCGCAGCCGCATGAGTCACGCGGTGCACCGCTTCTTCGCGGAGCGCGGCTTCTTCTACGTCCACACGCCGATCATCACGGCCAGCGACTGCGAAGGGGCAGGGGAGATGTTCCGCGTGACCACACTGGATCCGCTGGCGGGGAAGGCGAAGTCCTACGAAGAAGACTTCTTCGGCAAGGCCGCGCACCTCACCGTCTCCGGCCAGCTGGAGGGCGAGCTCTTCGCCACGGCCCTGGGGAATATCTACACCTTCGGCCCGACCTTCCGCGCGGAGAATTCCAACACCTCCCGCCACGCCGCGGAGTTCTGGATGATCGAGCCGGAGATGGCCTTCTGCGATCTGCAGGGGGACATGGACTTGGCCGAGGCGATGGTGAAGTATCTTGTTAGAGAGGCGCTGGAGAATCAGGACGGCGATCTAACAATCTTCGAGAAGTTCGTGGACAAGGGCCTGCGTGAGCGCCTGGAGTTCGTGGCGAACAACGCCTTCGAGCGCATCTCCTACACGGAAGCGGTGGAGATCCTGCTGAAGTCCGGCAAGAGCTTCGAGTATCCGGTGGAGTACGGCCTGAATCTCCAGAGCGAGCACGAGCGCTGGCTAACAGAAGAGCACTTCAAGAAGCCGACCACGGTCTACAACTACCCGAAGGAGATCAAACCCTTCTACATGCGCCTGAACGATGACGACAAAACCGTCACCGCGATGGATTTGCTGGTTCCGGGCATCGGCGAGATCGTGGGCGGCAGCCAGCGCGAGGAACGCCTTGATGTCTTGCTCGCAAACATGGAGCGCCATGGCCTGAGCACGGAGGATTATTCTTGGTATATCGATACCCGGAAATACGGCACTGTGCCCCACGCTGGCTTCGGCATGGGCTTCGAGCGGATGTTGATGTTCGTCACGGGCATGCAGAATATCCGCGACGTGATTCCCTTCGCCCGCACCCCGGGGCACTGCGAGTTTTAGCAGACTGCCGTGGAAAGCGGCGCTCGTTGAAATCCAGAGTTTTGTGAGGGCGGGGAGTGGTCCCCGCCCTTGTGCGTGGAGGGGCGTGGAGTTTCCACCCGTTCGGGGTGTTTACGGAAACGAATCAGGTTGTGGCGCAAATTTTGAGTTGTCAGACAGATTCCGGAGGTTGTATTTACAAGGAAACCCTACCGTTTCCCCGATTGATGAAAAACCCTCGTCTGTTGGTGGCATCCCGTCGGATCCGCCTGCACCAAAATGGCTTTGCCCTGGTCATTTCCCTCTCGCTGATGGTGCTCCTGACCATCCTGGCGGTGGGACTGCTCGGCTTGTCGACTCTGTCACTTTCCACCGCCGGTCGTGATTCGAACGCCGCTGAAGCGCGGGCCAATGCGCGCATGGCGCTGATGCTGGCGATCGGCCAGCTCCAGAAGCACACCGGTCCGGACCAGCGCATCACCATGGCGGGTGACCAGCTTTCCAGCGGCGGCAAGGGCGATGAATCGTCCGCCTCGGAAACGCGCCGTCACTGGACCGGAGTTTACAATTCCTGGGCTACCACCAGCTCCACCGCGCCGGGTGCCGCCCGGCCCACGCCCGCTTTCCGCTCTTGGCTGGTTTCGGGGGACATCAATGATTTGAAACGGGTGGATGCGGCCAAGGGCAGCAGTGACCAGGATGCGGTGCAGCTCGTCGCGGAAGGCACGATGGGCAAGGGCAGCGGCAGCGAGGGCTTCGTGAATGTCCCGGCGCTGCGGCTCAAATCCACCACGACTAGCGCCAGCAGCGGCGACTCCGGGCCGCGGGTCGCTTGGTGGGTGGGCGACCAAGGGCTGAAGGCGGCGCTCGCCACCCCGGCAGTGCCGGTCGACAATTCGATGGCGGCCACGCGCGCGGGCTTGCAGGCCGCGCCCCGCAATGCCGTGGAACTGGCCAAGGCCGGGTCCGAGTATCCCTTCGACGGCCTCAAGGAAGACGATCCTGGCAAGCCGCGGGTGACCGATTGGCAGCAGGCGGCCTTCCTCGCGGATTCGCCCCAGGCTCCGCAGAAGCTTTTCCACGACCTGGCCTCCACCTCCACCGGCCTGCTCACGAATGTGCGCCTCGGCGGCTTCCGCAAGGACCTCTCGATGCAGCTGGAGCGCTCCTCCGCGGTGGCGAATGCGACGATGAATGTCACGCGGATGCCCGCTCTCTACAAGGTGGGCAGCGGCGTCAACACCGAGAACGGCATCAATTTCCTCGAGCTCTGGGACTACTACAATCTCTACAAGGAGCTGAAGACCGTCGGCACCGCGAAATACACCACCGGTGGCGGGAACATCCCTTCCGGCGCACCCTATCTCCAGGTGGATGCCTCGGCGGAGGCCTGCAAGACGGACGATGAGTTCTTCTACAAGCAGCCGACCATCATCAGCTACCAGATGGTCCTGTCCCTGGGCAGCCAGACGAATGCCAGCGGCCAGACCACGCTGACCGTGGTGGCGGATCCGATCATCACGATGTGGAACCCGCTCGATGTGCCGGTGGTGATCCCGACGAGCTCCTTCATGTCGATCAAGTACTGGCAGATCCCGTACGACATCATGGTGAAGCTGGATGGCGGCAGCTGGCAGAAGTGCCCGCTGATCCAGTCGCTCTCCAGTGGTGACGGCAACTTTGTCTCCCTGATCGCGGGCAACCAGCAGCAGCTCGTCTTCAAGCCGGGCGAGGTCATCAAGATCTCGCAAAATGGCGGGATGAATACGGCGGGCAACCTGTCCTTGGGGAATGATGCCCACAAGCTGCTCGGCACCGCGGGCTTCAACCTCGGCAACGGGATCATCTACCAATTGAAGACCGCTGAGGGGGCGGCCATCCCGATCACCGCCAGTACGAAGATTGTCTATGAGGTCAGGCCGAACGGCTACACCGCCGGCCAGTCTTCCACGGGTCTGGTGCCGCAGGGCTACTCGACTCACAGCCGCCACTTCTCCGTGACCCACCACGAGGTCTATGTGGGGGAGGACCGCGGCAGCAATAGCCTGGGCTATGGCGGCATGTTCATCGACTGGGATTTCGGCAACAAGCGGCTCGGCTTCAATGAAGACCGCGGCCAGACCCAGCCCGGCGTGAATGGCACCAAGACCACCGGACGCTTCTTCGCGAAGGACAAGCCGAATGTCTTCAAGTCAGTGCTGGAGAAGGACGGCCGCACCCTGACCGGTGGCCAATTGAGCGGCGCGAACGGCAAGGCCCCGATCGTGATCTTCTCCTACAATGCCAAGACCGAGGCCGGCACGGATCCCGCGGCGCGCACGCGCTTCCTGAGCCGCCTCAATCCCAAGGCGGACTTCGTGGACTTCTTCGACTTGTCCCAAGAGGAGCTCGACGCCTGGCCCTATGAGTACACGGTCGATCCGCTGACCAGCTGGAAGAACCGCAGCCTGGAGACGGCAGGTGGCGGGAATGGTTACTTCGGCGGCGGGATGAATGCCCAGCTTGGCAAGAGCTTCGTGATCACCCATTCCGTGCCGCGGGAGCCCATCGTGTCGCTGGCCGCGCTCCAGCATTCCTTCGCGAATGGCTTCGAGATGATCCGCCCGAAGTATGGCTACGCGATCCTCAACTCGCGCGAGCCGGCGCTGCCGCAGATCTCCCACGCGATCGGCAATTCCGTGGCACCGGCGATGATTCCCGCGGCGAAGACCGATGGCGCGATGAGCGGTGGCGGCCGCCTGCTGGCGGACCATTCCTACCTGGCCAACCAGGCGCTGTGGGATGACTGGTTCTTCTCCGGGATCACGCCGCAGAGCCTTAAGACCTATAGCAAGCAGCGCGCGCAAAAGGTCGTCGCGGAGGAGTTCCTCACTGGCAGCGGCACCTTGCCCGTGGCCCGCTACATGCCGGATACCTCCGGGGTGGATGTGCAGAAGACCCTGGCCCAACTTTTCTCCGGCGCGAACCCGACCGACCTCGGCACCAAGCTGACCGCCAGCATGATCCGCGTGGACGGCCTCTTCAACGTCAACTCGACCTCGGTGGAAGCCTGGAAGGCCCTGCTGGGCAGCGTGAGGGGCCGCGCGGTCGTGGTGCATGGCCCGTCCGGAGGGGATTCCCTGACGGGTGGCAGTAACAAGGAAACGCCCGTCGCCGGCCTGCTGACCCCGCAGAACGTGCTGGCGAAAAGCGGCACTACTGATTTCACGGAGAGCGCGCAGTGGGTCGGCCGCCGCACGTTGAGTGACGATGAGATCGACCAGTTGGCCCGCGCGATCGTCAAGCAGGTGCGCCTCCGCGGTCCCTTCATCAGCCTGGCGGACTTCATCAACCGCCGCCCTGGCAGTGACAAGGATCTGGCCCGCGCCGGAGCGATCCAGGCCGCCCTCGATTCGAAGGAAGTAAAGATCAACGACGGCTTCAACGATGGTGACCGCGCGGTGGCCACCACGGTCTCGGGCCGCTTCAAGTTCCCGGAAGCCGAGCAGGGCCCCTCCGGCTTTGGCATGCCGGGCATCGTCAAGCAGGGCGACATCCTGACGCCGATCGCGCCGGTGCTCTCGGCCCGCTCGGACAGCTTCATCGTTCGCTCCTATGGCGAGTGCGTGGACAAGGACGGCAAGGTGCTGGCCCGCGCTTGGTGCGAGGCGGTGGTCGAGCGCTCGAAGGAATTCGTCGATGGCTCGGAAAAGCCCGAGCTGGCGATCGCGGAACTGAAGAGCGACACGAACAAAAACTTCGGGCGCCGCTACAAAGTGGCCTCATTCCGGTGGCTTCATCCGGAAGAAGTCTGATAGCTTTCCGCCATGACGATGCGATTCGCTCTGACTCTGCTCCTGGCCCTGTGCCCGCTTCTCCACGCCCAGGAGCCCGACAAAGATAAGGACAAGCTCAAGGTGCGCTTCCTGGCGGAGCGTGCACCGGCGGAGATCGGTGAGGTGATGATGTCCGCGGGCGAGGACAAGGTTTCGCCAAGCTTCACCCTGCCCACCAACAATGTCTCCGAACCGATGGTCGCGCCGGGCCGCGAGTTCAAGGTCGTGACCGCGGCCAAGAAGCTGGCGCTCGCCGCAGTGGCCCTGCCGGATGCAGGGAAGAGCTTCATCGTGTTGTTGGTCCCGGCCCCGGCTGGCGGCTACAAGCCGGTGGTGATGCGGACGGATGATCCCGGCTTCAAGGCGGGTGACACCTACTTCTACAACCACGCGGACAAGACCGTGCTCGGCTTCGTGGGCACCGCCAAGTTCACGCTGGAGCCGGGCAAGGGCCAGAGCCTGCACCCGGAAGGTGCCAAGCCGGAGAAGTTCTACGAGGTTGGCTTCGGCGTGCGCGAGAAGGAGGGTGACAAGCCGCTGAGCAGCACTCGCTGGCCGGTGCAGCCGGACATCCGTTCCTACGTCTTCTTCTTCACCAACTCCCAGACCAAGCGCGTGGACTTCCGCGCGGTGGATGAGTACGTGGAGCCGGAGAAGAAGCAGCCGTGAGAGAAAGACGAATTCCGAATTCCGAATTCCGGAATGACGAATGAAGTCTGAGAGGGAAGCTAATTCTCTTTCTTCCTCCGCGCCACCCTCTGCGACCTCTGCGCCTCCGCGGTTCGTTCATTCCCAGCCACACTTCATTCGGAAATCCTGCATTCGTCATTTGCCTTTAGCCTCTGGCGGATTTGCCTCCGGGGTGCCGCATTGGGGTGGTATGGCCGCAAGTTCTTGAACTCGCGCCCGTAGTTCATTCCCATTCCACCTCCATGAGTGAAACCCAATTCCACGCCGACCGCCGCAGTTTCCTGAAGGCCGGAACCCTTGCCGCCGCGGCTTCCGCCCTGCCTTCCGTGCTCCATGCCCAAGCTGGGGGCAGCGATGAAATCAAGATCGCGCTGATCGGTTGCGGTGGGCGCGGCACGGCGGCCGCGGCGCAATCGCTGGCAGTGCCGGGCACCCGCCTGGTGGCTATGGCGGATGCCTTCCCGGACCAACTGGAGAGCGCGCTCAACAATCTCAAGGCCCAATTCGGCGAGCGCGTGGATGTGCCGCAAGAGCGCCGCTTCGTTGGCTTCGAGGCTTACAAGCAGGCGATCGATGCCGCGCAGGTGGTGCTGCTCTGCACACCGCCGGGATTCCGGCCCACGCACTTCGAGCACGCGGTGCAGCAGGGCCGGAATATCTTCATGGAGAAGCCGGTGGCGGTGGATGGCCCGGGCATCCGCAAGGTGATCGAGGCCGCGAAGCTGGCGGATCAGAAGAAGCTCAAGGTCGTCTGCGGCCTGCAGCGCCGCTACCAGAAGAGCTACCTGGAAACACTCAAGCAGATCCAGGGCGGCGCGATCGGGGACTTCGTTTCCTCCCAGGTCTACTGGGTCAGCGGCGGCGTGTGGGTGAAGGATCGCGCCCCGGGCATGAGCGAGATGGAATACCAGATGCGGAACTGGTACTACTTCAACTGGATCTGCGGTGACCACATCGTGGAGCAGCACGTCCACAATCTTGACGTGGGGAATTGGTTCAAGGGCGAGCACCCGGTGAAGGCCGTGGGCATGGGCGGCCGCACCAAGCGCGTGGGCAAGAACTACGGCGAGATCTACGACCACTTCTACGTGGAGTACACCTATGCGGATGGCTCCGTGATGAACGCGCAGGCCCGCCACTGGAATGACGTGTGGTCGCGCGTGAGCGAGACCATCTGTGGCACCACTGGCACCGCCTATCCTGGCATGATCAAGGACCGCAAGGGCAAGGTTGTGTGGCGCTTCACCGGCACCGACAACAATCCCTACGACACCGAGCACGTGGTGCTCTACGATCACATCCGCAGCGACACGCCGATCAACAATGCCTACTACACCGCGGAGAGCACGCTCACCGCGATCCTGGGCCGCATGGCCGCTTACTCTGGTGGCGAGGTGACCTGGGACCAGATGCTCAACTCAACCGTGGATACCATGCCGAAGCGCCTCGCCTGGGATGCCGATCCGGGTCCGAAGGCGGGTGCGGATGGGATGTATCCCTGCCCGATCCCGGGGGAGACGGGGGTGGTGTGAGAGAGTCTGTTAGACCGGGTGCGCGGGCTTTAGCCCAATGCCTTCAAGGAATCGCCGCAGGCGAGGCCTCCCTTTGGAGTGCTCCGACATGTCGGAGCTTTGGCGGAGGATGAACCCCTGCCAAAATGTCGTCCCCGCAGCCGACATGTCGGCTGTGCCCCGGCGGCTGCGTCCTTGCGGAGCGTGCGGTGAGGGCATGTTGAAGATCGTCGTGCACCTCGTGTTGGCCCAGGCGGAGGTGGGCATGGGGGCACGAGCTCCGCGATGAGCACCTGGCGGCCGGCTGGACCGGGAACCCACGGGCATCGCCGACATGTCGGCGATGGGGACGGCTTTCCGGCTGGGGATGACCGATGGCGAAAGCTGCGACATGTCGCAGCACTCCAAGGGTTGCCGCCTTGCGGCAATCGGATCCTTGCAGGCATTGGGCTCAAGTCAGCGCACCCAGTCTCACTTCGTCTCCACCTTCCACTGCAGCGCCGTCCCCTCCGGCATCAAGCGAACCGCTCGTGCGATGTCCCAATTCGCCAGCCGGAAACCACCGATGCCTTCCTGCGATTTCATCCGCCCGGGGATGCTGGTGCCGTGCAGGCCGTAGGGCAGGGGTTCGGTGCTCTTGGCCTTGGCGAGCTGGATCCAGACGATGCCTACCGGGTTGTTAGGTCCGGGCGGCAGGGACTGCTCGGCAGCTGCGGCGGGCGGCGTGGGAGATGGGGCGGCAGGATTGGCGGGCGCTGCCTCGCGTGGCTCACGCTTGGTGACCATGCGTGGCTGCGGGATGGCATTGAGCACGGTCCACGAACCGCGGCCTGTTAGACCGGGCCGTGCCGAGGCCACGGGCAAGACGGCGATGAGTTGTCCGCCCTGAGTCACCTCCAGCCGCGATAGCCCGACCACCGCGGCCGTGACCGGCTTCTGCGGATCGGCCACCGGTTGCAAGGGAGCATCGAGCGCCTTCTCGATTTCAAAGGGAACCACATTCGGGACCTCAAAGATGGTGCCCACGCTGGCGTTCTCCTTCACCTTCGGATTGCGCTCGCGCAGGAAGCCTTCATCGCAGTGGAAGCGTTCCGCGACGAACTCCCACACGGTGGCGTAGCCCAGGAACTCCGCCGTGGTCATCTCCTCATAGCTGAGCGGCGGGACCACCGGGGCAGCGGCGGGACCGTTGGCAGTCTTCTTCTTGGGCGCGGGCGCCTTCTTCGCTGCAGGTCCGGCCTTCCGCGGCTGGATGAAGCGGAAGTCCTCCGCGCGCAGCACGTAGTTCGTGTAGGGCTGCTTCACCGTGGCCAAGGCCTTCTCCCTGAGCTTCGCGGGATCGGCCAGATCCGGATGCGCCTGCTGATAGAGTTGCGTGACCTTCTGATAGGTCGGGCCGCTTTTGCCATCGATCGCACCGGGCGAAAACATCTCGCGGTCCAGGAAGACCTGCAGCAGCACGGTCTCTAACACCAGCTGCTCGTAGGTCTGCGGTTCGGAAGAAGCCGCATCGCCGGCCCCGGCCTTGCCCTTCTTCTTCCCGCTCTCCTTCTTCTCCCCCGTCTCCTCCACGGGCTTGGCCTGCGGTGGTGGCGGCGGCGGCTTCATCGCGAGTAGCTCTGCCGCGGTGGGGATGCGTAGGACCTGGCCGATGACGATGCGGTCGTCCTTCAGCTCATTGAACTGCTTCAGCTGATCCGGCGTCATCTGGAACTTCCGCGCGATTTTGATCAGCGCATCACCCTTCGCCACCGTGTAGGTGGTCGGCCTCTCCACAGGCGGAGCGGCGGGCGCAGCGGGATCTGCGCCGGGAGCCGCAGCAGGAGCCTCCGGGGCTTTCGGCTTCAACTCTTCCGGCAGTGGCAGTCCCCAGTCCGGCTTCTCCGGAGCCACCACATTCCATTTCCACTTCACCGCCTCCTCCAGCCCCGGCTCGACCTTCGGTGGCGTCGCCGGCACGGGCGGATCCGCGGGCGCAGGAGCTTGGGCGAAAAGGGGACCACAAGCCGCCAGCAGGCAGCAAAGCATCAGGCAGAACCGCATGGCCTTGATCCTAGCACCAAAGGCGAGGAGCGCAGCTAGGAAGAAGAAGTTCCAAATTTCAAATTCCAAGGTCCAAGGGAAAGGCAGGAAGAAAACATCGAACGTCGAAGTGAAAGATGGCGCAATCGAGTACTGCCCCCCAAGCTCTCCTTTGGACCTTGGAATTTAGAATTTGGAACTTCCGCGCCAGCGGCTTGGCACTTTTCCCCCCGCGCCTACTCGCCCGCTTTCTCGGTGAAGGGCGGCAACGGGCCTCCGGGGTTGAGCTCCTTGGGCACCTCCAGGAGAAAGGTCTGCCCCTCGGGCGCCTTCATCTCACCAAAGGCGATCGGCACCACGCTCAGGCAGATCACCGGCGTGTCCTCGCCCTCCTTGCGCGCCACGTGGAGAAGCATCGCGCAGTTCGGATACTTGGAGACCGTCAGCATCTTGCCGGGCACGAAGTAGCCCGCGGCGTCGCTATCGCTGGTCGGGAAGAGATACTCGATCATCACCGGCCAGGGGGCCGCTTCCGTGAACTCATCGGGTGCCACCATCGCCTGCGCCCGCACGGCGAAGCCCGGCTGGAAGAGGTCGTCCGGGCCCAAGGCGCGGACCTTCTCGATGCGGTAATTGCCCTCCGCATACTGGATCAGGCTCTTCTCCTTGAGATTCGTCAGATAGTTCCGCATCAGCGCCGCATTCAGCAGCGTCAGGTTCGCGTCCTGCAGGGCGGCGTAGCGGCGGAAGAAAGCGCGTGGATCGGCCCCCTCGCCGGGCGGGGCGGCCTCCAGCGCGATGTCCTTCGGCGGCTCGGCGCGGTGGAGTTTGCGCAGGATCGCGTAGTTCCGCGGGATCTCCGGGTGGCCGAAGATATGCAGGCACAAAAGCCAGCTCAGCACCGCGAGACAAAGGGCCAGCACGTTCGCCAAGACCCACCAGTAGTATGCCGGCGGACGCTTTTTCTTGGGCGGAGGCTCCTTGTCGCGTCGGTTCGGCATTAGCTGCTTTTGCCGCAATCCTCGGGCTCGGGAGTGGGTTCGGCCGCGGTCTCGAAGGAGGTCCCGCAGCCGCAGGAACGCGCCGCATTCGGGTTCTCGATCCGGAAGCCGGCGTCGGACAAGTCATCGACGTAATCGACCCGGCAGCCGTTCAGCTTGGACGCGCTGTCCGCCGCCACGATCAGGCGCGCGCCGGGGAGATCCAGCACCTCATCGCCCGCTTGGGGCGCGGCGATTTCCATGACGTATTGCCAGCCGGCGCAGCCGCCCTTGGTGACGCCCAGGCGCAGGCCCTTGCCGGGCTCGGCGGCCTTGCGCTCCAGCAGTGTCCGCAATTCATCGGCGGCTTTGTCGGTGATCGAGATCATCGTGTCTTGCTGCGGAAACTCATACGCTTGCGGGGGCCGGGGGCGAGTGAAAAAGCGGGGAAGCGGCGTGGCAAAGGAGGATTCGCGGTGTAGCGTGCCGCCGCCATGATCCGCCGCTTCCATTCGATCCCCGTTGCTGCCGCCGCCCTGTGCTTCATCTTGCTGCCCGACCGCTCCTCCGCCGCGGATGAGCCGGAAGTTCCCGCCGCCGTGCAGGTGGAAGTGAACTTTACCTCGGGAGGGGAGAAGGTGGTGGCCAAGGCGGTGCTCCACACCGACCTGCAGGACCAGGGAAAGAGCTTCGAAGGCACCGTCACCTTGAACTCCGGCGATGGCATGAGCTGGATCGTCTCGATCAGCGCCTCGATCGGCGCGGGCGAGGGGAGCGAGCCGGTGATCTCGGTCAGCGTGAGCGATGCGAACCGCACCGTGAAGGCCGAGCGCGAGGGCTCCACCTCGATCGAGCCGCTGGAGATCTTCCACAGCGAGCGCACCTGGCACGGCCCCGGTGTCTACCGGTTGGCCGAGCAGGACGATAATGTCCTGTCCCTGCGCGTGCGCGATACCCCGGCGCTGAAGGAGCAAGCCGCCGCCCCGGCTCCGGTTCCAGAGAAGAAGGGGAAAGAGAAGAAGTGAGAGCTCGTCTGCTGGAGCGGAGGCTAGGCTGGTTTTTTCAACTTGGGCTCCGGCTTGGGCTCCGTGTCCCGGAGGGACAAAAGCGAGTAGCCGGGGGTCGAGCGCGGCAGCGCGAAAACCCCCGGTTGGAATGCGTATATCGGTTGAGCCCCGGCAGGGGCTCCGGCGGGTGAGCCCAGACCCTGCGTTCAAAGGCAAGCGTAGAGATCCCCGCGGGCCCGCTGGAATCCCTGCCGGGATTCAATACACGCGGCGACCAGACCGGGGGTTTTCGCGCTATTGCGCTCGACCCCCGGCTACTCGCTGGTCTCCCTCCGGGAGAGAAGAACTTGGAACTTCGGATTTGGAACTTACCGTCGCCGCGTGCCCCGCATTCGCATCCTGCCTGAGATCCTGGCCAGCCAAGTGGCGGCGGGGGAGGTGGTGGAGCGGCCGGCCAGCGCGGTGAAGGAGCTGGTGGAAAACAGCCTGGATGCCGGGGCGGGGGAGATCCTCGTCGAGATCCGCCGCGGCGGCGCGGCCCTGCTGCGGGTGATCGACAACGGCAGCGGGATGTCCCGCGATGATGCCTTGCTCTCCCTGGAGCGCCACGCCACCAGCAAGCTGGCGGAGGCCAAGGACCTCGCCTCCATCCGCACCCTGGGCTTCCGGGGGGAGGCGGTGCCGAGCATCGCCAGCGTCTCGCGCTTCCGTCTGGTGACCCGCGAGCCGCAGGCCGTGGCGGGCACCGAGATCGCGGTGGAGGGCGGGGTGATGCGCGATGTCCGCGAGGCGGGCTGCGCCCCGGGCACCGTGGTGGAGGTCCGCGATTTGTTTTTCAATATTCCCGCCCGCCGCAAGTTCCTGCGCGCCGAGACCACGGAGGCGGCCCACGTGGAGCACCAGCTCCGCCTGCACGCGTTGGCTGCGGCCGGAGTGCGCTTCCGCTTCCGCAAGGACGAGCGCGAAGTCTTCGACCTGCCCGGCGGGATGTCGCGCTTGGACCGCGTCCGCTGGATCACCGGCACCGAGCTGGGCCGGGAGCTGCTCAGCATGCCCCTGACCCATGGCAATGGCCTGGCGGTGGAGGGCTTCATCCTGCCCGCCGCCCACGCGCGGAGGGGCCGCCGTCACCAGTGGATCTTCCTGAATGGCCGGCCGGTAGAGGACGCCGCCATCTCCCGCGGCCTGGCCGAGGGCTTCCGCGGGTCCTTGGCAGACGGACTGCATCCCAGCGCTTGGGTCTGGATCGAGATGGAGCCCGGGCTGGTCGACGTGAACGTCCACCCGGCCAAGCGCGAGATCCGCCTGCACCGCCCGCACGAGCTGCGCGAGGCCCTGGCCCAGGCGGTGCGCGCGGCGCTAGCACCCATCGAGCAGCTCCGCCGCCCGGCTCCCGCAGCGGTAATCCCCGTCCCGCGCCCGGCTGCTGCTACGCTGGCTGAGACTCCGGCCTCCCCGGCCAGAACCATCTGGCCTGCCAGCATTCCGGTCCAGCGGCAGCTTGAAATGCCTGTATCAAGCGCTCGTGTAGAGGCGGTTCGCCCCGCAATTGTGCCGCTGGAGGAGCTGCCCAAGCCCTTGCCCTTTCGCTACATCGGGACGCTACACGATCGTTTTGCGATCCTCGAATCCACGGATGGCCTTGTGCTGCTGGATCCCCGGGCAGCCCGCGAACGCATTCTATACGAACGCTGGCTTCAAACGAAAGATCAGCCGCACTCGCAGGTCCTGCTCGTCCCGCTCCTGCTGGAGCCGGGGCCCCGGGAGTGCGAGGTGGCCCTGCGCCACCGGGAGGACTTCGGGCGGGCAGGGATCGACTTGGAGGACTTCGGTTCCGGCACCCTGCGGGTCGGCTCACTCCCCGATTTCCTCAAGCTGGACGATTCCCGGGCCTTCCTGAGTGGCCTGATCGACGATTTGGTGTCCGGGCAGGCTCCGGGTGCCCGGCTGGCCTTTGAGATGCTGGCGCGGCATCTCGCGCGGCGGGCGGCCCTGGCGGAAGCCCAACGGCCACAGGAGGCTATGAAACTGCTCGAAGTCCTGTTCCGCTGCGAGCTGCCCTACTGTGCGCCGGACGGGCGGCCGACCCTCACGGAATTCTCCCTGCGCGAGCTGGAGCGCCGCTTCGCCGGAGGGAAAGCCAGCTCGATTTGAAAAATTAGGTCATATCTGATTGTCCGGACAGGGAGTTATTCAAATCGACTAAAAATTTCATTGTTCCGAACCCTCTCTCCTGCTCTTCTACAGGGGTCTATGAGTTCGATCGTTCCGCGCCATTTCCCCGTCTCTGGCCTCCGGGCAGGGCGGGGGAATGACGTTGGAGCGGAGCCCGCGCGCCTGCCTTTTTCGCGTAGGTTTGGCTCTCTCCGTTGAAATGTCCGATTCTGCGGGTCCGGCACAAGCCGTTGAACCAGAGTGGCAAGTGTGACGGAAATTCGCTTAGACAACGAGTTGTTCAATCCGTTCAAAAATTCGTTAGAAATTTCTTGTTTGATTTTCCTGATTGTCCATACTCCGCCACGAAGACTCCGGTGACGGAATTTTTTTAAAAGTCTGCCCTATGAAGCTTTTCCTCCCCATATTGCTGATGCTTGCCCCGGGACTGGTCCCGGTGGCTGGAGCTGCGGCACTTCTGGGGGACCGTCTGGATGAGCTTCACAATGATCTTTTGGAAAACCGCCGTGCGGCCCTGCCGGGACTGAGCGATCCTTTTGGCATTCCGGACCGCGCCCGCGTGGTGGTGGAAGATCAGGACAAGGAGATCCGCCAGCATCTGATGGGCTGGCGGAGCAATGTGGTGGGCACCGTGTTCTGGATCGGCGAGCAGCCGAGCCAGCACAACCCGGTCCCGAACACCATGAGCTCCTGGGACATGAACTGGCAGGCGAATTTCGGCGGTTACGACGACCCCGAGCACCGCAACGGCTTCCTGCCAGCCGGCTTCACCCCCAAGCAGAATCCTTTCTACATCGCCCTGCCCTACAATGACATCGCGCAGGGCGGGGGACATCGGAAGGAAGCCTCCGAGGTGATTCCCTGGTTCTGGCGCGACTACCGCGGCGATGGCATCTCCGTCTGCAAGGGCCGCTGGATCGCCATCCACAGCGAGGGCAAGGTCTGCTACGCCCAGTGGGAAGACGTCGGTCCCTTCGAGACCGACCACTGGCAATACGTTTTCGGCAGCGAGCAGCCGCGCGGCAACCGCAACAACTCCGCCGGTATCGACCTCAGCCCGGCGGTGCGGGATTTCCTGCACTTCCGCAGCGGCGAGCGCGTGCAATGGCGCTTCGTGGAAGCCCGTGACGTGCCCCGCGGACCCTGGTCCGGCTGGGACGGCGGCCTGCCCCAGCGCTGACAAGACCGCGCCCCGCGCGACGACGACGAAAGATCACCCGACAAGCAACCTGACAATTGCTGTTCCACACCCGACCCTGACAACACACCCGGACGAGTGATCGTCCAAACCTGCATCAACTGATCCTGTTCCGGAGAGCCGATTACCCGATCGTTTCTCCGGAGACCCGGCGGGGGACTCTGTCCCGAGCGGGCACGGTCCGGCTCTCTTATGAGCCGTCCCGTGTCCGGCACCCCTCGCCGGGTCCCCCTATTTTCCGCGGCTCGTCCCACCGGCCGCGGAAGTCCAAGGGGCGCGTGAAGTTGTTGTTGTTCACCCGAAACCAGCCATGAAAACCAGCCGTTCGGCTGCCCTTGCGGCAGTCCTCATCGCCAGCGGTGTGTCCACACCCTGCGCCCTGCTCGCCCAGTCCACGAATCCGTCCATCCCGGTGGGTTCGTTGTCCGCATACCCGGTCCAGGTTCAGCCCGGCGTGAAGCCGACCCTGACCTGGAGCATCAGCTATCCGTCGCTCGTCCAGGACTACGTCAAGGTGACCGACCCCAGCGATGGCGGCGGTGGTAGCGATACCAACATCGAGGCGAAGGTTAAGCTGTATGCGAAGGTGCGCGTGCTGGGAGCCGGCGTGACCGTCAATGCGAACAACAGCCAGGGCTATAGCTTCGTGCCCACGGAAGCGCAGCTCAGCTACAAGGGTGGCACCTATACCCGGATTTTCTACGGCACCAACACCAACGTGAACCAGAGCACGATCGTCTGGTCCCGCGCCACTTCATCCACCTACCTCTCCCCTGGTGACAAGCTGCGCTTCGGTGGCCGCTACTACTACAACAATGCCTGGGGTCCGTACTTCAACTCCCAGAGCGGCACCAAGAACGTCCGGATCCTGGTGAACGGCGACATCCCGCCGACGACCTACCCGCTCTACAACTCGCCGACCTTGGAGAGCTTCCTGAAGCCCTATCTGGATACTGCCGGCCGCGTGAAGATCGGCCCGATGGACTGCATCATCTTCATGGAGCTGACGCACACCGACGCCCAGAACACCGATCCCGGCTACGACCTGCAGGACATGGTGCTCCTGGTCACCTTCGAAAAACCATGAACGCCGCCCTTCTTACGACGGGCCGCGTCCACGGCCTGAAATCCCTTTGCCTGCTGGCGGCCCTCGCGGCCCTGCCGGCAGTAGCGCCAGCTGCCGAGAAAGCGCCGGTGGTGAATGGCATGCGCGATGCCGCCACCCATGACTCCATCGTGGATGCTGCCCGTGCCGCCCGCGAGCAAGCTGCCCGCGACCAGACGAAAGAGCAACAGGAGATGGCCCTGAAGGTGGTGCCGCCGGAACAGCGCCCCAAGCCGGTGGAGCGGCCCACGCTGCTGGAAATGTCGGACATCATTTGCTACAAGGGCCTTGCTACCTTGGTGCCGAAGCAAGCGGTGCTCCACGTGCCGAAGGAGCTGGCCGACCACCTCGGTATGCAGGATGGAGCACGCTTCGTCCAATTCCAGGACTTCATTACGAAGAACCGTGCGTGGCTTGCCTTCACCGAGGTGAGCCGCCGCCAGGCCGAGGGGAATGAGCCGCTGTCTGAAGCGCTCTTGAAGTCCTTCGCGAAGGAAACCCGCATCGTGGTGGCCACCTTCGATGGTGGGCCGATCTCGGTGCTGCCGTTGAAAGTGCCGCCGCCGGAAACGGCCGCGGCGGGCGCTGCCCCTGCGGGCGCGAAAGCCACAACTGCCAACACCCCAGCCGCCAAGAAATGAAAACTTCCCTTCGTCTCGCCCTTCTTTCCGTATTGGCAGCCCCGGCGCTGCTGCATGCCCAGACCGTCACCTGGACCAACCAGATCGCCCAGATCCAGTTGCCCGGTAATGTGACTTACTACAAGCAGCAGTCCAATGCCGAAGGCTCGGACATGTCGCAAATGCCGATCGATCCCGGTGGTGCGCGCTTCGAGCTGTGGACGATCAAGAATACCAACCCGCCGGTGAACTACCTGCTGGATGAGCAGTACGTGGGCACCTACATCCCGCAATCCACGGTCACCATCGTCACCGGTGATCCCTACACCATCATCCCGCGGACCCGGGCGGACCAGCCCTTCAGCGTGAAGGTAACCGTTTCCGGCTTGCTGAGTGATCCCAATGCACCGGACGCCGCCAAGAGCATCAACCTCCAGCACTACGTCCAGTCCTACGGCACCGGCGGCACGGGCGTGGGGATCAACCGCACCCAGGCAACGCTGCTGGAGACGGGAAGCATTGTGCAGAACTACACGGCGGCGGCACCCCGCACCTACAGCTACACGGTGAACCAGGTGCCGGGCTCGAACCGGGCCAAGGTGCGCGGTGAGGAGCGCTTCACGGCAATGTCGCTGGATGACTACCAAGTCAATGCGCAGGTGCTGGCCTCCCGCTACGTGCAGATCTGGCCGGTGGCAGACGGTGCCATCGCCGGGATCACCAACAACCAGGCGATCCGCTTCACGATGCCGAACGTGACGCTGACGGTGAACGACGTCTATCCGGACTCCTACACCTACGCGCAGGTTTACAAGGGTGCACCCGCGCTGGGCAAGACCGGCTGGATTGTCCCCGGTTCCTCCAAGATCGTTCAGGATACCGTGCCGCAGAACCTCAGCTTGTCCCTCTCCGGGTATGACTCGGTGTTCAACGAGGGTGGCGACGGCCAGTGGACCATGGAGCTCCTGACCACCACGCCCTTCGGCACTGATCGCCTCGCTTACGTCACCTTCACCGTCGACCGCACCATCCAGATGATCGGCTCGGTGACCACGCAGGAATAAGCGCGGCCGCCACCGGATAAGTCGCCCTCCATCCCACGGCCATGAATCAAGATCCCTCCCGCTCTTCACTTGTCCCCGCCACCGCCGCTTGCCGGCGGTGTGACGGGGGCGACGAGTTTTTCCAGGTCCTGCCGGAGATTGTCGTTCCGGTAGATCAGCGAGAAGGTCGCCTCGCGGGTGTGCCGGAGCTGGTCCTCCACCTCGCTGTAGGCGAGCAGCAGGAACAGCCCCTTCACCGGCTCGCGGTGGAAGGAGAGGTTGCGGGTGGCGAACTGGTCCTTGACCGTGCGGTCCTGCCGGTTCGCCGTCAGCTCTCCGTATTCGGTCGCCAGCGCCTTCTTCAGCTTGTTGAAACGGGCCTCGGTTTCGTCCGCCGTCACCGCCGGATCGCGGTAGTGGACGGTGACTTCAAAGAGCCGGCCCGTATGGAAACGGCCCTCCACGGACTGGGCGGCGGTGCCCGGCAGATTCCCGCTGCGGGGGGAAATCTTGACCACCCGCATGGCAGGTTGATCTCCCGGCAGGGAAATGTTAACGTCCAGGGAATGTCGGGAAGCCCAGTCGATCAACTTTTCAGGAGTATCGCCCCAGCGCAAGCCGAAAGGCGGCTCGAGCAAGGCCTGTGCGTGCAGGCTGCCGACCGAGCCGAGCCAGAGGCCGGCGAGGCATGCCACGAAGTGCCGGATGCGGTGAAACACGCGCGCAAGGTCGGCTTTTTCCGGCGCAGCCGCAAGCCTGGACGGAGGAGGGGACATGTCTTGGTGGAAGCCACGATGGCGATGACCATGCTCACCGCCCTCGGCTTGGCACTGCTGAAGCTCACCCTGAACGTGACCACGCCGCGGCAGTGGACGCTCCAGCAATCGATCACCGACGCGTACATGAGCTTCGAAAAGGCCTCCGCCCAGCGTCAGGCCTTCGAGACCGTCACGAGCACCGGCTCGCAATGGCCGGTCAATCCGTCGATCTCCACCACCAACGTGACCTTCGGCAAGCTGCCGGGCGGCAAGGCGATCACCGGCACGGTGTACCGCACCCGCTACGCGGACACGAATAACCTGCCGGCCAAGGGCGGTAGCGGCACCACCGCCACCAACCCGACCTCCATGGAGGTCTGGCGCCTGCAAAGCGTGATTTCCTACAAGGTGGGTACCCGCACCTACTATAAATCCCGTACCGTGGTCCGCTCCCAATGAAGTTCGTCCTGCCATCCTTCTCCCGTCTCCGCCGCTGGCGCCGCCGGGGCTACACCCTGACCGAACTCGCGCTCGCGATCATGATGGGCATGATGGTGGCGGCGATGCTGCTGGCGATCTTCAACCAGCAGCTCGCCTTCCTGAAGATCTTCAATGCGCAGAGCTTCCTGACCACGGAGGCCCCGATCCTGAACAACTACCTGTCGCGGGTGATCGGCACGGCGGAAGGCGTCCGCCTCTACACCAGCGTTACTTCGCTGACGGGCGGGGGAAGTCCGGTGATGACGGATGCGCCGGTGCTGATGATGCGCTTCAAGGAGCCGGATGGCACCTTCCGCGCCTCGGTGATCTCCTTTGAAAACCCGGGCACGGGCACGGGCTTGTATTTCCGCCCGGTCACGCTGGCCGGCAACCTCGGCGGTGCCGAGTGGGCGCTGAGCAAGAAGCCGGCCGATGTGAAATTCTCCATCGTGGATGGCATCCTGCGCTGCAAAATCACCGGCCCCAACGGCGAAGAAATCACCTACTCCGGCACCCAAACGCTATGAAGACATCCCGCCCGAACCAGAAGCTCCGTCCCGGGATGGTATCCTACGTCCTGGTCCTCACCGCGGGGCTCACGCTGACCTTGCTCACGGTGGCGGCCTACCGCCGTGCCATGGAGGCCCACACGGTGCAGAAGGAGGCGCAGGTGCGTGTGGACTATGGCGACAAGGAAGAGGCGGTCCTGCGGGCGATCGTCAACATCACCCCGAACCGCGCGGTGCGGGCGATGCAGGGCGGCTCGAACGCCTCCAGCACCGTAAGCAACCCGCTGCGCTGGCAGAACATCTTCTCGGATGCCATGGACCAGGCGAACGCCCGGACCTCCGTGTCCACCACGCTGGTCACGCAGATGAATGCCACCAACGCCATCGCCGGAAACGCGACGGACGCGGCCTTCACCGACCTGTCCACCACCTTCGATGCGATCGAGCCGGAGCCTGGCTACATGTCCACCGGCATGAACCGCTCGCTCGGCGGCGGCTTCCCCGTGCCTCTGGAAGGCAGCAGCGCCGATGCGACCCTGGATGCGACCTATCCGATCATCAGCAGCACCAAGATTTACGGCAACCTTGCGACCGGCAAGGTGAACTTGTCCCCGACCAGCTACCCCAAGCTGAACGTGATTCCCTATCCGAACATCCGCTTCGGATATTGCACGCCGGGCCAGAACTTCGTGGCCAAGCGGAACTGGTGGGCCTTCAGCATGCAGCTGGGGGAGAACGACGCGATCCTGAAGAGCTTCGCGTCGAACGGCGGTAGTGAGAACGAGCGCGACTTCATCCTCTCGATCTACGAGATCCCCTCCCAGCTCGCGATCTCCGCGGAGGCCTTCGCCAACCTGGGCACGCATGCCGACGGCTCGGCCTGGCAGAATACCACCATCACCGGCCCGATCTACTCCACCCGGGCCCAGGTGGACTCGGCCCTGCACGTGGATAGTCTGGCGGCGCGCCGCGGCCTGTCGCTCGGCACGGGGGTGACCGTGGGCAACAAGGACTTGGGCGGCAACCCGCTGACCCCGGGCGTGCGCGAGCAGTTCGAGGTGACCAACGGCACCTTCATGCCGGTCAGCCTGGGATCCGAATCGGGCCGTGCCGCCTTCATCCCGATCAACCGTGGGGCGGATTTCTTCGACCGCCTGGCCCACGCCACGGAGTCCAACTCGGTCTCCCCGACCACTTGGAACAACTACTCCGTGGGTGCCCTGCAGTGCGCGATGCGCTGCGACGTGACGGCGGTGGTCAGCGCCACCAATCCCACGCCGACCACGCTGCGTTTCTCGTACATGAACGGGACCACGCGCGTGAACCTGAACATCCCGCAGGGGGATCCTCCGGCCACCGCCACCGCACTGCAGGCCGGTTACGTCCAGGTCGCGGTGGATGGGGCCACCTACACCGGTACCGCCGGCCAGCTTTATGACTTCGCCTATGGGGCGAGCGGCAAGTTCTTCTACAAATACAACATGCCGGGCCCGGTCACCTTCAATACCACGACCTTCGGCACCCCGATTTCCGGCACCAAGGCCGGCTATATGCGGCCCGCCTCGCCCTTTGAAAACAAGATGATCAAGGGCACCAAGCGCGCGATCGCGGTGTATCCCAAGCGCCTGCCGGCCTTCGTCGCTGCGCTCGGCGGCTCCGGCCCGGCGATTAACAACTCGCTGGTGATGAACGTGGACTACTCGGTGACCGGCCTGAACAACACCGCCACCTATAAGCCCAAGATCCCCTGCACCGATGCCGACTACGGCGTGGTGATGTCGGAGTGCGACAACCTCACCGCCTTCACCAAGGGCTTCTCGCTGGTGACCAACCTGCGCCTTTACATCGCGGATGACTTCAACGTGGTCTCCACGACGCCGCCCACTGGCTCCGGCCTGCCCTCGCCCTTCTATCCGCCGGCCTCGCTCTTCGCCCCGGAGAAGCGCTACGGCGGCGACTACGATCCGTACAAGGTCGACCTCGTCGGCCAGATGGGCCACCTCGGCGGGGACAGCGGCTCGACCGGCACCCCGGTGCGCCTGCTGGACGTGAAGATGGGCAGTGAGACGATGGCTGCCGCGGACAAGGTCAACGTCAACCTCAAGCCGATCACCCATCCCGACGAACTGCCGCCGATCACGATGATCAACTGGCTGGTCACGATCGAGGAACGCCGCAAGGCCTTCTATAACGCGGACGGCACGGCGAAGTGAGGCCCCGAAGGGGAATGACGAATTCAGAATTCCCGAATGACGAATGACGAATGAAGTGTTCGTCAGAAAGGAGCTGTCCGTGGTCCTAGCTTTTTCTCTTCCCCACACTCCATTCGACATTCGGAAATTCGAAATTCGTCATTCCGGCGGTCGGTCACGCTTCATCCGCATACAGCAGCCGCCCGCAGCTCTCGCACTGCGTGCCTTCCACGCCAGAGTTCACCTTCACCATGGTGGAGGCCACCAGCTTGATGTGGCAACCGCTGCACTTGCCGGCCACGGCGGGGACGATGGCGATGCCGTTCTTGGTCTTGAGCAGGCGCTCGTAGAGGGGGAGCTGGGCTTCGGGGGCCTGGGCGGCGAGCTTCGCGCGCTCGGTGCGTAGTTCCGCAGCCTCGCCCTCCACGCGCTTGCGGCGCTCGGCCAGGGCCTTGAGGTCTTCATCCACCCGCTGCTGGGTCTTGGCCAGGGATTGATCGGCGCTGGTCAGGGTGCTGCGCAGGGCATCCGCCCGCTCCATCAGTTCAAGTTCCTTGGTCTCCAGCCCGTCCACTTCCTTTTCGTAGCGGGTGACCTCGTGGGCCAAGGCGGTGAATTCGTCGTTCTTGCGCGTTTCAAATTGCTGGGTCTTGAGGCGGTTGATGGTGGTGCGGCGGGTGCCCACGTCCAGTTCCACCTTCTTGATCTCCACCTCGTTCGCCATCAGTTCCTCACGGGCCTTCTTCACGGCGGCCTGGTCACCGGCCAAGCGCTCCTTGGCGCGGGCCTCGTCCTTCGGGATGCGCTCCAGGTCCTCGGTCATGCCCCGGAGGCGGCGGTCGCGGTCTTGGAGCACGAGCAAGGCTTGGATGGCTGGAGACATGGGCTTTTGTTAGCGAGGGGCTTGCGCGGCTGCAAGCCCCGCGAACCTCCGCTCACTTGCTGACACAAAGGATCGCGGGTTGCATTGCCGGAAGCTTCCCCCAATGATGGCGGCCTCGCATGGACGAACGACACGCCGACGCCGAAAAGCTGGCCATCCGCTGCCCCGGTTGCGGGCAGCGTTTCAATGTGGGACAGGAACTGAAGGACCGCATGGTGGAATGCGGTACCTGCGAGCACCGTTTCCGGGTGAATGAGGAGGTGGTGATCCGCCAGAAGAAGTTCTATCCCGGCGAACGGCGGGACCGCGGGCTCGACCAGTTCTCCCGGATCCCGAAAGGGGCGGGCATGACGGCGAATTTCCAGACCGTGCAGTATTCCCAGGAGCCCACGCACATTCCGATCGCGGGGACCTCGCCGCTGCGCATGCTGCTCGGTTTCGTTGCGGTGCTGGCGGTGATCGCGATTCTGCTGCTGCTGGCCTTCGGCGGCCACGCCGGCGGCCTGATCGATGGCGCCACGCAGGACAGGCGGCTGATGCTGGCCGGCTTCACCGCCGTGCTGGCCTGGGTCTTCCTGCTGGCGGCCAATCCCACGGCGCGCCTGAAGGCGGTCGTGGGCTCGCTGGTCTGCACCGCGCTGTTGATGAGCTTTCCCTTCCTCTTCACGGAGGGGAGCCATCCCCGCGCGGCGCAGCCGATCGATTACTCCACCGTGCCGGTCATCGCTTCGGGGGACAAGCCTCCGGAGAAAGACGTTTCCTTCGCGGCACTGAAGAAGGAGATCCGGGACGAGCCCCTGGAAGCAGAGATCGCCTACTACGCCTCCAAGCCGGAGCTGGCGGGCCGCAGTGCCGCCGGCATCTGGCTGCGCGGCCTGCAGGGTTCCCACAGGCTCAAGATCCAGGACTACATCGTGCGCGCCACCGGGGCGGACCAGCGCTCGCACATCTATCCGCGCGGCCAGGACTACCTGCTGGTAGTCTCCGGGATCTCGGTGAACATGAATGACCTGGCCAGGCTCTGCAACCGCTTCGGCGAGGTGAAGCGCACCATCGATGAGCTGCGCGTGGTGGAGGTGGAGGTGAACAACAAGAGCTTCGACGAGGGACCGCTCGACAAGCTCTCGAATCAGCAGGATCCGGCCTTCTACGAGCTGAACCGGCGCGAGATCGAGAGCATCGACCTGGCGCGGGCGCAGACTTCGATCGTGCGGCTCGCGGATGTGGAGCCGAAGCTCTACCGCAAGGACGTCGTCACCCGCATGGTGCAGCTGCTGAAGGAGGGCGATCTCGAGATGCAGGGCCATATTTGCCGGGCGCTGCTGGTATGGGCGGAGCCGGGCGATGGCTCGGAAGTGGCCGTGCGCACCGCGATGCTGAAAATTTCCCCCCAGAGCGGCCAGACGCCGGAGAGCATGGTGAAATTCTTGGCCATGCGGAAGGACTCGGCGGCCATCCCCTATGTGGACGAGCTGTGGGCTTTCGACAACAGCCGCTGGGAAGAACTCTACGGTAGCTTCGGTCCGGGGATTGAAGAGAAAGTCATCGCGCGCTTCGGCGGGCTCTCCGGGCCAATCAAGCGCTCCGCGACGCGCCTGCTCGGCAAGGTGGGCACGAAGGCGAGCATCCCCGTGCTGGAAGGCGCGCGCAAAGGGGCGGACTCCGAGCTGGCCGTGAACATTGATCGCTCGCTGGCGGCGATCAAGGGGCGCGATTGAGCATTCGGTTGATCGAGGTGTCTTGCCATGAAACTCCTCCGGATTCTTCCCATCGCGGCGGTTCTGGTGCTCACGCAGTGTGGCACGCCCTCGCCACCTCACTGCCATGTGATGCCGCGGGCCTCGCGGGGGAATACCTCCGTGATGCTGGAGGATGCGCGGCAGTCCTGGCAGGCGCTGGCGGCCCATGGCGATGATCCGGCGGCCCTAACAGCCTACAATGGCACGGTGGCGAAGCTCTTCGACCATCTCCACTGCGGGAAGGGAACGATCCAGGAGAAGGCGGCGGCGCTGGGCACGGTGGTCGACGAGACCCACTCGCTGGGCGCGGGGATCCACCTGAAGGATCTGGATGCGCTGCTGCCAGCGGCCATGATTTCCACGGATTCGATCGGCGGGCGGCACGTCTCGCCGGGGATCGGCGTGCCGCTGGTGGGCTGGAAGAAGACCGCTTCCGAAGGCAAACCGCGCTGGGAATTCGAGCCGCCCACGGGGATACCGCTCAATCTAACAGCCGTGCTGCGCTTCCCCGCGGGCCAGCCGCCGGTGTGGTCTTTCACCTATCCGGGCCGCGCGAAGGAGGTCGCGGTCGGCACGCGCAAGATCCCGATGGCGGCGGATTGGTCCGCGCCCTCCGCGCTCTACTGGCAGATGAGCGACCTGGATGACCTGGACCTGGTGAAGGTCTTCCTGCCCAGCCGCTTCAGCGATGAGACGGCGCTCTACGTTTCCTCTCCCTACGATCCGAAGCGCATCCCGCTGGTGATGGTGCACGGCCTGAACTCCAGCCCCGGTGCCTTCAAAAAGCTGTACAACGAGCTGAACCGCGAGCCGTGGTTCCGGGAGAACTATCAGGTCTGGTTCTACAGCTACCCCACGGGGAACAACTGGCTCTACAGCGCCGCGAATTTCCGCCTGGCGATGGCCGCCGCGGATAAATTCGCCCACAAGAAGGGCCCGACCGACAAGTGGGAGAAGATGGTGATCATCGGCCACTCGATGGGCGGGGTGATTTCCCATGCCTCGCTGGTGAAGCCGGGGGATGCGATGTACCGGGCCTTCCAGGAACGCCCGCTGGATCAGGTGACGCAGAACAAAAACCTGCGCGAGGCGATCCGCCTGCTGACGATGTATGAGCCGCTGGAGCCGCCGGACCGCGTGATCTTCATGGCGGCGCCACACCGCGGCTCGCCCATGGCCAACCGCTTCTTCTCCACCTGGCTGCGCAACCTGATCCGCCTGCCGAAGACGATGACCGTGAACCTGATCGACTTCACCTTGCACGACATGGGGAGCATCATCTCATCCGGCAAGACTTCGTCGGAAGGCTGGTTCACCAGCATCGGCTCGCTTTCGCCGGACTATCCCGGCTACAAGGCGATGGCGGAGTCGCCCTTCCGTAGCGGGCTGAAGCTAAACTCCGTGATCGGTGACCGCGGCCGGGGCGATACGCCTAACAGCTCGGACGGCATCGTGCCGTACTGGTCCTCCCACCTGGATGGGGTGGAGAGCGAATGCATCGTGCCCTCTGGCCACAGCGTGCAGGCCTGCCAGCCCGCGGCGGAGGAGACGAAGCGGATCCTCAAGCGGCACCTGGAGTTGTCACGCTAGCGCCACCGCCCTCACTTCGCTCCCAGCCAGGCTTTCACCGACGGCTTGTTCAGGAAGCACAAGCTGAGGATGGGATAGGTGCAGGCCAGAAGGATGAAAACCACGGAGAGAATACCGGCAAAGGTCCCGAACGCCTGCCCCGGGAACGGAGGGTGGGATGATGAGCCTCCGGGCACCGCCTCGAATTGGACCCGCATCATCTCCCGCTGCATCGGCACAATGAAAATGACAGCGAGCGCCGCGGAAATCAGCTTCGTTGCGATCGAGGTCCACGCGTAGGTATTTGACCAAGCCAGGCCATCACTCCGGCGTCGCAGCAGCTTGATCCCTGCGACGAGCAGCATCACGGCCAGGACCAGCATGAACACGCCGCTCAGCACGCCGATCCAAGCCACGCCCGCCTGGATGTCCATGGACCGTTCGAATGCGGCGCGCTGTTCGGCAGGCATGCTTTTGGACAAGGCGCCCTTCATCAGCCCGGTGAACAGCGGTGAGAGCGCCGCGTATAATCCCCACAGGAAGCCGATTCCGGCAAAGACCAGATGGATGACCGCGAATGCCTTCAACGCGGCGGGCTCCATCATTTGGGGGCCGGAGGGCGGCTCCGCTCCCCCGATGGAGGGCGGCAGATAGGGAGAGAGTCTTTCCATTCCTGCATGGCAACCTCCCCGCGGCGCGCTGTCGATCCCGGAATGCTTTCCGCGTTGCCGCGGGCGGCGGATTTCCTAGGCTGGAGCCCGCCATGAATTCCTCCCCCCCGGTTGCGCTGACCATCGCTGGCTCCGATTGCTCCGGAGGGGCAGGCCTGCAGGCGGATCTGAAGACCTTCCAACACTTCGGCGTGTACGGGCTGAGCGCGGTGACCTGCGTGGTTGCGGAAACGCCGGTGCTGGTGCGCTCCGTGCATGCAGTACCACCGGCGATCCTGCAGGACCAGCTCCGGGTGCTGTTGGAGGCCTTTCCCGTGGCGGCGATCAAGACGGGGATGCTGTTTTCCAAGGCGCACATCGTGGCCGTCACGGAGATCCTGGCGCAGCACCGGGATATCCCGCTGGTGATCGATCCGGTGATGATCGCCTCCACCGGTGATCCGCTGTTAGAGGAGAACGCGATCGCCGCCTACAAGGAACGCTTGTTCCCGCTGGCCACGGTGATCACGCCGAACCTGGACGAGGCGGAGGTGTTGTGGGGCGGGCCGGTGCGGGATGAGGCAGCGATGGAGCGTGCTGCCTCCGATCTCTCCGGCCGGCATGGCTGCGCCGTGCTGTTGAAGGGCGGGCACCTCGGACTACCGGAGTGTGCCGACCTCTTGTGGGACGGCGGCATACCGGAGTGGCTGCGCGCGCCGCGGATCGAAGGCGCGGCATCGCACGGCACGGGCTGCACGCTGTCCTCGGCCATCGCGGCCAGCCTGGCGCGTGGCCGGGATCTGCATGATGCGGTGGCGGAGGCGAAGGCCTATCTCGGCCAGACCCTGGCGCACTCGCTGGCATGGGGCGGGATCGCGGCCTTGAATCAGGGGACCCTGGCATTTGAAGAAGCAGCCCGATGATCGGCTATTTTGCGCGGCTCTCCGTGCCCAAGCTGGTGCTGTGGTGCTACCTCGCTTGGTATGTGGCGATCGTTGCCTGCTACTTCGATCCCTCGCCGCTGTTGTGGCTTTCGTCGGCGGGGATCGCGTCCTTGATTGGCATCGGGCTGGTCTTCGCCACGCGCGTGCCGGGGCAGGGGATGGAACGCTGGGTGGTGGTCCGACTGTTCATGTTTCCCTTCTGCGTGTCGAGCTACTCGGCGCTGATCAAGGGGAAGGGGTTTATCCTGTTGTTTCCCACGGAGAGAGGGCCGCTGCTGGTGGGGGTGGCGGCTTGCGCGGGGATGGTGGGGTGGAGGGTCTTGTGTAGGATGGTGGCAAAAGAGAATCGCTTGTGAGCCCGGATCTTCCCTTTCTCTAACAAGCGCGACACAGCTTGTTCTTCGTCCCAACGGGACGGTTCATAATAGCCCGGCACGATAGTGCCGGGTAGAGTTGGCGAGGGATTGCGTCCCAACGGGACGCCTCATGCTTCTGGCGGTGCGGGCTAGGGAGAGCTGGAACTCGCGTGTTGGCAGTTCTTCAATTGAGGGAAAGCTTTTCTAGCCCCTGGCTCTTCCCCGCATGAGGCGTCCCGTTGGGACGCAATCTTCGCTCGCGCAATACCCGGCACTATCGTGCCGGGCTATTATAAGTCGTCCCGTTGGGACGGAGAAAGCCTCACGGAAGCTACCCCAATTGAACGTCGATTAGAAATCCGTCCTCACCCCCGCCACCACGCCCCTGCCACCGAGCGGCGCGATGTCCTTGAGGATGGAGGTGCTGAGCCGCGCCTCTTCATCGGTGAGGTTCACGCCCTTCAGGTAGAAGGTTGTGGTGGTATCGCCGAGTTCCAGCGTGTAGCCGAGCGAGGCATTCACGAGGAAATAGGAATCCGTCGGCAGTTCGTTCGCATCGTGGCGATTCTGTTCGGCGGCGTATTGCCCCTCAAGCCGTGCGGACCACGCACCCCAGTTGTAGTCCAGCGCGGCCAGCGCGCGGAAGGGGGGGATGCGCGGCAGTGGTTCCTTGGTATCGCGGTTTTCGGCGCGGGTGTAGTCGGCGCGCAGGGTCAGGTCCAAGCGCTGCTGCTTGCCGACAGGCGCGGGGGACTTGGCATCGGTCTGTGCCTCCACCGGCTCTAACAGATGGATCGTCGCCTCCGCCTCGCCACCGCGGAAATCTGCCGCCACCGCATCGTAGGCGAAGACCGGGAAGACATCGCCATCCGGCAGCGTGGCGCTGGTGCCGGTGGGGTTCAGGTTGATGTAGTCATTGAAGCGGTAGTAGAAGAGTCCCGCGCTGCCGGTGATGCGGCCGGCCTTCTTCTTCACGGACAGGTCCACGGAGAAGGCATCCTCGGTATCAAGCTCCGGGTTGCCCACCTCAATGGTCCCGGTGGCCACGTGTGGACCATTGGCGAAAAGCTCAACGTAGGTTGGCGGGCGCTGGGTGTAGGCCAGCGAGAGCGCGATGGCATAGTCCGGCGCCGGATTGTAGATCAGCCCGGCGGAAGTACTAAAGGCATCGAAGTGAACATCGCGCCCCGGGCCGAAGCCGGCATGGGTCTCCGTCTCATTCTCCTGGAAGTCACCGCGCATGCCGAACTGGAAGCGCAGCTTGCCCACGGGCAGCTCCTCGAAGACGAAGAGCGAGTTCACATCGTTCGTCACCGGTGGCAGGAAAGCTTCCTCACCCAGCGCGGAGAATTCATCATGCCGCGTCTCGAAACCGAAGGCTCCTTCCAGCGAGCCAAGTGGCGCGTGGTGCAGCTCCACGCGGCCATTGTAGCCCTCGATCCGGAATTGTGTGCCCGGCTCGGTGCCCTCGAATTCCGTGTGGTCGTAGTCGGTGTAGGCGAACTTGTATTCGATCTCCTTCAGCCACGGCACCGGCTCGCGGAAGGCACCGCGGAAATCCCAGCGGCGCTGGCGCAGGTCGATCGTCACGTCCGGCTCCGCCACGGTGCCGTAGAGCGAGTCCACGCCGGAGTAGGACAAGCCGAAGTAACCCTTGTCCCAAATGTAGGAAGCACCGAGCCCCGCGCCCTGCGATTCCGTGGCGCTATTAGGCAGGATGCCGTGGGGCTCGATCTCTCCCGGTGGCAGCGGTGAAGTCGCCCGCAAGAGCGCCGAGCGCGCGAAGCCGGGGATCGCCAGGTCCTCGGTATTGCGGCTGAAGCCATCGAGGTGGAAGACGATTGGCCCCTTGCCGAAGGTGAGCGCGCCCGAGTAAGCCTCCGAATCATCCACGGACCCGAAAGCGCTGGCGAAGTGACCGCTGGGCCACTGCCCCGTGAAGCGCTCCGTGGGAATCCGGTCATCGATCAAATTGACCACGCCACCCAAAGTATTCGGCCCGTAGAGCAAGGTCGCGGGACCGCGCACCACCTCCACCGATTGCGTGGTCAGTGGATCCGCGGCAACGGCGTGGTCCGGGCTGACATTCGAGACATCCAGGATCGAGGTGCCGTTCTGCAAGATGCGCACGCGGTCATCGCCCAGGCCGCGGACGATCGGGCGGCTGGCCCCGGGCCCGAAGTAGGTGGAGCTGACACCCGGCTCGCGGCTCAGGGTTTCACCGAGGGTGGGCGCTTGGTTCAGCAGGAGATCCCGATCCTTCAGCACCGTGGCCGGCTGGATCAGGTCGAAGAGCGGGCGCTCATCCGGGGCGGCAGTCACCACCATGTCGTCGAGCGGGGTGGGGGTGATTTCTCTAGATTGCGAAAGGGCCGGAAGCGTCAGGGCGAAGGAGGCGAGGGTCAGCCGGGAGAAGGTCTTCATGGAATGGAAAATGGCGTGGTTCCGAAGTCGCCCGATTCACTCGCGATCCGCCAAAAACGCAAGTAAAATGCAAAAGCATCAAATTATCCATTGTTTTGGAAATGCATTAGCTGATTGTTTGCAATGATTTAAGCATGCAAACCGGCGGCGGCTCCAAAGGAGCGGCGGTGCCACGCCTGCCGTATCCCGTAGTGGAATTTCCTCACCGGATTCTAACAGGGTCCTTTTTCCTTGGCGGGCTCGCCACATGTCGGGAAAACCTGCGACGATGCTTGCTTTCCCAGTCATCGCCGCGGGTGCGGCAGACGTTTCGCCGCTGTTCGGAGTGCTGAGCCTGGTCCTCTTGATGGCCGTGCTCATGGCGCTGCTGCTCCATCGCCTGAAGCAGAATTTCCTGATCGGCTACCTGATCTGCGGCATCATCATCGCCAATAGTTCCATCCTCGGTTCCTTCGGCAGCGAGGCCACGGAGATGGACAAGGTGATCTCCCACCTCGCGGAGATGGGGGTGATCCTGCTGATGTTCACGCTGGGGATTGAGTTCTCGCTGGCGGAGTTCAAGCACCTGTGGCGGGTCTCCTTGATTGGTGGTGGCATTCAGGTCGGCACCATTTCAGCGGTGGGCGCGGCGATCGCGTGGTTCTGCGGGATCCGGCCACCGGCGGAGGTGATCGTGCTGGCGGTCTCCGTGGCGCTGAGTTCCACCGCGGTGGCCATGAAGTCCTTCCAAGACATGGGGCAGCCGAACAATCCCAGCGCCCGCACCGCGCTGGCGATCGCGCTCTTCGATGACATCGTGGTGATTCTCTTCCTGCTGATCCTGCCCGCGCTCTTCGGCAAGGGCGAAGGCTCGATCGCCGGGGGCATCGGCCTGGCGGTGGGGAAGGGGATTCTCTTCCTGGGCGGCAGCCTCTTGCTCGGCCGCTACGGCATCACCCCGCTGCTACATGCGGTGGCGCGCACCCGCAGCCGCGAGCTTTTCACCCTGGCGGTGGTCGCCCTCTGCGCGGGCGTCGCCGTGCTCGGTGCGCTGCTCGGTCTCTCGCCCGCGCTCGGGGCTTTCGCGGCGGGCTTGATCGTCAGCGAGTCGATCTACCGGCACCGCATCATGGCGGACATCATGCCCTTCAAGGATCTCTTCCTCGCGATCTTCTTTGTCTCGGTCGGCCTGCAGATTGACCTGAAGGTGGTGGCCTCGGATTGGGTGCGCATCGTCGGCTTCAGCATCCTGATCCTGATCGTGAAGGGCACCATCGCCTTCAATGTTGCGCGGCTCTTCAAGCTGCCGCTGCGCCCGGCCCTCTTGACCGGCGCGGCGCTCTCGAGCTCCGGTGAATTCTCGCTGGTGCTGATGGGCAAGGCGGCGGACTACCGGCCTGCCGATGCCTCGATCCAGCAGCTCCTACTGAGCTGCGCCGCGCTCACCATGGCCTGCGTGCCACTGCTGATGCGGGCCAGCACTCCGGCCGGCCGCTACCTGGAAATGTCCGGCCTCTTCAAACCGAAGAAGAAGCCCGTGGGCGAAAACCTGACGCCTACCGCGGCGATCAAGGAGATCTCCGATCACGCCGTGATCTGCGGCTACGGCCCCGTGGGCCGGGCGCTCAATGAGGCCCTGCGCCAGAGCGGCGTGGATACCCTGGTGGTGGAGCTGAACTCCGACACCGTGCGCGCCCTGAAGAAAGCCGGCCAGCCCGTGCTCTTCGCGGATGCCTCGCACCCGGAAGCGCTTGAGCTCGCGGGTATCGGCCGTGCGCGCATGGTCGCCTTCACCTTTCCCGCGGTGGAACTCACCACTGCCGCCGTGCCCGTCGTCCGCGAGCACAATCCCGGCATCGTGATCTTCGGCCGCGCCAAGTTCGCCGCGGAAATCGATGCGCTCCAGGCGCTCGACATCGAGGTCATTCACGACGAGCGCCAGACCGCCGTCGCCATGATCGATGCGGCGCGCAGCGTCTACCAGCGCATCGATTTGTCGGAAGCGGATGTGGAGGCAATCGTGGATCGCAAGGATGAGTCCACAGCGGATTCGCCAAGCTCATAGATGAGCACGCCAAGCAGCTTAATGTGACAATTTTTCTATCAGAATAGCCGTGATCTTGGCACGCGCACCGCTTCTATTGGACCCCACATAGGCCGTGGCGAGCGGTGGTGATTTCTTGGGTTTCTTCACCACCAGTTTGTAGCGGACCGATCCAAATACGGCCGGCACGGGGTTTCTTGGGTTTACCCCCGTGCCGGCCGTAAGCTTTTCAAGATGAGGGCTGTTCCACTTCGACGCCCGATATTTGCAAGTTGCCGTTGCAGCAACGAACCGCGGAGGCGCAGAGGTCGCAGAGGAAAGCGCGGAGAGAAGAAGTGGAACCGCCAGGACGCCAAGTTCGCAAAGATTTGAAAACTTGGCGACCTTGGCGTCTTGGCGGTTCAATTGCTCTTCTGCTTTTCCTCCGCGCTCCCCTCTGCGACCTCTGCGCCTCCGCGGTTCGTTCCTTCCCATCAAAACCCATTGCCTCCCCACCACTTCCGCATTTTCCTGTGGGTGTGCCGCCGAAAGACCACAAGACCAAGCTGGGCTCCGTGCTGATCCGCAATCCCACCGTGGATGACATCCCCGCGATCCTCGCCCTGCACAAGCGTTGCTTCCCGAACGCCAACGACGCCGGCGGGCCGTGGAATGAGAAGCACCTGCGCTCCCACATCAATGTCTTCCCGGAAGGCCAACTCCTCGCGGAGAAGGACGGCAAGATCCTCGGTGTCGCTTCTTCCCTGATCGTCTCACTTGGCCGCAATCCGCTCCGCACTCACACCTACGACGGCATCACGGATGCCGGCTATTTCTACAACCACGATCCCCAGGGCGACACCCTCTACGGCGCGGACGTCTACGTGGATCCCGATGCCCGCAAGTTCGGCATCGGTGCCGCGCTCTATGCCGCCCGCCGCGAACTCTGCCGCCGCCTGAACCTGCGGCGCATCCTCGCCGGCGCACGGCTCTGGCACTATGCGGAGCACGCCGCGCGCCTCACGCCGGAGGAATACGTGTGGCAAGTGCAGGACGGCAAGATCCACGATCCCGTCCTGGGCTTCCAGATCAAGCAAGGCTTCGCGGTTCGCGATATCATGCCGAACTACCTCCACGATCACCGCTCGCGCGACCACGCGGCGCTGATCGAGTGGCTTAACCCCGAGTTCCAGGCGAAGGACGACGAGAGCAACAAGGTCCGCGTGGCCTGCGTGCAGTACCACATGCGCAAGGTACAGGACTTCGATGACTTTGCGAATCAGGTGCGCTACTTCGTCGAGACCGCGGGTGAGGACTACGGCGCGGAGTTCGTGGTCTTCCCGGAGTTCCTCACCGTGCAACTCCTCAGCGCGCTGCCGCCGCTTGGCTCGCGGGAGGGGATCCGCAAGCTCTCCGAATACACGCCACAGTTCATCGAGCTGATGAGCAATCTCGCCCGCGAGCAAGGGCTCTATCTCATCGCAGGCTCGCATCCCGTCGCGCAGCCGGATGGGCGCCTGGAGAATACCTCGATGATCTTCAAGCCGGACGGCACCCACGTCTCCCAGCCCAAGCTGCACATCACGCCCTCCGAGAAAACCTGGTGGGGCATCTCCGGCGGCGACTCACTGGTGGTGCTGCAAACGCCGAAGGCCAAGATCGGCGTGCTCATCTGCTACGACGTGGAGTTCCCCGAAGCCGCGCGCTACCTGGCCGACCGCGGGGTGGAAATACTATTCATCCCGTACTGCACGGACAATCGCCAGGGCTACCTGCGCGTCAGCCTCTGCGCGGCGGCCCGCGCGATCGAGAACCAGATCTACGTGGCCACCGCCGGCGTGGTGGGAAACCTGCCGGACGTGCCCGCCATGGACATCCACTACGGCCGCGCCGCCGTCTTCACCCCCAGCGATTTCGAATTCGCGCGCGATGGCATCCAGGCCGAGGCCGACCCGAACGTGGAGACGATGCTCGTGACTGACCTCGACATCTCGGACCTCTACCGCTCGCGCCTCAGTGGCAGCGTCACGCCAGTGACCGACCGCCGCCGGGATCTTTTCGAGTTCCACAACAAGCTCTCGAACGAGATCATCGCGCCGGGAGTGCAGGAGGGGCACCTGTGAAAGAACGCAAGGATCCACCTTCACGTTTCCGCAGCAGCGGCGCGATCTATCCGGCCGTGGCGGCTGGGGTCTTTGCGTTCGGCGGGCTCATGGCAATCCTCAAGCCGATCCCCTTCGCGATGGGCGGAAACGTCGGCGGCCCCGCTCCATCCTACAACGTGGTGGCGGGTGGAAATACCACGCGTGGCTTCGGCATTTTCTTCCTCTGTATCGCGGCTCTACTTGCTTGGCAGGCGGTGATTTGTATGAGGAGGGAGAAGTAGATGCCAAGTTCACGCGTCAGCCATGAGATCCAATCCATAGCTCATCCCGCGGAAGACTTCCCGGCGGATCGCACCGTGGTGTGGTCGCCGATCTTCCAGGCCGCATGGGATCGGATGAATCAAGAACTCGGCGGTCCTCCTTACAAGGTCGAGCCTCCGAACGTCCTGATGGCCGGGCTCGATGCCTTTGCTTGGGATGCGAATCGCGATTTGCCTGCGGGTGGCTGGAAGGTTTGGTCCGGGCAGCCTACCCCGGAGTTCCTTGAGTTGGCCAACCGCGAGGCGGCGCAGATGACAGGTGAGGAGGAAGGCCCCTTCACGCTGCCACCCCTGCCTCCCGACATCCCTTTGCTGGCGGTGCTGGCCCTCTTGAATCGCAATCCCGCTTTCGAAGCCGAATTTCATCCCGACCCCATCTCGCTCCGCTTTCACACCGCCGCGGGCGAATCGCAAACCGTCCGCTGCTTTGGCACCGGCAATACCAGTCTCTCCTACTACTCCAAGCCAGTCCGGATTCTCCACTATGGGGCGGATTCAAAAGCTCTGAGCATCGCCGTGAGGAAGGATGGGGGCGAGGCGGATTCCGGCGAATCCGTGGTGCTCTACCAGCCGCCACAGCGCGAGAGCTTCCAAGCGGCGTGGACAAAGGTGCAGCTCTGGTTCCGTGAGGGCCTGTGTGGCGAGCGTGGGTCAGAGGCCGATCCCCGCCTTCACAGTGGTGACCAACTCTGCATCCCATACTTGGACTTGGAAGCGGACAGCAATCTCGGACCGCGGCTCGGAGGTGCTCGCTATCATCAGGGATTCGAGAACCCGTGGGAAATACTCGGAGCCTGGATGCGCACCAAGTTCAAGATGAACGAGAAGGGTGTAGAGCTGCGCGTGATCGTTGAGCTCTTGGGCGGTTCTTGGAGCAGGCCGGTTCCCAATGTGCCGCGGGACTTGCGCTTCAATCGTCCCTTTTTCGTCTTCCTCTGCCGCGATGGCGCCGAGTGGCCCTACTTCGGGGCGTGGATTGGCGATCACGCGGCGCTGATGGAATCGTTCGATCCAGAGGAGAAGTGAGGACTGTGCCGGGGCGCGCGGCGCATGAAGCATCCCGCTTGAATATTCCGCGGGCTTTTGCGTCTCATGTCTCTGATGAAGTGTCCCCCCTTCCATGTTGCGGTTCTGGCCCTGCTTGCCCTCGGGCTACCCTGCACGGCCCGGGAGGATGCCGAGCCGGCACCGAAGATGGTGAGCGTGCAGCTGGACTACATCGAAGTCTCCCACGAGCAACTCCTCGATCTCCTCTTCACCGGCGCTCCTCCCGCTGCGGACGCCACGCCACTGCGCAAGAAGCTCCAGGGGATGATCCAGGCCGGCCAGGCGAAGCTGCTGGAGACCACGCAGGTTTCCACGCGCAGCGGTGTGAAGGCGGGCGCAGATGCGCAGCGCGAGTGGATCTATCCCACGGAGTTCGAGTCCTGGGCCGTGCCTCGGGACATCGATCCACCCGGCACCCCTCAGCGGCTCACGGCGGATGAACTCCGCGGCCTGGAGGTCATGGTGATTCCGCCGACGCCCACTTCCTTCGAGACCCGCAATCTGGGCTCCTTCATGGAGGTCGAGCCGAACGTCACGGATGAGAACGTGCAGCTGAGGCTCTCGTCCTCCCTGGTCTGGCCCACCGGGCGTACCCTGGTGGCCGAGCGCAAGGACAGCGGCGGCAACGATGACAAGGCGGAGCTGCCCGAGATCTACAGCATGTCCCTGGATACCTCCCTGAGCTGTCCGCCGGGGCGGCATGTCCTGGCGGCCGTGCTCTCGCCCATGGACGCGCACGGTGCCACCGATCCTTCGCGCAAAGTCATGGTCTTCGCCAAGTGCGGAGTCGCGGGCGCCCGGCCCGTCCCGCTCGTAGACACGCTGGTCACCGTGCATGTCGCGGAGATGCCGCAGGCGCTGGCGGCAGAGCTGGCCTCGGCAGAGGCGGATGGCAATGTCTTGTTCAAGAAGTCCCGCGAGTTGGTGAAGGCCGGGCGCGCAAAGCTGTTCGAGACCTCCGTGCTGCGCGTGCCTTCCGGCTGCAAGGGGACCGTGGACTCGGCGCAGGAGCACATTTCCACCGCACTGGGCGATTCCTCCTGCGCGCTGTCTCGAATGCCTCCCGCTCAGGTTCCCGCTCAAACTCCTCCTGTTCCTCCTCCGTCTCCCTCAAAGCCCGCTCCACAGATCCGCTTGCCCGCCTTGCCAACCAGCTTCGAGACCCGTCACATCGGGACCTCCTGCGAGGTCGTCCCGACGCTCGACCTCGGGAGCGTGGGGGTAAGGGGCAATTGGGAGTTCGATCTCTATCCGGGAGACCGCATCCTGGACGAGTGGAAGGATTCGCTTGGAAATACCCACCAGACCAAGATGCCAATCTACGTCACCTTCAAGGCCTCGCTCGGTCGCAGCCTTGCCCCCGGCAAGTGGCAGCTGGTCTCGGTGCAGGACTCCGCCGATGCCACGGGCAAGATCGATCCCGACCGCAAGCTGGTGATCTTCCTCCGCGCCGACCCTCTGGACTCCGGCGCGGCCAAATGACGATCCACCTTCAATAAGATAAACTCTAACACCTTTCACCGCATGCCACTCATGAAATACCCTCTGCTTCCCCTCGCGGCCCTTGCCGCCGCCTTCACTCTTCCGCTCGCCGCCCAGGAGCAGGACAAGCCGGAAACCCCGAAGCTGATCCGCGTGCAGGTCGAATACGTCGACCTGCCGATCGCCACCGTCAGCAACCTGCTCTTCGAGGATGACTCCGCCCAATCCGACGCCACGGAGCTGCGCAAGAAGGTGCAGGAGCTGGTGAAGAAAGGGGAGGGGAAGATCATGGAAACCCTCGTCGCCACGGGTCGCAGCGGGGAGAAGCAGACTGCCGAGTCGATCCAGGAAATGATCTACCCGACCGAGTATGAGCCCGCGGAAGTGCCGCTTGAGGTGGACGTGCCGGACAAACCCGGCGGCCTCACCCCGGATGACATCCTCGCGCTCGACATGATGGTCTCGCCGGCGACTCCCACTTCCTTCGAGACCCGCAATGTCGGCAGCACCCTTGAGATCGAGCCGACCCTGTCGGAAGACAACAAGACCATCGGCCTGAGGTTCGCGCCGGATCTGGTCTGGTTCACCGGCAATGAAACCTGGGGCGAGCACAAGAGCCGCAGCGGCAATGTCTCGAAGATCGAGACGCCGGTCTTCTACTCGGTGAAGGTGACCACCGCGCTGACCCTGATCGACGGCAAGCCGGCACTGGCCGCCGTGATTTCGCCGAAGGATGACAAGGGCAAGGTCGACTTCAGTCACAAGCTGATGGTCTTCGTGAAAGCCCGGGTCCAGGAGGTGAAGTGATGAAGGCACTCCTTGCTGCCTTGGCCATCGGTTTGAGTTCGGCCGCTCTTGCGGGCGACATCCAGGTGACCGTGCATCAGATGGAAGTCAGCCACGAGCAGATGACATCCCTGCTCGCGGAGGATCTCTCCGATGCCGCCCTTTTCGCCAAGCTGCGCGGGATGGTGAAGGCGAAGTCTGCCACGCTCCGCGATACCAGCATGCTCCGCTTTGCAGCAGGCGGGAAGGCGACGCTCGAGTCGATCAGCGAGATCATCTATCCTACCGAGTATGAACCGGACAGCTTTGGCCTGAAAACCAAGGAACAGGAGAAGGCGCAGAATGAGTTCCAGCGCGTGATGAAGCTGCCCAAGGAAGAGCAGCGCAAATACTGGGCGCGCAAGATCCTGGCCTTCTCCCTCTTTCCCGTGATGCCCAGCATGTCGGATTTCGAAACCCGCAACGTCGGCTTCACGCTGGAGGCGGAGAGCGATGAGGATTCAGGTGAGGTAAGATGGATGCTGGAGTGCGTCAGCTATGATCGGGATACCGAGATCGGCCGCACCCTGGGTCTCGATGGCCAGCCCCGCATCCAGAGGATGCCGAACTTCGATATGCTGAAATGGACCGGTGACTCCATGGTGGACAAAGGCGTCACCCTCGCCGCGGCACTCACACCCGTGGCCGCGGATGGCAGCCTGGACCTGAGCCGGAAGATCCTCATCTTCGTGAAGGCGGACGCGCTGAAGTAACCGGGTGCGCCACTGGGTGCGCCGGCTTCAGCCGGCCCGAACCTATCTGCATGCCCTCTCCACCCTTCGTGCCCGCTAAAGCGGGCGCACCCGGCCCGCTCACCACCACGCCAGCCCATGCTGATCCCAGAAGGCTTGCAACTCTCCCTGGCTGCCCTTGAAAACATTCCGCTCCATCGGATGCGCCATGCTCCCGAAGTAAGTGGGGCTCGACCACGCGCCCGTGTTGTAGTGCTTCGGCATCGAGCGCCCGCCTTGCCAGTTCACGCCGCCATACTGCCACATCGCCCAATCGTTCCAGACGCCATACTGCTCCGTCAGCCCATCCGGCGTGAGCGTCTTCCCCATGCTGCGTTCCGTGCCCGCCGGGCTGTAGAGCGCGATCCAGTACGGTGAACGCCGTATCACCGCTTTTTGCGCCGGGGTGGCATTGCTCAGGCTAGCGCGCAGTTTCGCGCTGTTCTCCAGATAAGTCACCGGAGTCACCCCCGTGCGCTGCTCCACCCGCTGGATGAACTTCACCAGCCGATCCGGGGACGAGTTCGTATCGAAATCCCCCACCAGCAGGATCTTCCGCTGCGAGATCCCCTGCGCCCGCGCCACCGAGCGCACCCGGTCCACGAAGGCATCCGCCTGCACCGCCGGATCCTGCGCCAGGGTCACGAAGTGGTAGGCCCCGAGCATCAGGCCCGCGCGGTCCGCCGACTTCAGAAAAGCCGGGAACTTATCATCGATCAGCGGCGGCTTGGCCGAGCGCGCGATCAGGCCGAGCGCGCCGTTCGCCGCCAGCGCGGAGACATCGTGCTCGGAATACCCCGCACCCGCGCGCTGGCGCTCCTTCGGGTCCCAGCCGGAGACATTCAGCACCGCGGGGGAGTCCGCCACGCTGGTGCCGCCGAAGCCACCGCCACCGCAGGCGGACAGGAGCAGGGCACAGGGGAGAATCAGGAGCGCGAGGGGTTTCATCCCGCCAGCCAAACACGCCCGCGCCCCTCCTGTCTAGGGGCGCTTTTCCGCCCCGCGCCGGGCCCCGCAGCGTGAAGGATCCGCCCCAAAACGGTCAGACGGGCCGCTCGACAAGCGCGGAATCCGCCCCTAGCGTCCGCGCCGTTATGAAATTCCACCTCACTCCCGGCGTCCTGGCTTTCGCCCTCGCCACCCTGATCCCGGCGGCCGCCCAGAACGAAGGCGCCGCGGTGAAGCCCGCCGCTGACACCCCGCCGGCTGCCCCGGCCGCCCCGCCAGTCGATCCGGCGAAGGTCAAGCCCGACTCGTCATACGCGCTCGGCTTCCGCACCGGCGGCGAGTTCGGCCAAAACTACGGCCGCTTCGGGGTGACCCCGTCTGACATCGACACCGAGAATTTCCTCAAGGGCTTCCTTGCAGGCTTCAAGGGTGGCAAGCCGGAAGTGCCGGAAGAAAACCTGAAGGCCGCCATGCAGGCGCTGGGCGATCTGCTCCAGGCCCGCGAGAAGGATCTGGCCGGCAAGAACCTCGCCGCTGGTGAGAAGTTCCTGGAAGAGAACAAGAAGAAGGACGGCATCGTCACCACCGCCAGCGGCCTGCAGTATCAGATCCTGGCCAAGGGCGGCGACAAAAAGTACGTGGAGCCCAAGGAAGGCGAGCCGGAGAAGCAATTCATGGTGAACTACAAGGGCACCGTGATCGATGGCACCGAGTTCGACGCTTCTCCTCCGGGGCAGCCGGTGGCGATGAACATGCAGGTCATCGAAGGCTGGCAGGAAGCGCTCAAGCTGATGCCCGTGGGTGCGAAGTGGAAGCTCTTCATCCCGAGCAAGCTGGCCTACGGTGAGTCCCGCCGCAGCGCTGTCATCGTGCCGAACAGCGTGCTGATCTTCGAACTCGAACTGGTGGACATCCAGGACGCGCCGGCGAATCCGCACGGCGGCCTGCCCTTCCAGATCCCGGGCGGCGAGGGCGACGGCCAATAAGCCAGCCGACGCATCGCGCAACAGTTTTGACAAATGGCCCGCGGGGAACTTGATCCCTGCGGGCCTTTTTCGTGTTCTCATCAGTAGACATATGAAGCTCACCTACCACGGCCACTCCTGTTTCAGCGTCGAACTCGCGGACGGCACCCATCTGCTCTTCGATCCCTTCATCACGGCGAATGAACTGGCCAAGGGCGTGGACATCGAGCGCATCCCCGCGGACTACGTGCTGCTCACCCATGGCCACTTCGACCACATGGCGGATGCGGAGGCGATCGTGCAGCGCACCGGCGCGAAGCTGATCGCGAACTTCGAGATCGTGTCCTGGTACGGGCAGAAGGGGATCACGAATGCGCATCCGCTGAATGCGGGCGGTGCCTTCCACTTTCCCTTCGGCCGGGTGAAGGCGGTGAATGCGATCCACTCCTCCGTGCTGCCGGATGGCACCTATGGCGGCGGCCCCGTGGGCTTCGTGGTGGAGGCGGGCGGCGCCGCTTTCTACGTCAGCGGGGATACCGCGCTGCACATGGACATGAAGCTCATCGGCGAGCAATACCCCGCGCTGGAGTTCGCCGTCATGTGCATCGGCGATAACTTCACCATGGGTGCGGAAGATGCCGCCACCGCCGCGAATTGGGTCGGCGCACGCAGCGTGATCGGCGTGCACTACGATACCTTCCCGCCGATCAAGATCGACAAGACCGCGGCCAAACAAGCCTTCGCGCAAAAGGGGGTGGACCTGCTCCTCCCCGGCATCGGCGAGACCATCGGGGTCTAACAAAGTAGTCCGCATCACTCCGTGTGCGGACGAAGAGAGGTGAGGGCGGTATCAACCCCGGAGGCCCTCGGGAGAGGCAGGCCACAGGTGTGGCTTCGTCCGCACACGGTGTGATGCGGACTACTTCAACAGCGGTGCCACCGCCTCGTCACTACCCTTCCACTTGTCCAAGATCGCGCCATGCGCTTCCGCCTGCAGCGCATCGTTCGGTAGCAGCACGATGTTCTTGTGCTTGAGATTGGAGTAGTCCAGCCAGATGGACTTGCCGTTGCGGATCAGCATCACGTTGCGCCCCGCGAAGTCATCGCGTCCGCCCGCGGCATTCAGCGCCTGCACCACCGTGATGCCTTCGCGGTAGGTCACATCCCCGCCACGCTTCACGTGGCCGCCCACGCTTACTACAGTGGGCCCGGTATCCACGGTGGTACCTTTCAGCGCCTCCACCTCAATCTTCGGCGTGGTGTAGATCTGCGCCGCCTTGTAGGCCGCCTCCGCGGCGCGGGCGAATTGCTCCGGCGTCAGCCCCCGCGCGTTCACCGAATTCTCTAATAGGGGCAGCGCCACACCGCCGGCCTCGCCCACCTTGTACTCGCCGTTGATCTTCTGCTGCTCGGAGAGCTCGATGCCGCGGAGAGTCACTTTGATCATGTTCCCGGGCTCGAGTCCGGCGAAGGCGAAGGAAGTGAGACCAAGGGCGCCGAGGATGAGGGGAAGTGTGCGGTTCATGCTGAGGAATGCGAAGTTCGCAAGTTACTTTGCCGGGAAAAGTAAATGCGGCAAGCCTAAACTTTATGGCGCAAAGTAAGTCAGGCGGATCCGTTCAGTCCGCCGGATCATTTCCCCAAGGCTCAGAAAAATGTCACAACCCGGGCCGCCGCCTTCAATGCCCTTTGAAGACGCCATGCAAGCCCTCGCCATTTCCCCACCCGAGCCCATGGACCGGACTCGCTTCTCCGAATTGATCCGCACCCACCACCTCACCCTCCATGCCTACGCGAGAGCGGTGGCCGGGGATGAGGTGACGGCTCGCGAACTGGTGCAAGACGCCTTCGTGGCGGCCTGGCAGAATATCGGCCGCTTCGAGGTCACCCGTGACTTCGCCGCCTGGATGCGCGGGATCCTGCGCAACAAGTGGCGCGAGCACTGCCGCCTGCACGCACGGGAAGTGCCCTTCGATGAGGAGGCGCTCTCCGTGCTGGAGGCAAACCTGGCGCCCTATCCACAGGGTGATGCCGCGGTCTTCGCCCGGCTGGCGGAGTGCCGCGAGAAGCTACCCGAGCAAATGTCCGAGGCGGTCCGCGTTTGCTACGATGAAGGTCGTACTAGTGAGGACGCCGCTGGCATCCTGGGCCTGAATGCCGCGGCACTACGAAAACGCCTGGAGCGCGCCCGCGAGGCGCTGCGCCTGTGCCTGTCCAAGCAACCCGCCTGAACGAAACCCTTTCACCATTCCACTTTCATGAATCCTTCCGAAGATCCATCGAACCGCCTGATCGATGCCCTGCTGCAAAAGCAGGCCCGCGGCGGCGCTGCCGATGAAGAACTACTCGCGGCGATCGAGAAGAAACTCGATGCCGCCACTCCCGCCGCCCCGCGCAAGCCTAAGAACCATGCGGCGCGCTGGGCTTCTCTCGCCGCGGTCGCTGCCGTGGTTTGCGGCGGCGTGGGCATTTATGTTTCCTACCAGCGCTCTGAGCCCAAGTCGGCTATGGCGATGGAAGGCCGCAGCAGCGCTAAAGCTCAGCGCGAAAAGATCGTTCCCGATCGAGAGATAAGGGAATTGCGTCAGGCTCCAATGCCCGCATCCCCCACTGCACCGGTTGCGGATTCTGCAATGGAAGCGCACGCGGGCAGAGTGGCAGCGGCACCCGCGGATTCGGATCACGAGATTCCGGCTCCCGACCAGATCGCTCAGCTTTCATCTCCGCCGCCAGCAGCGGCCAGCGCATTGGGTGGGGAGCGCGGCTTGATGGGCGGCGCAGGTGGCGGTGGGCACGGTACTGGCGCGGGCTACGGGATGCGGGCTGGCGGTGCGCCCGCACCGTCAAAAGCACCTGCGGCATCCGGGGTAGACAAGTCCATCGCGTCCGATGCTGAGGTGGCGAGGGCCCGGGAGCAGATGAATGAGATTGGTTTTGGCGGATTCGCCGTGCCTGAGGATGAAGCCGCGTCGGATGGGTTGGCCATGAAGGCCAGGACGCGAGCGGAGGAAGGCGGACTGTCCCGCGACAACTACGGCCAGCTTGTCGACCAGCCCTGGAAGTCACCGTGGCAAGACGCGCTCTCCACCTTCTCGATCGATGTGGACGGGGCCTCCTACACAAACCTGCGCCGCATGATCATGGAAGGCCGCCCGGTGCCGCGGGATGCCGTGCGGATCGAGGAGTGCGTGAACTACTTCGACTACAAGTATGAGGGTCCGAAGGGCGATGGACCTTTCGCCGTGCATGGCAACCTCGCCACCTGCCCGTGGAAGGATGGCCACCTGCTCGCCCGCGTGGCGATCAAGGGCAAGGAGATCCCTAACAACGCGCGCCCGGCCTCGAACCTGGTCTTCCTGATCGATGTCTCCGGCTCGATGCAATCTCCGGACAAGCTGCCTCTGCTGAAGCGCTCGATGCGCGTGCTGATCGACCAGCTCGATGAGCGCGACCGCGTGGCGATGGTGGTCTATGCCGGTAGCGAGGGTGTGGCGCTGGACTCCACCGTGCTGGATGAGCGCGGCAAGTCCGCGGCCATCGGTGCCCTGGAGAAGCTGGAGGCCGGCGGCTCGACCAATGGCGGCGCGGGTATCAAGCGTGCCTATGAGCTGGCCAAGAAGCACTTCATCCAGGGCGCGACCAATCGCGTGATCCTGGCCACCGATGGTGACTTCAATGTGGGAACCACCGGCCAGGGTGATCTGGTGAGCATGGTGAAGGAGCGCGCTGCTGCGGGTGTGTATCTCAGCGTATTGGGCTTCGGCACCGGCAACCTGAATGACTCGATGCTCGAAGCCATTACCAAGGATGGCAATGGCAACTACTACTACGTCTCCGACGATGCCGAGGCGCGGCGCGTCTTCCTGCAGAAGCTCAGCGGCACCCTGGTGACTATCGCCAAGGACGTGAAGATCCAGGTGGAGTTCAATCCCGGCAAGGTGCAGGCCTATCGCCTCATCGGCTACGCGGACCGCATCCTGCGCCACGAGGACTTCAACAACGACAAGGTGGATGCCGGGGACATCGGCGCGGGCCACACCGTGACCGCCTTCTACGAGATCGTGCCGAATGGTGTGGCGATGCCGGATGCCGGCACCGTTGACCCCCTCCGCTACCAGCAAGCAGCCGCACCGGGCAAGGAGGCCGTGCCCAGCGACGATTGGTTCACGCTGAAGCTGCGCCACAAGCACCCGGAAGGCGATACCAGCGCCCTGATCGAGACCCCGGTGAAGGGTGAGCCCGCCGCTTGGCAAGATGCCGGGAATGACTTCCGCTTCGCCTCTGCCGTCGCGCTCTTCGGCATGAAGCTGCGCCAGATGCCGGACGTGGCGGACGTGACCTGGGCGACCGTGGAAGCCATCGCCAAGCCCGCACTTGCGGAGGATCCGCAGGAACAGCGCGCCGGCTTCATCGAGATGCTGCGCAAGTATGGCAAGTATCCCGCCAGCGAGGTGGTGAGCCTGGAAGCCAAGCCGAGGACTCGCTCCACCGATGCCGCAGTCGCCGCGGAGTCCATGCCCGAGCCGGAAGCGAATCCGGAGAAGCTGCCCGCGGTCTTCAAGCAGTGGGGTTTCCAGCGCGAGGACAGCTCGCAATGGTATGTGGTTTTCGGCTTTGAGGACGGTGGCAAGTGGGCACCGAAGCTGGAAGTCCTCGATGCCTTGAAGAAGCTGCAGCAGAACCGCGTCCCGGCAGAATACATGCTTGAGCCTGGCGATGTGTTCTTCAGGGACGGCGTGATGGCGAACCGCTTCAAGTTCATCGGCATCACTAAAAAGGTAGTGACGAGTCGCAGGACCAATACGGAAACAGAGGTCGATGTCGCGACCTTCGAGGACCTGAAGCCTAACAAGAAGGGGCTGAAATACGAGTCAGTGTATGGACTGCCGAAGCCCGACATTGCCGAACATGCCTACTACGACCGCAGCGCGGTCTTTGTGACCAAGGGTCCGGCAGAGGGCGAGCCTGTGGAAGTAACAGTCGAAGAACTCACCGACTTCGCCCTGCCGCCGGGTTCCGGGAAAAAGGAGTTCTTCCTCAAGGAGATCACGAAGGATTACGTCGTCGTGGTTCACACCGATGAGTCCGGCGTGAAGAAGGCCTACAAGGTGGCGAAGTAAGCGGCGACAAATAGCGTGATGGATCAAGGAAGGGCGGGGGAGACCCCGCCCTTCTTATGTCTGCCCACCCCGCAGGGGTGTGAGGAGCAGCGACCTTACTGTCGCTGGCACTGGTCGGGCGAAGCGGCCTTCACGGCTGCCCCTTACTCTTATTCCGCGCCCACTGAATGATCCCACACGGAGCCTGATCCACGAGCGACTCTACCGCTGGGAGCGCGGAGCCACTGGCCCGCAGAAGCAACCCTTCAAGTTCGCTGTTCTCGTGCTTCGTATGGATAGCGCCGCCGCCATTCTCCAGACCGGAAGATGTGGCATATTTCAAGGGACCACTCTGCGGGCCGGTGGCTCCGCGTTCCCAGCGGTAGAGCCGCTACCTGCTCACGAACATGGAAGGATGTGGGTAAGGGGCAGCTCCGGGGTTGTAAGGCTTCTTCTCCTCACTTGCTCTTCGGAATCGTAAGGTTCCGGGTGCCGCCCGAGCTGTCCTTGTATTCCACCACGACCTTTGCCGGGGTGACCTCCTTCAAGAAGAAATCCTTCGTCTTCGCGTCGGGTGGCAGTGCGAAGTTCGTCAATTCCTCGACCTTGAATTCCACCGGAGCGCCATTGCCAAGCGGCGGGAGCGAAAATACCGCGGTGCTATCACTGAGGGGACTGGCACCGTCGTCACCCACATGCAAACCTTCAATGCTTTGGTATTTGGATCCCTTCTTGTTAGGTTTTTGATCCTCGTATTCCGCTGCCGTGACCCAGTGCGTCGTCCCGGTCTTGGCGCTCTTGATTTCCTTTTGGGTGAAGCCGATGAACTTGAAACGTCCTGCCATCGGTCCGTCCTTGAAGAATACAGCTCCTGGTGCCAGCCACGGCTTGGGATTGTTCTTGTTTCCGCCGAGAGCCTTCTTGGCGGTAATGATCTGAATGAAGGGCATCCACTTCCCTTCTTTCTCACTCCCGAAATAGACATACCAGTACACCGCCTCTTCCCGCACGAATCTCAGCCCCGCGAGTGCCGCCGGCACTTCTTCCTGCGGCTTGGCTTCCTGTGCCATCGCCGGAAAGGATGCTGCCACCAAGGCGAACGCAGGAAGCCATGTCGTCGCTTTCATATCGCTTCTACTCCAGGCAATCCACCAGCGCCGCCAGCACCAGATCCACATTCGCCTGCGTGGCCGAGTGCCCCATCAGGCCTATCCGCCATGCCTTCCCCGCGAAGGGCCCCAGTCCGGCACCGATCTCGATCGAGTAGTCATCCAGCAGCTTCGCCCGCACCGCGGCATCATCCGCCCCTTCCGGGATGTGGATGCAGTTCAGCGTGTGCAGCGAATGCTCCGGCACGTAGCTGATCCCCATGGACTCCAAGCCTGCGCGCAGGCGACGGTGCAGCCGGGCGTGCCGCGCATGGCGGGCTTCCAGACCTTCCTCCAGCACGATCACCAGCGCCTCGTGCAGCGCGTAGATCATGTTCACCGGCGCGGTGTGGTGGTAGGCGCGCTTGCCACTACCCTTATAGTAGTCCTTGAGCATCGTCGTATCGAAGTACCAGCTCTGCACCTTCGTCTTGCGCCCCTCGATCACTTCCAGCGCCCGCGGCGAGAAGGACACGGGCGAGAGTCCCGGCGGGCAGGACAAGCACTTCTGCGTGCCGGAGTAAATCCCATCGATGCCCCATTCATCCACCTTCAGCGGATGGCCGCCCAGTGAGGTCACGGCATCCACGATCAGAAGCATGCCCGAGTCATGCACCAGCTCCGCAAGTCCTTCCAAGGGCTGCAGTGCTCCGGTGGAAGTCTCCGCATGCACGATCGCCAGCGCCTTCGCATCCGCGTGCTTGTCGATCGCCTCCGCCAGCATCTCCAGCGGGAAGATCTCGCCCCAGGGCACATCGATGCGGTGCACCACGATCCCTTGGCGCTCCATCATGTCCACCATCCGCGTGCCGAAGACCCCGTTCACGCAGACGATCGCCTCGTCCCCGCGCTCTAACAGATTCGTCACCACGCACTCCATCCCGGCCATGCCGGTGGCGGATACAGGGAAGGTCAGCGCGTTCTCCGTCTGGTAGACCTTGCGCAGCATCACGCAGGTGTGGTCCATGATCTCGATGTAGCGCGGGTCCAGGTGACCCAGCGTGGGCGAGGCCATGGCGCGGAGGATGCGGGAGGGGACGGTGCTCGGGCCGGGGCCCATCAGGATGCGTTCGGGGACGTTCATGAAAAATGGGGGTTCTTGGGAAGTTGGGATGCAAAGGCCTTCGCCGTCAATTCCGCAAAGAGCATGGAGTACATCGGCAGCAGCCGCTGGCGCAGCAGCGCCACCCGCGTCTCGTGCGGCGCGAAGGAACTCTTCATCGCGTTCATGGTCATCTTCTCCAGCTCCACCAGGCTGAGGCCGAAGGTGGTGGTGGCGATCGACAGCTCCTTGGACATCTCCGTGTCGCTCATCAGCCTGTCATCCGTATTCAGGAAAACCCGGAAGCCAGCGCGATGGAAGAGCGCGAAGGGATGCTCCTCGAAGCTGGCACAGGCACCCGTGTGCACATTGCTGGAAAGGCACATCTCGAGTGGGATCCGGCGGTCGAGGATATACTGCGCCAGGGTTCCCAACTTCAGCGAACCATCCGGCCGCAGCTCGATGTCATTCCGCAATCGCGTGCCGTGCCCGAGCCGGTGCGCGCCGCACCACTGCAGCGCCTGCCAGATCGACTCCGGCCCGAAGGCCTCGCCCGCGTGGATGGTGATGTAGAAGTTCGCCCGTTGGATCGCATGAAAGGCATCCACATGCTTCTTCGGCGGGTGGCCGAACTCGCCGCCCGCCAGGTCGAAGCCAACCACGCCGCGGTCCCGCCAGCGGATCGCCAGCTCCGCGGCCTCCAGCGAGTCCGTGCGGTCGCGCATCGCGCAGATGATCAGGCCCCACTCCACGCCGAATTCCTTGCGCCCGCGCTCCAGGCCATCGAGCACCGCCTCCACCACCTCGTCCTGCGTCAGGTCCTGCTGCGTGTGGAAGACCGGCGCGAAGCGGATCTCCGCATAGACCACCCCGTCCTTCGCCATGTCTTCCAGGAACTCATAGGCCACGCGGCCCAGTGCATCCTTCGTCTGCATCACCGCGATGGTGTGGGCAAAGCCCTCCAGATATTCCGGCAGGTTCCCGCGTTGTGCGCCGCGGTGGAACCACGCGGCCAGTTCATCCGGATCGGAAGTCGGCAGGCCACTGTAGCCGCTCTGCTGCGCCAGCTCGATGATGCTCGCGGGACGAAGGCCACCATCGAGGTGCTCGTGCAGGAGGATCTTCGGCAAACGGCGGAAATCCAAGGCGGCCACCAGCTCTGCCCCGGAGGGCAGGGGGGCCACCGGGTGGAATTCCGGATAGCGATGCTCAATCATTGCAGGGATCTAGCAGATTCCGCGCTCCGCCGCGCGGAAAATTTCGGCGATTCCCGTGAAGAAACTGCCTTGCCAAGTCGGGCTTTGTATGGCAAAGCAATGCCCGTGAACACGACTCCGCCCCAGCGCTGGAGTCCCGTGTCCGTGCTGAGCCGTTGGGGCTTTCTGCTCTGGCTCACGCCGCTGGCGGCGCTGTTGACCTCGTTGATCTGGCATCTCTTGGAATTCCGGCGGGACTCGGTGATGGCTGTGGTTCAAGTGCGTCCGGGCACGCTTGGTTATTCGCAGGATTTTCAAGCGCTGGTTCGTTCCCCGGAAGTCATCACGGCCGTGGCGGAAGAAATGAATCTCCCGGCGTGTTGGGGGATCAGCAGGGAAGAGGGGGCATCGCGTCTGAGGTCTTTCGTGGATTGCAATCCCATCGACGGCACCCGGCTGTTTGAGGTGGAGGTAAAGAGGTGTCCCCGTGTCGATGCCCCTCTTCTTTGCCAAGCGATTCTGGACCGTGCCATGGCGACATGCCGTGAAAAGCGCGACCGTGATAGGGTCTTGCGCGAGGCGACCGAAATTCAAGACGCCGCAAACGGAGTCGAAGCGGCAAAGTTGCAACTTGCGTCTACCATCGAGACGCACGGCGAAACCAGTCTGGAGGCAGAAGAGGAGCGTATGTGCTTGGCGGGGCTTCAGAAGGTTCACGAGGCACTTGTCTCAAGGTCCATGGGCTGCGTTCTGCTCGACTCCCCTGTTTTGGTTCATGAAGAACCATCCTGGCGGACTACTCCATTTTCCGATCGCCTTGGGGACTTTGGCAAGAGCGCGGGTCCTCTCTTCTGGATTAGCCTCTGCCTCGCCATCGGCCTAGCTTATCTTGCCGAGGTTCTTGAACCGCGCCGTACTGCTGACGGCGAATTCTTCTCCGTCTCATGATCCTCTCCGCACGCTGCTGGTATCCGGCCTTTGTGATCTACCGTTGGCGGCATGTGCTGTGGGCGCTGCCGTTGGTAGCGCTGCTCGTTCTGCTGGGACTTCATTGGAGTCGCCTGCGCTTCGACCACGTCACGGCGAGCTACGGCGTTGACCTGAGCAGCAGCCTTTTTTCCGGCTCGCGCCCATCCCGGATCTCGCAGCTATTCGATCTCACCCGCTCGCCCGAAGTTTTAGGCAAGGCGGCCCACGACTGCGGTCTCGCGGATACCAGGGGCATGACCGATTTCCAAGCTGCGGAATATTTGAGAAGCCGCGTGATCTGCGACATCGCTCCAGACTCCGGGCTCTTCGAACTCAAGGTCCGCAAGCTCAGCGATGGCGACGCCTTGGAGCTTTCCAAGGCGATCGAAACCAAGCTCTGCGAGAAGCTGACAGTCGCCTTTGATGCTAGTCTCGCTCATTCCAGGGCCGAAAAAGAGGCCGTCCTCCAAAAGGCGATTGCGGAGCTTGAGGCCAAGATCGAAGCGAGTCGTGTTGAATTCCTTGCAGGCAAGCCCACGATCGAGAACCCTGGAGACGAAGCGCAGCGATTCGAGGATCTTACCAGGATTCAAGAGGGGCGACGACTGGTGGAGCAGCTGAAGAGAGACATGATGTACGATGGTTGCGTGGACTATGTGGGCCCATTTCGGGAGATTCAATCTACCCATTGGTTGCGCCATCCCGAGGCGCGCGATCTAAAGGTTTTCGGCATCGCCTCTGCATGGACCTTCGGTGTAAGCGTGTTGATCGCGCTTGTCTTGGCTTACCTGCTTGAAGCCTTGGTCCCGCGGAAGCTGGTGAAGGAAGAGATCGTCCCTGAGATCCAATCCTCGAATGAGTGCTCCTGAGATCCGCCGCTGGCATCCCACCTTCCTGCTCTACCGCTGGCGACATGTGCTGTGGAGTGTGCCGCTGCTGGCACTGCTCGGCTTGCTGGTGTTGCATAGGGAACGGCTCCGCTGGGATCATGCGATGGCGGTGGTCATGGTCCGTCCCGCGGGTTTTTGCACGCTGGGTGGCTATACCGCTCCACGTGCTGCCACGCCGATTTTCGTCACGGCCACCTCTCCCGAGGTCTTGCAAGGGGCAGTCGCGGATGCTGGTCTTGCCGTCGCCTGGCGGATGAGCGAAACGCAGGCGGTGGCGAGGCTTCGTTCTTTGGTGAGCTGCGAGGCCGAGCCAGGAACGGCCTTCGTTGAGGTGAAGGTTCGCAAGGATGGCCCCGCCGACTCGATCAAGGCCTGCGATGCCATTGTTAGACGGAGCATGGAGCGCGCCACGGCAGAGCAGGCGAGCCAATGCTCCGCGGAGATCGAGCGCTGGAAGGCCGAGGCGGAGAAGACCCAAGCCGAGATTGAAGCCATTCGCGGCGAGTTCCGCGGCCTGCTGCTGGCGGACAAGCGGCCGCAGGATGAATTGCTGGAGGAGTTCAATTCCAAGCAGCGCTATCTTGAGCAGCTGAAGATGAAGATTCTTTCGGAGGAGATGGACCTGAAAGTCAAAGAGGAGCCCATCGTGATGCACATGGCGACGCACTGGCCTGGGCACCCGGCAACGCGCCACTTGATGGAGTTCGGCATTTCTGCTGCGTGGACCTTCGGCGTGAGCGTGCTGCTTTCGGTGGCCTTGGCATATCTGTTAGAGGCGGCGCTGCCGCGCAAGCTGGAGAAGAAGGCGTGCTGAGCCAATGCCTGCCCCCCGGGACCGTGGAGGGCTCGGCCCCGCAGAGTGGTCCATGAGAGTGGTGAGCAGGAAGGTGTAGCAGCGAGAGCGACGGCGCTTCTAATTCGATCTGCGAGATGGAGCGCGCCTGACCGGTCGCTTCTGCGGGGCAGAGCCTCCGCGGTCCCGGGGGGCAGGCATGGGGCGGGCCGTTTACCACAGCCCCGCAAAGCGCGCCTTCAGCTCCGCCTGCCACTTCTCCAGGAAGGCCAGATCCCGCGCGATCCGCCATGGATCACCGCCACCCGACTCGATCTGCGGAAAGGCAGCCTCCTGCGCCTGAAACGCCAGCGCCAGCTCTGCCAGGGCTTCCTCCAGCTTCTCCCTCGCGGCCTGCACCGCGGGCTCAAGCATCGCTTTGGCCAGTGTGCTCAATGCCGCGGCACGACGCTTGGCAACATCATCCGCCGTTTGCAGCGCGGCTCCCACTTTCGAGAATAGATCTAACAACTCCGGCGAGATCGCACCGCGTTCCTCACCCGTCACACCGTTCGCTTCCAGCCAAGCGCGCAGACGTTTCGCCGGACTGGACAAGCGCGCATAAGCTTCCTGCAGCGCGCGGAAGTTCTCCCCCGTGCCACCGGCATCCGGATGATCGCGCTTGCCCGCGGCGCGGAAGGCCTCACGGAGTTCCTCCTCGGAAATCGCCAGCCGCTTCTCCAGTCCCAGGCGAGCGAAAGGATCCATCGTCAGGCTGCGAAGCTTTCGCCACAGGAGCAAGTCACCACCGCATTCGGATTGCTCACCTTGAAGCCGCCCTGCTGAAGGTCATCCGACCAATCCAGCTCGCTGCCGCTCACGAAGAGCGCGCTCTTCGGATCGATCACCACGTTCACGCCATTGCTCGGCACCAGGATATCACGGTCCCGCGGGCCATCGGTCAGGTCCATCTTGTATTGCAGGCCGCTGCAGCCGCCGCCGATCACCGCGATCCGCAGGGCGCCCTCCGGCCGGCCCTGCTTCGTCAGCAGGCCGCGCAAATGCGCGGAGGCCGCGTCCAAGACCCGGACCAGCTTTTCATTGCCCACCTTGTAATTCACCGCAGCCGCTGACATCGCCGCGGATTTTCGCTCCGGAATGGGCCGCTGGAAACTGAAAACTCACCGGCCTTGCCTTGCCATGCGGGGTGCCCCTACCGTGCGCCGCGTTCGTCCACCCATGGAGTCAGTCACACCCGGCCTCGCCGTCGCCCTAGGATCCTCGCTGCTGGGCTATTACGCCCACGCGGGCTTCCTGAATGGCTTGGCCGCCGCCGGGCTGCATCCCGCGAAGATCGCCGGCTCCTCCGCCGGGGCGCTGGCCGGTGGTCTCCACGCTGCCGGGCTGCGCGGGGAGGCGCTGAAGGACGCCGTGCTCGATCCCGCGCTGCGCTGGTCTTTCTTCGATTGGGGCGCGGTTTTCCGCCTGCCCGGCGTGCTCAGCCTCTTCTGGGCCTCCGGCGTTTTCTCCGGAAAACGTGCGATCCAGCGCCTGGAGCGACTCGTCGATGGCATCGATCTCTCCGAGCTCCGCGTGCCCAGCATGGAGATCGCTGTGACCGATGCGGTGAGCCATTGCCCCGTGATTTTGCGCGAGGGCCCGCTGGCCCAACTCATCGTCGCCAGCTGCGCCGTGCCCGGCCTGCTGACGGTCCAGAGGGTGGGGGAGCAGCGCTACATGGATGGCGGCGTGGCCTGCGAGATCCCCTTCGAGCAATGGCTGGATGACCCGGAAGTGGACACCATCATCGTCCACCGCATCCTCCACGAGGAGAAGAACGAGGGCCCGAAGGTGCATCGCGACAGGTTCGGCCCCTCCATCGCCGCCGTGCACAAGACCGTGTGCAACGAGCTCCACCGCCACCGCAGCGAACTCGCGAAGGCGAAGGGGAAGAAGCTGATCGAGGTCGATACGCTCACCCCGCTCCCCAGCCTGATCACCCAAGGGCGCGCACCGCTGTGTTACGAGAGGGGTTTTGAATCGGGACGGAAGAAGATTCCCGCAACACCGCGCTAACATCGGCCCTTTATTTATTTTACCGGGCCGCCCGTTTTGAAGTTCCCAAGAAGCTCCTTATAGGCCTGCGAATCCCGATTGAGTACGCGGCAGGCCAGCAATTTCGCGCATTCTTCCGGTGGCCAATCTCCGGAAATCACGACCTCGGCCGCGTGATCCGCGGGACCGAGATATGTGGTCCCGCCGTCGCGATCGACCAGAGCGATGTTTTGCGGGTTGATGGTGCCCTTGCTCGTGGTCCATTCGCCGGAGGTACTCATCTGGTGAATCTCTTCGAGCCAGTCTTTGCTCTTCAAGTCTTCCAAGATGATCACAGCCATCGCTCCCTCCAGTCTCGCCCGCGTAAGGACTTCTCCGCTCAGGCGGCGTTCCTTCTCAATGTGGACGTTCACGATGGCCACACAAGGTTTCCCGTCGGCATCGAAGACGTAGGAACCGCTCCCCACGCCGGAGCTGTAAGTTCTCGCCGGATTCCACCATGCAATCCCCGCGGCCATGATCGCCAAGGCGAGCAAGGGCAGGAGAAATGCCGTTGATCTGGGAATCCTGCTCACGCGTTGGGCTCCTCCTCCGCCAGCAACTTATCAATCGCCTCGATCCACTCCCAGGGGCACCTCTTCCGCTGGTATTTCTTCCACAGGATATCCCGCAGCTCCGCCCACAGCTCCCGCGGGACGGGGTCGATGGGCTGCCAATCCGGATCGGTCTTGAGGGTGGTCTGGAAGGTCCAGCGGTTGGCGTGGCGGGATGCGCGCCAGAAGCGCAGGCCTTCCTCGGTTCTCTCGCGCCACTCGTGACTCTCCATGCCGCGGAGGCTGGGGGGGCGGGGGCGAAGTTCCAACGCCGAAATTCCAAATCCTAAATTCCCAATCCCGGATTTGAGATTTCCTGCCACGCGCCCTGCCGGCGGTTCGCGGCCACCCGCCGGAATTTGGAATTTGGAATTTGGAATTTAGAACTTCCCCCCCCAGTCTGCGCCCGTGCGGAGCGGCGGCCAACTGAGCGATGTCCTGAAGATTTTCGCCTACGTGGCGGGCACCTTGATTCTCGGCGCGGTGATCTCCCCCTGGCTCTATCAGTGGGGCAAGGGCTTGGCGGAAGTATTCGCCGGGAAAGAGGGGAATCAGGCGATCAAGTGGCTGGCAGAGGCGGCGGACCGATCGAAGTTCCCGCGCTTCTTCAACCGCTCGGTGCTGATTTCCGCCGTGTTGCTGCTCTTCCCCCTGCTGGGCTGGCTCCGGCTCGGGCGCGCGCCGGGGAAGTTCCGCGATACGCCTTGGTCCCTGCGGCTGCCGGATCACCTGGTGGTCACCAATCTCGGCCAGCCGCTGAAGCGGAATCCGCAGGGCTGGACGCAGTTCGGCACCGGCTTCGTCCTTGCCGCCGGGCTGCTCCTGCTCTCCGGCTGGGCGATGATCCAGTCCGGCTGCTTCATGTGGGTGGATGCCCATGCCTCCACGCGCGGCGCACCGAACCGCTACGTGCAGGCGATCGAGTGGGGGAAGTCCCTGAAGGGCGCGGTGCCCACGGCGGTGGTGGTGGCGGTGATCGAGGAGATTCTCTTCCGTGGCGTGTTGCTCGGCATCTTCCTGCGGGCCCTGCGGCCTGCCGCGGCGATCACGGTGCTATCCCTCCTCTTCGCCTTCGTGCATTTCATTTCGCTGCCTGACACGGTGCAGATCCCGAATCCCGAGTCTTCCGGCGCGGGCTTCTTCGTGCTGGGGAAGATCCTCGCCCAATTCGGGGACCCTCTGCCATTGGTTTCGAAGATCCTCGTGCTTGCTGGGGTGGGAGCGGTGCTGGCCTATGCCCGCTACCGCACGGCTTCCCTGTGGCTGCCGATCGGCTTGCACGCCGGCTGGATTTTCGGGGAAAAGATCTTCAACGACCTGACCCACCCGGTGGCGAATCTCCCGGATTCGGTCCGCTGGTTCGTGGGTGAGACGCTCAAGCAGGGCCTGCTGCCGCTCTCGGTCATCGCCGTCACCGGCATCCTGGTCCATGCCATGACCCGCAGCCCCGAGCGGGTGGCGGACTACCGCTCCTAGGTCATGGAGGAGGAGGCGGCACCCGGCGTCTTCCCGCAGGCGGACCTGCCGCCAAAAGGCTGGCGCGCCTGGTGGGGCCGCTGCCTGGACCTGATGTTTCCCTCCATCTGCAGTGCCTGCGGCCGTGCGACCCCGGGGAATCACGCGCTGTGCGAGCCCTGCCGGGCGGCGATCCCCTCGCTGCGCCCGCCCTTCTGCCTGCGCTGCGGGGAGGAATTCGAGGGCAGGATCGAGGGCAGCTTCGAGTGCCCGAATTGCCGCAGCCTGCACTTCGACTTCGCCTTCGCCCGGCCCGCGGTGGCGAATCACCCGGTGGTGCTCGGCATGATCCACGAGCTGAAGTACCAGAAGCGGATCCACCTTGGGCCCGAGCTTGGGCGGCTCGCCGCGCGCGCCTTTGAGGAAGACCCGCGGCTGCTGGAGGCACTGCAGGGGGGCTGGCCGCTGGTGCCCGTGCCGCTCCACCGCCGCCGGGAGCTGTGGCGCTATTTCAACCAGGCGGAGGAGATCGCCCGGCCGATCTCCGCCATCACCGGGCTGCCCTGCTGCCGGGCCCTGGTCCGGCAGCGCGGCACCGGCAGCCAGACCCGCCTGAGCCGGTCCCAGCGCCTGCAAAATCTGCGCGGCGCCTTCGTCCTGTCCAAGGAAGGCAAAGCGCTGCTGGCCAAGGAACCACCGGGCGGGGTGGTGCTGGTAGACGACGTTTTCACCACCGGTGCGACCACCGGGGAGTGTGCCCGCGTCCTGCGCCGCGCCGGGGTCCAAAAGGTGGTTGTCGTCACCGTGATGCGCGGCTAGCCTTCCCGCCTCACCACTCATGGGCATCTTCAACAAGCCACCCCTCCGCCGCGGCCGCGGCCGCGACGACATGCCGGAGGGTCTCTGGACCAAGTGCCCCGATTGCGGGGCCATGCTCCACACGCTGGAGCTCAAGCAGCATTTCCAGACCTGCCACCACTGCGGCTACCACTTCCTCATGGATTCGCGCGAGCGGATCGAGCTGGTGGCGGATGCCGGCAGCTTCAGCGAGACAGAGCAGGGGATGATCTCCGCCAACCCGCTCGGCTTCTTCAACTACCAGGAGAAGATCGCCGGTATGCGCGAGAAGACCGGCATGGATGATGCCGTGGTGACCGGGCGTCTTACCATCGGCCACCAGCCCGCGATGATCGCGGTGATGGATTTCAAGTTCTTCGCCGGCTCCATGGGCTCGGTGGTGGGTGAGAAGATCACCCGCGCGGTGGAACTCGCGATCAAGGAGCAGCGCGGCATGATCATCATCTCCGCATCCTCCGGCGCGCGCATGCAGGAGGGCATGCTCTCGCTCATGCAGATGGCGAAGACCTGCGGTGCGCTCGCCCGGCTCTCGGAGGCAGGCCTGCCCTACATCTCCGTGATGACCCATCCGACCACCGGCGGGGTCACGGCATCCTTCGCGACCATCGGCGATATCAATCTGGCCGAGCCGAAGTGCATGATCGGCTTCGCCGGTCCGCGCGTGGTGAAGGAAACGACCCATCAGGCCCTGCCCGCTGGTTTCCAGACCGCCGAGTTCATGCTCGATCACGGCCTGGTGGACGCCATCGTCCCGCGCCCGCGCTTGCGCGATCAGCTCGCCCAATTGCTCGGCTACATGATGCCGGTGGCGGGGTGAGGGGAGTGGACTCGGTGGGGATTTCGTGCTAGCTAAGAAGCATGAGTGAGAAGGGCATGGCGCTTATCCAGGAGATCATGGCTTTGGAACCGGAGGAGCGTCGCGCCGTGGCTGAAGAGGTGCTTCTCAGAATCGACGGGACTGCCGAGGACGACGAAATGCTCCGCTTGGCATCCGAACGCTGGGAGCATCTGCAGAAGAATCCGACCGCTTGGGTCAGTCATGAAGAGTTGATGCGATCCCTCGGCGACTGAGCGATGGAGATCCGTTATCACGTGGATGCCCGGCAGGATGCCAGTGCGGCGTTTGAATACTTGGCAGATCGGTCGCCGCTGGCCGCGCGCAAGTTCAAGGCTGAATTGAAAGCTCTCATTGAGAAGCTCGCCCAACATCCGGGATTTGGATTTCCCGCCGAAGGAAAATTCAGAAAGGCGGCTTTTAGAACCCTTCCATGGTCGGTGATTTATGTCCCTGACGAGATTGGGGAAATACTTTGGGTGATGGTGGTCAAGCATCGGTCGCAAGACTCTTCCTTCGGCCTTGAACGGCGTGTCCCTGAAAGCGAGTGATGACCTACCCTGAATCCATCGACTGGCTTTTCTCCACGCAGCTTTTCGGCATCAAGCTGGGGCTGGAAGGGCCGCGGCGTTTGCTGAAGGAGTATCTGGCCTATCCCAAGCATGGCGTGAAGGTGATCCACGTCGCCGGGACCAACGGCAAGGGTAGTACTTGCGCGATGATCGACTCGGTCGCGCGTGCCGCGGGGAATCGCTGCGGGCTCTTCACCTCGCCGCACCTGGTGGACTTCCGCGAGCGCATCCGTGTCTCGGGGAATGAGATCCCGGAAGAAGAATGCGCGGCCATGCTCACGGAGCTCCGCGGCATCTGCGAGACCTTCGATCCTCACCCGACCTTCTTCGAAATCGCCACGGCGCTGGCCATGCGCTGGTTCCGCGAATGCGGCTGCGAGATCATCGTGCTGGAGACCGGCATGGGTGGCCGGCTTGATGCGACCACTGCGGTGCCGGCGGATGTCTGTGCGATCACGCCCATCGGCCTGGATCACATGCAGTGGCTGGGCGAGACGGTGGAGCTGATCGCGGCGGAGAAGGCGGGGATCATGCTTGAGGGCAAGCCGGTGATTTCCGCGCCGCAGGAAGCGGGGGTCAGAAAGGTGTTAGAGAAGGAGGCGAACGAACGGCGCTCGCCGCTCAGCTTCGTCGAGCAGCCGCTTGAGGGCTACTCGCTCACCCTGCCGGGGCCTCACCAGCGCTGGAATGCGGCGCTGGCGCTGGAGTGCCTGTATGCGGCGGGCGTCCATCTTTCCTATGGTGTGGTGCAGCACGGGCTGTCCGTGGTGCGCTGGCCGGGCCGTTTCGAGCGGCTGGAGCATGCCGGGCGGGAAGTGATCCTGGATGGTGCACACAATCCCCAAGGTGCTGCCATGCTGGCGGAGACCTGGCGCGAGCAATTCCGCGGGCGCAAGGCCAGCCTCGTCTTCAGCGCTGTGGCCGCGAAGGATGTGCAAGGCATCCTGGCCCTGCTCGCGCCGCTGGCATCGGCCATTCACATCTGCCCGGTGGACACGCCGCGCGCCCTGCCGCCGGAGGAACTTGCTGCGGCCCTGCCGGAAGGCGCGCCGCCGCATGTCTGTCACGCCACCTTCGGCGCGGCATTCGATGCCGCCTTGAAGGAAGATGGCCCCGTCCTCATCGCGGGCTCGCTCTTCCTGGTGGGGGAGGCGAGGGCGCGGATCGCCGGTGGCCACTTCCAGTCCAGTACGCAGTGAAGGAGGGCGCTGGCCCTCCTTCATGCGAAATTCGAATGTCAGGCGCTCGCTCAATTCAGCGAGTAGGTCACCATCGTGGTGGTCACGTTGAAGCCCTTGCGCTTGATCTGATAGAAGGTCAGCTGCACGCCGCCCGTCGGCTCGTTGGTGCTCGTGTTCTTCAGCACGAAGGCGAAGTTAGGCGTCGGTGCCTTCGCGGTCGGGATGTTCACGTATTGATTCGAGCTGACGCCGTCCGCTTGGAAGGCGATCTTCAGGCCCTTCGGTGCGAGCAGCTCGCCCTTCTTGCCGATGGTGAATTTCACCGCTTCGCCCACCTGGTAGGAGGGGATGCCCTTCGGCACGGGGACCGGCACCGGGCTGCCGCCCAGCGATTGGGCAGCTGAGGTCTTGGCGCTCACCGTGTAGGTGAAGGTCTTGCCGGCAGCCCAGCCGCCGAAGAGAACCGGAGGCTTGGGAGCTTTCTTTTCTTCGACCGCGTTTGCGTGGAAGGGAGCGAGCAGCGCGCACAGGGCGAGCCCATGGAGGATAAGCGTTTTCATGTGGAGGGGTTAAACGGCAGGAGATATGCCGCGCGCTTCTTAACTTCTCTAACCAATCCTAACAATTCCAAAATCGCGTAGGGCTTGTAGTCGGAAAGCGCGGAACCCCGCGGACTCTAGCACCCAATCACCGAATCGCCCGATGTCCTCTTCCCGCCTACCAACTGGGCGACAGCTCGGACAGCTCCGGCGGGATCTTCGATCCGTAGAGCGGGCAGTCGTAGTCGAGCGGGGGAGTAGTCGGCGGCACGGGCAGCGTGGCCGGGGCCAGCCAGGTCGGGATGCGCAGGGAGATTTGGTCGCGGCGGTCGGTGAGGTGCAAGTGCGGCCCGCCGCCGTCCTCGTCCTTCGGCTTCTGGAGCTCGATGATCGCGCCGCCCGGCAGGGTGTAGTAGCCCATCTTCGGGAACTGACCCTTGTGGCTCTGGCGGTACTCTTCCAGTTTCAACGCGGACAAGGCGGAGAGGCGGCGCCAGGTGAGCTCGCGGTGCTGCTCGCAGAAATCCACAATCAGCGTGGCCTCTCCGGCGGAGACCATCACCGGCATGCCCATCTGCGGCGGCAGCTCACCCACGCGGCGGGTGGTCCGCCAGTGACGCGCCAAGGCCACCGATGCGGGCACCAGCGTGTTATCCTGCTCCGCCAGCAAGCGCCGCACGGTGCGGATGCGCGGGTAGAGATCGCGCCAGAAACGTGGATCGAGCGAGGCCTGCGCCGCCGCATCCGAAGTAGCGGAGAGACGCGTGCGCTCAGCCCAGGCCGCGACTAACAGAAGGCCTTCGATCTCGGGATTCGGCTCGGCGTGGCGGTCGGAGATCCGCTTGATCATGAGCGCCAGCGAGGTCTCATCGAAGTGGCCCGAAGCGGATTCCCGCTCGACTACGCGCAGCACCCGCAGCTCTGCTTGTGTGAAAGCTTCGCGGCGCTCCAGGCTGGTAGCCGGTTCGATCTCGGAGAAGATCTGCAAGAGCTGGTCGGCGCGGTGCAGGGTGTCCGGCTTGCGGCCCTCATTGGCGGCTTGCTCAAGCTGGCGCACTTGCACCTCCACCCAGATCGGCAGGATCTGCGCACCGATCACATTCGTGCGGGAAGCGATGGCCGCCTTCTGCCAGTCCAGCTTGTCGATGCGGGGGCCGATCCGTTCGGTGACCTGCGCCGCCACCTTGCGCGGCTGGTCGAGATGCGAATAGGGCGTGCCGTCCGGGCCCTTCTCGGTTTGGCCGGCGAGATTCACGAGATCCAGGCGATCCTCGGAGGAGAGCGTGCGATTCTCCTTCGGGAAGTTCTTGCGGAACTCGGTGACGTGCTCGGCTGTCCTCACCACTCGTCCGGCATCGCCCAGCACGGGGCCGAGCAGCACGCCCACGAAGAGCAGGCAGGGCATCGCGCCGGAGACCAGCAAGAGCGAACCGCCCGCGAAACGCGTGGCCAGGCTCGGACGCTTGCGCATCACTTCTAACAAAAGTGCCTCGATCTTCTTGTGCCAGCCATCGGTGCCGATGAAGGAGCCGTGGCCTTCCTGGCGCAGGCCGCGGAAGATGCGGCGCAGGGCCTCGCCCTCGTCATTCACCTCACCGGCCCAGGGCAGCTTGCGCGCGCCGCGCACCACTTGGATCGTGCGCACGTCCCAGATCACGCCGCCGAGCATGAGCATGGCGATGTGCTTGAGCACGCGGGAGCGCAAGGCCAGCGCCGCGGCGAAGGCGGAGATCGAAGAGGTGACCGTGAAGAAGGGACGCAGCAGCGGCAGATCGCGGAAAACCAGCAGGTCGATGATCTTGCCACCATCCATCGGCAGCACGGGCAGCAGGTGCAGGGCATTCAGCGCCACCGCCATGCCGGCGGCATCCAGCAGCCAGAGCGGCGTGTCCGGGCGGAAGTAACCGTGGGCCAGCATCGCCAGACCGGCGATCAGGCCGGGGATGGGACCACCCAGGGCCACCACGAGCTGCTGCCAAGCCGGGGCGTGGAGCTTGCGGCCGCGCTCCGTGGCACCCATGAAGGGCACGAAGACCGGCGGAATCCCGCGGTAACCGAAGAGACGCATCGGCAGCCAGTGGCCGGCCTCATGCAGCGCGGACAACACGATCACCGTGAGCGCGGTCTGCAGCGGCTGGTCCTGGCCGAAGAGGAAGATGAAGAGGGCGGCCGTGGCGGCCAGCAGGACAAAGCGGCGGAAGTAGTCGATCGGGCTGGAACCCACCGTCTGCAGCGCGCGGTAGCGGGTGAGGTCCTGCTCCACTGCCTGGTTAAGCGAGAGCCCCATGGTTCCGCCGACCCGTTCGTTCTCATCCAGCTTGGCCTTCGCCGGCGCCGCCACATCGCGGCGCGTGGTGGAGCGGAAATAGCGGCCGCGAAAGAAATCGCCGAGGATCGGCAAGACCCGCGCGGGCAGGGAAGTCAGGCGCAGGCGCAGGACATCCGGGTCCTGGCTGGTGGGAGTGAACTCCCCGCCGCTGACGAGTGAGGCATGGCGCGCTTCCTCGTCCGCCGCGAGCATCTCCGTGAACTTCTCCAGCGGTGGAATGATCCGGCCCTGGTCGCCGCGGATGCGTGCGTAGTGATGCTTCCACTGCGCCGTCACCGTGCCGAAGTGGCGCTGCACATCCCGCCACCACGATGGGGGATGACGGGTCAGCCGGTGGTCGAGCGTGACAATGAGTGTGCCATCCCGCAGCGGCGTGAAGAGGGAAAGATTGACCCGCGGACCCGCACCGGAGACCGGCACCGTGCGCTCCAGGGTGGCGAAGGTGCGCTCCTCGTCATTGACCAGAATCCAGCGGTGCGCCTCCGCGAAGCCCGCGCTCTCCAGGCGCGATACCTGGGCCTGGCGGAAACCGAAGTGGCCCATGCGGTTGAGCCAGGGTGCCATGCGCCGCCGCACGTCCGCCGGGACCATGTGCGACTCGCAGGGATGCGCCTTCACCCGGTAGCGCCGCACGTTCATCAGGGCGATGAAGGCACATACGAGCGGCAGACCGGTTGCGAAGACCAGGGCGAGGAGAACCAAGCCGAAGGTCATACCTAGAAATGCTGGGGGCATCCGCGCCCCATTAAGGTCCTATTTTTTGGAAAATCAAGGTGGTTTTACTTTTCAGCAAGTGAATCTTTACGTGGGGTGAGATTTTTTTGAACGGATGAAGACCTCCCGTTGTCTCACCTTTTTGAAACCGCGGCACAGCGGAAATCGTTGGTTTGGAGTTGTTTCCGCAACTCCGCCCAGCTGGGGGACTCCCGCCGTGCCGCGGACCAGACATGTCCGAAAAGCACCCGCGGGAAATTTCGCGAGGTGCCGCTGAGGTATTTAACTTTTGTTAATTTTCACCCTTCCGGTGAAGTCGGCTTAGCTGTCTAAGCTGCTTTTGCTTAGGGTGGCAGCGCGGTTTTCCAGGCTAAGAACGGCAAGGCGGTTTCCGATTGCAGCCCGCCGAGAGGAAAAGAACGGTCACTTCTACCCGCGACCTGCTTCCCGGTCTGAATAAGTCCCTGACAACAGGGCCTATTGTCCGCGGGAGTTGCGCTGACATTCCGCTTCCTGCGCTTCGACCTGCCGGAGAGCGGCTTCCCCTTGCTGCCGCACCTCATCCGGCAGCTCCATCTCAGCCGCCAAGGCCCTGACCGCGTCGAGGCAGACATTGGGGTAGTCGAAGCTCAAGCCCGCAGGGTAGTGCTCCGTGGTGAACTCGCGGGATGGCACGGCCCGGGCCGCCTGGAGGAAAAGCTCCTCGCGAAATTGGGATGACCTGAAACGCGGAATGACTGCGAGCAATGGAAGCCCATAGGAGGGTGACATCGTGCCACCGATGAATTGCGAGACGGCCCGCGCCGCCAGTGCTTCGTCTGCACCGCCGGCAAGCTGCTGGAGCACGGCGACGGCCTCAGGCAGCCGGTATTCCGTGGAATGATATAGCTCCCCGAGCACGAGCATCTTCATCCGTGAGTCGAAGTCCTGTGGTTCATCCCCACTAAAGAACGGATGGGTCCGCTTGAAATCTTCCCGGTCCACGTGGGCGGCGAACCACTCCAAGGCCCTCTCCGGTTCCTCTACGACCCAGCGGGTGGTGAATTCATCGGGTTCCGGACTCTTGCCGAGGGCTGCCAGGCGATCGAATTCACCCGAGAGCATTTCCCAATCCTGTCCCGCGGGTGCCCCGGTCACATAGCCATAAAACATGTCGCGCCGCGTGTCCGGATCCTGCTCGCCCTGATAGAGACGCAGTGCTTCCCGGGGTAAAGCCCCCGAGTAGGCCTTGAAGACGTCGTAGAGGAGAGTTCGGGTCTCCAGCGAACCGGTCGCGGCCGGATCATCCTTGTCCGCGAGGAAGACGTCCCATGCTTCTTGCGGATGGCTAGAGGCGAAGCCCAGGTTCGCGATCCTGTAGCTCTCCAGGTTGGAGAAGACGGAGCCGGGCATCGAGGTCGTGTATCCAGCCCAATTCGGTAAGCCCTCCGCGGCAGCTTGCAAGATGTGCGCGCGGGCAGCCGCGTGGTCCCTGGAGCCCCAAACGAAATAGATTGCCTCTACATAGTCGACCATGCCGCCCGGCTCTTCCGCTCTGTCCAAGGCCGCCGCGAGAGCGGCGATTTGTTCGGTCTGAAGCTGCCCGATCTTGGCCCGCGTGAATTCCTGCCATTCCTTGCGGTGGAGGGCGGGGTGGATGTAGGGCGGGCGCTTGCCTTGCCACTCCTCAAGCTCCGCCTCCAAACGGTGGACAATCCTCGTCAAAGCGGGATCCAATTCAGGATAGCGCTCGTCATGCAGCAAGGTCCGATTGGCTGAACCCGGCTTTGAAGGTTTCTCCCGGGTAACTGCGGTGAAGTCCGCGCCTTGGTCCTCCGGCGCACGCGCCGCGCGAAACGCCAGCGTCACTCCCGCGACGATCAGCGCGGCGAGAAGCAGGAGGATGGCACGGGACTTCACCGCTCCCAGCTTAGAAAGCGGTGGGGGAGTGTCCAGATGGATTCAGGCAAGGCAAAGCCCGGGCCCTGTCCCCGATGAAACCTATGCCGCTGCGGGCTTCTTCACGAAGCCGCGGAGAGAGAAGAGGCCGAGCAGCAGGCCGCCCACCATCATGCCGATGGCCTTCCCCAGGCTCGGCTTCTCGCCGTCCTGCAGGATGAGCGCCTTTGGATCCATGTTGGCGTAGAGCTTGTTGATCTTGGCCCGCTTTTTGTCGTCGGAATCCAGACCGAACTCGACGAGGCCTTCGACATCACGCTTTGGGCGGAGCTTGCTGGCGTTCTTGGCGGCGAATTCGAGAGCCTTCCCCGGCGAGCTGCCATCGATCTTGCGGCCCTCGTTGATGAAGCTGACCAGTTCCGGATCCTTGGTGAGCAGGAGCAGGCGGATGGGGCTCTTGGTCGAGTCTTCCCCCGGGACCACGACCGGCACGTAGATCTCCTTGGCATCCTCACTGCCGGTGCCGGAGTTGTAGACGCTGTTGAGGGTGTCGAGCTCGCCGCCGGTGATCTTCAGCCACTTCTTGTCGCCGATCCCTTGTTGCTTCTGGAAGTCCTGGATGGAAACCACCACCGGCTGGCGATTGGTCGCCACGGTATAGGCACCTTGGGCGCCGAAGCCGATGAGGGCGAGGGAAACGAGGGGCAGCAGGCAGCCGAGACGTGTGATCATGAGGAGATGAAGCGGGGATGTGTGAAGCCCCTGATAACTTACAGGCCTCCCCGCGGGCAATGGATTTGCGCAGGAAATCGCTCCCGTTTTCCGCGGCTCTCCTACTTCTTCGACAAGGAAGTCGCTTGGTGGAGCGGGCACTCGTGGTGGATCGGCTCGGGCTTGTCCCGCAGCAGCTTCATCCACGGGGGGATGAGCTTGGACATCTCGCGTTGGTCTTGGAGCACGAGCTTCGGCTTGTCGCCCCGCTCCATTTTGATCGTGGCGGCTCCGTTCATGATGTTGTAGGCCCCCATCGAAGGGATGTCGCCCTTCCTGATGCGGTACTCTTCGATGCGCAGGGCACTCAGGGTCGTCAGCCGCTGCCATGCGACCCGCTGGAGGCTTTCGTGGAAATCGAGGATGTAGGCAGCCTCACCGGGGAAGGGAAGATCCGCACCGGCGAGTGCCGGAGGCAGCTCTTCCACCTTGCCCGTTTCCTTCCAGTGCCGGGCCACCGCGGCGCTGGCCATGCGGTCTTCCCGGAAAGGGAGTGCGTGGTTCAAGAGATTGGTCCGCCGCTCGCGGGCGAAGCGCCAGAAGGGCGGCTCCTCGAGTTGTTCCTTCTCGGCAGCTTCGGCTTCGTCATCGGCCGGCTTCAGCTTGGCCGCATCGAAGGCCGAGCCCTTGCCATCCATCCAGATGTTGCCATCGACTAACAAGCGGCCCTCGACCGCGGGCACGGGGTTCTTGTTGAGGGCAGTGAGCCGGGCAATGATCCTGCCGAGTGTGGCCTCGTCCATCTGGCTGTCGGCGGCCAGCTTTTCGAGCACATCGTAGCAGCGCAGTTCGCTATCCCAGAGGGCGCGGCGGATGGGCAGGGTGGCTGCCGGCTCCATGGCACCGCGGGCATACAGGAGCATCTCCGCGCGGCGCAGGGCCTCAGCACCACGGCCGTCTTCCCCGGCCTTTTCCATGCGGGTGGTGAGCGCGTTCATCCAGATGCTGAAGGTTTCCTCCCGGACCATGCCGGCATTCACCACGCGGCTGGCGGAAGGCCAGTCGAAGTGATCGAGGGCCGCGGTATCCATGCCCGCGCTGCTCTTTTCCTCAAGCGCGCGGAAAGGCTTGGCCTGCTCCTCGGTGACCGCTTGGGCGGGGGCGGGGAAGCCCTCGCGGAATTCCGCGGTGTGCGCCGCCATTTGCTGGACGTGCAAAGGGCTGCCCGATTCCGAGATGAGCCAGACGGAGAAGAACACCACGACCGCTGCCACCCACGAGCCAAGATAGGCACCGCCGCCTGCGATCCGCAGCAGGAAGCCGGGGCGCTTGCGCATGACCTCCGCCAGCAGGACCTCGATCTGGCGATGCCACTTACGGTCGCCGAAGAACTCATCATTTCCCTCCTCGCGGATGCCATTGAAGATCCGGCGCAGGGTCTCGTCCTCATCCGTGGCATCCTTCCAGCCCAGGCGGCGTCCGCCGCGGACCACGCGGATCATCTTAATGTCCCAAGCCAAGCCGCCGAGCATGCCGAGCCCGAGGTAGAGGAGGGGCCTGGCATCCGTGGTGAACCAAGCGAACAGCACCGCCAGGCCGGAGGCCGCGGTGAAAAGGGGACGCAGGAAGGGCAGGTCACGGAAGACCAGCAGGTCCACCACCTTCCCGCCATCCAGCGGCAGGAAGGGCATGAGGTGGAAGGCATTCAGGAGGACCGCGAAGCCGCCCGCATCGAGCAGCCATTCCGGCAGCGCCATGAAGGTGCCCGCCGTCATGATGCCGATGCCCGCGAGCAGCCCGGGCAGGGGACCGGCCAGGATGACGGCCAGCTGCTGCCAGGCGGGAGCATGCAGCTTCCGTGCGCGGTCCAGTGGATTGAAGAAAGGGATGAAGAAGCTGCCCATGCCCCGGAAGCCGAAGATCCGCAGCATGAGCCAGTGGCCGAACTCGTGGAGCGCCAGCAGCGCCAGGACGATCTGGGCGGTTTGCATGGCGGAACTCTTGCCGCCGATGAAGATGCAGATCCCGAGCGTGAGGATGGTGGGGCCAATACGGGAAAAGTAGTACTTGCCGCCCGTGGGGACGGTGGTGCGCTCGCGGTACTCCGCCAGGGTGTCGTCCGCCATCTCGCCCGGGTTGCGGTCGCGCGCCGGGGCCTTGTCTGCGAATTCCTCATCGCCCTTCTTCGCCGCGGCGGCCACATCACTGCGGCGGCCGGAGGGGCCCGGAGCGCGGGCGAACATGCCGGTGAGCTTCTTCCAGGCGAACAGGGGCCGCGCGCTCATGGCGAGCTTGGCTCCCACTTGACCCTCCGGCAGCGGAATGTAGTGGCCGCTGGTCAGCATGGCTTCCACCACGGCCTGATCTTCCGTGGCCAGCCGTGCTTCGATGTACTGGCTGGGGATCACGATGACCGGCTGGCCATCAAGCCGGGCGAGGTGGTCCTGGACCTGGCCCTCCAGCGTGGTATAGCGGCGGTGGATGAGCTGCCAGTGCTCCGGCAGGCAGCCGTCGATCTTGCGGTCTGCGGTGATGATGACTCCGCCGTCCGGCAGGAAGCTGTAGAGGGTGAGGGAGAGGATCGGTTTGGCCTGGGGGGAGGGGAACTGCGCCTTCATGACCGCGATGCTGCGGTCCTTCACGCTGGCCATCCGCCAGATGTAGCAGGGCCTCTGGTTCTCATCCTGGCTGCGGGTGCAGCCTTGGACCGCGAAGCCAAGGAAACCGAGCCGGCCGATCCACGGCTGGGTCTGCCGCCGCACGTCGCCGGGCAAGGTGGCGGGCTCCACGGGAGTATGCTGGGGCTGGTGCCAGGCGCGGAACCCCGCCATCAGGGCGCCGAGGACCAGCAGCGGAAAGCAAACGAGGGCACCGAGAGCGGCGGGCAACCACCAATCGGGCAGGAGGGCGTCGAGCAGGAACAGCACACTGCTGGGTATACCGGGATCGCGTGATTTTTTCAAATGGATATTCCCGCAGAATGGATTGTCAGGATTTCTTTTGAAAATACGTGCTTTGGGATGCTGCGCCCGGTGTGCAGAGCGGGTTATTTAACCTTTCCGAAGCATTTAAGCCAAACTGGACAAAACAATCACGGCTGCTAGAAGAATACGACTTCTCCCCCCCGGTATCCTCCCTCTCTCCCCCAAATGAAACCCCGTACCCCCCGTCGTTATTATCATCGCCATTATGTGAATGTGGCGATGCAGCGGGACGAGCGTGACGCGAAGGATCCCGTCTGGGCGGCAGCCACTTGGCTGGGCGTCGCGGCTGCGGCCACCGGCGTGGTGTTCTCGGTGGTTTACATGCTCAACTGAGTTGGGGGGTATCCTGAAGTACGGGTGGCGTTTTGCCGAATGGTTCCATGTGGCTTGATGCACGGGCGGCTCTACCGCTGGGAGCGCGGAGCCACTGGCCCGCAGAGTGGTCCCCGAAGGTGTGATCTCATCGAAGGCTCTGAAGCATCCTGCCGTGACGATGCTGCCGATCTTATCCGCTGACTCCAGTTGGGAACCGTTCTGCGGGCCAGTGGCTCCGCGTTCCCGGCGGTAGAGCTTCCCGTTGTTAGGTCATCCAAAGATGCGGGGAGTCGGCCGAGTCGGCAGGTCCTGCCGCCTCACTCCCTATCAGTCCCACTGCGCCTCCGCGCAGTTCTGGAGCAGGCCGATCCACCAGCCGCCGCAGCGCACCCAGCCTTGGCGGGTGAAGCCCTTCTCGTCCTGGACCTTCACGCGGAAGACGGCCTGGGAGCGGGAGGCTTTGAATTCCTCCAGGCGGACATAATGACGGCGCTCGGAGAAGAGCAGCTTCAGGCCTTCGCGCTGTGCCCAGTCCTTGAGGATCTGGGTGGAGCGGCGTTCCTCCCAGAAGACACCCCAAATGATCGCCGCCGCTACCAGCAGCAGCCAGATCACCACGCCATATCCGCTCATCGTGCGCGCAGTTTGCCCGGAGTTGGGGAAGATTTCAGCATAAATCGGAGGGTCAACTGTGTTGCAGGATGGAAAAAGAAGAGCGCGGCGATCGCCTGGAGCGGTGCCGCGCTGTGGTTTGCTTCGCCCGGTGATGAAGCGGCTGTTAGAGAGCCGCCTTCTCCTTCTTCAGGCGCAGCAAGGTATTCATGTTTTCATGGCTGCGGGGCAGCATGTGCTGGCGGATCGCGTTCTTGATGTCCTCCATCATGCCGGGGTTGAGGAGCGCGTCCTCATATTCCCGTACGCCATGGTCCTCGCCGGCCTGGAGGACGGCCAGGGCCGGCGATTCTCCAAGGGCCAAGGCTCCCGCTTCGAGCGCCTTGGCAAATCCACCCCAGAGCCCGGAGTTCAGTGAGGCCTCGCCCCCCATCTCCGCGATGTGTTGGCGGAGCCGGCTGGCATTGTCCTCATGCACCGCCAGGATGTGGCGGAGCTGGCTCGCCGCACGGTCGGTGCCGAAGGCGGTGAGGGCCTGCGTGTAGGTCTCGATGGCGGAGAGTTCGCCGCGCAGCAGCTTGTTGCACGCGGTGATGCACATCTCCTGCTGCGACATGAAGGGGCGCGGCTTCGCGCTTTGCTCCTTGCGGGCGATCTCCCAAGCGCGCGCTGCACCGATGGCGAGCAAGGCATGCGGCACGAAGGGCAAGACCATCCGCAGCGTGCCGCCGACCATGCGGCCCAGCGGCAAACTGCGAGAAAGATAACCGACGCCGAAGCCGATCGCCAATGAGCGCAGCGGATTCTTCACCACCGCGGCCTCGATCTCATCGCGGGCCTCCAGCATGCGCTGCTTCCCGGTGTTCAGCTTCTGCTCCACCCACTGATCAGGGTGGAGATTGTTGCTACGTGGAATGTTCACGGGTGGGTCGTGTTAGGTTGGAGCTTTCGTCGCTTACCAGCGGCGGCGGAGTTTGGAGGCGCGGCTCGCCAGATCCGACAAGCGGTCGCCCACTTGGTCGCTGATGTGAGAGAAGCGCTCGCCCACCTGATCGCTCATGTGGGAAATACGATCACCCATCTGGTCGCCCATGTGGGAGACCCGGTCACCGAAGTCAGAGAGTGAGCGGCTTTTCCGGACCCCGTCCCAAGCTCCATGCATGCCCTTGGCTGCGGTCGGGACCAGCGATCCCAGCAAGAGAGTTCTCAGGCCACCGCTGCGGCGCGGGGAGAAGAGGAGATAGCCCAGGGCGAGACCCGCCACGGCAGCTCCGGCGATGTCCACGATCGAGGCATTGCGGACATGTTTTCGTGCCCGTTCGATGAACTCGCGGCCGCGGCCGTTCGCGTGGTGAAGCTCATTCCAATGCTGCTCGGGGTCCAGCGGCTGGGATGTATCCCGGGAAGACCGCGGGTCGCGCGTCTTCTGCTGCTGCTGGGATTCGAAATCAGCGCCATGCGACGTGTAGTGATCACTTGCTCGTGTATTCATGACGAGAAGGGCTTTCGCAATCGCCGCGCCAGCAGCGGGCGGATCCTCAAGTGCTTGGCAGCAGGTGACTAAGCGCCCGTGCCTAGCCCGTGGACTGTGTTTCAGGGGTGCGCGATGCGTGAAACGGCGGAGCGTTTTGCAACGTGCGTGGCCAAGGCGAAAAGCGCGGAGATGTCTGCGATTTGCGCCCGGCGAGAAAGGGAGGTCTCGTCCTCGCGTCGTAGCTTCAAGGGTTTGTGCGCTTGGCACATCATGAGCGGAAGCGAGGAGAGCTTTAACCACGAACTCCTTATGAAACCAACGATTGATTCTTATATCCGGCTGGCCCTGCTAGCTGCCGCGTGCGGCGTGGGTCAGACGCTTCCAATCTTCGCCGCGGATGGACCGGAGCCTGCCACGGGCGGACCCGTTTCCGGAGAGGCTGCCATCAAGGGCGGCGAGGCGCCGGACCCCAAAATCCTGGTGCCGCCGCAGCCAAAGAAAGCCGACCCGCAGATGCAAGCGGTGCTGGACCAACTCGCTTCCATGGGAGGCCAACCCATCACCGAGCTGTCTGCGAAGGAGGCGCGCAAGCAGCCCAGTCCCGCAGACGCGGTGAAAGAGCTGATGAAGAAGCAGGGCCTCAAGCCGGAGAAGCTCGGCAAGATCGACAATGTCGACATCAAGCTCTCCAGCGGCAAGGTGGATGGGCGGATCTACAAGCCGGAGGGCAATGGGCCCTTCCCGGTGATCCTCTACATCCATGGCGGTGGCTGGGTGCTTGCGGACCTGGATACTTATGACGCTTCCCCGCGGGCGCTGTGTAAGGCGACCAACGCGCTGGTAATCTCCACGGACTATCGCCATGCGCCGGAGCACAAGTTCCCCGCTGCGCATGAGGATGTCTTCGGTGCCTATCAGTGGACGCTTGAAAACGCCGGCCGCTGGGGTGGCGATGCCAGCCGCGTGGCGGTGGTGGGTGAGAGTGCCGGCGGGAACATGGCCGTCTCGCTCAGCATGATGGCGCAGGCCAAGGGCATGCAGATGCCGGTGCACCAGGTGCTGGTCTATCCGGTGGCTTCGACCTCCATGGCGACAGAGTCCTATGGTCAAAATGCGCAAGCCGTCCCGCTGAATGCGGCAATGATGAAGTGGTTCTTCGAGCAGACCCTGGCCAAGGAGGAGGACGGGAACAACCATGAGATCAATTTGCTCGGGGCCAAGACCTTGGCAGGCTTGCCGCCCACCACGATCATCACTGCCGATATCGACCCGCTGCGCTCCGATGGCGAACTGCTGGCCCAGAAGCTCCGCACCGACGGCGTGCCGGTGGAGATCAAGAACTACGAGGGCGTGACCCACGAGTTCTTCGGCATGGGCGCGGTGGTGGATACCTCGCGGGAAGCCGTGAACTTCGCCGCCGGGAAATTGAAGATGGCCTTTGGCTCGGACCGCACCGCGTCGACGAAGGCGGTGCAGCCGGATGAATCGGAATAAGTTTCACCCAACATCGGGAAGCCTCGCGGCGCCGGTCGTCGCGGGGCTTCTTTCTTTGGAGGGTGCGTGTGAAATTCTCGTGAAGGGTCGCTTCAACTTGCGCGGAGGCATGGAGCGGTCACAGTGCGCAGGTCCGTTTTCCGGACCCTATTATCCTCAAATCATAACTTCATGAAATCACACCTCTCCATTCTGGCCATCCTGTCGCTGGCCGCCGCTCCTCTCGCCATGGCCCAGACCAAGGCTCCCGAAGCTCCGAAGGAAGCCCCCAAGGCGGCTCCCGCCGGCGCGCTGAAGGAAGAAGGCTACGCGAAGGGCCTGCTCGGCACCTGGCGCCAGGAAATCAAGGAAGGGCCGATGAGTGGTTTCGGCATCACCACCTACACGGCGGATGGCAAGGCCACCAACGTGATAACCATGGAGGTTCAGGGCAAAAAGATGGAGATCACCCTCAAGGCCAAGTGGAGCTTGGAGAAGAGCAAGCTGAACGTGGAAGTCGTGGAGTCCAGTTCGCCGCAGATCCCCGTGGGTGCGAAGATCTCGCAGACTATCATTTCCCTGACCGACAAGGAGTTCCGCTACACGGATGACGAAAGCGGCAAGGAAGTCACCGAGACCCGCGTGAAGGAAGAAGCGAAGAAGGACGAGGCGAAGAAGCCCGCCGCCGGCGCGGACGAGAAGCCGGGCAAGAAGTAAGAGCTTTCGCTGATCCCCGACAACTTTAGCCCGCATTCCACCCAGGTGGGATGCGGGCTTCCTGTTATCAAACCTCCGCCGCTTTGGCGGGATCAGGGCAAGACCAAGCGGTAGAAGCGCTGCGGCGTGCCAGCCGGTGGATTGTCGAAGATCGAGATCACGCCGGATGAATCGGCCGCTTGTGTTCTCAGCGTCTGCCAGTCGCCGGGGGCCAGGTCCGGGCTGAACTGGATCGTATATTCCTGTCCCGCGTTTCCGATAAAGCCGACGGTAAATCCACCACCCACTTCTGCATGGATCTTGCCGCTGCTTTGCACCGTTTCCGCACTGCTGTAGGAAATCGCATTGTCGCTGCTCGTGGAAATGGTGTTGCCGTTGGCCGATGCGTCGAGTGCGACGCCGGCTGCAATCGTCGCGATCACGGTGCCGCTCTGGGTCATGCCGCTGATGGTGACATCATAGGTGGGGCCACTTCCCGTGACCGTTGCGGTCGTCGCTCCGGCGCTGCCACTCAGGCTTACATCGCCCGTCGTGAAGTTGGTGACCGCTTCGCTGAAGACGACGGTGAAATGAATGGGGGTCGAGATGGTAGGATCACCCTGACCGGCGGCCTGGTTGATGGTGACCGAAGGCGGAGTGACATCGAGTTCATAGGCACCGATGTCCACCGTGCCGCTGTCGACACGCGCGCAACCGCGCTGGTCAAGCGTGACCCCGTTAGGGATCAGCGCGTTTCCGCCCGCGTTGATCGCCGGGCTGCCCGCCAAAAGCGCGCAGGTTCGGGTCGGGCCGCCGTTGTTGCCCAGTGCCCCCAGGTTGGCGGCTTGCCCAGTGAGGTTGTGTGTGCCGGCCAGCGTGACGCCGGACGGGTTTTGCACCAGGTTGTAATCGCCAGCGCCGACGCTGCCGCTGAGGTCCGGGCCGGTGGGCGCGCTGTTGCCTGCCACGATCGTGTTGGACAGGCTCGCCGTGCCGGCGGCGATGTCGATGCCGCCGCCTTTGAGGGAAGCACTGTTGCCGGAAAAAGTACAACTCGTCACGGTCAGATTGCTACTGCTGCGGATGGCTCCGCCGCTGCCGTTGGGGCTGGAGCCGGTGGCGCTGTTGGAGGAAAAGGTGCTGTTGGTCAGTGTCAGTGAGCCGCTGTTTTGAATGGCGCCGGCGCTGAGGGCGGAACTGTTGTCGGCCAGAGTGCAGTTCGTGACGGCCATCGTGCCGCCGTTGCGAAGCGCGCCGCCGACCAAGGTGGTCTGATTGCCGGAGAGCGTGCAGTTGGTCACGGTAACGATCATGGGCGGCGTGAAGTTGCCGGAGTAGATCGCACCACCGGCGCCGCTGTTGATGGCTCCGACCCCGTTGCCCTCGCTCAGGGTCAGGTTGGAGAAGTTCACCGTGTTCGAGACATTCACCGTGCCTTGGGTGACACTGAAGATGCGGCTGGCATGGTTGCCCGAAATCGTGACTCCGGGCGCACCTGCCGGGCCGGCGATCGTCAGGTTTTTGTCGATCACTATTTCGCCGGCAGTCAGCTTGATCACTCCGCTCACGCTGAAGGTGATGGTGCCGCCGGGGGATGCGTATCGAACCGCTTCCCGCAGGGTGCAATCGTTGGCGCCCGCTGTGCCGTCGTCGTGATCGTCCAGCGAGTCGACGACTAGGCTACTGCCTTGGTCGAGATCCGATTCCACCGCACCGATGCACACGCGTCCCTTCTTGATCCGCGGAAAGTTCGCTCTGCGCTGGTCGTAAGGCATACTTGTGGCATCGAAGGCGGGGTCACCCGCGTCAATTGCCGGGCTGCCCACCAGCGGTGCGTGGGTAAACGTTGGACCGCCGTTGTTTTGCAGCGGCCCGAGCAAGGGGGGCTGGCCGATGATGTTGTACGAGCCCCCGGTGCTGCCGAAGATGTCGTAGATGTCGGGTCCCGAGCTTGCGGTGTTGCCCGCCACGATGGTGTTCGAAAGGTCCAGCGTCCCTTGGTTTTTGATGCCACCGCCGAGCCGTGCCGAATTGCCGGTGATCGTGCTGTTCGCGATCGCCAGTGTAGAACCGCTGTCGAGGTTGTTGATGCCGCCGCCACCGGGTTGGGCTGAATCGTGGACGGACAAGGAACGGTTGGCCGAGACCGTGCAGTTGCGGATCGTCATCTCATGGGTATTGAGGACTCCTCCGCCCAGGCCGACCCCGTCGGCGTTCGCGGTATTCCCCGAGATGGTGCTGTCCGTGATCGTCGCCGTGCCGGAGTTGATGATGCCCCCGCCTGCGGTGGCGGTGTTGCTGGAAATCGTGCTGCTCTCGATCGTCAGGGTCCCGCCGGCGA